>Ga0224501_10000151_pt1 | contig 69106 bp, 63 predicted proteins | sample SF_Oct11_sed_USG_4_FD_169105 | JGI IMG/M metagenome (GOLD analysis project Ga0224501, IMG submission 169105) | Sediment microbial communities from San Francisco Bay, California, United States - SF_Oct11_sed_USGS_8_1 | ecosystem: Environmental > Aquatic > Marine > Sediment | place: USA...
CTTAATCCTTTTTGGGACTTTGATCCCGTTAAATTACAATAAAAGACGCACTATGTGCGATCTTCGTGTAAAAGGTAGGAGTATTGCCGCTTTTTATACAATCAACTACAATATAGTACGCTCTGTGTGCTCTGTGGCCAGCGCTTCGCGCACATTGTCTCTGTGGCTTCAAATATTGCGAACAAAAAAACTAAAAAAAATTTGACAAAATATAAAGCATTATTATTTTAGTTATTAAATTCATTGTAAAATGAAAAAAATGTTAAAATTCTTATTAAATTCTCAAAAAAGCGCGTATTGTTCAGCAAATAAACGTATGTTGTTTAATACCCTTAAAAAAAGGGATTAAGAATTTTAAAAGATGTAAAGAAAAAGGAGATTAAAAAAATGAGATTAAAAATTAAAATAACGGCGGCTATCGCGGCTTTGTTATTTGCCAGTTCGCTTTTCGCGAGTGTAGATAATAACAGTCTAAGATCCGCTTCAACTGCTTATTTATTTGGCGATACCTATGACATGGTAACAACAGCACCATATTTATTAGGCTCAACCGCGGGTGAAGGTGAAAACGCCGAAGCAAAATTAGGCGGTACGGCAATTCCTTTGTCGTTTCAAAACAGCTCTACCACGGGCAAGGTAAACGTATTTAGCAACTTAAACAATGTAAACGATGACGGTTCGCTTGTTTTAGGTACGGCATTTAACCTTGGCAATATGGCAATAGGTTTAATTACAGAAGTTACAAATAAACGTTCTGGATATAATATAGATGGAATGGACATCACCGGAACAGTGGAATTGGGTACAAACTATGCGTATAACGGCTTAAATGTTAACGCTGATTCTGTATTTGAAAGTGGTAACGGCAGTGATAATGTAGTAAACTTTTTAGATCCGTTAAAAAATGGCAACTATACAAGACAGGCGAGAGTAGATGCTGACGGCGAAAGATACAGAGATTCGTTTGATGTAAACGCTCTTTTGGCCTTTAATATGGTTTTAGGCAATATGGCGGTGGGCCTATCACTTGAAAGAGACACAACAGGTAGTTATAATGAAACAGGTTATGCCAATGAAACGGCAACAGGAACTGATCTTGAAAAAGGCATCGTTGATGAGACAAGAACAATTGCAATTGAGCATTCTGATGTTGTAAGCGTAAGCAATAATATAGCCCTTCTTCACGCGGCCTTAACAGGAATGGGTCCTTTAAAATTATTAGGTATAAAGATAGGCGCTAATTATCAAACATACAGTCAAAATGTTGAAACTACAAGAAGCCGTGATTTCGTGGTAACGAAAGCTACAGATACTTTACGAACTGATGATGATAAAATCGAACTTGAAGATTCTGGTTTACTGATATTAGCAGATATTAGAGCTTTTATGGATATAGCCAGCTTTGAATTTGAGTTTGGAGTGCCTTTTGCCATTGGCGGTACAGCTGTTGATAGTATAGGCACATCTAATTATTCAGACTCTACCAATAATAAAGATTTAACAAATTCTGCTATTGTAGATAATACAGTAAATGAACGTGTAATAACTTCAAAATCAGAAGATAAAGACGGATTAAAAATGCAAGTGGGTTTAGACATAATCGCCAGAAAAAAAGTTAATAAAGATTTAACAGTGGCATTAGGTATAAAAACATTTTATGAGTCAACTGAGTTTATATTACCTGAAAATACGTCTGGTATGACTACTGTTTATGCTAATGATGGTAACGGTATTGTTGACGGCGGCGATTCAACTACTATTACTTCGTACAGCAGAACAGAAGAAGGTACAATAAATAGTGATACCCTGAAGATACAAATTCCAGTTGGCGCTGAATATAATATAACACCCGCTTTAACACTAAGAGCGGCAGCTAGACATATATGGTATAGAAACCTATATTCAGACACAACAAATACCAGCGGTTCAAGAACATTTATAGACAATAATGCGGATAATATAGCGGGTAATGAGCAAGATACAGACGTTTATCAAAATACATGGTTAAACGCGGGTAATGATGGATTACTTCGTACACAGGCCTATAATGAAACAAGAGAAACTATATACCAAAATAATACATACTTTCTTGGTTTAGGATATTCTCTTGGCGGCAACTTACAGCTTGATATGGCATTAAAAGCGGTTACAGAGGCAGGTACTTATATAGATTTTAATGCTGGTGATATTCAAGTAAACGGTACGCTCTTATTCTAAGAGATATATATTTTAAGGAGAATTAAAATGAATAAATTAACAAAATTATCAATGGCGGGTTTAACCGCCATAGTAATGTCCGCGGGATTTATAATATCCTGCGCGGAATATGAGCCGGTAGAAGGCGGCGCGGCACAGCCTACGCCCGCTTTTTCGGGACTACTTAAAAAAGCGGCTTTTTACCCTCATGTGGCAGCCACAACCGTGACCGGGCCAAGTAATCCTCTCCCTGCAACAGGAGGAAACGAGCCGACTAACCTTAGGCTAATTAAATCGCGTTATGACAGTACTTCGGTTGGCGGCGGCGATGATGATATAGCAAAAGCTATAGTAAGATATACGGTTACGTTTGATAAAAGAATGGACGCAAGCACGCTAACGCCAGAAAACATTTATTTTTTAGATGTTAAAGATGAGACAATATCAAGAAATAGTCCCATTACTAAATTAACTCCCTTAGAGATAATTTATAATGAAGACACATACGATGCCTATATTCATATGGAAGAAGACTGGCAGAACTTAAACGGCACCAGCCCAGATCAAACCAAAAACAATTATGATGTGTTTTTTATATCTAAAAATGTAAAAAGCGTAGAAGGTTATGGCTTAATGGGTAACAGAGACTGCGGCGGCACCGGCGGCGATGCTTTCAGAACATTTTGCGAGCCAAATGACTATGTAGAGATATTAACAGGCTGGACAACAGAAGCTGTGTTTTTGGGTAATACTACGACCGCAGTAACCGTTTCGGCAGGTGAAGATTGTATGACGCCAGCCACAGCGACGCCTGCTTTTGACCTTTTTGATGATTATGACGGCAAGTTAAACACTATAACTGTAACTAAAACCGGCGCCAATTGGGATCTTACAAAAGGCTCAGTGGGTATTGCCGATAAAACTGTATTAACGGTAACAGAAAGCGACACACTTGACGGTGCAGGCACAGAAGTTCCTCTTACAATTGTAACTATTCCTGTTGATACATTGGCAACTAGTATTTCTTATGAGTTTACATGGAAGCATGATAAGTTCTACAGAGGTACTTTTAATAATCCCGATGGAATTGAAGAGCAAAGATGTTTATATCCAAATGGAGAAAAAATCAATACTGTATTTGGTCCTATTGAAGAATCTCAAGACGCAGTATATGACGGCGATTTAGACTTCGTAACTGATCAAACCTGGATAGGAAGAGATCAAGGTTTTACTACAGGCGCCCAACTTGAGGGCACAGATATTGCGCTTAAATATCCTCCTTCTCCATCAAACAATGGCCTAAACGGCAATAGAGTATTGTTAACTTTTGCTCATGAAAAAGACCCTACGGCGGTACCAATGGTTTATAATAAGCCAAAAATAGCGACCATTAACACAAACAATATTTTTGCTTATGAAACGAATGCTAATGGTGATCCTGAACCAATTGAAATTGAAATTGTCACTTATGACGAAACCAACGAAGGTGATACATCTGTACCTACAAAGGTTTATGTTCAGGCGGTTGACCCGTATAGAACTATAGATGGTATGATAATTACCAATGGTATTCAAGATGAAGAAGGCGATCCAATGGATCCTAACAATGATGGTACCAGTGCAAAATTTGGTAAAATTGATATTTATAGAACCGGTTTCTATAATGATTATGTATATTGGGGTACAACACCAAACCCTGAACCGTAAATCTTTGATTTACCATTTAGGTTAACATTAAAAAAAGCCCGCTTAAGCGGGCTTTTTTTGTGTGTTTTTTTGTTAGGGATTGTAACAAAAAAAGTCATGGGCTTTAGCCTTTGACTTGTTTTTAGCAATATTTATCATATCGGCCTTATTTAACTGCGCTTACTAATTTCGATATATGCGTATTCGGAACATAGTCGACAGTACTTTTGGGAAAAAAATATTCGTCATTTTGAATATATTTCTTAAAAGTTATTTTATTGTGACGCTTTTTCTTCTGTACAGAAAGCATATTTTCACCAAATAGATTTTTTGATTCTTTAAGATGTGAGATAAAAATAATATGGAATTTATATTGAATTTGAAAAGAATTATCTTATTAGACACGTATCTTTCTTGCCCTGTTATGAAAGTTGGCGAAGCCATGTAAGCGGTTTCGCCGTATCGAAGGGAGTGCGTGGCTAACAAAAGGTGAGTCTTTTTACACTGTCTTTTCTTGAAAATGGATAGTTGTATAAACTATAGCGGGTACGGCATAAATTACAGCTGGAATCTATAATTAAATTAAATTTTTTAGTTCTTCTATTGTTATTTTTGATTTTTTAAGAATACTGTTCAAAGTACCTTTCTTTATTTCTTTATGATTAGGTACAATGACAGAAATATTAGCGTCTAAATTATGTAAAAATATATGACTGCCTCTTTGATGATCTATTATAAAACCTTTTCGTCTCAAGGCTTTTACAACCTGTTTACCAGAAAAAGTTTTACTCAAACCGCTATTTCTACTTCTTTAAAAATACTATTTGGTGATGATTTTATTTTATTTAACTTTTCTAGTCCCTGAAGATAGCATAAAATAGCTTCTTTAGCGTTTGCAACAGCTTCTTCTTCTGTATTACCCTGGGTAAAACAACCATCAAGCGCTGGTACACTTACATTGTAGCCGCCTTCTTCTGCTGGTTCTATTAGAATATTAAATTTCATAAGTTTAATAATTTTTTTTAATATTACTGAATAACATCTCTATTGTCAATTCTTTTTTAATTTATAGCTGCCTATCGGGGGCAAATTCAAATCTCAAATGCGAAAATAATAATATAGAAAGAACCCATAAAAAACCTCCGATATAGAGATTCACTACAATCTTTTAAGGAGGCCTTTATGGGGTCAAAGTTTAGTCATTTAAAATTATCGGATAGAAATGTAATCAACAATATGCTTAAAGATGGGCAAAAAGTTACTGACATTTCTAAAGCGTTGGGTGTTCATCAATGCACAATTTATAGAGAATTAAAAAGATGTAAAACCAAAGGAAGCTATTCAGCAACTTATGCTCAAAAAAATTATGAGGTTCATCGAAAATATTGTGTCTATCATAAAGAATGGCCATCTGAAATATTTAAGACAATCAAAGAACTACTCATTGCTGGTTTTTCTCCTGATGCAATCGTTGGCCGTTCAAAATTATTCATAGATTTAAATATCAATATTTCTCATCAAACAGTTTACAATTGGGTTATCAAGGGCTACCTTGGAAAAGGAGTTCAAAAATATTTGTTATTTGGTAAAAAAGGTTATACAAAATCTGAAAACTCTCTGAAAACGTTGAAAAACAAGGATAAAAAGCGTATTGATACAATGCCGGAAGGCGCATTAAAAGGTAATGTCGTTGGCCACTTTCAAAGCGATACTATGCACGGAGCTAAACAAAGTGGCGCTATCGCTACCTTGGCAGATGTAAACTCTCGTTATATTCTTGCAGATAAAATGGCAGATAAAACAGCAGACTCTTTTTCGAATAGCTTAAAGTTCGTTTTCTCTGATATTGATAATGAAAAATTAAAAAGCATTTTAGAGGATAATGGAAGTGAAATGGCAAACTTTAAATCAGATGAAGAGATGTTAAACTGCAAAATTTATTTCACCTATCCTGGTCGCCCTTGGGAAAAAGCTTTGGTCGAAAATTCAAACCGATTATTAAGAAGATTTTTTCCAAAAAAAATGAAATTTAACAATGTTACCAGAGAAATGGTTTTACAAGCGATAACATGGATAAACAATATGCCTAGAAAATCTCTTGGATATCGAACTGCATATGAGGTCTTTCACAATGTTAAAACTGTCGCATTTGAGATTTGAATTTGCCGGGTTTTATGTGTTTCGTAGAAAAAATTAACGCTGGAAGTTATTGGCATAGCCTTTTGAAACGTATTTTTGTTTGGGTTACTGTGTAATAAGTAAGATTTTTAAAGTAGCTCGGTTAACAGACTTTCAGCCTGCTTCGCAAACGGCACAGGTCTTTGCGCCTCTGCGTTAAAAAATAAAATATAATTGACCTTTTATTAAAATTCTAATTGTATATCCATAAACTAAACTATTTTTTAACATAATTATTAATTTAATATTTATGTTAAAATAATATATTAAAGAATTTTGTAATGAAAAAGATTAAAATTTATTTGGATACATCAGTTATTGGTGGTTGTTTTGACAAAGAATTTCAGCAATATTCAAATCAATTAATCGTTGAAATTCAAAATCATATTAAAATAGGTATTATTTCTGATATCACAGTAAGAGAGTTGACTTAAGCTCCCGATATGGTTCTGTCTCATTTTAAAGAATATAGTGACTTATTAGAAATTTTAGAAACTAGTGAAGAAGTCAAAGAACTGGCAAATGAATATGTTTAAGAAAACATTGTAACTGAAACATCATATGATGATGCCTTTCATATTGCAATTGCTACAGTAAATAATATTGATGTACTTTGCAGCTGGAATTTTAAACATATTGTAAATTATAATAGGATAGTTCAATATAATGCAATAAATTTAAGAATGGGTTATAAGCCATTAGCGATATATTCGCCTAGAGAGGTACTTGAAAATGAAAAGTAAAAAAGATTTTGATTGTGTAGATATGAAAAATAACATCCAGAAAATATTATATGAAAAACATAAAGGATTGAATTTTAAAAACTATATAAAAGTGATTTCTCAAGAAGCAAAGAATTCTGATTTATGCAAAGAGATTATGAAAAAAAAATCTATTCCTCATTCTGGTTAATTTATTTTTTATATTTTATGTATAATTAGTTGCTATTCATTTTTCGACATCCTGTCTCAAAATGAAATTCTTGGAGGTATGCCCGTTTTTAAGGGGCCAGGAATCAATTACATAAAGTCTGTACATAATATCATCAATTTCCGCATTTTCAGGCAGAGATACAGGTGTAGAAACTAATTTTGACAATGTATATATGCCGTCTGTAACACCGGCTCCGGCAATACCTTATAAGTATCCGCCAGCACTGATGTTGACGGGGATCCTATGGATGGCAATAACAATGGTTCTGTTGAATTGTCAGACGGCAAATTAAATTTAAGTCAAGATGGTTATTACGATGACTATATGTACTATGAAGCAGATGGTACTACTAGTTGTGCAAATAACTGCCGACCGTAGGGAGCGCAGCTTAAAACTGCTGTTATCGGATGTACCCTTTGAATTAGGCATTATTTTTATGGAAAGTATTTGCATATATATCTAATAATTTTTTAATCATCGTTTGATATGGAACACCCATCTTTTTAGCTTTACTCTTAAAAAAATCTACACTATCCTTATTCAAATTCAATGTGATTTTTACAGTTTTTTCTTTTAAAACTAATTTCTCTGGTGACGGTAAAAAATCTTTAATTTTTTTACTTTCAAAGATAGCTTGGCTAATCTCTTTTGGGGCATTTTCATATATATTATCTTTTATTGTTTTTCTCATATATTTCCTTACCTTCACGCCAATATCCGGCGCCAAAAATTCTTATTTTATTCTTTCTCTCATCCCACTCAAATTCATAAATATCCATATCTATATATGTATAAATATACATATATAGATGAAAATGTCAAGAAAAAAACTAGTTATCATAAAAATTATGGGGATTAAATAAATAATAAGCAACGGGCATTTTACGACTAACAATTCTAATGTGTCTGGGGGAGTTCAAAAATCAGGGAAAATAAATAACTTTTCAGACAGGCCTGAATCGAGTTTATCGCAAGCGAAGCTAACCGAAGGCGGCGGCAATTGAACTCTATTTCTCTGCGAGGCCATGCGATTAAGCAAAAAGCAATTGCAAATATGCTCAAGCGTCAAACCTATAACTATTATGAGAAATGATACTTAAACGTAAATGCTTTTCTTGAATTAAAATAAAGCGCCGAGGCCGCTGCGCAGTTGTCGAAGACATGCGACCGTAGGTAGCGCAGATTAAAACTGCTGTTATCGGCTCGTTTTGTCGATTTCACAAAATCTAACCAATAATAATAAAATATTTGACAAATCAAATGTGGTACTGTATATTAGTACTACATTGAATAATAAACATATTAAAATATTAAAAAAAGTTTATGAAAACCCAGTTAGATCAGATATAAACTGGAATGATATTGAAAAAATGCTAAAAGGTCTAGGAGCTGAAATATCAGAAGGATCAGGTTCTAGAGTAAGAATTTATTTAAATAAACGTATTGCTATTTTTCACAGGCCCCATCCAGAAAAAGAAACAAATAAAGGGGCTGTAAAATCTGTTAGAGAATTTATAGAAAATAGTGGTATTAATGTAGGAGATTATCTATGAACTACAAAGGGTATACAGCAATTGTTGAATTTGACGAAGATGCAGAAATATTTTTTGGAAAGGTTGTTGATATAAAAGATATTATTACGTTTGAAGCTTCAACAGTTAATGATTTAAAAAAAGAATTTAAAATATCAATTGATGAATATTTGAAATTCTGTGAAGAAAAAAAACAAAAACCAGAAAAACCATACTCAGGAAAATTCAATGTTCGAATAAACTCTGATTTACATAGAAGAATTGCGATTAAAGCAACAAAAGAGCATAAAAGTATTAATGATGTAGTGGTTGAAGCCTTGCAGAAAGTAGCAAATTAAAAACACTAGCAAAATAAAATATACAAAAATACAAAATCGACAAAATTTACGACTAACAATTCTGATGTGTCTGGGGGAGTTCAAAAGTCAGGGAAAATAAATAACTTTTCAGACAAGCCTGAATCGAGTTTATCGAAGCGAAGCTAACCACAGGTAGGCATGGCAAAGTCCATGCGCTAAATTTTATGTGGTCTACCTACTTTTCAAACGGTGACCCTATCAGCTGTAAACAAAAAAAATTGTTTGAAAGTGTGGCTGTGAAAAATAAAAAGGCAAGAGATAATCATCTGTGTGTTAGGCAAATAAAAAATATATATTTTTGTAAGTTGCATTATTAGATTTTAATAAAAATGGAAAACTTAGCAAAAAATAAAATATTTCAATTAATTCAAGAAGAAATACCATTGGCCTACGCCATTATAAACGTAAAGACGCTTGAAATTTTTGAATGTAATGACCAGTTTTCTAAAGAGTGCGGGCTTAAAAAAGAAGAATTGCTGGGTAAAAAGTGCGAAAAAATATTAATAGGTTTTGACAAAAGTTGCCTGCCAGACGGCAAAACATTAAAAAAAGAAACAGAAAAAATAGTTGAGAAAGCAAATAATGAACAGCATTTTGTTAAAATAAAATCAAAATCTTTGAGCGATGCAGGCATGCCAGATCATGCTATTTGTTTTTTTACCGATATTACCGAAATTTATAAAACAGAAAAAACTCTTATTAAGGCATGGCACATCTTAGAACAAAGTCCGGTTTCTATTGTGTTAACTAATAAAAACGCAGAAATTGAGTATGTAAATCCAAAATTTTGCGAAGTGGCCGGGTATACAAAAGACGAGGTTATAGGTAAACATACAAGAACATTAAAATCGGGCAAATACCCCTCTGATTATTACCAAAAAATGTGGAATGATATTCTAACAAAAGGCGAATGGCAGGGAGAGTTTCACAATAAGAAGAAAAACGGAGAACTTTTTTGGGAAAGAGCCTCAATATCTGCCATAAAAGACAAAAACGGTAATATTACCGATTTTGTGGCCCTAAAAGAAGATATCACAAAACAAAAAGAAATTGAAGAAGCTATAATAAAAGCTAAAAACATGGCCGAGAGGGCCAACAGGGCCAAAACTAATTTTTTGGCCGTAATGAGCCATGAAATAAGAACACCAATGAATGGTATGCTGGGTATGGCCGATTTGCTTTCAAAGACAAAGTTAGATAATACCCAAAAAGAATATTTAGAAACTATAAGATTCAGCGGCGAGACTCTTTTAACCGTAATCAATGATATACTTGATATTTCTAAAATTGAATCGGGAAAAATGAGGCTTGAAAAAAGGGCCGTGAACATAAATCAAATGATAAATGAAACAATGCAATTATTTAAACCGCTGGCCGATTCTAAAAAAATTAAAATAAAAAGTGAGATAAGTAAAAATATGCCGGCATATATTGAAGCCGATCCCGTGCGTTTAAGACAAATATTATTAAATTTAATGAATAATGCCGTAAAATTTACAAAAAAAGGATATATAAAAATAAAAGTAACATCAAAAAAAATTAATAATACTATTTCTCAAATTTCGTTTTCAGTGATAGATACAGGTATAGGAATTTCTAAAAATAAGTTAAAAACTATATTTTTTTCTTTTAAACAAAGTGACGAATCTACAGCTAGAAAATATGGCGGCACCGGCCTTGGTCTGGCGATATGTAAAAAACTAGTAGAAATGATGGATGGAAAAATAAACGTAAAAAGTGAATTAAACAGCGGATCTGAATTTTATTTTACAATTAAAACAAAAATAACTAATGAGATAAAAAAAGATTCAGCCAAAAAAATTATTTTAAAAGCAGAAGAATTAGCGCAAAAATTCCCTATGAGAATATTAATAGCAGAAGATAATGCCGTAAATCAAACATTGCTTGTTAAAATGTTAAAGCACTTTGGTTATGATGCTGTATGCGTGGCAGATGGTAAAGAGGCAATATTAAAAGCTAAAAAGAATAAATATGATATTATTTTAATGGATATACAAATGCCAAAAATAAACGGTATAGAAGCTTCTAAAAGAATAAAAAAAACTCAAAAAGATAAAACTTTGCCTATAATAATTGCTCTAACGGCGTTTGCCACGGAAGATCATAAAGACAAATGTTTGAAAGCGGGTATGCTTGATTTTATATCAAAACCGGTTTTGCTTGAAAAAGTATACGAGTTGTTATACAAATGGGGTAGTTTTTTGTTTTCAGGGAAAATTTAATAAATGACAAACCGGCTTTATAATAAAAATTGGTTAAAAAAAGGCAGTGCATGAGTGAGTTTTGTAAGAGAATTACCGGTTTTATTGAAAACCAGTTAAGATTTCAATATATTGTGAAAGCTTCACTTAAAAGAGCTGACCTTTCACAGGAGAAGATATGCCGTTAGTTAAAAGTTCACAGGAAGTAACAAATTCTGTAATAGGAGAAAACTCTTTTTTTACCGGCAGATTTTATATAAACGGAAGTTTGAAAATTGACGGTAAGTTTGAAGGTAAAAGCCTTCAGGCAGAACAATTGTATATAGGGGCTACCGGCAAAATAAAAACAAATATTACTGCGAATTCTGTTATAGTAGAAGGAGTAATTATTGGCAATATTACGGCTAAAAATAGGGTGATGCTTTTACCTACGGCACGTATTTTTGGGGATATTAAAACGCCTGAATTAATCATTCAAAATGGCGTTATTCTTGAAGGCCGGTGTATGATTGCCAATGATTTAAAAACATCGGCAAAAAATATTATTGAAAGTGAATACGCGAAAGATAATTTAAGAGAAGATATTATTTTTTCTGATTCTTCTTCTCATAGACATGCGAAAAAACAATCATCACAAGAGTGATAAAAATAATCAATTTTATACAATAGTTTCTTTAGGCGATCCGGCCGGTATAGGAAGAGAAATATTATTTAAAGTATTTTCAAATATAAATAAATATTTTAAACATAAAGAAAGAAATTTTATAAAAAACTGTGTTATTGTAGGGGATCTTTTTGAAGATGAAATAATTGAAAACAGTTTTGACATTATAAAATATGAAAGTATCAATCAAATAGTACAGTATTTAAACGAAAAAAAAAATACAAAGCCGGTTTATGTTTATTTAAAGAGAAACGTAAAAGTAACATATGGTATTGCCGGTAAAGACACCGGCAAAAGGTCCTATGAATACTTGAAAACTGCCCTTGAAGTCTGGAGAAGTGTTAAAATGTCGGCTTTAGTTACTTTACCTGTTTCAAAAGAAAATATAATAAAATCAGGCGAGAAATTTTCAGGTCATACCGAAACATTAGAAGAATTTTATAAAAGAAAAACTTATATGTGCATGTACGGTAAGAATTGTTCCGTAATTTCTTTAACTACGCATATACCGCTTGAGAAAGTTCCGGGTTATATTAAACTTGTAGATTATAAAAATTTGGCAAATGCTTTACTTTTCTATTCTCGTTTATTTGCCGATAAAAAACCTGTAGCCGTAATGGGTTTAAATCCGCACGCGGGTGAAAACGGCAAAATAGGAACCGAAGAAAAATTTATTAAAGAAAAAATGAAATTTTTAAAAACCAAAAATATTAATATAGAAGGCCCGTTTGCCGCAGACGGATTTTTCGCGTCAAACGATAAAAACAAATATTCTTTAGCCATAGCCCAATATCACGATCAGGGGTTAATACCATTTAAAATACTAAATGGTTTTGAAGGTTTAAATATTACACTAAATTTACCAAAATTGCGTGTATCACCGGCGCATGGTACGGCCTATTCTATAGCGGGTACAGATAAGGCAGACGTAAAAAGTATTGTAAACAGTCTTACATTCGCGTTTAAATGGGGGATAAAATGGATACAGCATTTTTCATACCAGCATTAATTTGGCTGATTTTTTTAATAATACTGATGGCACGGGGCGATTTGAAGCCGGTTATTCTTGTTTTAGCATTATTTATTTTTGCCGCGCATTTCTTTTTTTGGTATGAGGGCAATAAGTCTGTTATTATGGGAGTTATCTCGGGAGAAAGCGTTTTTAACTTAAAATTATTATATAACACATTTCATATGGCGTTTATAGCACTGCCATGGATATGGGCCACGGCCGGTTTTATTTTAACTAAAATTCCGCAATCAGATGAAATAAGACGAATAATTATAGTGCTTTCAATATTTTCATTAATAGTTTGGATTTGTTATTCGTTACTTAGTTTTGCTAATATTGCTTCGTGATAATATTTTATTTTTATAAAATACTGAATTTGAAAATTTTATAAAAATAAAGCGGCTTAAAAAGAAAATAGGCAGTGATATAAAAAACATTAAAAAAATCCATCCGATAATAATGTGTAAAACCGATTTGCCATAGGATGTTATTACAAGAGAAAAATTATCAAAGCTTTTTGTCATAAGAATCAGGTTGTCATTAAAAATGTTCCAGTTTAATTTATTTGAACTTGTGATAAACTCGCCAAGACGAAGCGAAGGCAGTAAAAGAGCAATATAAAGCGGTAAAGAGATCCATACTCCAAGATAAACCGCCGTTTGGTTAAGTTTAAAAATAAACGCGAGAATAATTCCTAAAACCGTATGCGTGCCCAGAAGAGGAAAAGTACCCGCCCAAAAACCCGCCGTTAAAGCTGCCGCAAAACGGCCGGGAGAAAGACCATAGGTTAAAATCTTTAAGAATAAATTTTTAGCGTCTTTGCGTTTTTTTGTTATCCATTTTAGAGATATGTTTTCTTCATTAGTTTTATTTTTCATATAAAAATATTTTAAGCGGTAACGGCAGCTTCTAATATTTGGGGTAAAATTTCACCCGCTTTGCCGGTAAGTGAAATATCTGCTCTTGAAGCATTTTCAATATTAATTTCAATTACGCTACCCCCGTTTGACTTTACTGAAGCAGCAAAACCCGCTGCCGGATAAACAATACCGGATGTACCAACAACAAAAATTAAATCACACTCATTTAGTTCTTTATAAATTCTTTCTATTACATCGGCTCTTAAAGATTCATTAAACCATACAACCCCGGGCCGCAAAAGACCTTCGGGGCATGATTTACACCGGGGAAGTTCTTCAGATGTGGTATCTATATTTGAGTATTCACCGCATGAAAAACAAAAAGTTTCAAAAATATTCCCGTGCATTTCTATTACATAATTGGCGCCTGCCTGTTTATGAAATCCGTCTACGTTTTGGGTTATAATGGGCATATCGGGCATTATTTCTTGCATTTTTGCCGCTGTTTTATGAGCTGAGTTTGGTTTTTTTTCTGATATTATTTTTTTTCGCCAGTTGTACCATTCCCAAACTAATTTAGGATATCTTTGAAAAGCCTGCGGCGTAGCCAGTTCTTCGGCTCGGTAATTCTTCCAAAGGCCATCACTACCCCTGAAAGTTGGTATGCCGCTTTCAGCAGAAATTCCTGCGCCGGTTAAAAACACAGGATGTCTCGAATAGCGCCATAACTTTGCCGCTTCTTTGATTTTTTCTTTCATTTGTATAAATTTTATTTTATTATATTATTTGTAAAGAGTTTTTATTAATTTAGAGAAAATATTTCTTTATAAATAGCGGTATATATATTAAAAAATAGGGTATTACCTATATATGAGATGTAAAAAAAGCCCGCCTTGGATAAAGGCAAAAATAAAAAACATATGGGAAGTACATATAGATTTATCTACATGGAAAAACATAAAATTAGCCGCGAATATGCATAATAAATCATATTCATGGATTGTCAGATATTGCGTTTTTAGGCTCACGAATAAAAAGAACTTAATTATGACGAATACAATAAAAAAGAAAAATGAATTGCTTAAGAGATTAAAAAATAATAAAAAACACAGACATCTTTTATGCTTATACGGAGATGATGAATTATTGTTAAGAAATAGCGCTCTATTATTAGGGATAAGTGTGTCACAATTGATACGGATTTCCATAACTATGTTCTTAGGAAAAATATTGAATAAAAAAGTAAGCAAAGAAGATCTGTTTTGGTATGGCATAAAGATATTTGCGAAAATAAAGATATTTAGGAGCGATAAAAGAAATAGTATAGTTATGGAATTTCATAACTATAAAAAGTTTTTGATAGAAAATTATTGGGGATTTCAATAAATTATAAATTTATAATTATTTCAAGTTGACATCTTGTGCGAAATAATAAGAAAACCTTATATGAAATATATAATGGTAATACCCGATGGATTAACCGATCTTCGAATAAAAAAATATAACAATAAAACTCCTTTAGATTCGGCGAATATACCAGCTATTGATTATCTTCTTCAAAACGGTATGACGGGTACAGTTCAAACAATACCAGATGGCTGTCCTCCCGGCAGTGATATCGCGCAATTGAGTCTTTTAGGGGTTAACCCTAGAAAAGTTAAATTGGGGCGCGGTGCAATAGAGGCTTTAGCGAATAATATTAAAGTAAATGATGGTGAAACTGTTTTTAGAACAAATTTTGTAACAATTGAAAATCAAATAATGAAAGATTATTCAGGCGGGGGGATACATACAAAAGATTCAAAAGAGATGATAAAACAATTAAATCAAGAGTTTGATGAAAACGTGCGATTTTTTGCGGGAGTAGGTTATCGAAATATTGCTGTAATAAATAAGAAAAACATAAAAATTAAAACCACACCGCCGCATGATATTACCGATAAAAAAATAAATTCTTATGTTCCTAAAGGGCAAAGCGGCGATTTTATTAATTCAATAATGACAAAGGCGCATGAAGTTATTATAAATTCAAATTACTTTAAGAAAAATAAATTAAAAGCGAATAATATTTGGCTATGGGGTGAGGGAAAAGTTTCAAACGGTGTTTCATTTGAAAAATCATATAACCTAAAAGGAGCTGTTATATCAGCCGTTGATATTATTAAAGGAATTGCTAAATATTTAAGTTTAGATGTAATAAAAGTTCCGGGCATAACCGGAGAATTTAATACAAATTATGGTAACAAATTTAAATACGCCCTAAAAAATATAAATAAGTATGATTTTATTTATATTCATATAGAAGCGCCTGACGAAGCGGGGCATCAGGGAAATTTTAATGAAAAAAAATCTGCCATTGAAAAAATTGATAAAATGATTATAAAGCCTCTTCTTGAAAGCAAAGAAAAATTTAATATTATTGTGGTTCCTGATCATCCTACTCCATTAAAATATAGGACCCACACTAATGAAAAAGTACCATTTATTTTATATTCAAAATATAAAAATATAAAATCAAACCATAATTTTTCTCATTATTGTGAAGATATTGTTAAGAAATCGCCATTGCATTTAAATACGGGACATAATTTTTTAAAATGGTGTTTTTCAGAATTTAAGAAGTTAAATTAGATATTTATTCTACGACAACAGGTTTATTTTTTTCTTCCATTATTTTTATTTTTTCTCTTACTTCTTCTCTTCGTTCTTCTATAGATTGAGTTCGTAGTTTTTTTTGCAGCATTATTAACGAATCTAATATAGCTTCGGGTCTAGGCGGGCATCCCGGAATATATACATCTACGGGTATTATTCTATCTATTCCCTGCAGAACAGAGTAAGTATCAAACATACCGCCTGAAGAGGCACATGCTCCAACAGATATTACAAATTTGGGATCTGCCATTTGCTTGTATACATGTCTTAATACAGGCGCCATTTTATAAGTAACAGTCCCTAATACAATAACTACATCAGCCTGACGCGGCGAGAATGAAGGTCTTTCTGCTCCAAAACGTGAGATATCAAAGTCTGCGGCTGCTGTTGCCATAAATTCAATTCCGCAACAAGCAGTAGCGAAAGGATAAGGCCAAAGGCTATACGATTGACCCCATTTTAAAAAATCACTAACGAGTCCCGTTACAAAAAAAGGATTTGATTTGTTTTTCATTATATTTGCTGATTTTTTCATTTGTATTCTTATTCAGGGTCTTCCCAATCAAGCGCTCCTTTTTTAATAATATAAAAATATCCAATTAAAAGAATAATTAAGAAAACAAACATTTCTATAAGAATAAACCCTGCAGCGCCAATTTCTTTATATTTAAGAAAGGTTACCGCCCACGGGTATAAGAATACTGCCTCTATATCAAATAATATAAAAAGCATGGCAACAATATAAAATTGGATATTAAACATACCTCTTGCGTCACCACTGAACGGTATGCCACATTCGAATGTTTCAGGATGAGATTCAGAAGGTTTTTTAAGTTTAGGTTTTATAATGTGCGCCAGTATTAAAATTAACGCAGCGAATCCGGCGCCAAAAATAAACTGAATTAATACCGGCCAAATATCTGTTACCATATTTCTTTTATTTAAATAATAATCTATTTGTCAAGGGTTTAAAAAAACTATACCTTTGCGTTTATAGATAAAATTCCTTTATAATAATCACGATATACCCAAAGAAGAAAACCTTCCATACCTGTAATTATTAATCCCATTGGAATACCGCTGGGGTTTAAAAAAAGGTGTATCATAAGTATATTTAATACAACCGGAGCTAAAATTATAAGCGCTAAGGGTACAAATTTTCTTGTGAGTAAAAGCGCGCCGCATACCGTTTCGGTTATTTTTATAAAATCCATTAAATAACCGCTCATTGACATAGCAGTCAAAAGTGCTTTCGCCTGAATAGAGGCCGGCGGTGAGGGTAAAAGCTTTAAATAGTAGTTTATACCAAAAACAAACATCATGGCACCTAGTAATACTTGAACTATTGTAATCGCATTTTTCATAATATTACCAATGAATTAATTTTAATTAGATTTGCAATAAAAAATTGAAAGAAATTCTTAAAAAATAAACAAATCTTGACAGCGGGTGAGTAATTTTTGTTATAATCAAACAAGTTAATAAAACAAATCGGTATTGGTAACATAAATGGAACTAATCAAAAAAAAATTATTACAGATTTTAGATAATTTCTCTGGTACAAAAGTACTGGTAATAGGCGATTTAATGTGGGATGAATATATCTGGGGTTACTGTAACCGTATTTCGCCCGAAGCTCCCGTGCCCGTAGTATTATCATATAAAGAAGAAAGAATGCCCGGCGGCGCTTCTAATGTATTAAAAAATCTTATAGATTTAAAAATATCTTCTGGCATAATGGGCGTAGTAGGGGCCGACACAAATGGCAGAAGTATGATAAGAGAGCTCACTAAAAAGAGTCTAAATATGCTTGAAATATGGGAAAGCCCAGATAGACCAACTACTATAAAAACACGAATACTGGCTAAAAACCAGCAGTTGCTTCGTCTTGACAGAGAATATGCTAAACCAATACCCGCAAGTATACATGATAAAATGATAGATGTATTATCTCGCGAAATTAAAAAATACCAGGCGATTATATTATCTGATTATGATAAAGGAGTTTTCAATCCCTATTTTATATCTGAAATATTAAAAATAGCTAAAAACAATAATACTTATATTGCTGTTGATCCACAGGTTAGGCACTTTAGTTTATATAAGGGAGCGGATGTTATGACGCCTAATGAACTTGAAGCTTCAAAGGGGATCAATTTAGATATACCAGAAACGCCGGAAGATTTAGAAAATCTAGGTAAAAAAATAATGAATGATTTAGAATTAGAGCATTTGGTAATAACAAGGTCACATAAAGGAATGAGTTTATTTCAAAAAAACCTGCCTTTTATAAATGTACCAACAACGGCTAAAGAAGTATTTGACGTAACAGGAGCGGGAGATACCGTTATAGCTGTATATACCAGCGCGATAGCCGCGGGAGCTTCTCCTTTAGAAGCAACTTTTTTATCGAACATAGCGGGAGGTATCGTGGTTGGTAAAATAGGAACAGCTACGGTAAAAAGAAGAGAAATTATAGGGATTGTAGAAAACATATTTAAATCTACAGAAAAAATAGAAATCAAAGAGAGTTAGAATGAAAAGAGTACCTGTAATAGCAGCCAATTGGAAAATGAATTTAAGTATTAAAGAGGCTGAAAATTTGGCTAAAGAATTATGGGAAAACGCGAAAGACATAGATGACAGAGAAATTATAGTTTTTCCCTCTTTTCTACAAATTCCCGCGGCCGCAGGAATTCTAAAGAATACAAATATAGGTATAGGCGGTCAAAATTTATATTTTGAAGAAAATGGAGCCTTTACGGGAGAAATAAGCGCTTTTCAATTAAAAGATGCCGGATGTACCCATGTGCTTATAGGACATTCTGAAAGACGTCATTATTTTAAAGAAGATTATGAAACCGTAAACAAAAAAATTAAAAGGGCCCTATCATCAGATTTAAAGGTAATGCTATGCGTGGGTGAATCATTAGAAGAACATGAAAACGGTTTAACAGAAATGGTTGTGGTAGATGAACTAGAAAGCGCGTTTAAAAACGTTAATATGAACTATTTAGAAAACATGTATATAGCATATGAGCCAATTTGGGCAATTGGTACGGGCAAAACGGCTACGCCTAAAGACGCGAGCCATGTGCATAATATAATAAGAAAAACACTTAATAGAATATTTGGTCAAAAAGCTGCTTTAGAAATGAGAATTTTATATGGCGGCTCAGTTAAGCCAGATAATATTGTATCTCTAATGAAGCAGGATGATATAGATGGCGCCCTAGTAGGCGGAGCCAGTTTAGAGGCAAAATCTTTTATTTCTTTAATCCACTTTGATAAATAAGCAAAAACAATAAACAGTATGCTTATAAAATAACCATACTGTTTATCTGCATATAGGTATTCAAAAAGTTTTCTTTGGCACAAAGTTTGCATGTATAATTTATTGAGAAGTTTATAACTATAAATTTTTCACAAAAAATAAAATTTAAGGAGAGAAAAAAATGTCTGTAAAACCAGAAGGTTCAGGAAAAAAATCGCCGCAGGAGTTAATAAGCTGGGCGCAGTCAGAAAGGGTAGAATTTATTGATGTGAGGTTTACCGATATGCTCGGAACAATGCATCATTTTACAATGCCGCTTCACGCTATAGATGAAGAAGCATTTGATTATGGTATAGGAATAGATGGATCATCTATAAGAGGATGGAAAGCGATTAATGAATCTGATATGTTAGCTAAATTAGATGCCAGCACCGCTTTTGTAGATCCTTTTTTTCAACATAAAACATTGGCTATATTTGCCGATATCTATGACCCGATTTCTGAAAAACCCTATTCAAGAGATCCTAGATATATATTAAAAAAAGCCGTTCAATATATGAAAAAAACAGGTATTGCTGATACGGCCTATTTTGGTCCCGAGGCTGAGTTTTTTATTTTCAGTGACGTAAGATTCGATCAGCAGATAAATAATGGCTTTTATTTTTTAGACTCTATTGAGGCGCAATGGAGAATGGGAGCAGAAGAAAATCCGAATTTAGGATACAAAGTAAGACAAAAAGGAGGATACTTTCCGCTGCCGCCAACAGATGTTTTTCAAGATTTAAGAGGCGAAATGCTTCACGTTATGGAGCGGATGGGCATAGCCACAGAAAAGCATCATCATGAAGTAGCAACAGGGGGACAGGCCGAAATTAATCTGGTTGTCGATGAAGTAATGAAAATGGCAGATAAAATTCAACTTTATAAGTACGTTGTAAAAAATTGTGCCAAACAAGCCGGATACAGCGCCACATTTTTACCTAAGCCATTATTTGGCGACAACGGTAGCGGAATGCATACGCACCAGTCGCTTTGGAAAAATGGTAAGAATTTATTTGCGGGTAATCAATATGGTAATTTATCAGAAATGGCACTGCAATATACCGCTGGGATATTACAAAATGGTCCATCTTTATTAGCCTTTACGAACCCTACAACCAACAGCTATAAAAGGCTGGTGCCCGGTTTTGAAGCACCCGTAAATTTGGTATACTCGGCTAGAAACAGATCAGCTTCTATTCGTGTGCCTATAGCAGTAACGGGCGATAAGGCAAGAAGAATTGAATTTAGAACGCCTGACCCATCGGCGAATCCGTATCTCGCTTTTGCCGCTATGCTAATGGCAGGTCTTGACGGTGTTAAAAATAAAATGAACCCTGGCAAACCGGCAGATTTTAATTTATACGAAGCATCAGCAGAAGTTCAGGCTAAAATTCCAGCCGTGCCGCATAATTTAACAAAGGTAATAGACGCGCTTGAAGAAAATAATAAATGGCTTACAGAGGGCAATGTATTTGATCAAGATTTTATTAAAAACTATATTGACTATAAAAGAAATGAGATTGAACAGATTGTTAACCAGCGTCCGCATCCTTATGAGTTTGTTTTATATTACGATATATAAGACAAGTTTGTTTACTTTATTAAAAAAAGCAGTCATGTATGGTTGCTTTTTTAATAAAATAAAAAGTATCAAAATTCTTGACAATATAAATGCGGTATTTATAATATACTTACTCTTTAAATATAATATTAAATATTTATATTTTATAGGGTAAAGGTTAATTAAGGTCAATGCCTTATCAAATAACAAACATTCCTCTGCTTAGGCTAAAAGCTAAGAAATTAATAGATATTTCTAATAAAGCAAATAAAGATATATCAAAAGAGTATATGTTTTTTTATTTGATAGAAAAATTATAGATATTGGCCTTGGTAAAAAATGGTGATTGAAAAATTAGTTTTACAAAGTAGAACTTAGTTGGTAAAAACTATTTTTTTTGTAAAAAGGAGAATAAAATGAAAAAAACAATTGGTTTATTGGCTGTAACGGTGTTTTTATTAGGCACTACGTTATTTGCCCAGGAAGCGGCGCCAGAAGCGGCACCAGCTCCAGAAGCAGCGCCCGCGCCCGCCGCAAAAGCAGCTGACAGCGACGTTAAAGTATCGGGATCGGTAAGAGTGCGCCCCGAAGTAAAATCAAACTATGATTTTGATAATAAAACAACAAAAGATACAGCTGAATATGTAGGACAAAGAACATGGGTAACTGTAGAAAAAGGTTTAGGTGATAATTCTAAAGCAGTGGTAACCATTCAAGATTCACGTATATGGGGTGGTTCTGCATCGGGAATTGATGATGTTAAAGGAAGTGGTATGAATGGTTTAAATACTTCTAATACAGCTTCTATTCTTCAAGGCGGTCTAGATGCCAGAGAAGCTTATTTACAGGTTGGTAATATTTTAGGACAGCCTTTAACAGCTACATTGGGACGTCAAAAATTGGTTTATGGCGATCAAAGATTAGTAGGGCACCTTGACTGGACAAACGTGGGACGTTCATTTGACGGCTTGAAACTGAGCCATGATATGAAAGGTCTTAATAAGCTTGATGTTTTTGGTGTTATCATGAAAGAAGGTGACCCTGCGGATGTTGAAAACGGCACGGATACACCTTCTCTTACAGAAGGCTGTATTGACTGGGATAGTAATGGTGATTGTATCGACTATGGAAAAGTATATTCAAATCAAGATACGAACTTTATAGGTATCTATGATACCATAAAAGCAGCCGGTCTTGTTCATATTGATGTTTATTACTTAAGCAGAATGAAAGTAGACGGTACACAATCTTTAAATACAATGGGTGGCCGTATAACCAATAAAGACGGTAAAAAAGTATTAGACGCTTTCCCGGTAAAAGGTCTTGACTTTACTTTTGAATACGCGATGCAAAGCGGTAACACAGGCGAAAAAACAACTGATAAAAAAGAAATAACATATGCTGGTTCTGCTATGGCAGTAACGGCTGGTTTTAAATTTGGCATGTTTAGAGTAGGCGGTGAGTTTGCTATGGCCAGCGGTGAAGATTATGATGAATCTACTGCGAAAGCAACAGATACTACTGTTGAAACATTTCAAAATCTAGTTCATACGAACCATCTGCATTATGGTAATGCCGATCAAATTTCATGGCAGAACATGAATGCTTTCGCGGTAGACTTTACAGCTTTCTTAAGCGATGCTCTTAATGTAAAAGTCGCTTACTGGATGGCTTCAAAAGCTTCAGAATTTGATTCATGGTATAATGTTGCTGGTGCAGCGAAAAAAAATACAGTGTGGAAAGATAAAGATGGTAAGGTTTCTAGTAACAAAGGTTTATTTAGTGAAATTGACGTAATTGTGAACTATAACCCAAGACCATATCTTGCTTTACAGCTTGGCTATTCAATGGTTATGCCTGGTGATGGCGTAACTGAGCAGCATGATATTGCCAATAAAGCTAAAGCAGGTAGTGCCGAAACTTCAAATGCTCAGTTTGGTTACTTAATGACAGCATTTAAATTCTAACATTTATTTAAAATTTAAGAATTTAAATCGTTTGAAAAAAGCGCGTGTTTACCACGCGCTTTTTTTTTTGTAATTGCAAACCTACGGCCATAGCTGTAGGTTTTTAGAATTTAATATTATATAAATATTATTTCTTTATTTACAAACTATCTTTGATTGGGAATATTAAATATAATTCGAAGGGAAGGTACAATTTTGGGGCATAAAAAAACATCTGTTTATATAGGCGAAGAAATCGCGAAATACGGCTTTCCTGAAGGGCATCCCTTTGGCCTAGACAGGCATGGGGTGTTTTTAAATGAATTTAATAAAAGAAATTTATCTGAGAAAGTAAATGTTGAAAAACCCGTTTGGGCCGATGAAAATATACTATCACTTTTTCACACACAGGATTACATCCAGAAAGTAAAAAGTTTATCAAAATCGGGTATTGGTTATCTTGATATGGGTGATACGCCGGCTTTTAAAGGCGTCTTTGAGGCCGCGTCTTATGTTGTTGGCTCTGTTGTAGACGCCGCTGATAAAATAATGAAAGGTGATGTTATAAAAAGAGCCTTTATACCAATAGCGGGCCTACATCACGCACACAAACATACGGCGTCTGGGTTTTGTGTTTTTAATGACTGCGCGGTTGTTATTTCTTATTTATTCCAAAAATATCAATTACAAAGAGTTGCTTATGTTGATATTGATGCTCATCATGGCGATGGGGTTTTTTACGGTTTTGAAGATGATAAAAGAGTAATTTTTGCCGATTTACACCAGCATGGTATTTTCCCGGGAACGGGTGATGCCCATGAAACAGGCATTGGTGAAGCTGAAGGTTTTAAATTAAATATTCCTATGCCTTTTGGGGCAGATGATGACGAATTCGCGAAAGAATGGACGAATGTTGAAGATTTTTTAATGGAAAATAAACCTGAATTTATTATATTTCAATGCGGGGCAGACAGCTTAAAAGGTGATCCTATTACATCCATGGGATATACAGAAAAATCACACGCTTTAGCCGCCCAAAGACTTTGTAAAATTGCCGATAATATGTGTGAAGGCAGAATAATAGGAACAGGCGGGGGCGGTTATAACAGAATAAATTTGGCAAACGCATGGAATTCTGTGGTAGAAAAATTTATTCAATGAGAAAACAAAAAAATGGAACTATTAAGTAAAAAAGAAAAAATATTATTAAAAGAGCAGGCCATTAAACTTGAGAAAATTAATGACCCAGAAGTTCATATAAAAGATTTAAAAGTAGAATATTTTCGCGATATGATAAGCGTAAATATTGAGTATATCGTATGGTTAATGACAGAAGAATTTTTATTGAATAATGAAAATAAAGTAAAAGAATTTGTAAAAGAAAGAATTTCAAGTAATTATAAGTTTATTATATTAAGCAATAATATACATAATGTAAAAATACGTAATCTGCTGCCAGATGAGCTTATTTTTCAGATTTTTCCCGCAAATATTGATTTTCTAATTTTAGAAAAAACTATTGAAAACGCCTTTCAAGTGCTATCTTTATTTAATGAAAACATAAAATTACAGGCCGATTTAACATTAAGCACTCAAGATATACAAAATTTAACAAAAGTAGGGCAGGCCCTTGGCTCAGAACATGATTTTGATAAACTGATACAACTAATATTGCAAAAATCCCGTGAACTAGTTTCAGCTGACGGCGGTTCTATTTATCTGGTAGAGAGAAAAAAAAACAATCAAAAACCAACTCATCTAAGATTTAAAAAGTCTGCCCTCGATTTAAGTTCCGATGAATTTTTACTTCCCATAGATACAAAGTCAATAGCCGGCTATGTGGCTCAAAAAGGAGTTCATTTAAATATAGATGACGTGTATAATTTGCCTAAAGACGTAGAATATTCTTTTAATCCTGTATTTGATCGTCAGTATAATTATCATACAAAATCAATCATGACGGTGCCCATAAAAAATCATCGCAACGAAGTTATTGGTGTGTTACAGCTGGTGAATAGAAAAACAGATTTTCATGAAAAATTAACGGCAGAACAAATGAAAACACATAAAGTAATACCCTTCTCTCTAAAATGTTATGAGCTGGTTACTTCTTTGGCGGGCCAGGCCGCGGTAGCTATCGAAAATAATATTTTAATGCAAGACATACAAAATCTTTTTGAAGGCTTTGTAAAAGCCTCTATTACCGCTATTGAACAAAGAGATCCCACAACATCTGGACATTCGTTTAGAGTGGCTGAATATAGCATTGCTTTAGCGAAAGCTCTTAATACAGGCAGATACATAAAATATAAAGGTATATCTTTTAGTAAAGTACAGCTAAAAGAACTTCGTTACGCGGCTCTTTTACATGATTTTGGCAAAGTTGGGGTTAGAGAGCAGGTTTTGGTAAAACCCAAAAAATTATATCATTATGATTTAGAGCTTGTTAAGTGGAGGTTTAGGTATATTCGCCAGATGATAGAAAAAAATTCTTTAGAAAAAAAAGTAGAATACTTTAAAAAGAAAGGAATACAAGGTTATTTAGAATACGAAGAAAGTACCGATAAAGAAACCCGTCACAAATTAAAAGAATGTGAAGAAATGCTTGAAGCAATATTCTTAGCCAATGAACCTATGCCCATGAATGAAGACGCCGTAAAATTACTTCAGGATATTGCCAGAAAAAAAATAAAAATGCCCAACGGTATTGAAATTCCTTTTTTAAGAGAAAATGAGCTGATGAATTTGCTGGTTAGAAAAGGTAATTTGAATACAAAAGAACGAACAGAGATAGAATCTCATGTAACTCATACTTATGAATTCTTAATTAAAATTCCATGGACAAGTGATTTAGCCAGCGTTCCTGATATTGCCTATAAACATCATGAAAAACTTGATGGAACAGGATATCCGCAAAACGTAAAATCTGATGAAATATCAGTTCAAGTAAGAATGTTGACTATAGCCGATATATTTGACGCGCTTACGGCCTTAGATAGACCTTATAGAAAAGCAATTTATCCTGAAAAAGCTCTTGATATTTTAAAAAAAGAAGCTGAAGCTGGTTATATAGATAAAGATTTATTAAAAGTCTTTATAGATTCGGGTATATATCAAAAAGCATATAAAACATAACATTTAATTTGTATTTTTGTTAAATATTTCTTTTTTAAAATTTCCCCATGTGTCAAATGATTTTTGTTTTGAAAAGAAAATAGATAAATGAACAGTTATAATATTGCCAGCTAAAATAGCAGCCATAATCATTATTTGATACTTTATGGCTAAAAGAGGTGAGCTGCCTCCTAAAATTTGACCAGTCATCATTCCCGGTAATGAAATTAATCCGATAGTTGCCATTTGGGCTATCGCGGGGCTAAATGAATCACGCATAGCGTTTTTAATAAATAAAAATAAAGCTTCAGAGGTATTCGCGCCACATGATAAATAATACTTATATTTTTCTTCATCTTTCAATAAATTAGAATAAAAAGATCGAATTCCTATTATAGCAGCGCTTAAACAGTTACCGGCAATCATTCCGGTTATGGGTATAATGTATCGGGCGTCATAAGGATTCTTCAGTTTTAAAACAAAAAATAAAAGAAAAAATGATGTAAGCATAATTCCCGCGAAAGTACCTAAAAAAACCGGTATAATAAAAAATTTTTGTTTTAATTCGCTTCGGCTTATTATAGTTACCGAGGTAATTATAACCATTATAAGAGCCCATGAAATATTAATAATTGGATGATTTATTTCAAATATATATTTTAAATAAATACCAATAAAAAGAAGCTGGCCGGTCATTCGAAAAATACTTATAACAGCCTGCTTTAATAAGCCGGTTTGGTAATAGAACAATATAAAAAGTGGTATAATTAATACGCAGAAAACAATTAGTAATGAAGTATAGCTTATATCAATTGTATTCATATTTTAATTGTTTTATCGCAAAAAGAAATCCATTCTTTATCATGAGAACTCGATATTATTGTAATATTCTTATGAGATTTTATAAAATTAAAAACTGTTTTTTTTGATATTTTATCTAAAGCAGAGGTGGGTTCATCTAATATAATAAGAGGTTTTTTTAATAAGAAGCATAATAGAAGAGCGATACGCTGCTTTTCTCCGCCTGATAATGTATTATAGTTTTGTTTCAATACTTCTTGGTTAAGTTTAAGTTTCGTTAAATTCTCTTTTATTTTTTGAATAGAGGGTGTATTTTTTTTATTAATATGAAAGCTAAAGGGAAACATTAAAGTATCATAAACTGTACCATGGCCCATATCAATAGACTGTGGCAGCCATGACAGCTGTTCTCTTATTTTATAAATATTTTGATCGCAAAGTGTAAGATTATTTATTTCAATTATACCTTCGTTAGGCTTTAAAAAACCCATCAATGACATAAGAATAGAGGTTTTACCTCCTCCGGAACGTCCCGATAAACAGGTTGTTTCTCCTTTTTTAATAAAAAAACTTATATTTTTAACTATCTTCTTTTTATTTTTTTCAATTGTAAGATTGTTTACAGAAATCATGTATTTTCTTAAGATAAAAATTATTTTCTTTTAACAGAGGTTTATCAAAGAGATCAATTGTCAATATCAAAAAAAGATAATAAAAAGCTTTTTATAAATAATATTTTGCTTGAAACGATTTAATTTGATACCGATACAAACCATATGAACGAAAATGTATTTAAAGAGGGAACTTTAAGTCCTGTATATTCTCAACCACAAGAAAAAAAATCTAATATTTTTTCATTGTCTTTTAGTTTTATATTTATGGTTATTTTGTTTATCGAATTGGTTGTAATAATGTTTGTTTTTAGTGCCAAGTACAATTCTATAAAAGATTATTTAATAAAATCTGAAGATAATTTTATGCAAAGAGGTAAAGAATTAACTCTTTTAACTTCAAATTCTGCTGGCGTATATTTTAAAGAAAATAAAATAAACGAATTATCTTCAATTTTTTCTGACTTAAGCGGAAAAGCTTTCACGGGTTCAGTTGAAAAATCAATTAACGAAATTTTTATTCTTGATAAACAGGGCAGGGTTTTGGCCCATTCTGATGTTACAATGGTTACGTCAAAAGCAAAAAAAAGAGTTAATGAAATTGCTATGAAATATAATAATGAATTTTTTCATTCTGCCTTATTATTAAAAGAAGGTCAAATTTATATTCAAGATTATCCGTACCCTACAACAAGCATAATGGATAATTATTCATACATGTTAAAGTTTTTTTTATCGAAAAATTTAAACTATACAGTTGATTTCGCCGCGCCTGTTGTTATCAAAGGTAAAAATGTGGCGACAGCTCACGTTCAAATGAATAGAGTCTTTATGTATGAATTTTTTAAGGATGAATTTACTAAATTAGTTAGTGATTTAATAATTGTTTTTATTGCTGCTTTATTATTAAGTATGTTATTAATATTTGGTTTTTATTTATACATTAGAAAATTAAGAAATATTTGGATTGAATTTTTATCTGTATTAAGAGAAAAGAAAAAAATAAAAGGCGATCCGGCTGAAATTGAGAAAACAATATATAATCAAATGAATTATAAAAAACCTAAAGAAGCGGATAAGTTTTCAAACAAAGAGATATTAGATGCCATCTTGCTTGAATAGCGGAGAATAAAATGCTTGAATTAAATACTTTCATAAAAAATAAAATAATTATAATTGAACTAGAGGGTGTATTAGACTCTAGAACAGCCTCAGATTTTAAAATATGGATTGAAGAAAGAAGGCTTGATGGATATTCAGATTTTATTTTAGATTTATTAAAATTAGAATACCTTTCTTCAAGAGGTATAGCGGCTTTAACTGAAACAAATAGCCTATTAAGATCACGGGGCGGGCGAATGGTTATATGCAGCCCCACGGATGAGGTCATGCGTCTTCTACATTTTTTGAAAATAGATAAGATTATTCCTGTTTGTTTAGATATAGAACAGGCAGCTTTGAAAATATCTGAAATGCCAATAGAAGATAATGTAACCTCAGCAGGCAGTGATAATATAAATATTTCTGAATATATTACCGAGAGAAACTTAAAAAAAGAAATCTCAGATAATATTGAAAAAAAAGAAAATGTAGATACCCAATCAGCTTCTTTAGAGAGCAAAACTTCTGAAAAGGCGACAACTTCAGTTTTAGGTGATATAAAGGCTAAAATAATTTACTGTCAAAACTGCGGATGCAAATTGCGCGTAAATAAAACCGGTAAATATTTATGCCCCTCATGCAGAATAAGTTTTTATTATAATTCTGAAAGCTAACGTTTAATATTATTTTTTCTTTTTGAAATTTTCTTCAGAAATAACTTCAATATTTGTTTTTAAATTCCATTTTCGATAAGGAGCCAATGCCTCTATACGCGCTTCGGGTACAAAATATAAACTTTCTGCGTATCGAACAAGCGCGCCATTATAGTTTGCATGTTTGCCTTTAAAAGAAACTTTACCAATTTCTTTTACTAGACTCCAGTTGTCACATGTTTTTAACACAGGTATTTTATATAAGTATAATTCTCTTATTTTACCGTCTTCTATAGCTTTTGATAATACTGTCTGCCAATCCATTTGTTTCTCTATATCTTATTATTAATGTAATTTATTTTCTATTATTTTCAAAAATAAATGGTTATTTTTGATTTTCGACTTTAATATATTACAAACTTTAATAAGAAATAAAATAATTGGTTATAATTCAGATTTAATTAAAGCCTCAAACGCTTCTAAGGGTCTAAAACCCACATGCAGTTTGCCATTTATAACAAATCCCGGTGTTCCCGTGATGCCAAATTTTCTGCCTTCATTTGTATCTTCAATGGTTTTATTTTTATATTTTCCTGAAGATAGGCATGAGTTAAATTTTGCGGGGTCTATGCCAATAGTTTTAGCGTATGATGGCAAATTACCATTCGCGCCTTTGTTAAATATTTCTTCATACATGGGCCAAAATTTACCTTGCTCTCCAGCGCATTCTATAGCTTCACCGGTTTTTATATCAATTTCATTTCTATTAAAATGCTTATAAACAACTTTTACATCATTGGGATATTTTTTAATGAGTTCATTAAGTACAGATTTTACTTTATTGCAAAATCCGCATGTAAAACTATTATATTTTACTATAGTAACTTTTCCGTTTGATGCTCCTTTTGCTTGTGCCCCTTTTATTAATTCATTCATATCTTCAGTAACAACGGCACCGGGAGCCGGTCTTTGCGCCTGTGGCGGCCCTGGTGGTCTGTTATTAGGAACGTTTGGTGAATTTGGTCTGCCAGGAGTTAAATTGTTTACTTGAACAATTAATACGGTTAACAGTATAATTTGAATTATACCGAGCGATGTAGGTAAAAAATCCATTATTTTTTTCATAGTGATCCTCTTCTTAAATTAAATTTTGTATAAAAGACATTTGGTAAATTGCAGACAATGCGGCTACTTCTTTTTTAATTCAATTTGGTAATACGAAGTTCGTATTTACCGGTAACATTTACTGCCCGTTCTACCCGAAGTATCACAGCTTTAGGATCTACAGCCGCAGGATCAGGTGTTAAGCTGGCAGCCGTAATTGTATAACCATCAGGAGTGTCACTGCTAAAAAGCATGTTGCCATTATATTTATCATAGCCAAAAATACGTATATCAGTGTAATTATTGTAGTTTGGATCATTTCCGCTTAAGTCATTTTGATCATATACGTCTATTTTAATATTACTATTCAATTGAATTTCATACCAGTATATATTATTTGTTGAAAAATCAGGTGAAAGTTTTTCTTTTATGATAATCGCGTTTACGGGGAAGTCTGTGGTATTGGTTGTATTATAAACAGCTTCTAATGTAGTAGGCGGCCAGTAATAAGAAATTACATCAAAACTTCCGTCTGGAGACGAAAGCATCTCAGAACCGTCTATAAAGTAGGGTTCTGCCTTTAGAATTATATCTGAAGCACTTGTCGCTTCAATAATTTGTCCTTGTGTGTATCCATTATTAATTCTTTCAAAAGGCATTGATGTATAAGTATCTGCATAGGGCGTACCAGATAAATTATACGCGCTTAATAAAACATTAGCTGATTTTGTGTAATTGCCTTCACTTACATCGTTCCATAAAATAAGATATTTAGCAGATACAGGAGGTGTAGTAGTTTCATTAAGTCGAATCCATGTATTACTATAAGAAAAATTAGTAAGCATATTTGTGTATGTCGTGTTATTAACGTCAATTAGGGTTGGGCAAATACCTGTACAGTCAACGTTTGTTAAATTATCCCAATAAACATTAGTCTCTGCGGCTTTTATAGAATAACTTCCCGTAGATACACCATAGTAACCTTGTACTCTTATATATATTTTTCCATCTGCCGCAGGAAAAAACCGGCGCGTATAATTGTAGCCATGGTCAGCTAAATAAAAATAAGGTTCCATTGTCGTATCTTTATAAGCTGAAACATTTATATCGGCTGTTGGCGCGCTACCGTCATGATCGTAACTGTCTTGCCAGGCAATAAAATATTCACTGTTTTGCAAAGCATCTTTCGCGTACCATTTTACCTCACCTACAGTGGTTAATGTATCTGGTATAAAACTTGCACTGGTTATTAAAGCAGGGTCATATGATTTTAAAGATATTTGATAATCATATAATTTTTTAAAATCAGAATCTCTTTCAGTATTAGGGTCTCCATCGGCAAGTATAGGGTCAGTAACTTGTATCATATAAGTTCCCGGCGTTGAAAACTTATAAGGTTTTATTATTTTTTTACCCGTAGTTGGTGAGCCAAAAGGGATAAAAGAGGTTGAGGGTACATCCCATTGATAAAGCTGCATAGCAATATTAATGGCGGTACTTTCTTCATACATTGGTATCTCTACCACTGCTCCACCTTCATCTTTATAAGTATAAATATAGATACCATTATTGATTTTAATTTCATAAACCAAAGTTGTATCTGTGATTTCAAATTGAATATAATCATATGCGTCTTCTATAACATTACCCTGATTGTCAAATGACTCACCAAGAGATCGAATTTGTGGTGTATCGTTAATGGTAATAGATTTAGCTGTGGCTTCTGTGTCATCATCTTCATATTCATCACCCCACTTGCAGTTTGTAGAACATTCGTCATTGGCGGTGTCATTGCCGTCATCGCATTCTTCATTAAGATGCACCTGTACAACACCATTACCGCATATTTCTGTGTAGCAATTTATATCGCATCCATCATTATTTCTTAATAAACATGTTCCATCGCCTATTCCTGTACATTGATCATTTGAATAGCATGCTGTTCCATCTGTACAATGTTTACCGTCTTCACATTGTTCACCCGCGGCGTTATTTTCATACATATCACCGCAAAATACAGCTGTACAGTCTTTATTGCAAGATGCTGTATCAATATTTGGAGTTTCGCATGCTTCTCCCCTATTTACGTTTATATATCCATCACCGCATGAAGCGACAGTACAATTGGCATTACAGTTAAAAGTTTGTCCGCTTCCGTCACATGCTTCTCCCGCATCTACTACACCATCACCGCATGAAGCAGGTTTTGTTATAGTACAGTCATTTTCACAGCCGTCGCCATCAGTATTGCTGCCGTCATCACACTGCTCTGCGTTTTGAACTTGATGTACCCCATTACCGCACTCTTCAGCGACACAGTCAGCATCGCATCCATCGCCCAATATATCGTTGCTGTCATCGCATGTTTCGCCTGAAGCATGGTTAATAATACTATCTTTACACATTGCCGGTGTGCAGTTATAATTGCAGTCTTCGCTGTCATCCACGCCTTCAGCTTTGTAATTAATTGTTACTTGACCAGTGTATATATCAACTTTAATATCATATACATCAGGATCACATTGTTCACCGTCAAGATGTGTTTCAAGTCCATTGGTTGAAAGCACATTGCGAATTGTTTCATTAAGATGCCCATCACCGCACCACGGCATTGTACAGTCGGCATCACAATAAGGCGTGTCTATTTTGCCTTTATCGCATTCTTCATCATTAAATGTTTGAACATTAAAATCACCGCATGTAGGCGGATATCTCGCGTCAACAACCTCAGGAACCACTAAATCTAAAAAAGTATCCTTGCCCGCGCAGGTAATTATAAATAATGTAAAAATAATTAATTGAAGTATTTTTTTTGTATATTTTATTTTCATTATAAATTCCGTATTTTTTATAGTAGATTCAAACGGGTATATATTTAACGCTTGATTTCATTTTTATGGGCCATAGTAATTGTTTATAACAATTTAATATTAGATAAAATAAAATATAAATACGCAATGTCAAGATGTATTTTATTTAAATAAGTATTTTATATCGGCGTAAAGCCGCATACTGCCAAATATAATATGCAAAGATTTGTTATATTTATGAATAATATTTTTTATATCATGTATATCTTCTATTGAAGATAGCTTTATTTTATGATTATTATTTAGGGTATTTATGTCGTACAAGGTATAAAATTGTGACTCATTTTCAATATGTATTAGAAAAATATCTTGTATATATTTTGAGTTCACAGCTTTTTGAAAACTTTTTATTATAGAAAAAATGTTGCGCTCTTTAAGACAATTTATATATACATGTATTTTTAAATTCGTATAATTCTTTTTAATATACCTGCCTAATTCATTTGCCGCAATATCATTATGGGCGCAGTCAAAAATAACAATAGGATCTTCATTTAATATTTCAAGACGGCCGGGTATTTTTATGTCAACTAAAGGCGGTTTTTGGTTGAAAAAATGGAAAAATATTTTTTCACATATTTTATAATTTGTTTCTAAATAACTTTTACAATTTCTTATATTAAAATATTTTAATGAAGTTTTTTCACGATTAACTTTTTCTTCAATTATTTTTTTAACCGGAGGTTTTTGAAAAAAACTGTATACTATTGAATTTGGTTTTATAACCGCGGCTTTTTCCTGAGCAATTTTATTTAATGTTTTTCCCAGAATATTCATATGGTCTAAACCTATAGGTGTTATTACAATCAACCGTGCATTTATATTGTTTGTTGAATCTAACCGCCCGCCTAGCCCTGCTTCAATAACGGCCCAGTTGACTTTTTCATTTTTAAAATGTAAAAATGCCATTGCTGTTAATGTGTCAAAAAAACTAAGATTATATTTTTTAATAAACGGTTTTATTTTTGTAAAAAGTGAGATTAGTTTTTTATCTGAAATGAGAAGATCATTTACTAAAATTCGTTCATTAATTTTAATAAGATGAGGCGAAAGAAAAGCGGCGGTTTTAAAGCCTTTTTTATAAAGCATGCGCGAAAGATAATGCGTTACGCTACCTTTACCCGAAGTTCCCACAACATGAATAGAGTTAAAACTATTTTGAGGGTTCCCCATCTCTTTCAAAAATAAAGATAAGTTTTCAGGAGAATAAGAATTAGGTATAAATCTTCTGGATTTTTCATAATTATTGTCTTTGAAAAAATTTATAATAGTGTTTTCAATATTTTTCATTTAAAATAAATGTTTAATGAGGCTTTAATTATTTGTTTTTCGACAGTTTACTTTCTATTTCTTTCAGCATTTTTCGATATTTTTTTAATTCATCCGCGTTATTTTTATGTTCCCTAATTTTTTGTCTAATGAATTGAATTTGCATTAATAATTCGGTATTTTCTCTTAAGCTTGGCTCATTAGCGGGATTAAACGGGTCAATAAAAAATAAATAATGCAGAGTTGAACTGTATTGTAGGCTTCGTTTATCCTGCGCTTTAAGATGAAGATAATATTTACCCGGTTTTAGGTTTTTGTTTATTTCAGCTATTCCGTTTAATACTTTTAAGGGTTCATTGGGTTCATCTCTGGGTTTAGAGCTGATTTCTGCATAATAGTTAACCGGTTCGGGATTAGTAAAAACAAATTTTAACTTACCCTGCGGGACAACATCCTGCGCCACCTGGTTTAATAAAAGAATTCTGGGTTCTTCGGGCTGGTATTTCCAATAAATAGGTAAATGGTAGAGCGGAGATAAATAGCCTGTTTCTGGCACTGTTAATTGAATATGAAACCCGTAAAAGCCGTCTTTTAAATTATCAAATGTTAGTTCATTTTTTGTTAATATACGATCTTCGGCTACGGGTTCTGAATCTTCCTTTTGATCTAATAAATATCTATAAGCAAACTTTTTGTTTTCAGGATTTGTCTGCCACCAAATTCTAAGCGAAGCAGGGTTTTTTTGAGTGTTTATTTCCCACGATATATTATAAATAAAAGCTGTAGTTTCATCCCAATTAGTTTTATACAGATGATGAAACTCTGTTTCAGTAAGTATGCTAATTTTCTTATTTAGCCATAGCGGATGGATAGTTTTATTCCAAAATAATTTTTTTTCTTGAAGTTTGCCTTTAATTTTTCTATTTGCGTAATCAATATATTCAAGTTTATATATATTGTTGGTTTTTGATGAAGGGAACAATAAGAAAAAACTATTTTCATGCACAATAGGAACAAATTCATCGGCAAACCTTAGATTATTATTTTGGTATTCATCTATGTATTTTAAATTTTTATCATACCAGAAGCGCCATAGTCTGCCGCTACCGTCTATTCCTGATAAATACAGAATATTGTTCCATGAAAAATACTGGGGTTTCATTATATGTGAGGGTAGCTGGTGTAACGTCATATTTCCATCTTGCCAGATTGCCCAGGTAAATCGGCTTGATGTTCTTAAAATAGCGTGAATTTTTTTAACATTCCATTCAAGAAACAATGCTTCAATAGGATGTTCAGTAATATATATTTCGGTATTTTTCTCATCTTTAAATAAAGATATAACATGATTATTTTTGTTTTTATAGTAAAAGGCACAAACAGGATTACCTTTTAGGTCAATTCGAACGTCAGCTTTTAATATTTCATAGTCTATAGAATATTCTGCCTGATAAATTATTTTATTAGATTTGTCAAAGGCTAAAAAAATTATTTGTTTTGCCGTATTAGACACTGCAAAAATTAAATCTCCTTTTACAATAGGAAAATGTTTGATAATATCAGGTTTGTAGGTAAAATAGAAAAGTTTTTTGTTGATGATGTTTTTCTCATCTGATAAATCATAAAGTACAAGCGCTTCATTTTCTATCGCGTAAAAATTATTTTTCCATGATCCCCAGTGAGTTTCTATGGGTATTGTATTTATAAGAGGCCATGAATTTGCTAAACTTAATGAATTTGTAAAAAAATAAAGAAAAATAAAAAAAAATTGAATAAATATTTTTTTGTGATATGTATATTTGTTTTTTTTCATAAAAGCATAATTATATTTACTGAGTTTACATTAACCGACAAATTGTCAAAAATTTTAAGAAAATAATTTAAATTTAACTCTTTTCATGAAGAAACTTACTTAGACGGTAACGTAGTAAATCAGTATTTTTGTAAGCGATTGTTAAAAAAAATATAGTGAAAACTCCTAATATTCCTGTAATAATAATCATTTTTTTAGAAATATAAGGTTCTATTTCTATTCTTACATAACTATAGTTATCCATTGTATTCCATTTTTTTATAGAATATAAAGGTTTTACCGTTAAATAATATACTCCCGGTTTTAAATTATAAAGATATTCAGGACCTCCCAGAGAATTGATTTTTCCTTTGGGTATTTCGGGCCTTCTGGTTAATTGCCATGTATAGCCTTTTAAAATAGTTGAAAAATTTTTATCAACAGAAAAAGTTATCTCGTATAAATTTTCTGATATTTTTATATCAATATTAGGAATTGATTTTTCTCCAATAAAACGTTTTTTGATTTTTTTCTCTTCTTTTTTTAGAACAAGTCTTTTAATAGGCTCTTTTTTTTCTATTCTTTCAAAATAAGAATTTTCAATATCGCTTTGTTTACCGTCTGAAAATAGAATTCCTATTGAGACCGTATAGAGTCCTTCTTTAAGTGATGAAACTGGAAAAGAAGCGGCAAAACCTTCTTTTGTTTTTTCTAAATCTATTTCTTTACCTGTGGTAAACGGGTCTTGGGTTTCAGAAGAGATATTTATATATATTTTTTGTGGAATTATTTTCTTTTGTGGAATTACCGTTATTTTATAGTCTTTGTCAGTTAATTGTCCCGAGACGATATTATCTAATAAAAAATAATCCTTTAGAGCGCCGGTGGTTACAATAACCTCATAAGCGGCCGTATTTGATAAATTACCTGCCATGTCTTCAGCTTGAACAAGAAAGAAGTAATTTCCGGGTTTAATATTTTCTAGCAAAACTTCTGTTTTTGTAGTAGATTTAGTTAGTTTTGCTCCTCTGTTTTTTGAAAATTCGTAAAAATAACGTTTTATGCCCGCATCATCAATAGAGTCAAAACGCATCAAGGCCGCATTTTTTTCACTACCCGTATTTTCAGGATGACTGGATGACGAAATAAGAGGAGCAGAGGGCGGGGTTGCGTCAATAATAAAGGGATAATGCGCCGTTAGAGATTCATTGCCCGCCTTATCTTTATATTTTAAATGAAGATAATGAACACCGCCGCTTAATTTATCAAGCATTATTTGTTTTGTTTTAGTTTCTAAGTTATATATTTGCGGTATTGTATCAGGAATATTATCTAATATATACGCATAACTTTCTATTTCTGAAGGTTCATAGGGTATGTCCCACTTAAAAATTGCTTTTGACTGGTTTACGGCTAAATTTTCAGGATGAGTCGTTGAATAAATTTTAGGTGTGACTGCCTCTGTATCAGCTTTTTTTACTATTAAACTATCTTTTGATAAATAAAAAAGGTATATATTATCCTGCCATGCTACGATATAGGGTTTTTGCGCTCCGTTTTTTTCTTTTGAAATATTATGTTCTTCGCCTATAAATTTTGTATTTTTTTTATTAAAATAAATTCCATAAATTTGTGAAGGCGATTCTCTAAAATCATGCCATGCCATAATTCTGCCCGTTTTTGGCAGGTGTGCCATTACAGGTAGGTAGCAGTTAGCATTTGTGTTTGATACTTGCTCTACCGGCATATCTTGGCGGCCGTAATAGATGGACCATTTTTGTTTTTCATGAGATTGCCAAACCCATTCAATATTGTTATCTATTTTTACGGCAAAAGGAGAAAAATCATTGTAGTCATTGTTTGTTAGGCGTATAGGATTTTCGTAAGATTCTCCTAAATCGGTGGAATAAACATGAAAAATTTCATCTTTAAAAGTTTTTTGCAGTCTGTTTTGATAAAGCAGATGAATTTCATCTTCTTCCATAACTACTGAAGGGAAAAAAATGCCCCGGCCAATCTGTTTGACATCACTTATAATGGGTTTAAGCTCTATAAATTTTCCATTTGATTCTACAGCATGCATTAACGTAAAATGATTTGTGACTGTTTCTTCCTGATAAAAAAGGTGAAAATTTCCATTTTCATCGGCTGTCAAATAAGGCAGGATCGTTGTTTTGTTATTCGTTGAGTTTAAAATTTCTACTTTCTTAAAGTTTACTTCTTCACTATCGCTAAATATATATTTAATAACAGTTCCGCCTTTTTCAAAATCAGTTTCCTGCCAGGCCACGGCGATTTTGTTTTTAAAAACGGCAGTAGTAGGATGTAAAGGAAATAAAACTGAGGCCGGTTCTAATTTTACTTTTTGAACAGAAAAACTTTTTGACTTAGTGCCGTTAAATACATGAAGTTTAATTTCAAGATTTGTAATTTGATTTTCTTTAAAGGCAGATAATAAATGTTCAGTGACAATATATATTCCGCTTTGATTTTTAAAGCTTCCGTTTTTGTAGACAGAATAATCCTGTGTTTTATTCGAAATATCAATGGAATCATACCATCCTACCGGCTTAGCATAAATATGTAAATTGCATATAATGAGTAAAATTATTATTCTAACAATATGAAGCATGGTTATTGTGTTCTTAATTAAACGGCCTAAATCGTTTAATATCAACTTAAATTTGAATTTCGAGACCTTCATAGGCTGTCTCTATAATTAGTGAATGCGAACCGGCAATCATCTCTTTATATTTTAGCGCCTGCATGGTCACCTGATCCATCTTGCTGTCATCATAGAAAGGTTCATGGTGAAATAGTATTAATTTTTTTATATTGCTTTTAATGGCAATATCCGTGGCAATAGCGGCAGAACTATGTCCCCAGTCTATTTTTTGCAGAGATTCTTCAAAAGTATATTGAGTATCAAAAACTAATACATCGGTGTCTCTAAAATATTCAATATATGATCCTATTTCATCCATAGTATCAATATTAAACTCAGCGTCAGAACAAAAAATAAAACTTTTGCCGTCAATTTGCTCGAATTTATAAGAAAAACATCCGCCGGGATGTCTAACCGCTTTACTCGTATATTTTATATCATGTAGTTTTTCCCATACCCCTTCAGGAAAAAAATTAAAACTTTTTGAAGCTGCCATTTCATCCATAGTTAGCGGAAAATGAGTTTTTGTCTGCTGAAAGCGCAAACGTTCTTCAAGATTTTCAACAGAAGAATAAAAATTTATTTTGTTCCCCGGTATATAAATTGGCAAAAAAAACATAATACCTTGTATATGATCCCAATGAGTATGCGATAGAAAAATGGATATTTCTCCTGTTCCTGTCATTTTATCAGTATCAATAAGCGATTTTCCCAGACTTCTCATGCCGGTGCCGCAGTCTATAATAATTACTTTATTATCATCTGTTCTAAGTTCAATACACGTAGTATTACCGCCGTATGTACCTTTTAATGAAAAAGGAAGGGTCTCTAAAAAATGATCAATAGCCTGAGGTGATAAAATATCTGCGGGAGTTGCTAATTCTAAAATTTTTTTTATTTTTTGTTCTACGCTATATTTTGTTATAGGCGAAGCAATAGATCCACGAACACCCCAGAATTTTATTTTCATTATTTTAGAATCCTAATTTTTGTCTTTTATTATAATAACGAAAGATTTAGGGTTTTTTTTCAGCTATTTTTTTAAAAAGTTCAGATAAAGTATTCCATGCTAAAAGCGCGCATTTTATTCTCACCGGGTAATTTTTAACGCCTTCAAGAGCTCCTAGATCTTCAAGGTCAAAATTATCTTTAAAAGGGTTTATTTTATCTTCGAGCATCATTTCTTTAAATAATTCTATAATTGCTTTAATCTCTTTAATTGGTTTGCCTTTTATGGCTTCAGTCATCATTGAAACCGAGGCCTGACTAATGGAACATCCATTGCCCTCAAATTTTATATCTTTAATAATATCATTATCAAATATAAAATATAGATCAATAGAATCTCCACAAAGAGGGTTTTCACCTTTCTCATGAAAATCACAAGTTTTCAAATGGCCTTTGTTACGGGGATTTTGAAAATGGTCCAATATAACTTCACGGTACAGCTCATCTACAGACATTCGATAAATATTTTCCTTATTATGAATTAATAAAAACCTTTTCACTGCGTCAATATTTTTATATTGAATTGTTCTTGTCGTCTAAGTTAAAATAGCCATGGTGGATTTATAAACTTCATCAATATTAAAATGAAAAAAATAGTTTTTTATATAATTTATATTTTCGTTTTCAGTTATTATTTGACAGCAGAAGAACCTGTTATTCGGGAAAATACGTTTAATGATATTATAAGAAAAAAAGAGATAAAAATAGGTATATCTATGAACTATCCGCCGTTAAATTTTGAAAAAGATAATAAAAAAATTGGTATTGAAATTGAAATGGCTAATTCTTTGGCAGAATTTTTAAATGTAAAACCCGTTTTTATTCCATTATCAGTAGATTCTTATGTGAATGCTCTAGAAAAAAAAGAGGTTGATGTAATCTTGGCGGGTCTTTCAAGAGATTTGATAAGGGCGAAAAGAATATGGTTTTCAGAGCCTTATTTTCAGGTGACACCCGCGGTATTTACAGATAAAAAAAAAATACCCCAGACTAAATTTGGTGAATTTTTTGAAGAAACGCCTTATAAAAATATTTGGGATTTAAAACGAAAGCAAAATTTTATCTTCGCGGTTAAAAAAGCCAGTGTTTATGAAGACTTAATAAAAACAGAATTTTCTGAACATAGGCTGGTTATTGTTGAAAACAACCAACAGGGAATTGATTCAGTATTAACGGGAAAAGCATTTGGTTTTGTGCACGATTCTCTATTTTTAGAGTATTACATGCAAGAAAACTCAAAACTAAAAAGCGGTTATGTAATTCTTAAGGGAGGTAAAAGAGCAGAAAAAATATGCGTGGGTCTTCCTTTTGGAGATATTATTTTAAAAAATCAAATTAATTTATGGGTAGGTGAATTAATACGGCAGGGCCTTATTGAAAAATGGCTACAGGAACATATGAATCAATAAACAAAAATGCGAAAGTTAGTAAAAGGTAAATTGAAGTTTAGTTATATATTATTTTTATTCATAGCTATTATTTTCTCACCTAATTTATACGCAGAGGAAGAAAATGTTGAACTAGATAAGAATATAAAAAACTTAAGTTTCTCAGGTTTTTTTAGGACCAGACTTTGGCATTTTCAGAGTAAGAATGTTTTTCCCGGTAGTTTTGAAGATGATATAACTGAAAAATATGTAACATATCAAGATTTGTTTTTAAGAAACAGATTTTTACTTAAAGTCTCTTCGAATATAGAGATTAAAACAGTTTTCGATATTTTTACGGTTTTTGGCGAAAGTGTAATAAATAATATTGATACTAAAGGTGGAGCTCTGGGCAGCGCGGGAATTAATCTTAAAACAAGAAATTTATATTTAACGTACGCGCTGTTATCACAAAAAATGCAGTTCGCGCTGGGTTTGCAGCCTTTTAGTCTTCCCGGCGGATATATTTTAGCCAGTGATGGTACAGGTATAAAGATGAGCTATGATATATTTAAGGGGTTTTGGAATTCATATATTTATTATATAAAAGCCTATGATAATTCAAAAGAAAATTTCGGTGAAGGCTTTGGCAATTATAATTTTAATGATAATGATATTTATGTATGGGGCAGTAAAACATCATTTAATGAAAATTATTCGTTAGAATTTTACTATGTTTACCAAAAAGATTTAGATTTGAATTATGACGCAGACTGGGCAAAACTGAATTGGGTGGGTTGTCATAATAAATTTTTTATAAATAAATATTTTATTGAATTGGCACTTATTTATAATTCGGGAAAAATAAGAGAAAAAACCGATGATAGTGCCAATAATGAAACAACCAATGTTAAAGCTGGATTGTTTGATCTATGGCTGGGTTTTCGGTATGAAGCTTTAGAATTCGCGTTAAAAGTGAAAGGTGCGACGGGAAATATAACGCACAGAATACATTCTAATTCTTTTCAGGACATCAGAGCTTCAAACTCATTTACATCTTTAATAATAGATAACACAGGCGGTCTGTCTTACAGAGGCTCGCTTTATGGTATATTAGGGCAGGGGATAGAAATAAAATACGCGTTTTCAAATTTTGAGCTGTTGACGCGTTATGTTCATTTTCGAACCGCGAATAAAATAAATATTCAAGAAAATAAAAAGAGTAATTATTTTGGTGATGAATATGAAATACAAGGTAAATATAATATAGAAGAATATTTCTCTATATTTATAAATGGGGCCGTGTTTAATCCTAATGAAGCTTATACTTCTATTATGCAAACAGACAATAAAAATCATATTTATGAATTTATGATAGGCGGAAGAGTTGATTATTAAAAGAAATATTTTTATCTTTATTTATTTACTTTCAGGTTTATCAAATTATTTATTTTCTGAAGAATTTTATCCATTTAAGGATGATGTAAATGGGGTATCGTACCGCTTTGATGAAACGAGCCAAGTTGATATAAATATAAATGATATTAAAGATAGTTTCTTTGTTTCTTATGAAAATATATCTTTAGCGGTGAATTTGTTTTATAAATATATTAGAGAGCATGAATTAAAAAAAGCGGCTATTTTATTTTACAGCATTTTAGATATTTCTTGTCAAGATACTAAGCCCGAATATAAAGAAAAATGTGAAAGATATAAGAATAAAACAATTTTCTTAGAAAAAGAGTTATATAAAAAAAAAACTACGGAATGGTCAAAAGAAAAAGAAAATAATCAGTATTCGCTTACTTTTTCAAGCAATAAGTATATTTTTAAAGACGATGTCTTTAAATTGATGATTTTATTTGACTCGCGTGTGAATTTAATTCTTAAGAAAAAAACAAAAAGTAAAACTTCACAAATTCGCCAATTTGAATATAAATCAATTCAAAGTGTGGGTAAAATATTTTTAGAGGGATATCAAAAACCTGTTCATTTTGATCTAAAGTCATATAAAAATCTTTGGGAAAATAGGGCCAGCTTAAGTAATAAACTAAAATGGAATGACTTTGAAATGGAGTATTTAGATGGCAAAAAATTTAAAGGTCTTTCTAGTGTTGAGCCAAAAATAAAAACTGTTTATTATATTGCTTTATTTAATGATAAAGGGATTATTATGTCATTTCAGGGCAAGGTTCCAAAATTAGTTTTTTATTAGGCTTAAATCTTTGGTCATTGTTACACTATTGCCTATTTTATTATATTCTATACTATCCATTTGTATTTTTGACAGAAAAATACCCCGGCCGCTTAGCCCCTCTAAAAATTCTTCTTTATTTTGTGAAATCTTAGATGTATCAAAACCGCTACCTTCATCTTTAATTGTAAAAGAGATTTTTTTATTTTTATAATGGTAAGTAAACCATACTTTTTTTTTGTTATAGGGAACGCTGAAGGCTTTTTTATTTAAAAATTCCAGATAGTTAGGCGTAGAATTAATAAGTTCTTTTTTTTCTTTTGATGTAATGCCTAAATTACCATGTTCCATTGCGTTTATCAGCATTTCATATAAAGCCAGCCTTATGCCCATTGTAATTTTTTTTTCAGATCCAATAAATCTTTTTATTATTTCTATTATTTCATTAATGAATGAATTAATAAGGTTAAAATTTGTATTGAGAATAAATGTTCTTTTTTCTTCGCTTAAATTTTCTAAAAGGTCATAATCACCTTTCATATTCGCTGTTATCGCAAAAAATCTATCGATCATTAAGGCTAAATCTTCAATGGAAAAGGGTTTTTGCATGAAATCTGTCGTACCCAGTCGAAGCGCAGAAACAGCTTTTTCGACAGTTGCTTTTCCTGTTATGATAACCACCATGATATTAGGTAGTCTTTGTTTGACTTTTTTTATAAAGTCAAGAGCATTCTCGCCCGGAAAGTCTATTTCAGATATTAACAAATTATATTCTTTTTCTTCACATAATTCTTCAGCTTTATAAATAGTTGGCGCGTAATCGATATTCATCTTTGTAGATAATAAATCTATCATTATCTCTTTAAGAGATTTATCGGGATCGGCCAATAAAGTTTTTGGTTTTTGCATCATTTAATTTATATTATGTACATATTGATAAAAAGAGTTAGAGTCTCAAGCAAAATCTTTAATTTGAAGTTTTAGAAGGGCCTGAAAATATTTCAAGTGATGGTTCCATATTTAGTATTGTAATATGAAAATTTAAAGAAGTAAAATCAAGTCCTTTTTTAATTGCGGTTCCTACTATAGGTATCGGATCTAGAATTTGTTCTATATGAAATGGTAAAAAGCGCAAGTTTAATTTTCCTTTGCCTTCAAAGGGATTAAAAGTTCCTGACAGCCTAAATTCGCCTATCCCAGAACTTTTAATTAATCCCTCTTCTATAAAAAATTTACTATCTTTAAGATACCCTCGAAAAAGAGCAGTTTCTATTGTAATATGTTTTCCTGATTCAAAGGGGCGTTTTAGATGAGCCAGAATATTGATATTTAAGAACCTATAAAACTTAATAGCCGTATTTGCCGGTATTTTAAGATTTGCTCCCTCTAAACGGAATGTTTCTTTTTTGCATTGAATACCTTTAATAACACAGTCTAGCCTTGTTTGCAGCTGTAATGTTCCCAGTGAACCATCAATCATATTATTTAAAAATAACTGGGATTCCATATCGCCTGTAATTGTTAAATTCTCTTTAAAAGATGTTTTCATGTCGTGAACAATAAGGCGCATAAAATTAGACTCTAAATAAACATCTGAAGACTTAACACCTGTTTCTGATCCCCAGTAGTAACCTTGAAGATTAAACTTCTTTTCTTTATTCATTTTTGCGGATTCTGAAATTATGGGTATATTAACAGAAGAATAAAATTCATAAAAAAGTTTTTGTTCCCATGGGTTATAAGTAAGTTTTACAGGAACTATAAATCCGTTCATAATTTTAAAATGTTCTGTAGTTTTAAGAGGCACAAATGTGCCTAAGTATTTTGAAGCCGTATTCCATGGAATTTGAGAATTAGGAATAAACTGCAAGCCAAAAAGAAAATCTTTATACTTCCAGTCGGCTTCAGCTGAAATTATCGTTTCATCTAAATAAATATTAAACTGCTGTAATTTTAAAGTATCAATATCAGCATATCCGCCGGCTCTTATTTCTAAAGGTTTTATCGGCTTTATATCAATATAGGAATATTCAGGATTTTTTGCGTCAGCAACAGAAAACTTATTTACTTTAATATAATGTGAATGCAGCAGTCTTTTTAAAGGAAATTGCATAGAAATAAAGTGATTTGAAGAAGCTTTGCCTTTTAACAGCAATGACATTTGTGGAAAAGTTTTAATTAATTTGTTTAAGTCGCAATTTGAATTTACATAAATTTCTACTAATTTTAACCAATTATTATTTTCTTCTCCATTTTTCCAAACATCAATATTAACATCTCCATGAATCCATTCACCTAAGTTATAATCAGAGTGAATTACAATATAAGGTTTTAAATATTCCTGCTTTTTTAAGAAGAAATCATTTACGGTAAGAAGAGGTTTTTCTTTTGAAATTGAATCAATAAAAAGATTAAATTTATTTACTTCAAGCCATTTCGTAAGGTTAAATTGTTGAGGTATTAGTGATGTTAATCGGCTTACTTCTTCCATTATCATTTCTACTGTTGTATATGGCTGAGAAATGTAATCTATAGATTCGGGTGTATCTAAAACTCTAAGTGTAAATTCTTTAACTTCTATGCTTGATATTTTTTGTTGTTTATTTATAATTAAATCAATTATATCAAGATTTAAAGTAATATTATCAAATACAAATTCATGATTGTTTTTATATTTAAATTCTAACTTGTCAATTTTAAATTGCGGCAGTGGGAAAAAGTTGGTTTTTACATCGGCTTCTTTTACAAAAATATTATAAGTTTCAGCTGTTTTTAATAATTCTTCAGGAAATTTTACAGAATAATCGCGTGTAATTAGTATAATGATTATAAGGATGAAAAAAAAGATTAAAACAGAAAGATTTTTTTTTTTCTTTTTCAATGCCCCTCATTATATCATTAATCACATTGTTATGAAATTAGTTATACATTAATATTCAATCATTATTTATTGATCAGAAATAACTTCAAAAGTAACACGTCTATTTACTGAGGAATTAGGATTATTTGAATCTTTTAGTTCAGCTGAGCCCAAACCTCTATATTTTATAGCGGGGTCATCAATACCGTATTTTTTTAAGGCATTATAAACAAATACAGCTCTTTTTTCTGAAAGAGCGATGTTTCCTTCTTTATTGCCTGTAGGCTCTTCTGGTCCTTTTGCGTCGGTATGGCCGGATATTTGTAAAATATATCCCGGCGGCAGCTTTTGTAGTAATTCTTTTAATACCGGTACCGAATTTTTTACCCACGATCCATAGATTTCATTTTTTATTTGAGTACCCTTGTATGCAAATCCCTCTAAAGTTAATTTAGCCAGTTTTATGTTTACATCGTTTACATTAAATTCTGTTGTGCTTTTAGTACTGGTTTCAGGTTCAGGTTTTGGTTCTTCTTTTACCTGAGGCTGCGTTGAACCGCAATTAATAATGACAAATATGGCCAATAATATTGTTAATCGTAAAATATTTTTTATTTTCATAGTACTCTCCTATATATCAATTGTATTAATATTGTTTATTTATTATATATTTTAATATGCTAAAATATAATTTAATTTTTTAAACAGGGTGTCAAATAGTTTAATAAATAATAATGGTTTTTGAAAACGGTCACAAGCACCCGTTTTCACGGGTACAAGCATTGATGTGGGATCTATGAACTTCTTGACGTGTATAAATAAATAAAAAAAATGATAAATGCTTAAAAAAATTTCCTTCAAGTTGTTAAAGTATTTTGCTTATCTATGCATTTTGTTTTTGTTTGTAATTGGTTTAATTATTGGTTATTTGTATATAAAATATCCTCCTGAGAAATGGAAAGATACTGTTGTTTATCAAATAGAAAAACTGTTGTTTGCTAGAATCGAAATTAAGTCAATTTCATATTCTTTTGACGGCAGTATTGTATTTAACGATGTTATTATTTATGATATAGACCCCTCGAAAAATAGTAATAAAGATTCTTTATTACTCGAATCTAGTTTGAAACTTTTAGAAGCAAAAGCCATTGAATTATATATCAATCCGGCTGTTTTATGGGAAAAAAAACTGCGGATAAGTTCAGTTAAGTTAAAAGATACCACTATAAATGTACTGCAGGATAGAACGTCAAAAAAATATAAAATAAACTGGCAAAGAGTTCCTTATGTACGACAGTATCTTTTTAATGAAAAAGAATCATTGAAAGACATGAAAGAACCGGATGTCTTAAAAGAAAAAAGTGAACTAAAACTGGAAGAATTTTCTCTTGAAAATATAACTATTGATAATCTTACGTTAAATTGGCAGGCAGCTAATTACTATCCTATAACAGGATTATATACATTTGATATTGAAACTGATATTGAAGAAAATAATTTAAAGTTACTTATTGACTTAAAATTACCAAAAGAAGAAAAAGTTAAGGCAGATGTGTTTTGGCAAATTGAAAAAGAAAAGAATATTTTAGATTTATTTGAAAAACTTGCTCTTGAGATTGAAAAATTAAACTTTCCTTACGGAAAAATTAATCTGGATTTTGATAATTTTACATTTAGCTATTTAAAGCCGTTTGAAATTAAAATTCCGCTTTTATATATTGATGGGAACGTAAATGTTGAAATACCGTCTAATAAGCCAGATAGTGAAAATTATTTGAAAATTCAAACCAATAATCTTGAAACTCTATATCAAAAAGATTCTACATTTAAAATGCCTGTTAAAATTTCGGGAACATATAATTATAATATGAAAACAGATTTTCTAACAACCTCTGAATATAATCTTGTTCTTGATGGAAAAAATAGTTTCTCAGGTAAAGAGCTTAATATCGTAAAAGGAGATTTTCAAAAAATTTTAGGAGACTTTGTTGTAGATTTAAAATCAATTCAGGAAAAATTTAATCTACCTTTTGATGTTAACGGTATAATGAAAGGCGAGATTTCATACCAAAAAGAGAATAAACATCCGTATATAAATGCTACTTTTGAAAATGTTAATTTAACTTATCAAAATTTAGCATTGCTTTTAAAATCAAATTTTAGTTTAGAATTTAAGAATAATGAAGCTGTAATAAAAGAATCTTTGGTAAACATTTTAAATCATGATGTAAATTTTAGCGCGAAACTAAGAGATGTTGAAAAAGAAAAAATTAACCTTGAGTTTAATATAGAGGGTGATGAATTCAACATTAACAAACTACTCAGTCAAGAAAAAACAGTCTTTGTATGGCCGAGGTTTAACCTTTACGCTGAAGATAAAAAAGAAATTTCACCTAATATTGATATTAAAGGTTTTATAAAGTTTGAAAAACTCAAGTATAATAATATACAAGCGAAAAATTTAAAGTCTAAAGTATTTTATGAAAACAAAAAAATCAGTTTAGATCCTATTCAATTTAATCTTGCCTCAGGTGATTTTTTAGGAAATTATGAGTTAAGGTTAGATGATCTTAAAAAACATAATTTTAAGTTAAATTTAGAAAAATTTAAAATGCATGAATTTTATAAAATGTTTGAAGCATCAGGAAATTTTTACTCTACAATATCAGGTGTTTTTGAAGGTCAAATGAGCGGAATGAGTCCTGAAGAATTTCAAAAATCAATTAATGCGACTGTTTTTTTAAAAGGCTCAAGGGGTAAAATGGAAGAACTATTCTTTCAAAAAGCTTTTTTAGGCAGTGTACTAGCTCCTCTTGAAGATAAGCTAAGAATGATTGAATTTGATTCATTTCAAATGGAGTTGGCAGCCAAAGATTCTATGGTGTATGTAAGAAACTCTGAGTTTGAATCTTATCAGTTAAAGATAAAAGGAATGGGTAAAACAGACTGGAATTGGCAGGGAGAGGTAAGTATTATTCTTAGGTTTACAGATAATTTTATTCAAGATATAGCAAATTTGGGAAGACTGGCCATACAAGATTCAAGAATGGGCAGCTGGTATAATCTTCCTTTTTCATGCCAGGGGAATATCACTGAAGTTTCATGTTACCGCCAGAATTGGTAATTATAGTATTTAAATTATTAATATTAAATAACGATAAAATTTAATCATAAAATCATTTTTAATTAGACCGATATTAAATTATGGCAAAAAAAGCATTTTTCGTTTTTAGATTTATATATTTAGTATTTATAGTTTTATTAATAAACCAGTGTACATCTCCCTCAGGATGGAAAGGCAGTCCCTATTTATACGGTTCAGGAAAATATGGTAGTTTATCAACAAAGGCTCGCATAGTAAGGGTTAAAATATATGAAGGAGCGGCGAAAGAAATTGATTTTATGGGGCCCTATATTTTTATAAAAGATAATAATAGCAAAGGGCAGGGTGAAGGTATCATTAAGCCTGATTTCTCAGGTGAATTTAGGGGTCATGAAGAAAAATTTAAAATAGCAAATAATATCTATATTGGTAGATTAAAAGTAAGTATTGATAATGGCAAGTATATATTTATTAATTTAATTTCAGAAGAAGAATACTTAATATCTGTGGTAGGGCATGAAATGAATGCTTCATGGCCATTAGAAACGTTAAAAGCGCAGACGGTTGTGGCCAGAACATACCTTTACCAAAGAATGAGAGAAAATAAAGACAAAATATTTGATATAGACGGAACCACAAAACATCAGGTATATGGCGGAAAAATAGAAAATGATGAAAATTTAAGAGAAGCAATTTTGAAAACTTCAAGAGAAGTGGTAATGTTTAGCGGAGATCTTGCTGAGGTTTTTTTTCATTCTGCCTGCGGGGGGCATACAGAAGACGCGAAAGAAGTATGGGAGAAATCTTTTGCGTATTTAACAGGTAAAAAAACAGGATTTTGTAAAGATTCACCGGAATATTCCTGGAAGAAATCTATTCCCATAAATAGATTAGAAAAGATGTTCGGAGTAAAACAGATAACATCAGTTAAAATACAAAAGAAAACTACTTCAGGCAGGGCTGAGTCAATAGCTTTGTTCTCAGGCAGCGCTTCAAAAATTGTTAAAGCTGATATTTTTAGAGAAAAGTTGGATGTAAAATCAACTTTTTTTGATCTAAAAATAATAAGCAGTAATTTAGAATTTACAGGTAAAGGATATGGGCATGGTGTAGGCTTATGTCAATGGGGAAGTAGAAAAATGGTTGAAAACAAAAAAGCAAGTTATAAACAAATAATATACTTTTATTTTCCAGGAACTGTTGTCAGCAGGGCTAGAATGCCGGTAATCACTTAGAAAAATTTGGTTCTATGATTAATCCCTTAGTATCTATTTTCGGATAAATAGCTGAGGCGTCTAATTTCAAATCTTTCATAGCTTTTGTCAGGTTTAACTTCTTTAAATTTGTCTTTTTATCCCAAAAACCTAAAAGAGTAGTTCCAGAGCCCGATAGAAAGTATCCTTTACAGTTTAGTTTTTCCCATGCTTCAAAAGTTTCTTTCATGCCCGAAATTAATGTGGATCTTTGGTTTTGGTGTACTTTATCTTGTACTGCGTATCTCAAAAGAGAGTATTCTTCATCTTCCCATTTTCTAAGGGATAATAAATGGGTTAAAAGTGCCGTTCTTGATGATTGATAGGCAAGAATATCAAGAGATATATTTTTCAATATTAAATTTCGAGCTTTTTTTGTTTTTAACGAAAAATGAGGAACAATTCCTGCCATTTGAAGCGGAGCGTGAAATCGTAATTTAACAGGCATTTGCCACTGGTTTTTATAATCTTTTATGGATAAGACAAATCCTCCCCAAAGTGATGCTGCTATATTGTCAGGATGTTTTTCGAAAGAGACTGCAAAAGAAAAAATTTTGAATAAATTAAAAGCTTTATTGTATTTGTGTCTTAAAATTTCATTGGCCGATATCATTCCCGCTAAAATAATAGTAGATGATGAGCCTAAGCCTCTGGCAGGAGGTATATTTACTTTAACTTCAAGACTTATATATGGTATGGGTAAAGAAGCTTTATTAAAAATATAGAAAAAAGTTTGAAAAAAAAGACTATCAAAGTCGTTATCTTTATAATAGGTTAAATAATCAGGTGAGGTTTTTTTTACAAAATCAGAGATTGTATATTTTAAATAGTGTTTATTTATAGATGTGTTATTCATGTTAATAATAAATTTATTTCTAATATTCAATGCCAAACCCAAAATATCAAAACCCGCGCCTATGTTAGAGGTAGAGGCTGGCAGACTTAAACAAATGCGCATATACCATATTAAAAATAAAAAACTCGTTTTCAAACAAAATTAGATTTTAATAATGGCAGAGTTAAAAACAAATAAAATGTTTAAAGTCTATTGGAGAATTTTAAAATACATAGGGCCATATAAAAAAAATTTTTTTATTGGAGTTCTTTTATCATTATTTGTTTCTATATTTAACGCGGCTTCATTAACTTCTTTAAAACCTATTTTTGATATAATAAGTTCTGGAAAAGATAAGCCATTTCAATTACAATTTTCAGATAAAGATCTTGAACTATTAGTAAAAAGCGAGTATTCAAACAGGATCTCTGTTTTATTTGAAAAAAATAATTTTTATGAAGTAGAAATAATTCGTTTAAATAATATAAAAAAAAATAGTGTCATTCAAAAGCTAAACTATTTTGAAAAAGCCAGCCTTTTAATCGCGTCACTTAAATTATACGCGAATGAAATTTTTGTAAACATTAAACCATTTAAATTTTTGGTATATGTTTGTTTAGCGGTAATGCCAATGTATTTATTTAAGCTTTTTTCTTTAGGGGGTGCGGTACATTTTATTGTTTCAACTGGATTAAAAGCGGTTAGAGATATCAGGGGAAAATTATACTTAAAACTTTTAGAATTACCGGTCTCTTTATTCGTGAGAGAAAAAACAGGAATTTTAATGAGCCGGATAATAAATGATGTTACAGTGGTTTCTGATTCTATATCACATGATTTAAGAATTTCGTTAATTAATTTTTTTATTATAATTACCCACTTTGCTATTTTAACTATAATCAGCTACAAAATGGTTTTAGTCGTTCTTTTTATAGTACCTATTGTTCTTTTACCGGTAAATCATATAGCTAAAAAAGTAAAAGGCGCCACAACAAATGAGCAAAGCAGGTTAGCTGAGCTAAACGGCCATTTACAGGAAGTCATTTCGGGTATAAGGGTGATTAGAGCTTTTGGGATGGAAGGATATGAAACCGAAACATTTAGTAAGATAAATAATGATCTTTATTTACAGACCTATAGGTACCGGTTGTTTCATACATTGGGTCCGTCTTTTGTTGAGTTCGCGACTTCGTTTATAGTTGTAGGTTTGCTTTTATACGGTGGATTTCAAATTTTAGAGGGTGAACATACTTTGGGAGATTTTACGGCTTTTTTATTTACTCTTTTGGTTTTATTAAGCCCTATAAAACAAATGGCTGCGTGGTATAACCTGATACACAGAGCCGTTGCTGCAGGTGAGAGAATCTTTGAAATTATGGAAATGCCACCTGAAACAAAAGATATTGAAAATCCCGTTAAGCTTGATAAATTAACCCGCTCTATAAGTTTTAAAAAAGTAAATTTTAAATACAGTGAAGAAAATGATATTGTACTTAAAAATATTGATTTTTCTATTCCTATAGGTAAAACAGTCGCTCTTGTGGGGCACTCCGGTGCCGGTAAATCTACTTTAGTTGATTTAATTCCCAGATTCTATGATCCAATAAGCGGAATGATTACTTTTGATGATATTAATATTAAAAATACCAGCCTAAAAGAACTTAGAAAAAAAATAGGCGTAGTTACTCAAGAAATATTTCTCTTTAACGGTACAATTAAAGAAAACATTGCATATGGAAGAAAAGATATTGATATAAGTCAAATTATTAAAGCCTCAAAAATGGCTTACGCTCATGAGTTTATTGAAAAAATGCCCGAAAAGTATGATACACAAATTGGAGAAAGAGGACTTATGGTTTCTGGAGGGCAAAGACAGAGACTTTCAATAGCGAGAGCATTGTTAAAAGATCCTGAAATATTAATATTAGATGAAGCTACCAGCGCTCTTGATACACAGTCTGAAAGATTAGTTCAAAAGGCGCTTGAAAAATTAATGAAAAATAGAACGACTTTTGTAATCGCTCATAGGCTTTCAACAATATATAACGCAGATTTAATTCTTGTGTTAGAAAACGGAAAAATTGTGCAAAAAGGCAGGCACAAAGAACTTTTAAAACAAAAGGGTACGTATAAAAAACTATATGATATGCAATTTCAAGACACAAATGTAAAATATGAAAATCCGTAATAAAATTATTATACTATTATTGTTATCTTTTACGACGCCGGTATTAGCAGTAAATTATGAAGCCGATTTATCCGCTGGTTTATCAAAACGATTTTTAGATACTTTTGACAAAAGATGGGAAAAGATGATCAGTTCTGCTGAGCATGAAGGTATAGAATATGATTTAAAGGGAAAGTCATACTTAAGGAGTATGGGATTTTCAAATATAAGTTTATATTTTAGTCCTTTTTTTCGTCATTATTTTGGTTTCTCTTTTGCCGCGTTACTTCCTTATGAAAAACCAATAATAATAAAAGAAATTAACAATGTAGAATACTCTTGGCTGTTTGATATAAGTTTAATGTCACCGGTATTTTCTTATAAATTCTTCCCATTTGCTGATAATTTAGACGATGAAACTTTTTATTTATCTGCTGAAGCAGGTGTCGCATTGTGTGAAATCAATTTAAAACAAAATTCAAGCGGTCAAGAACAGTTGTATACATTTAAAAATATTATCGCGCCTCGTTTTGTTTTAAAAAGCGGCACAAAATTTGACATAACAAACTATATTAAGATATTTGTTGAAGCGGGCTTTGATGTAACACGAATGGATGATATTGAGGGTCAAACAACAATAAATGGAAAAGAATCTTTAGTTACGTTAAAATATTCTAATGATGCTCTTATTCCGGCGGATGAAACACAAAGCTATGATTACAGCTCATATGATAACGCTGTTATATGGCTTTCTCAGTTTTTTATTGGCTTTGGTATTTCTTTTGTCTATTAAATATAAAAAAAGGGGCTAACGCCCCTTTTTTATTAAAATTTAGTCTCAATTTATCTAATGCGCATTTTTCTTTTTGCGCCCAACCACGTACCAAATCTTCTTTCAATTAACTTTGAAGAAATATATACATCTTCTACAAAATTATGTTTTTCATACATTTCTTTTGAAAATATTTTTTCTGGAGATTCTTTTTTATTAAAAAGATCGTAAACTTTTTTTACGTGTTCTACAATTTGGTCATGTTCTAATCCGCGGCTTCTGCCGATTGGAATATTTAAGTCTCTTAATAAATTACTCCATGAACCAAATCTCTTTAATATTACGGCAAGAGAAAATCGGCCTCCAAGAGCTTCATTAAAGTCTTGAAAGTCTTTCATTCTAAATGTTTTTTCTTGTCCTTTATATTTCACGTCTTTTTTACCAGCAGTTTGAAATTGTTTGTAAACTTTTTTTACGTACGCAGCAATTTCTTCTTTGCTGAATTCTTTGTATTGTCTAAAGCCTAGTGGAATAGCAGCATCAGTTAGACACTTGTTCCATCCGCCTAATTTTTTCACAAATACATCAATATACATATGTGAATTGTCATTTAATATATTGTAGTGTCGGATGGTAAATCTTTTAGGATCTCCTCCTCGTTTTAAAAAAAGCTGATAGATACTTTTCAAATGGTCTAAGGCTTCTTTTTTTTCAATTTTTCTTCTGGCAGGCATTTTATTCTCCTTTACATTTATCTACTTTTCAATTATTTTTTGTTTATTTGTTATTTTTCTTTACAATAAAAAGCATAAAGATTTTCTTATTCTAAAAGAATAAATAACTTAATTTAGGTGAAATTATAAACCACAAATGCACTGTCAAGAGAAAAAAGAATTTGCAAAATAAATTTATTATGTTTTAAGTAAAATGATATATACAGGTAAGTTAAAATTTTTAAAGGGCCAACAGAAAATTATATTTTTTTCTAATTTAATTTTTGTTTTCGTTTTATATATATTATTCTTATCATTATTCTCTTTGTTAGAAGTTATATTTTTGTTTACTGATAAAGGCAGAACAGTTCTTGTAGATGTAATTTTATTCATACCTATTATTTTCTTTTTTTTATTTAATTATGATTTGAAAAAACAGGCTTTGCGAAAAGCTAAAGATTTATTTAAGTTTCATAAAAAATGGATGAAATACTCACCCGAGGTACTTTTAGATATAGAAAATAAGAAATATTATTATGATAAATTGAAAGTAGAAATTGAAACAGAAAGTATTCTAAATGAAAAATTGTCAAAAGAAGATAAGTCGATATTTATAAATATTTCTTTAAGTGAGCTAATAAAAAAAAATTATAATTTAAGAAGATTAATTATATCTTTAACGACAATTTTAATTTATACAATATTAAATTTATTAGATATATCACCCTTTGACTTATATAAAAATAAAACAAATATAATTACAGAAGATATTGCTGGCATAACACCAAAAAACGCTTTTTATTTTTATGGTCAGACTGTAGATATACGGGCTACAATTCGGGATAATAATTATAAATTTATAGGTTTTGAAATTAAAAAAGAAAATTCAGATTATACTTTAGCTAAAGAAAATGTATCGTTTTTAAAAAATAAAGAAAATCTTTATGAATTTAATTTAAAAATTCCAGTATTAACCGAAGAATTTTCTTATAGAGCTGTGTTTTTGAAGGGTATTAAAAAGTTATATTCTAAAGATTATAAGATAGAAGTAGAATTCCCCGCGTATTTTAAGGATATAACATTTCTAATTATCCCGCCTAAGTATACAGGAATGAAAAGTTATTCAGAGAAAAATAATTATATTCGCGCGTATTATGGCAGCAGAGTAAAAATAGAAATAAAAACAGATGCTATAGCAGATTTATACTGGAACAAAAGAAAGTTTATACTTGAAAAAAAAGAAAATAAAAACTATACTTATTCACTTTTATTTTTTTATGAAAATATTGAAAAAGAAAATTTTCAGTTTCATTTGATCTCAATGAGAGAAAATAAAAAAATAGAGCAAAAAAGTCCAGTGTATGAAATTTGGACAATTGAAGATATAAAGCCAAAGATAAAAATACGGACATCAGAAAAAAATAAAATAGATATTTATATGCCCCAAAAAGGCGTATTAAAGTGGAACTATAGCCTTGAAGAAGATTTTAATATTAAAGAATTTTCAATTTATATTTTCTCAGAAAATAAGATCAATAAAGAAATTCCTGTTTCCTTTGAGAAATATAAAATTAATAAAGAAGGCTTAAAGATTTGGGAAGATGAGTTAGAAATATCGGTTACGGAATTTAATGAGAACAAGCTAACCGTTATTATGGGAGTAAGGGATAATTCTTTAATACCCAATAAATATTTTTGGCAGAAAAATTTATCTAAAGGCCAAACATCAGTATCTGTTCCTATTGAAGTTCATTTTCCTGATAATGTTTTTGAAAAAAATAAATGGGAAGATAAGAATTACAACGAGATGGTATTAAATCTTGAATCTATTAAAGAGAAATATAGTCAATCTGAAAAAGAAATAGCAGAAATCTTAAAAAAATCTCTATTAAATACTGAAAATACAGATGAAACCGAAAAAGCGCTTAAAGACTGGACCGAAAACAGGCAAAATATAAAAGAACAGTTAGAAAAAATAAATAAACAATTAAACCAAAATATTTCAACTGAAGATATCACTGAGAAAATAGAAAAAGAAGAAGCTCTCGAAAATATTAAAGATGTTTTAAGTGAACAGATCGCTAAAAAAGAAAAAGAACTTTCAAGATTAATGAAAGAACTACCGCAGGACTATATAGAGGCACAGGAAGAAATCAATGAGATAACGCAAAAAGAGTATCTTGAAAGCTTAAAAAATTCACTGGCAAGAATTAAAAAATTATTGGCTGTTAAAAAGATTTCTCAGATTGAGAAAATGATTGAAAATGAGATTAAAGAAATTAGCGATGTACAAAAAAAGCTTGTTTTCAGTAAAGAAAAAGATATTTTTCAAACAGAAAAAAATAAAATTGAAAATATTAATTCTTCGGTTATAGAGCTTCAAAAATTAGCTGAACAGTATGAAAATGAAATTAATGATCAAATTTCAAAAATTAATGTAAAAATAACTCCTGACGAAAAACTAAAACAAGATTGGAATAAAAATACAAATTCAGCTATAAATCATTTGAATAATAAACAAGCAGAAAATTCAATATCTGATACAGGAGAAATGATTTTAAATTTGCGAAGCTGGCTTCATAAATTAGATGAAGAAAAAAGAAAAATAGGGACAGAAGATACAGAAAAAGCATTAACAGCTTATTATAAAACCGCTTATCGAGTTAATGATATCGCACGGGTTTTAGAAGAAAGCACACAAAAAAATCTTGAAAATAAAGTTTCAATAACGAATGAAACAATACAAGACTTCGGTAAAGATGTGTCGATATTAAAAGATTCTTATTTAAGCGCGTTAAATACTTTAATAAAAGAAGTAAAAGAAATGGGTATGATAAAAAATGAATTAAATAAATCATTAAATGCTCCCTTTTTATATTATAAACAAATTCAGGAATCTGTAGAAAAAAATTTAGGTTTGTCTGCGAAAAATAATGGTCAATCATTAAAGTGGAAATTAAATTCAGCAAGCCTTTCTTTATTAAAAGAAATGGGAAAAATGCGAATGCAAATGGCTAAAGTCGGGGCAGAAGGGGCGGGTGAAAAATTAAATCAAGCGATGAAGGGGCAAAAAGAATTAAGCGAACAGTTAAAAGAATTATCTGAAAATGAGTCCCAAAAAAGTCAACAGTTATCAGACATAGAAAAAGCTTATATCAATGAAATTTCGAAAAGACAGAATGAAGTTTTAGAAACCTTAAAGAGAAATATGGCTAAAAAAGAATTTGAAGAAACAAGTGCGTTAAAAGAAATGCAAAATTTAGCTGATGAAATTAATAAATTAACGGACAAATATAAAAACATTAAAACTAAAAACGATACGGCCAATTTAACAAAAGAATACGAAAAAATAAATGAAAAATTTATAAGATATAAAAAGAGCTTAAAAAATAAAAATGAAGTATCGCATAAAAGAGAAGCAGAAAAACCATTGGAGTATATTATTAAAGAACCTCATGATATGAAAATACCAGAAAAAAAGAAAAGTATAATTCCTATATACGATGAAAACTTTTCGGATATACAAAAAATATTTTTTGAAAATTATATAAAAAATTTAGAAGAATATAAACTAAAAGATTCTGAAAATTAAAAAAGTTAAACCTAAAAAAACTCCAAAAGGGACTTTTGTTTTATTAATAAAGGCTTTTTTACCTTTTGTTATTGCGTAATAGATAATCCCTGAAAAAGAAGCCGCTGTGGGAAAAAATAAAGCCTTAGGATAACCGATAAGCATGCATAGCGCTAAAGTTAGTCTGATATCAGCTAAACCCAGTTTATTTTTCGATGCGATTTTTATTAAATAAAAGATAAAAAACCATAAAAACGCGCTTATTAAATCAAGTATTTGTCCGTATTTTTTTATATAATATCCGCGAATTAAAAAAATTTCAAATAAACCGAATACAAGAAGCGTAAAAATAGCTTCGGTAGGAATTAAAAAATAGCTTTTATCGGTTTGTATTATCAAATAAACAATAATAAAATATATCCCCGTACTTACAATATAAAATATATCAGGATGAAAAAATCCAATAATAAGACCGTAAACAAAGGCTGTAAATTCTTCTATTGGATAACGCCATGGAATTATATTTTGGCACAAAAAGCATTTTTTTTTGCTTATAAAATATCCAAAAATAGGAATTAAATAAAAAGGATTAATTGGTTTTTGACAAAAATTGCAGACTGATCTTTTTCGAAGAATGTATTTCCATTTATTTTTGATTGATTTTCTTGATTTTTTATAATATGCTTCTAATACTCTGTCACTAAAAGAACCTGAAAATGAAGCCAGTAGAGTAAAAAAAACACCTGAAGAAATACTATAAAAAATTTTTAATTCCAGAAAATTATTCCTGTATACTCATTAGATATTTTTCAAGATATTCGGTTATATCTTGTATATTTCTGTCAATCATTCGTTTAAACTCTCTTGGTATATTTTGTTCACGAATGACACGATAATAATTTAGCGCCTGAGTAATTTGTTTTCTTTTTAAAAATGAATGAGCTTTTACAAGCATAGGTTTATATTTATAATAAGCGTATTCTAAAATATTATGATCTTTAGACAAAACAGATTTATAAGGGATTCGGGTAAAATCATAAGTTAAAGTTAAAAAAGGCATGTCTTCTTGATCGGGTGGTTTAAGTTCTAATACTCCTCTAATTTCCTGCACGTTCGATTTCTCTTCTTCTGCCGGTGGTATTGAAGGCTCTGGCTCGTGACCTATTTCAGGAATCATGTCAGGCTCTTCTAATACACCCTCTGTTCTGCCTGTCATTGGGGGCATAATATCCGGTGTATCAGGTATATCCTGTGGATAATAAGGTTCCTGAGCAGTGAATGGTTCTGGCATGTGTGAAGGTATATGATTTTTCTCTGAAATATCTTTCGTATCAGGAATTTCAGTAGTTTCTTCTTTTTCTTCTTGGGTTTCAGATTTCGCGGTGTCTTCTAGTTCAGGTGTTTCTGGTTGTTCTTCTTTTTCTTCTTGGGTTTCTGGTTTTGCGGTGTCTTCTAGTTCAGGTGTTTCTGGTTGTTCTTCTTTTTCTTCTTGGGTTTCTGGTTTTGCGGTATCTTCTGGTTCAGGAAGTTCTGGTTTTTCTTCTTTTTCTTCTTCGGTTTCAGGTTTCGCAGTGTCTTCTGGTTCAGGAAGTTCTGGTTTTTCTTCTTTTTCTTCTTCGGTTTCAGGTTTCGCAGTGTCTTCTGGTTCAGGAAGTTCTGGTTTTTCTTCTTTTTCTTCTTCGGTTTCAGGTTTCGCGGTGTCTTCTGGTTCAGGAAGTTCTGGTTTTTCTTCTTTTGATTTTGGTTCACCTGAAATTTGTATATTTTCGGATTTTACTTCGATATTTTCAGTTTCAAAAGCTGCTTTTTGAATTTGAAAAATTCCCTCTGATATTTGATTAAATATTTTTTTTATGACATTCTCAGGTTTCTCATCTGGTTGTTTTTCTTCAGGTTTTTCAGAAACTATTGATTTTAATTCTTCGGTTTTCTCTTCTTCTTTAGATTCAGGGGCAAAAGGCCCTGCGGTATCTTTTGGTATTGTATTTTTAGAATCTTCGTCTTTTTGAAATTCATCTATTGGCTTAGCGAAATCGTTTGCATCATTTTTTTCCAATTTAGCTTCTGGTTCCAATGGCTTATCGGTTTTTTCAGAAGAATCTTTTTGAGAATCTTGCGCCGGTTGAGATTCATCTATTGGTCTGGCGAATTCATTTTTTTGTGTTTCTTTCAATTCCTGAGATTCAGATGCTTTTGAAGGAATTTTATCTGGAGTTTTTATCAGTTCAATAATAGTGTTTGCAAAAGGTTTTGGTGAAGGGGAAGGTTTTTGTTCAGGACTTTCTGGTTTTGGTTTTTCTTCTTCAGGATATTTAAGTTGAACAATAATTTTATTCTCACCTTCTTCATTTTCTGAATCTGCGCCTTCATCAAGAAAATCTTCAATATCTTCAATATTTTGCTCTAATTTATCAATGATAGACTTGTTAGGGATCTTTTGTATTAGTTTCTCATACATTTCTAAAGACATATCATATTCTTTTTCTGCCAGAAATCTCTCTGCATTTAATAAAGTTCTGAAATAATGGCTGTAAGGACTGTTTTTTGAGATAATCTCATGAGCTTTGTGGGTTATAATATCTTTCTTGGAAGTTCTTTTTTTACGTTTACGTTTTTTTTGAGTTTCAGGTTGTTCGTCTGAAAAATCTTCTTCGGATTCTTTCACTTTAGCTTTTTCTTCAGGTGGTATAACTTTTCTTGTAAGTTCCTCTTCGTTATAGGTTGAAAATGGTTTTGATATCTCTATACCTGATACAGGTTGATATCCATATCCTGAACTACGTTCTAAGTCTGCAAAATTTTCATCTGAAAAATCGATATCTGGTTCTTGGGTAATTGTTGAAGAAGATACATTTTCTTTTTGATAATTTTGAGCTTTGCCCAATAAACCTTTTCTTTTATTATTTGAAATAGAGTGTCTGTTCTCATACGATTTTCTAAAAATTTGGTTATTTTCTTTTAATTGCTGATTATCTGTTTTTTCAGGCTTTGTCCAGTTTAAGAGGCGCTGCAATAATGAATTTTTGTTTTTCATATATTTATAAAATAACTATTAATTAAGATAACGAGTAAATATATTAATTATAAGTATTTCTTATAGGTATATATTCGGTAAAAAAGGGGGTAAAACTTGTATTTGAAAGAGAGATAAAAACAAAAAGATTAAAGGTTTTTTTGCTCTGCTTCGGCTCTTTTTATAATTTCAAAGGGGGTATTTAATCTTTTTAATAATTCAATATAAATTTTATAATATTCTGAAGACTTTTCTTCATTACCTAATTTTTTATGTGTTTTTGCTAAAAAAAACAAGGTTTCAGGTATTGAATTAGAAATAGCATATGATTTTTCAAAATATTCTAAAGCCTGCTTGTAATTATTGTTTGTTGATAAAATTATTTCACCAGCCAAAGAGAATGAAATTGGGTTGTTTTCGTTAAGATTAATGGCATTTTCAATATAATCTATGGATTTTTTGAAATCTTTTTTATAAAGATAACAACGGCTTAGTTCAATGTGACTCAATTCAAAATTTTTATCTTTTTCCAAAGCTTTTTGAAACCATTTAATTGCGGTTTCTATATGCCCTTCTTTCGTTTTAAAATTTCTTTCATCTTTACTTTCATATTTTTTTATATAGACTAACCCCATATTATGAATTGAATTGATATAGTCCTCATCTAAACTTAAAGAAAGTATATAAAACTGTTCTGCTAAATCGTAATTTGCTTCTGCCAATAAGTATAAATTCCCCAGTTCTTTATAAGCTTCTTTTGATTTTTTTTGCTCTAACGCTTTTTTAAGTAAATCTTTTGCTCTATCATATTCTTCATTTTGAATATTAATTTTTGCTTCGTTAACCAATTGTTCATGGTTTTTAGGCTTGCATGACATTATAACTAGAGTAAGAGATATAAAAATAGTAAAGATAATTATTTTCTTTTTATTTTGTTTTTGATTGTCGAGATATCTTGTAATATTATTCATATTTTATTTATTATTAATATATATAATATGAAGAGAATTTTACAGGTCAATAAAAATTTATTTTAAATTCATCAATTATATGAAAAACTTTTATAACAAATTTAAAAAACCTTTCACGGCTCTTTCTCCCATGGCGGGATATACAGATTCACCTTTTAGGATATTGTGCAAAAGAATGGGTTCTGCCATAAGTGTAACAGAGTTTGTTTCTACCGAGGCAATTAAGAGAAACTCAGAAAAGACGTTAAAAATTTTACGATATGAAGAAATAGAGCGTCCTGTTGTATTTCAAGTCTTTGGAACAGATTCTGATACTATCGCCGAAAGTTGTAAAAAAATAGAAACCCTAAAACCAGATGGCATAGAGTTAAATTTAGGATGTTCTGTTAAAAAAATAGCGTTAAAAGGTGCCGGGGCAGGACTTTTACGTGAGCCCGATAAGGTAAAAAAAATTATATCTAATATGGTTAAAGTACTAAAAGTTCCTGTTTCAGCAAAAATTAGATTAGGGTGGGATTTGCAAAGTAAAAACTATTTAGAGATTGGTTTTATCTTAGAAGGTGAAGGAGCAAGCGCTGTTACACTTCACGCGAGAACCAGATCGATGGGTTATGGCGGCAAAGCCGACTGGGAGGCAATAGGAAACTTGAAAAGGAAAATTTCTATACCGGTTTTTGGCAACGGAGATATAACGTCTTTAAATGAAGCTCATGAAAAAATAAGAATTTTTAATGTAGACGGTGTTTTTATTGGTAGAGCAGCGATTGGTAATCCATGGATATTTTCAGGAAAAGAAATTAACAAAATAAGCTATGAGCAAAGATTAAATTTAATTATTGAACATATTCATTTATCTAATTTATTTTACGGCAAAGAAAGCGGAGTTATAAAATTTAGAAAACATCTGGTAAAGTATCTAAAAAATGTTCCACATGCTAAAAAAATAAAAAATGATGCATTAAAAGTTACAGAATCAGATGAATTAATTTATCTGCTAAAAGAGTATAATTAATATTCTTCGCGTGAGCGGCTGGTAGTAAGAAATTCATCCGGTATTTCTTCAATATCTTCACCAATTTGAACTGCTATATGTGATCCAACTCTTCCGGGGCGGCATTTGTATTTTGGCCTTTCACCGACCTTAAAAATGAAGTCATCATTTATTTTCATTTTACTTAATTTTATAACTTCACCTTTTTCAAGATTTAGTATTTCATTAAAAGATAAGTCGGCTGAGCCTACTTCAACAGAAATATTAACTTGTACCTGTTCTAAACGTCCCTGAATTATTTTTTTATTTACTTCAGATTCACCTCTTCTTATTGATGAAAACCAATACTGAGCAGAAAGTTTTTGAATTATAGGCTCAATTGTGATATAAGGTATACATAAATTCATCATACCTTCAGATTCGCTTATTTTCGTTTCTAATGTAATTAACATCACCATTTCATTAGGGGGCACAATTTGAGCAAATTGCGGGTTAGTTTCAATTGTTCCAAGACGCGGCCTAAGATCAATTACAGTGGACCATGCTTCTCTTAAGTTACCTAGTATATGTACAACAATACCTTCAACGACAGAAAGTTCAATATCGGTAAGTTCTCTGCTTAATTTATAGTGTTCTCCGGCTCCACCAAATAATCTGTCAATTATAGTAAAAGTAATAGCCGGATCAATTTCTAAAATAGAAGAACCTTTTAATGGATCCATATTAATTAACGCAAGCGTAGTAGGGTTTGGAATTGATCGAATAAATTCTTCATAGGTGAGCTGATCTACGCTGGTAACATGAACTTGTACCATCGCGCGAAGTTTTGCAGAAAGCGCGGTAGTTGTAAGACGAGCAAATGTTTCGTGCATCATTTGCACGGTTCTTATCTGGTCTTTAGAAAATTTATCAGGTCTTTTGAAATCGTAGATTTTAACTTTCTTTTGTTCAGCCTGAGGAGATAACTCTTCTGCCTGAACTTCTCCGCTTGAAATCGCGTTTAATAGCTGGTCTATTTCATCTTGCGAAAGTATATCAGTCATTTTTGCCTACTTTATAACAGCAGCCTCTATTCCGGTAATATACCATAATCTATCTGCTTTTGTCAAGTAATAAGTATAAAAAAATTCTCTTTCAAAGCCTTCTACTTTTCTTACCGCTTTTACGCCTACTGTAGAAATATTATTCTCAGGTATCTCTTTTATTATTTCAAACTTTACCAATTTATGTGTTTCTCTTGTTATAAGATAGTTTTGAAAATCATTAATAATCAATTGTTTTTCATTTTCCTGCGCTTGCATATATCGTCTGGCATAGTTTGGATAATCTTTAATTACATCTCTTATAGAAATATATTTTAAATAATTTGGCCAGTCTTTTTCATATTCAGCGCTTAAGGCCAGATATACAATTTCTTTTGGTGAGATCGCTAGTTTTTTCATCGTAAAAGCCGGCAGCTTTTCAGTATTATTAGATAGTAAATATTCTTTTTCTGTTGTTACATATACAGAAAGCATATTTTCAGATTTAACAAAAAGAGAAGGCATTTGTTCAGGATTTGGATAAAAATACGCAGTGATGTCATATCTTATCTTTTTTTTGTCAAATTTTTCAAGCTGTACTATGTCTTGAATTTTAAGAGTTCTTTTTATTGTTTCACCTTTGTGAATTACTATGGCTCTGGAATGAAAATTTGTCGCTGTATAGTTATGAAAAAAAGGATCTCTATAGTCTCCATAATCTTTAAAAAATGATATATCTTTCGCTGGCATACTTTTGCCAGCCATGTCTTTAACAATAATGGTGAAGTTTTTTAGGTAATTTTTATGCATATACAAAGTAACCGGATATTCGCTGTTATTTGTTATGGATAAATCTAAGATAATATCTTCTGAAACTGAATACCTTCTTTTTTCTGAAAAGATTTGAAGTTCAAGATTCGAACTGGTAAAGTTTTCGGTACTATTCCCTCTTATATCATATTTTTGTTTAAGTATATCTTCTGAAAATAGAATTGTAGTTTGAAAAAGAAGACATAAAAAAAACAATAGACTTCGCTGCTTTGTAATAATTTTTATAAAATTTTTCATTTTAATATTAAATAAAAAATATCTTTACTATTTTAGTTATCGGTATTTTTTAAAATAATTTAAGATAAAGATTATTAATCTATTAGAAAATCTTCTATTTTTGGTAAAGGGGTTTCAGGTCTATCGATAATTCTATAATTTAAAATTGGCCGTAATTCTTCTTTAGGATAAATTTTATTAATTTCTCTTTGTATTAACTTGCTCATCTGCCATGTGTCAGATCGCTTTTTGCCTTTAAGCATTAATAAATATTGAGAGGGAAATATTTCTGCTAAAAAATCTTCGGTTGATATGTTTTTTTCTAAGATTTGTTTAACTGAGCCTCTATATTCCAGTTCCTTTTTTTCCCCTTGTGTATTTTTTAATCGATCAATATTTGCGATTTTTAGAAGAAGAGCAGAGTAGGGGATGTATTTATTTGTCCAGGCTTTTTCTTTTTCTTCAAATAATGTTCTCAAAGGATACAGGGGGTCTTGCCTTAGGTCGTTAATTTGGCTTTGATATTTGTTATAAAGTGCTTTGCTTTGAACCTGCCAGTAAAAGGTATTTAAAATCATTTGTAAATTAGAAAGATCATCATTATCTAAAGGTTTTTTAACTTCAAATAAAAGAAAAAGTGCGTCTAACTGACCATTAAAAAACATGGGAAGAACGTACATTGACTGAATAATTTTTTTATCTTCACTTGAAAATCTTTCATCAAGAAGATGATTATCTTTAAAATCAACATAATTATACCATTGTTTTTGATTTCGGCTTTCAATTATCCATGATTCTGTAAGCGGAATATTAAATTTCTCAATGGTTTTATCTTTTAAGCCCTTATGAAATATCGGTATAAAATTGTCTTTCTCTTTGGCTAAAAAAATGTATAGAGAAACAGCGTAATTGTTTTCTAATAATTCAAGAAACTTACTCTCAATAACTTTTTCATCATTTTCTATTTCCAGCAGATTCAAAAATTCAATTAAGTTTTTATGTTTTAATTCTCTTTCATTCCATAATTTTGCCTGTCTATTTACATAAACAATGCGGTTTATAGATTCGTATAAAGAGCCTAAGACTTCTCCTAGCAGCTTGACATATAATAAATCATCTAAATTAAAATCTTTTCCTGTTAGGGGTCTGCCTAGTATTATAAAGCCGACTATATCTTCGTAGCGCAGTATAGGTATTAAAATTTCAGCGTCAAGAGAGTTGAGCCATGTTTTTTCGTCTCCCGCTAAACCAGAAATCATTGTTTTTGCATAATGGATTGAGATATCTTTTTTTAGAATTCTTTCTATTCCACTTCGTCTTGGCAGCTTGAAATTATCTTCAATAATAAATCCCTTTGAAGCTCTATGAGTTAAAATATCCTTGTCTTTTAAAAAAACCGCTGATTTTTTTATGCCTAGCTGTCCTGTTAGCGAGAATAAAAGAGTGTTCCATAATTCATCCTCATCTTCAATGAATCCTAATTCTTTGATTATTTCAAATAAATTTAACAAAGCTTCAATTCTATTTTGATAGGCAAATTCTGAGGCGGTAGGAATTGTTCCATCAAAATCGCCTTCTAATAAAAAGCTTCTGTCATCAGGTACATATTTATTAAGAAGACTTTCTTTATCTATTTTCCCTTCTTCTTTTATATTTTCTAAAATATTTTCATCCCATTTATCATGTTCCGAAGCTACATCAGTATTTTTTTTATCAGGTGTTAACGCTAGATCAGGGGTTTGCTGAGTTTTTTCTTTTTGAAGATAATCGATTGCTTTTTCTCTTAATCCCATGGTTTACAGGCCTAATTCATCCATAACTTTTTGATAGACTTTAAAATAATCAGATTCAGCAAATTGTTTAATAGTGTTTTCAGGCAGTTCTCCCAGTAGTACATCTAAATAAGAAATAATATTTCTTAAATCTTCTCTGTCTGGAATTTTTTCATATTCTTGAGAATCTTTTTGTAAATCAATGTTTCCTTCTGAATCTTTGATAATCGGTTCAGTTTTTATTGATTCTTCAGTTAATGATTTTTCGTCAGATTGTATTATATCTGTTTTAACATCTTTTGCATCTGAAGCAGCATCGACAATTTGTTCAGATTCAGAAAATGCAATGGGCATTTCATCCGTTTCATCTGAATTTATAGCCTGTAGCGGCGGTTCTTTTGTATCATCTGCTGCAAAAGGCTCTGTCTCATCTGTCGCAGTAATAGAAGCATCAACTTGACTAGTGCTAGTGTCAAAAGCTTCGACTTCAGCAGTTTCTTTTTCAAAATCTATTATTATTTCATCTTCGGCCTCACCCTCATCTTCAGCAGTTAATGATTCAGGGGGTTTAAAATCGATAGTATCAGATATTTCTTCTTCTTCTTCTTCTTCTTCTTCTTCGTGATTTGATTTCATCTCAAGTGGTACAGATAGCGCGATGTTTTCTTTGCTACTTTTTTCAAATAAATCTTTAGTTATGATATCAGGTTTTTCCTGTGATTCTTCTTTTGTTGAAACATCATCCTCTAAAATAGGGTATATTTGGGGAGAATGTTTATGATCTGCATCAAACACGGTTTCTTCAGTTTCTATCTCTTTTTCAGATTCTGCCAAGACATCATTTAATTCTGAGTCTGAAAAAGAAATAGAACCGTCCATCTCTTCAGCTAATATATCTTGAATTGGCTGTTCTTCTTGGGTTATTTGCAGCTTTTCAACAGCTTCTTGTTCAGGAAGAGTGATTTCTTCATCAGCAGTTTCAGTAAGTATGTTATCGAGTTCATCATCTGATAAAGAGATAGGTTCTTCTGGTTCGTCTTTAAAAAAATCATCAGATGAATCTTCTTTTAATACAATTTCATCTGTTTCATTTTGTTCTTCGGTATCATCGATATTTTTATCTTCAATGGATGTTTCATCAGAAGTTGTTTTAGGTTCTTTAATAATTTCTTGTTTGGCAGGTTCGGGTTCTTCATCTATGGTTTCAGTAAGTATATTGCCGAGTTCATCATCTGATAAAGAGATAGGTTCTTCTGGTTCGTCTTTAAAAAAATCATCAGATGAATCTTCTTTTAATACAATTTCATCTGTTTCATTTTGTTCTTCGGTATCATCGATATTTTTATC
>Ga0224501_10000152_pt1 | contig 69102 bp, 58 predicted proteins | sample SF_Oct11_sed_USG_4_FD_169105 | JGI IMG/M metagenome (GOLD analysis project Ga0224501, IMG submission 169105) | Sediment microbial communities from San Francisco Bay, California, United States - SF_Oct11_sed_USGS_8_1 | ecosystem: Environmental > Aquatic > Marine > Sediment | place: USA...
GGTATTGGGACAGTTATGGCTTCGAAAAATCTAAAGGCAGTGGCATTGAAGGGAACGGGCAGCATTAAAATCGCTGATCCCAGAAAATTCTGGAAGATTGTTGAAGAAACAGAAGAAGAAACCTATGCTCATCCGCAGTATTGGCCTCGCAGAATCATGGGGACAACCAGAATTTTGATGCTTGCAGACAAGCTTGGCTTCTTGCCTACGAGACACTTCACTTCAGCGACATTTGAGCATGCAGCCGAGGTAAGCGGTGAAAGATTGGCGAGAGAATACAACGTGAAAAACAGAGCTTGCTTCTCGTGCATAGTTCCGTGCAGCAGAGTCTATCTGGTAAGAGAAGGAGAATACGCTGGCCTTTATGGAGAAGGCCCGGAATATGAAGCTCTAAGCAGCTTTACTGCTAGAGTGGGCAACTCTAACCTAGACTTGGCCTTAAAGGCTGTTAACTTGGCAAACAGGCTGGGGTTGGACGCTATAACAACCGCTGAGTGCATAGCTTGGGCTATGGAGCTTTACGAGAAAGGAGAATTGACTAAGAAAGAAGCAGATGGTCTCGAACTAAAATGGGGGAATGGCGAGGCAATACTCGATTTAATCAAAAAAATAGCCTACCGTGAAGGATTCGGGGATTTGCTTGCCGGTGGAGTTAAGAGGGCAGCTGAAAAACTTGGAAAAGGAAAGGAAATAGCGCTTCACGTGAAAGGTTTAGAGATTATACAGGCTGACCCACGGGGCTTGAAGGGTTACGGCTTAGGATACGCAGTTGCAAGCAGGGGAGCCGACCACCTAAGGTCTGAGCCCTTCATAGAGCTAAGCGATGACCCGGAAAAGGGCATGGAAATGTTCGGTATCCCAGAAGCAACCTTGAGGCTTGCACACAAAGGAAAGGGCAAACTTGTACGCTACTTTGAAAACTGGTGCGCAATAATAGATTCCTTAGAAGTCTGTAAAAACCTAGCTGAAAACATGGAACTGCTGCCATTTAATAGAGCGGCTGAAATCATCGAGGCCACAACAGGTTTTCACTTCGCAGAGAAAGCAGTGTTCGAAATCGGAGAGAGAATAATCAACTTGGAAAGAGCCTATCTTGTTCGGGAAGGAATCAGAAGAAGAGATGACTACTTGCCGACAAGATTCTTGAGACAGCCCTTGCCTAATGGCAATTCGAAGGGAGCAATATTCGAAATAGAGCCTATGCTTGATGAGTACTACGCGGAAAGAGACTGGGACTTAAAAACAGGGGTTCCGAAAGCGGAAAAGCTGAGAAAAATAGGTTTAGGGTATGTGATCGACGATCTAAGAAGAAATGGAGTTGAAATAAAGTAGAAAGCTAGAAAACTTTCAGATTAGCAAGCTGTTTAGGGACATAAAATCCTTTGACATAACTGCCCTAATCCCTTTTTTCGGATCCACCACCTGATTGATTTCTAGGTTAATGGCGAGACTTCCAAACATGTATGCCTTCTCAAAGGGCCACTCATATTTTCGCATGAAGGCATCCACTGCAGCATCAGTTGCAAATGTAGCGGCTTCGTCTAGGGTGTCGCCGCAAGCCAAGAATGCATACCAGTCGTGGGTTTCAAGTATTGGCCATTCAGGCTTTTTACCCTTAATGAGGCTGAACCTTAAGAGAACTTCGCCAGCCACCTCAACAGAAGAGACGCAAAGTTCTCCGTCGGCCTGAACTGCGTGTAGGTCGCCAGCTGCAAACAAAGCTCCTTCGGTGAACACGGGTAAATAGAGCTTGGTGCCAGCCGTTAACTCCTTGACATCCATGTTTCCACCATGCTTGCCGAGGGAACTCGAGGGAATTTCACCTGATTCAGGAGCCACACCGATAGTGCCTATCATGGGGTTTGCTTTAACGCGAACGTTCTTATCAAAATGAACGTATCCGCTGCCTATCCCAACTATCTTGGTGGAAGGGTTAAACCGCTTTCTCCCTAAGATTCCATTTTTCGGAACCGTAACTATCACGCCCTTCTCCTCGACTTTTATGTCTAATATTTCCGCGACAAGTGTATCCCCTAGCTCCGCATCCTCAACGAACACCGGACCTGTCGCCCCGTCAACCCTAGACCAGTCAAACTCTTCTAAGGAAGTCTCTTCGTTTTTCACTTGTCCTCCAAAAGCATCCTCTGTTTCAAGCAAGACTAGCTCTCTAGGCTTGACGCGTTCAACTGGCTTGTGTTGAGAGCTAAAGCTATATATCAGTTTACTTCTAGGAACAATCTTCATAACGAAACATCCAACCTTTGTTTCTAAATGCGCTTTAACATTTAGAAGTTTTTAAGTTTAAAAATTAATGTCACTTTGGTTTTCGAACTGACTGACTCGTTGTAAGAGCAACCACCAATATTTTTTGTATTAATACTTAAAATAAACGAGAAAACGAAACCTCCCTACGGTCTGGTTATTAATATAAATAGATGAGGTTTAAATACTGATTTGAATTACTATGATGAATATTGTCAAAAATCATTTAAACCATTTATACTGGTTTCTTAATAGTCTGCGGTGAAATGTCGTGCTTGTCACAAATAGAGATTTGTGTATGTAACCGCATAATATTTATAAGCTAGTTTGTAATAAATTATTCTGATAAGAATGGAAGATGTTAACGGGGCGCTAAAGGTTTGGAAGAGGCATCTTTCTAACCGGGTGGAACGTACTCGGAATGAGTATTTTAGGACTTTCAGCATGTTTGTTGAATGGGCTAAGAAAACGCCTGACCAACTGCGCAGCATGAAATATGAAGAGTCTCAAAAACAGGAGCCTTGGCTCAGAACTGAAGTTGAAAATTTGGTGCGTCAATTTTTGGGGTACCTAGATGAAAAAGGTTACAGTGGAAGTTATATTCACGTGGTTCTTTCATCCATCAAAAGTTTTTTCTCTGCGCAGAACATGCCTTTGCGATTGGACAGCAATGACCGGCCCCGTGTAGCGAGTGAACATGCAAGTGCTGTTCCGACACATAAAGACATGAAGAAGATTGTGGATGCGGCGGATAGTTTGCGGAACCGGGCTTTAGTGCTTTTCCTTAAAGACACTGGGTTAAGAGTTAGTGACGTTGCAAAATTGAAGTGGAAAGACCTTAAGCCAGGCGAACAAGGCTTTTACGGATTTAAAATAGTCACGGAAAAGAAGAAAGTGGTTGCTAGAGGCTTTTTTGGGCCGGAAACAACAGAAGCTCTAGAACTATACCGTAAACAGCGTTTAGAAGGCACTAGACATGTGAAGGCTGAAAAGAACATTGAAGATCATTATGTTTTTGTGCCTTTGCCTGTTAGTGGCCATTTTGATGGGGGCCGACATGGAATGGAACCAGCGGTTATAGGGGCTCGAGTAGGCGACTGCATCAAATTGGCTGGTTTCCGTGGAAAATATACTCCTCATGGGTTGCGGAAATTCTGGGAACAGAATGTTAAAGCAGACCGGGAAGCTTATCTAAAACAGTTAAACGGAAGAAAGTTGTCTGCGGTTGAACGAGCTTATTACTGGCGCACCGAAGAACAGTTGTGTCAGCTTTACAGGAAGAACTATAACAACTTGCGGATCTTCAGCACAACCATCAAAGAAGCTGACATAGAAAGGATAGTAGAAAAAAGATTGAAAGAACGGCTTGAAGCGGTAACACTGGAAAAGACAATCGCATTAGAGAATCTGCTTAAGCGCATCGAAAAACTTGAAAAGAAGCTAGCTGAGAAATCATAAGTGGCTCGTTTTTACCTGCCTTTCCTAAGCAAATACTACGGTTCGGAGGAACCAACCCCTAGTGGAGATATCTCCCGCAAAACCCCATTTTTACTGCTTCATTAGAGAATAGAATTCAATTCAGAATGATCTTCGCTGGAGTGTAGGCTAACACAACATTCAAGGGGGCTGTTTCTACGCCGTTTACTCATGGTTGCATGCTGTTGAGAATAGGTAAAAAGCTTCTGCAGCAATTTGACTAAGCCACCAACGTACACAGAGGAAAAATTTTTACCACACTCAGCTAATAAGGATGTGAGTGCCAGTAGTTTACATATGAGTTGAAAAGAATGCAGGGTGATTTGACACGTTTACTCGCATTTCCAAAGAACGCCTCAGAAGCAACTACAGGCGTTTTCTTTCCTAAGGATAATCTACTTGTTACCGGGCACGATAATGGTGTGGTTTTCTTATGGAATTTATCAGACGGATCTTCTCGAAAACTGTATGAGTGCTCTACAAAAATCGAAACAGTTACTGCTTCAGAAAAACAGGAACTTGCAATAGGTTCTCATTCAGGCGAAATTGTGGTCTTATCCATAGAAAGACCAGGTCATACTATTGTCCAACCTGCTGCCTATGGCGTAAGAGATCGGGTGTGGAGATCCCTTTGGCTCCAAGATGATGCATTTATAACGAGTTCAACATATGGCTTGCTTAATGTATTCAGAAAGGAAGCTGACTCCAAGTGGACCAAAAATTCTCTATCAGGACATGAGAATAGTGTATTTGGCGTGGGTAGGTCAGATAGAGGCTTGTTAACTACGGGTGATTACTTCGGAAAGATTCTAATCTGGAACTTAGGCGATGGCGGATACGAACCTATTCAAAGGCTGAAAATCCAAAACGCAGTGGAAGACATAGCTTGGTTTAAAGATGAGGCTTTTGCGGCAATCAATAACGGAGGCGGGATCTATCTATTTGAGCAAGACTCAGAGCGTAGATGGAGATCAGTATTTGAAGTGAGAAATGCCACAAGCCGGGGGAACTGTGTAAACATAACGCCTGATGGAAAGACAGTTTTCGCAGCAACAAATAGAGAAGTTATTCAGTTCGATATAGAAACGCGGCAAATAGATTCTATGAGAACTGGTGGAGTTAAAAAGATATTCTTCAAGGAGAATAATGTGTTCCTGTTAACATCCCATAGTTTAGTGTTTTTTGAAAGAAAGCCAATTGAGCTTAGGGCTGATCTCATCAAATATAAATATGTTAAGACGGGTCTTGTTGGCCATACCGGTGTAGGAAAAAGTACACTTTGCAGCTTTGTGACAACCGGTTCACCTCCTGCCGACTATTTGTCTACTGTTGGAAAGAAAATCTGGAACTGGGAATTGCCTGTGGAAGAAAACTTACAAAGAAGGATAGTTCTTCATGACCACGGTGGCCAAGAGACTGTTCTTGGCACTTTTCTTCCCTTCCTATCAGATTCTGATGTTGTCTTGATTCTATTCCAGCAAAATGACCTCGTCACTTATGAAAAAGCGATAAAAATTTTTGAAAAAATAAAGAATAAGGTTGCCGATAGAGTCAAGATTTTCTTCGTTCAAACCCATATAGATCAAAAAATGGCTGAGTTGAATACGGCAAAAATGGAAAAACTCATAGAAAGAGGAGAATTGATTGACAACCTGAAAGTTTGCCCTAAGGATGGTAAGGGCATAGAAGACTTGAAGGAACGTCTAACAAAAGAGATTTCGTGGAATAATGCGAGAATAATGATTCAAACGTTAAACGCGAATGCTGTTTTGAGATGCATTGTAGCACTGCAAGAGAAAAATATTGGGGTTATCCAACTGAGTGAGTTCATCAAGTATTATGAAGAAAGTACTAACCTGAGAATTCCAAGGCGTCATCTTGAGTTTCTTCTGAAGGATTATAGCAATCAAGGAATAATAGAGTACTATCCAGAAATTTTGGATTCAATCATCTTCAATGACCCCGAATACAATTCACTGAAAACAGAGATACCGATTGAAGCTATGAAGAGAAATGGAATAGTAAAGATAGGAGACCTTGCAGCCCTCTTCAAGAACGGCAAATTCCTACAAATGATAGATAAGATGTATCTCAAACATAAGGTTTGGATAGAAAATGGTGAATGGAGAATATTCCCCGAACTACTCAAAGACGAAGCCATAGAGATACCTAAACACCTAATCAAGTTTTTCGAGAATATATCCACTGAAAAAAGATTGTTGCCAGATCAGATGATCGATATTGGGCGACTTATTGAAGCACTTTTTGAATTGAAACTGCAATGTATTGATGCATCAAAGAAAGATGGACTTTTTTCATGGAAAGAACATGCATTGATTTACTATAGTTTTGAACGAATTGGTAACGCGATTGATGGGTTCTCTTTCCGATGCAATTATCGTATCGGGGGGATGAAGAAACAGATTTGCAAGAGATTGAAGACAGAGTTCCTAAACGTTTTAGAACAGCTCTATGGCCCCTTTCTAAAAGAAGAAACATTAGAGAATAAAAAAAAAGCTGATTTAGATAGGGATATAGTTCACGACGTTGCCATATCTTATGCAACTGAACAAGGAGAATATGCGGGAAAGGTAGCGGATATTCTTAGAGAGAACGGCATAGTTGTCTTTTTTGACGGATGGAACGCGGCAAAAATGTGGGGAAGAGACCTCGCAGAATATTTAATGCGCGTCTACTATCGACAATCCAAGTATTGCATGATGTTTATTTCTAAAGATTACGTATCAAAAGCTTGGCCTACTTATGAACGAAAGATGGCAATAGCCAGAAATATTGAACAGTTCGGCGGGTATATCCTTCCCATAAGGTTTGACGAATCTGAAGTACCAGGTCTTCCCCCGACAGTTAGATACATTAACGGTAACAACAAGACACCAGAAGACGTTGCAGACCTATTTATTGAAAAACTTGAGGAAGAAGAAGACAAAGGTTAGAGCCAATCGCAATCTATAACGACTCGGATTGAGGTTAGTCTAACTCGATGCGCGTGTGTGTATTCATACCGAATAGAAGATTAAGAGCAAACTTTCAAGGTTCAAAACAGAAGTGGAGGATCAGCTTCCTCTTCACGTTCTAATCTGCGACTTTCAGACATGTGAACGTATTCAAAAGGCATAGTCGATCGATGCAAAGCTTCCTTGAGTGTGAACGGATCCATAGCGTCAGCGAGCTGAGCAGCCCGCCAATGCATCTGAGTATAGTTCATTGCCCCTTAAGTTTCTGTAGCCGTCAAGCAAGCTTTATTAGATATGAACGGTGAATAAATTTTGGTGTCTTTTTCGGCTGGGGTGTCTTAGAGGGCAGCTGGACTATGCAAATGGAGTCGGTTGCTGCCTTTAGAGATGTTGTCTAAGAGTGGATAGGCTGACTCGGGGTGTGGTGTTAGTCAGATTTGAGTAGAAGAGTGGGGCACTTGAATCTTAGAATCCTTAGGAGGAGGGCTGAAATGTTGGATGCGGTTAGTACCGGGCTTCATCCCTCCGCTGTGATTACTCAGTTGGCTGAGAAGTATGGTGTTACGGAGCGGGCTTTGTGGAGTGACTGGCAACGCCGGGAAAAATGGGTTCCTTTACTTTTGGATTTGGAGAAGTATGCAGGGTTTACTGAGATGATAGGGCAGAAGTTGAAGGGGGTTCAGAAGGCTGCTTGGAGCATCTATTTGAAAGCAAGCAACGACAGCGCAAGAGTAGGCGCCCTCAGAACTATACTTGAGGCTTTAGAGATTCACAGAGACATCGTTCAAACACGAGACGTCATAGAGCGCCTGGAAAAAATAGAGGAGATCGCACAGAAACAGAAAATGCATAGAAGTTCTGGGAGTACATTGCATTGAAAGCGTCGATCATTAAAAGAATCGAGAAGCTTGAGGAGCAGTTTAAGCCGTGTGAGCCAGAACTACCGCCTGTTGATCTTGATCTGTTGATTAAGAGCGAAAGCGAGTACTTCAGCAAACAGATGGTTCTTTTGCGTACTAAGGCGCGGGAGCTTGGTTACGGAGACAAGAACAATAAGGTTGGCTGGTTCGATCTGGGAAGCTGTGATCCGGTCTGTAATGAAGAGGTTAGAATGGAATGTTTGGAAGCTTTAAACGATGAGGAAGTGCAGATTATCGAAACCCTGCACAAGATTATTGAGAAGTGTATTCGGTTAACAGCCCTTCTAACTGAGGACGAGAAAGAAGCTATCAAACAATACAACTACATGACAGTTTACCTACGTTATGGCTGGACCGGTAGATATGACGACTGTGAAGCCCCCAGTTATACACAAGACGAATACGAAGAGGCTAGACTACTCTATGAACAGATTATGGCTAAACATGGAGAGAAGATCTATGAGTAACAAGGCGATTCTAAGGCGGCTTAAGAAGTTAGAGAAAGTTTTTGCTGTAGAGCCAAAAGACGAGTGGTTGGATATTCTAATGTGGAACGGATCGGAAGGCGGGATATTTGGGCACACACATTGTCGCATCTCTCTAGGTGGGAACCGAACGGAATGGATACCGTGCTCTGATGAGGAAGAACTTGAGATTATGCGTGAACACTACGAACGAGAGGGCCATAGGGTCTATGGTAAGGGTGCTGAAGTGTCTTTTGCGGAGTATCTTGAGCGTTTCAGCTATCTAGGATCTGAAGAGCTGACTGTGAGAAGAGAAGCGATTATTGAACGGTTGAAGGGTGAAGAAGACGGAGTTAGAGTTGAGGATACCGGCTGCAGAACTTGTTGATGTTGATACGTTGCGGGTGGATCACGAAAATCCTAATAGGATGTCCTCTAGGCAGTTTAAAGCATTGAAGAAGAGTATTCAGCGTTGGGGTTTTGTCGTTCCCATCATAACGAACAGGGATTATCTTGTGGCTGACGGTGAACATCGTTTAAGGCTGCGAAGGATCTGGGCATGAAACAGGTCAGCGTTGTTAGGTTGCCTGTGGATGATGTGGATAGGCGTATGATCAGGCAGGTGATGAATAAGATTCGTGGTGAACATGACCTTTTCCTGGATGCTGAGGAATATTATCGATTAGTTTCTGAAGGTTCACGGGATTTAATTAAGAGATTGTTGAACGAGAATGATCTTAGAATTGACAATTTGCTGAAGCTGCGAGAACCATTAGAGGATAACGAAGAAGAACTGAGGCGCATTGCAGAGAAGTTTAGGACAAGAGTTGAAAGTAGTGAGCTGGATAGAGAATGGGAAAAGGTTCAGCCTAGAGAACCGTTGAGGCTGAAGTGTCATGTTGAATTTTCTACTAAGGCTGAGGTTACGAAGAGAACGGTGGCTGTGTGCGAGGCTTTCGGCTTGGGTGTTGATGAGGCCAAGCATTTTATTGTTTTTGATGATTTTTCTCTGGATTTTTGCAAGGGCGATTTGATTTTTCTTACGGGTGATTCGGGTGGAGGAAAGACACTGCTTCTTAAAGCATTCAAGAGATTTTTCGGCAACTCGCCCCCTTATACGTCGTGCTAGTCGATCTGTCTTGAGTTGAATCTTTTAATACACCGTCAATGCCATTTTCTTGAACATTAGATGCCTAAAGAACGTCATCGGTTATTCCTTTTATGTTTATGTATTGCATTTGATACAGCAAACGCTTATGTAAATAATTTTTGAGTCTATAGAAGATTTTTCCATAATACTTTAATACATTGTTGCAGTATATATGGATTTTCTAACGTATATAGAGAGAAAAGGAAGAAAAGAAAAATGAAGAAATTATTGTCAATTGTAATAGTTGCTGTTCTAATGCTATCAATGTTCTCAATGCTTTCACCGCAGGTCAAACCTTCGTCAGGTGTGGCGCCTGAGGTAGTGTGTGTACCATTTCACGGGAAACATCTCGGCGTACCCCATGATACTTGGATTGGAAAAGAGATTGTTCTGAAGGGCACTGCACACGATTCAGATGGCGATACGACGTTGAAATCTTACAAATGGGATTTCGGTGACGGCTATTCAACAGGCTGGATCACTGGGGTCAATCCCTACGCGATCGAAGCAAAGCATACATACACTGGAACAATGGCTGACGGAACCACTTATGGACCAGGAAAATTCTTCACCGCTTGGTTGCATGTGGAAGACAATGAGGTAAACATTGGAAAAGACAGCTACTTCATTGCAATTAGAGACATATCAGACCCTAAGAAAAAACTTGAAATTGAAGTCAATGTAGCCATTGATAACGGCCTTTGGTGGTTACACAAGACCCAAATCAGATATTCATCCAGTGGTACAGATTACGGATATTGGCGAGATAGTAGTTATGGCAGCTACATTACTGGTCCAACCAGTACAGCTGTTCTGTCCTTCGAGATCCACGGACACGTACCAACCGGCGATAGAGGGGAAGACCCATATGTAGAAACCGTCCAGAGGGGCTTAAGCTACGTCTTTACGCAATGTTATTCTCGCAGCATTAGTGGTCCAAGCCCTTCGTGTCCATATGGTGACCCAGACACTAACGGCAATGGTATCGGAGTAGATGTCAGTAGCGGCCGTCGCGTATATGAAATCGGCATGGTGATGATGGCTATAGCTGCAAGCGGCGATCCGAATCTGATAGCCACAACTGGAGGTGTAGCAGGTCGAACATACTTTGATATACTCACTGATATGGTTGATATGTGTGCATGGGGCCAAAACCAGGCTGGAAGCGGCAGAGGCGGCTGGAGATATGACTGGAACTATGGCAACAGTGACAATTCTGTTACTCAGTGGCCAATAATTGGTTTGGAAGCGGCTGAGACGAACTGGGGAATCCTAGCACCTGCCTTTGTCAAATCTGAATTGGACTTGTGGCTAGCCTACAGCCAAAATACCAACGGAGGATTCGGCTACACGTCGCCTTGGGAGTGGGTTAACGTCGCTAAAACAGGTGCTGGCTTATGTGGCCTTGCATACATTGAGCTTCCACCAACAGATACTAGGGTCACAAACGCGATAAACTATCTCAATGCGAGGTGGGGCGCAGGTGGGACGGACGGATACTGGGGAAACTACTACGCTTTGTACGCGGTAATGAAAGGATGCAGACTCTTTGATCCGGAAATCGAGTACATCGGTTCTCACAACTGGTACTGGCACGACCCAGATGGTTTTGCACGTTACCTTGTAAATCAGCAAAGATCTGATGGAAAATGGCCAGCTGGTGTTTATGGCGGCGACATTTTAGATACGGGTTGGGCTATGCTAGCTCTCACACCAACCGTTACATATGGACCTCCAGTTGCAGACGCTGGTTCAGACGTTGACAACCATCCACCCGAACCCGTTTCGGTAACGTTTGATGCCTCCGGATCGTACCACACTGATCCCACAAAAAATATTGTGTTGTACGAGTGGGACTTCGAAGGTGATGGAGTATGGGACTACAGTAGTACTGACATCAAAGTTGAACATGCATATCCAGCCTACAAGAATCCTGACGGCTCGATAGATTGGGACAAAACCGCCAAAGACTATACTGCCACCTTGAGAGTGACAGACAACAATGATCCGCCTCTGCAAGACAAAGACACATGCGTCATCCGCATAACACCGCCCCCATGGAAACCAGTTGCAGATCCAGACGGCCCCTATAGAGCAGTCACAGGCATTGCCTTACAACTAGATGGTTCAAAATCCTACGACCCTGAAAGCAGGATGTATGCGGAAACTCATCCTTGGTATGAAACAATAGAAAAATATGAATGGGATCTTGATAATGATGGGCAGTTCGATGATTCACCAGAGACCCAGCCTTCTTGGATTTGGAACAGCGAAGGCACCTACAGCGTAGGTCTCAAAGTTACAGATAGTCAACCAAGTGGTCCAGGAGGGACTGTTGGCCCACTAGACGTTGCTGCAAAATATGTTATAGTTACCGTTTCAGACTATGCAGAATCATTGATAATCACAAATAAGCAAAAGTTATTGGAATTCGGAGTTGAAGGTGGCTTATCGGGAGACCAATCTAAAGAGAAAGTAGAGAAACTGCTCATCACTGCGAAACTTCTGCATCCAGCAAGTATAACATGCCAATTGGAGAATGAATTATCAGATCCTGACAACTGGGAACAAATTGACAAATTTGTGGAAGATATGTGGGCGAAATTTAGATTTGACCATCTAGTAATTTTGGGTCCCCCAGATGTAGTTCCCTTCTGTATTACAGATGATCCCACGGTGGACTTGCCGTTTCAACATACTAATGAAGGCACTATTAGAACAGACTTTCATTATGGAGAGATTAATGGAGACGATTACCAAGATCTTGCTGTAGGAAGAATAGTGGGTAAAACTATCGATGACATGATTTTACTCATGAAACCTTTAACGGAACAAAGCATCGGCGAAGCAGGTGTAATAGGTGCATGCAACGAATGGCAAGACTGCGGAAATCACATTTACAACCAGTTAACAGACACAGCTGAGCTTGCCGTAGTCAAACTTTACCAAGGCGACACTCTGAGCAGGGAGAACTTCAGGAAAGAGTTGCAGAATAAGGGTGTTATCACCTGGCTAGGTCACTCAAGTGAATACGTCTGGGTGTACGCAAAGAAAAAACAGGAAGAAGTTGCACTGAATCACGCAGATGTCAGAGATGTCGGATTGGGCGGTACAACACCTATAGTTGTCGCAATAGGTTGTTGGTCCGCAAGTCTTCCAGTCTTGGTCCATTTAGCTTGGTGTATTCCAACTTCGTTCATTCACAAAGGTGCCAGCTGTTTTATAGGTTCTACTGCATATGAATGGGCTGGAAGATGGGGAAACGCATATTCAGAGAAGCTGGCTAAGTACTTCTTTAACCATTTAATCGCTGGAGAAGATATAGGAACTGCTTTCAAGAATGCAAAACGAGAATACGTCGACAAAGACCTGAAAGACATCTGGGGCGATCCGTGGGGTCGTGATAGGAAGACTCTTTTGGAATTTGTCCTTTACGGTGATCCATTATTCAATCCAACTTTTCCGAATGAAGCTTCAACAAAAATGTCTTTGAGAAACAAATTAACCTCAAGAAAAATTGCCTCATCTATCAAGGAATCAATTGACATAACGGAGTTTTATCATAGTACTATTGATGATTTTGACTTAATAGAGATTCCAGGCGCTGAATTGCACGTTGAGCATGGATATCCAATAATCCCCATGATAACAAAGCGATACACAATACCAGCAGATGAGGAGTTTGCAGGTGTAAATCTTATCGATGCCAATGGAGAGATTCTTTCAGGTACATTCAAGCTTCCAATAGGCCAAGCATGGAGTATCATGCCAACCACAGAGACTGAACTGTATGTTGCTGGTAGTTATCCTGGAACACTCTACAAAATTTCTGTCTTTCAAGAGCTAGATGGAACAAAGACACTGATTTTGACGGTGGCCCCCCTCCATTATGATAAACGGACAGGGGAAGTCTTTCTCTATAGACATATCGAGCTAGAAATAATAGCAGAACCCTCAACTATAGACATGATTCCATCTGACTGGGAGATACTAGAACCTATGTTACCAACAGAAAGCATCTCACAAGCCTTCTCAATAAGAAATACTGCTAATCTACCTGTTACGGGAATAGACATAACTGCACAAGGCGACATTGAAGCATGGTTGACGTTCAATCTTACGGAAATAGACGAGCTACAACCAGGCGAGTCCAAGGGATTAGAGGCCTACTTAACAATACCACAACAGGTTAGCTTTGGTTTCTATTCAGGCTGCATAACATTAACAAGCAATTCTGGAAGTCAAAGCGTCCCTGTATATGTTTCAATAGGCGTTAACTGGGAATATCAATTTGAAGACTCAACAAGACAGACAATACTTAGAGTAAGCGCTAGCAAGGAATATTTCCAATTTGCAGCTCCTGACAAAGAGTTCTCGCCAAAACATGATCTTGATATGAGAATCACATGTAAAGCAATAATCATAATATACGAAGATTGGGAAATTAAAATAGTCACAGTTGATGTTGACACAGGCCTAGATTTTTGCATAGCGGTAGCATGGGATCAACAGACACGCAAACGCTACATGCTCCTTGACAAGCCGGGAATCGAGTAGTTAAACGTCACTCTGCCCCAAACTTCCCTTTTTTGGTTAAGCGGAGAACATTCTAATCTCTTCTAGTTTTCGTGGTAAACTGAAATCTATGTTCAGATTATGCTAAGGGTATAAGCTCCTAGGGCTAGTACAACAACGCAAACTTCTCAAGCTAGTGTGGAATAGTATTTTCTTGTGGGGAAGTGATTCTTGTATCCTAAACCAAGAAGCCGATAAGGATTCGCACGTATTATTAGTCTTTTGCACTCTAACCGCTTCTTATTAAGGAAAAGAGACAAGTTTTAGATAAAGGGCAAGCCCCTTTTGTCTCTAGGCACTTTGGCTTGGCAGCGCAGACGCTGAACCCATCGGGTGCTTCTGCACAATGGTACCATATGATCAAGTCAACTACTCCAGGACTTTCTGAAAGGTCAAGATTGAGAACACGAATGCCTGCCAGGTGCTCTCTGCAAAAGCAAACCAAAGCATCTTGTAAGGCGTCCTTTTGGAGAGGGTCGAACAGACTTCCAGAGGAGAGATGATAGATTCCTGTTCTGAGTATAAATCTCATTTCGTGAATGTCAATGGGTGCCCTGTCTAAGTAGCCCATGTCCCGAAGAAAAATGTCTCTTCCCTTTGGTCCCAAGATCTTGGCTCCTTTACGGTTTTGCGAGAGTTCGTGAAGATGCGAAGTCCATTCCCTTATTGATTTTTGACTTAACTCTTCCAGAAGACTATACATTTTCTTCTCAGCCATATCTGACCGAAAAGCGACGTTCCGAATAATGTTGATGAGGGTTTCTTTCCCTTTCTCTTTCCTGAAAAAGCCTGCCATCAAATGCTCAATCTTTTTAAATTCATCCTTGAAGAGCTTTGCATACTTGCGTCGATAGTAATTGTTAGACGCTATTAGTTCCCCGAGTTTTTCAAGAGCTACCATTGAATCGGGATCTTTATCCAGTTCCGTCTTATTTCCCAGAAAAGCAGTAATGTCCTTTTCAATCTGGGTTCTATATTCGGTCTTGTCAATCAATTGTTGAAAGCTATTCGCCAAGCTGTCTGGATCAAAGATCTCCATACTTCATCACGCTCTTACTTCAGTTCAGTGAAACACTTGAACTATGAAGTCTTATATACAGTACTTTTATTAATTATATTGGTTGAAATGGGCAAATATGACGAGGCGGTGTATCGTATTCTTTCTGATCCAGTTATGTCAAGTGAAGTTGCGAAGAAGCTTAGAATAGCGCAGAAGACTTTATAGGGGCTTTTAGGTGATTTTATGAGTGGGTAGCTATGTCCAAAAATTTTGATTTTGAGCAGCTAGTTGATTTATCTAATTGGACAGACTTCGACACTTTCATGCAAGACTTCGGTGAGAGATTGGATCGCGACATCAAAAAGTCTATAGATACCCGGCGGAAGCTTAGGAAGACCCTTCTCAGCAACCCTAAAATAAGGAAGGCTATTCGTCCTCGGAAGGAAGATGTTAAGAAGTGGGAGTCGCTACTGGAGTGGGCGGGGGATGAGTTATTTGGGGGGAATGTGTGTGGTGTTGACGGGACGCTTTCTCATTATCCTATGGCTTCTGGGACGAGATGTAGGATAGGAATAGTCGCTACTTCTTACAGAAACAATAGGATTGAAAGGGTGTTGTACGTGTCTGAGAGGGAGCTTGCAGAGCCCTCTAAGACGCCTATGGAGCATTATAATAAACTTCTTGAAGGCCATCGGGTCACAAACATGTTGGTCAGGGCAATTATGCTTTATGGAGAGAGGCAGCTGGCGCTTCAGAGGCCGGAGAAATGGAAGTTTGTTCATGGTCAACTATTGCCTTATGAGTTGAGGACCGGTTTGGGCGCTTATCGTGCCTTAGATGTGAGTTTGGAAATGGGAAAGAAGTTGATCAAGGAGAAGACAGTTATAGGTATTATAGAAGATACTACACGTTTGGATCTTCTTAATGCAGGAATCATTCTCGAGAGGGGTGAGTACATGCCTGCGACCGACCTCAAAAGGGAACTTGAAATCTATCTTTATGGCGATGACGAAAAGGGCATTTCAGGCGCTCACTTCAACCCAAAGGACAGGGCGAAATTTGAAAAGTTCATTGACAAATACGCTGCCAACATAAAGGTAGGAATTTTCAGGATAGGTTACAAACCGTATCTCTTTCACGCTCATAAGGATGTCTTTGATGAAGCTGCTGCCTTAATAGCGAGGGATAGTATGAACCAACCAATGCGTGGCTTTCCACTCTTGGTAGACTATGCTGACGAGATCTGTAGCAAAGTGCTTTCCTCAGGTGATTTTCAGAAGCAGATCACGTCTAGAATAGCTAAGATCAGCCCGGACGCTTTGGGATTTGAAATGATAGCTAGAAGCACGAGGAGGAGATGAAAGTGCGCAAGAAAGAGAAGCTTCTAGGCCATATTCATTTCGATACACCAACTTTGGATAATTATATTTCTGAGGTTTTGGTGCCTAAAGAAAGAGTGAACGATGTTTTGCGCAACAGATATGTAAAAATTGATTCTGACAACAACATCACCTTTTTGGGTCGAGTGATTGAGGGCCCCTTTTACATTCCAGAAGAGGTTGCCAGAGGATCTGCTTTTGCTCAAACGTCAATATTGAAAGGCGCGGAATTTCAGGCAGTGCCCAACTATTACGCTCTTGTGCGAGTCGAACTGCTCGGCAAATATACCGGCGGAAAACTTTTTTCTACTAATACGCGACCGACGCCTAAGTCACCGGTGATTGAGCTGGACACAAAGGAAGTCCAAAATCTCATAGGCCTTCGAGGAGATGCCTTGATCGGTAGGCATGTAGGCTATGAGGCAGTTAAAATTTTGATGGATTCAACAACGAAGAATGTTTTTCCCAGAAATATTGGTATTTTTGGTACCGTTGGTTCAGGTAAGACAAACACTGCCCAAGTGATCATTGAAGAGACTAGTGAGGCAGGGTATGCTGTTATTATAGTTGATGTAGAGGGGGAGTACATAAGTATGGATGAGCCAACAGGCATACTGGAGGATAAGCTGTCCGAGTTTGGCCTGAAACCTGAAGGACTCAAAGATTTCGGCGTTTACTTCCCCGTCGCCGGTGAAACCAAAAGAAAGAAGGCGATCCCGTTTGATATAAAATTTAGTTCAATGGATCCGTACATTCTAGCGGAGATCCTGCGATTTACTGAAGCTCAGGAAAGGGTTTTTCACAAATTGGTGGGAATGCTTCAGGCAAAGAGGAAAAAGGGAGAGGAAGAAGAGGACGAAACCTTAGCTTTCCTCATGGGTAAACCAAGAGGAAGGAGAAGAGAATACACAATTCTGAGTGCAATTAAACAGATATACGCTATGGGAAAGGAGCTCAAAGGTGGCGAGAGAATCTCAAGCTATACATTGTCTTCAAAGCTTGCCAAGCTGAGGAGGCAGAACATTTTTGATCAACCTGACGCCAGTGAAATTCAAGTTGGGTCACTTCTAAGAAAGGGCCGAGTCAGCGTCATAGATGTCAGTGGCTGCACCGCGGAGGTCAAAAACATAGTCATAGCTTGGTTGTTGGACAAAGTATTCGATCTGAAGATGAAAGCCCCTGAACGTACACCAAAAATCTTAGTGTTGATTGAGGAAGCCCACACTTTTGTTAGCAGAGAGAACGTAGACAGGATGTCGGCAACAGTAGATATGCTTAGGATGATAGCTAGGCGTGGCCGCAAGAGATGGTTATGCCTAGGCTTCATATCTCAACAGCCCGCGCATTTGCCGAGTGAGATCTTCGAATTGTGCAACACCCGAATAATTCACGGGATCAAAAGTGAGAGAAATATCAATGCTCTGAAAGCAACCGGTGGAGATATCGTCGAAAAGCTTTGGAATCAGGTTCCGGGTCTTGGTGTAGGAGAAGCTTTAGTTTCTAGCCCACAGTATACTCACTCGATTGTTATTGATGTTAGACCATGCAAGTGCAAGAGAGAACTTGTAGCTTGATTTTGACTGATCAATTTTGCGTGAATTGAAACGTGCTGACTTAGGGTTTTTCTAGTATTATGATGTACTCATGAGGGTAAACCAGTTTGTTACTTGCACAGTTCGTTGACGCAAATTGCCCAGTTTCTTGATTTCTAATAGATGGTAGCCATTTCTTGTTGCTTGGTATTTGCCTCTTGATAACCTTCAGTAACTTGAAACCTACGTTGATTGATATTTCACTTAGAACTTCTGCATTTAGTATATTTACGTCTCCGAGGGTTGTGTTTCCTATAACAATACTTGCGATGCCACCTGGTTTAAGAACGCGAGTAAATTGTTCAAAGGCCTGTTGCATTTCAGCAAAATATGTGAAAACAGCGTCTGCGCATCCATTTAGGTAATGGTTCTTATTTCCATTGACCTTTGAACCTTCATTTTTAAGCCTTCTTACGATTTCGTTTCCAATTTCGCTGTGTATTTCCTTGACACTGACATCTTTCGGTTGTGTTGTTCCGATGTGATCCTTGCGGTTTTCTGTCATGTCGGTTTCGGGATTTATCCAGAGGAGTGTGAGTTGGTGAAGATCTGCATATTCGTAGGAAGTGACATATGGCGGGCTAGTTGCAATGATGGACACATATTCGTCTTCGCAAGGGATGTGCCTACAGTCTTCGCAAAATACATCCAAGTAATCGCTAAGTCTTGCTTTGACTTTTTTAGGTAAGATCTCATAATATTCTTTGTTCTTTCTTGTCATGTGTATGATGCGGCGTTTGAATGTTGGTATGGCTCTAGGTATATTCTTGTCTTTGTCTCTGGCCGGTTTAATAGAGTCCATGTTCCAGCATGAGCAGTTTTTCAGGATGTGTGAAAAACCGCATTTGAGGAAGTCTTGTACAGCTTTCTCTTGCATATCTTCTATTAATGAAAGAATAAGGGACAGGTTACGGATTGTATCGTCGCCAAACCAGAATCTCACCCTGTCATAGTTGGGAGATTCTCTGATCCTTTCCATCACTTTATTATCTGTTTTGTTCTTTTGAGGATTTAGCTTCGCAAAGAGTTTTGAGACATGCATTTCGAGTAGTTGTGGTTTAATGTATGTGGTTTTTGCCTTGGTGATGAGATAGGCAACGGGATTTATGTCAACGCCAAGTGCGCGTCTTTGGATTAGTAGTGCTTCAAGGAGTGTTGTTCCGCATCCAACAAACGGGTCGCATATTAATTCTTCTTCGTTGCTGTATTCCTTGATGATGCGTCTTACGAGTTGTGGGATGAACTTTGCTGGATATCTATGGTAACTGTGGGTAAGATAAGCAGTGTCTTTCGGCGTTAAATCTCTATAGGTCCATGATTCATCTGTCTTTAAGGATGCAAAGTACTTAAGAATGTGCTTCATTTGGAATCCACAACATTCCTTTTATATCCTTGCCGGCGATTCTTAAAACTTTTCCAGAAAACTTTCTATGATAGTTTTATCGTCCTCATTCATACTATATAATTGGTAAACTAACTCATTGAGCTCCTCTTCAAGTTGTTCGATGGGTGTAGCCTTAACCTCTTCTGCCGTCTTTTTCACATTCTCTAGAATTTCTGTTACTATTGAGTTATCCCTCGGAACAAGTATTTTCACAGTTTCATTTTGATTTACCTTTCTATTTCTAAGCGCCAAAATCAAATACTGCGCCTTTTCCTTAGTATCTACCCAAATAGAGTCCTCGCCTTCACTAGGATAAACAACATAGCCTTTGCCTGATAACCCACTAAGGAAGGGCTTCAATTCGCTATGGTCTGTATTGAAAGTATGTTTAACATCGTCAAACTCTTCACCCCTTAGCCTATAATGTTTTAAATAAATTTCAGGAAATTCCTCGACTAATCGTTTCGGTTTAACTTGATGGCGAATCTTTTGAACTATTTGAGCTATTTGCCCAACAATTTCTTTTTCTTGGTCGGACATAACTAGTCTTATGGGGAGTTTTTCCAAGTATTGCGTCTTATATCGAAAATACTTACCAGAAACAAACGGACTAGTTTGCTTAAGGTAAAATTCAAGTAGCTTAGAGTTTAATTCTGCAAGTAACAAGTAGTAGTTGTATTTGTCTCTAAAATTGTCCTTTAAAATAAGCCCGTAGGTCGTGTCAGTGATATAGTATTTTTCTTCATCGAGCGCAAAATTGCTCTTGTCAGAAACGTCGGGTGTCACAACTTTTTTTTGCCCAAGCCACTCAGGATTTCTCGGACACCAGATCTCATACCATTCATGCCTTAACCCGTTTTTTATAGCATTCATTAGATATTCTTTACTCTTCAAGATCTTTTCATGTTCCTTAAAGTACGCCCATGTCTTTGGGTATAACTTTTCTAGTTCAGTTCTTGGAATTACTACGACTTTACCCTGATCAATTCTATGTGGATAAATAATCCATAAATTCTGCCAATCAATGTCCCATCTCTTAATAAATTCGCCTTTTATCAATTTTTTCAGAAGAGCTTTTTCTATTTCAAAGTATTTCCCGGTGTTCAAATAACCTAAAGGTTGGATTCTAGCAAGACCGTTTGGTAGATCATGCATTAGATGGACCCAGAAAATATCAATAGGGGTAGCTTGTATTCCCACAGATATTCTTTTGCATATTTTCTCCAAAGTGTAGTCTGAGTTCTTTTCAATTTTCTTCATAAGTCGGAAATGTGTTTCGGGAAGGAATCTCCATTTTTCCTTTTCTAAATTAGATTGATTAACTTGAAAAATATCAACATAAAGGTCTGAATATTCCTGTTTGCCTATACTCTTCTTTATATGATCTAGCAGATTCTCCTTTGTTTTTTTTACTCTCACAAATCGCATGTTGTGGTCTGGTCTTTTCGTTTTCGTTAAAATATAGATACTTGGGTAATTAGTGACTTCGGAAAAGACTCCACTATCACCGAAGTCCAGAAATTGTTCGATTATACAATTCTTTAGAATAAATTCTCTAATACTTTTGCCGTAATGCGATTGAACAAATTTATTATTTGTTATGAATCCAATTTTTCCACTTTTTTGTAGCCAGTCTATACCTTTTTCCAAAAAAAGTATGTAGAGGTCGAACTTCCCGTAAGCTGTTTCATAAGATTCTCTGTACTGGTTTCTAAGATGTTTTGGTATCCTTTGAACTTTAACGTAAGGCGGGTTTCCGACCACAAATTCATATCGTAAATAATTCTTTAGAAGAGACGCTAGTACTCCGTCTTCTATGGACTTTATTAGCCGTCCATCTTCAAATTCAGATTCTATACGTTTGGTTTCACCTAGAATATGGTCCGCATAGGGTTTGAAGAAATTCGCCAATAAGGTGAAATCTTTGTCTCTTAGATACTCTTGAAGAGGACCTTTAAGCCCCTCCTCTGGAACATGTTCCCCTCTTACCCTTAATTGAATCTTGATCGCGTCGAACATTGCCTGCAGCGTGCAAAAATATTCATCAAGATTGTATAGTGGCAACTCTTGTGACAGAATTTTTCTCCACGAAGGCAAAATGATGTCTACAGATATAGAGCTTTCACTATCAATCTTCATTGGCAGCGTAACCGGAAAAACTATGTCTTCTTCGGTTTCAGCTAGTTGAAGTTGCTTTTGAAATTCCGGCGGTAGCATCTCGATAGCTAATGAGTCAGTTCTAAAAATTGGTATTCGTTTTAGGTAGAATATGCGAGGAGCTTCTTCTTCTAACGCCTTCTTAAAGTATGGGATAAGTTCAAGCATAAACCTAGTTCTGGCAATTAAGCAGGCAAAAGGATGGATGTCAAACCCTACAATTTTCGGACTGTTACACAATTCTCTCAGAACATAAGCCCAGCCATGTTTTTTCGCTTTCCCCTCAGCTTCTCTTAGATACCGCTCTAAAGCTTCCACAATGAAAGTACCTGAGCCACACGCAGGATCAAGCAATCGGTTAGATCCAATGTTTTTGTATCCAACAGCATCCAAAATGTAATCAACGACTTCGACCGGTGTGTAGAACTCACCCAACGCTTTTCTAGTGTCTTTGTCGAAATACTTTTGATAAAGATCGCCTAGTGGATCGCCTGCGACTTCTCTGAAATCGAACTTGTAAAGCATGAAAATAACCTTGGCTGCTGCTTCGCTAAAATCTTCTAATCGCTTATCTACACTCTCCTGTAACAGCTCGCTAGAAGATTTTTGCATAAATTCTGTAAACCCGTCTCTCCACCAGCCGAAAATATCATCCTCAAAAAGAGAGTAAACGAGTTGATCTCTCATCTCTCTAATAACACCACTCAAGACAAGCGGATATGCCACAAGTGGGATCTGCCCCCTGACTTGATGAATTTTTTGCAAAGTAAAACCGGAAACGCTGATTCCTGGAAAATCAAGATCCTCACAAGCCTTAGCAACAATCAATCTCGCCAGTAACGCATGAGCAGTCTCAAGACAGAACATACAACGGAAAACATCACGCTTCTCCTTCAGAAATGGCGCCCACGAATCTGGAATCTTCTTCGGCTTTCGTGCCAAGGATTTCTGCCAAAAACCATAAGCTCCTTTCAGAAACTTCGACTTCGGATAAACAAAGTCAAACAATTCAACTAGGCTAGTCAGCAATGATCCAAATACAGAATCCTCTTCCAGTTTGAAGGTTTCAAAGAAATCCTCTTTGGCGAGTTGTGTTTTCAGAGATAACTTTTCAACACTTGAAAAATATTCTTCAACCCTCGAATAGAGGGTGAGATCGTACTCCGGCTTCTTAAGTATGCGAAACAATTTATCAGATTTTTTCTGGCTGATCTTACTCAAATCAACGGTCAAAATCCGCTCTGGATTTTCTCCAATCTTCTTGTAAACCATGAATTTCCAGCCATTCGTCAAAGCACCATACCTAGCTTTCAAGGGTAAAACGTATCTATTCCAAAGCTGACTTAAGGCATCACTTAACGTTCGATGAGAAGGCTTTTTCGCCTCCAAAACAAAAACTGCATTCTGATACTCATCACGACAAACATAATCAGCTTTTTTTCGTTTCCCAGGAACAACACGCTGCGCCCTCACATCCTTCCCAAACTTCTTGTAACCAAGCTTTCTGAAGAACCTAGAATTAATAAGAACCTCATACAACTCATCCTCAGACATTAATGGATTTTCAGCCACGCGTCTGTAAATGTATTCAAGACACTCTTTCATTAAGGTTCATCCTTAATTCTTATTTCTCTTCTAACGCTTAAAAGGAATTTCCAATCGTCGCGTGCACGCACTATACAAGCCGTAACGCTTCATCGCATGCACTGATCGACAAGCTAGGAAAGACTTACTGTAGAACCAAGCCCCAGTGTTCCACTTGTCCATTAGTAAACGAATGTATTTATTTCAAATGCATGCATATGCATTAACGCGGATTCCCTTGCACGGACAAAATGAACACAGATAGAACTTAAATGAAAGTATTTTACCACTATAAGTGGTGTACTTACGAATTATTGAGATATACATAAGAGGACAAAAAGTGTGAAAAACGACATCACAGACACAAAAACTAGCATAGGTTCAACATCAGAAAAATGTCCGAAAATGTCACATTTAATGTTAGACGAAGGGGGGCGTGACGAAATTCAAAGGCTGGAAAAGCTACTTTTTCCAGAAAGAAGCGATTTTTCGGGTTTTCATGGTCAAGAAAATGAAAGTTTCAGTGCAGAAAACTACACTAAAAACCGTTGTCAAACCAAAAGGAAGCCAGAATATCGCAAAATCAACAAGTATTTCAAAAACACTGAACAGTATTGGAAGGAACGCAACCGTAGGAAGAAGGCTTGGGAACTATCCGGCCAAGGTTTCACCTACAAGGAGATAGCTGAGAAGTTGGGTGTTAGCGATAAGACGGTTCAACGCGACATAAAGAAAATACGACCGTACTATTGCCGGTTGAGTCGAAAATACTTCCGCGAATTAGAGCAACAAAAAATTATGAAACTTAATGCAGAACTGGCAGGCAAAAACATTTCCCAGCAGTATAGAATCTTGAGCAAAAAAATGGATACCTACATGAAACTTATGAAAATACGCGAATACCGACGGCACGTTATGAACGTCACATTCGATTTTGATGCACTTGTTGCCGGTGGACGTCCTCTTGTTATCTCGCCGAGCGTATGTAGTCCTATTGCCAAACCATTTCACATTCGATTTTGGATGAAGTCCGCCAACAACAAAAGGATGATTGGTTCATTACAGTTAAGTGATGTAAGATGAACCTACGAAGGAATAGCGTGCGTTCAAATCCCATCCTATTTTCGTCGCGCTTGTGGTACCGTATATAAGACTTCACGGAGAACGTTGGTATTCACTGTCAACACGGATGATCCTAACCGTGATACTGGTTTACCTTCACTAAAGGTTGATAGAACTGGAACATTCAGTTTCAAGAAGAGACTAGACTTGCGATTCCGTTGCGTAAAAGATGGAGTGAAATATGAGATAGGGAGCTTGTACATCGGATTCCCTAAGTAGAAAACTCACGAATGCGAGTGCTGTGTATAGACTAAATGCATAAAAGTTACGCGTTTTCGCGCACGCTAATTCGTGATGGTCAATAGAAACTTCTGTAGATTTTCCAACCTGATAACTTGATCGCAATAACTTCTCAATATTCTCAAATCCCGCTGAGACCAATCACCAGAAATGACAACAACAAATCTCATCTCTGGATTCGCTCTTTTCAAATCAGTTGCAATAAAAGCAAGTTCCCGGGCAAAGTGAAAACCACCAACGCGCGACGTAGTATGCTTAACCTCGATAGCAACCGGCGCTTCTATCTCTAAGAGGAAGTCAACTCTTGAAGTAGTTGAATATCCATCGATTTTTACTTCTCTTCTGAAGGCTATTCCCGAATTTTCGAGAATGCCCTGAACCTTGGTTTCAACTATTTCCCCAATCCTATAGTAGCGACTTGGTTCTCTTATCTTGACAAAGTGCATAGCGACCTGCAACATCTCCTCTATATCACTTGGTTTTATAGAAGAGAGTGACTCAGGTAAATGCATAACTACATTTCGAAGGTTCCTAACCTTTCGAAGTTCACGTGTTAAGACTGGGTCCTCTATCGCCTTCCAATCTTCAAGCTTGGAGAGAATCTGAGAAAAAGATGGCTTCTCAGCTTCCTTTTTCCTCGCTCGTGTGTCCATTCTCAGCCACCTTGGAGCAAGTTCATTATACTTTAGTCTCAAAACCATTTCAATCGAATTGTAGCAATGACGAATCGTTTTCTCATATAGTGACGCCCTCTCATCTTTAGAGCAAAACCTTGCTTCATTAAACGATCGAAATGCTTGCGTAAGTTCCTTTTCCGCCTTTACTCTTTCCTTCATGAGGACTCCCCCAGCAACCTCTCTATTAAGCCAAAGAATTCTTGAGCCTTTGATATAAGCCAATTATAGTTAAATTCATCAGGTGCAAAGCAAGAATGATATACCATGTTTCTACTCTCGTGTAGGAGCATAAGATCCCCCTCAACGCTTCCTAATTCGGTTATGGTGCCCTTTAATGCTCTTACCAATTGAGGGATTTGTTTCTGGCGATAATTCAGACCGTTCATGCGTGCTAGATCCTTAAGTAACAGTTCTATCGCATTATGGAAATGAATTATGGCCACTCTCTGATCAAAAATCGTACCTTGTGAGTCATGTTCAAGGGCATGTTTGAACAAATCCTCGGCACCCTTCCGCAGAGGAGATTGAATGCTGGTTAAGGCTGCGCTTGGGGACATTGCGTATCTAAGTAGAAATATTAACACGGAATTCAATATTTATCTTGTTCGCATTTGGGGAGATTAATGCGTACTCTCTCATAGGGGCTCGTGCCGAAGAGGCTTGTTTTGAAAAAGTCAAGTTTTAGCAAGGTGCCCAGTTTATGTTGAAGAAATGTTAGATAACGTCATATTTGACCAAGCTATTCAACCTGTCTCTGCTTTTCCCATTCCGTTTTGCAATCCTCACAAATCCAGACCTCTTGACCTTTGAAGGTTTCAGCCTTCCAAGAAGTTAGTTTGTTATAGCCACAAATCGCGCATTCATGCTTATCGTAAAACTTGTTGCTCCAGAAGGGTACCTTAATGTCTAAAAGTGTAACCGATGTTAACGATGTAACCGATAAGGGAAGAGTGCCCGCGTGTTTTTCGCTACTATTCTCAATGGTTTTAACATTCTTTTCTATGGAATTAGGCTCTGTTTTAGAGGGTAACACCCCTCTATTATCGGTTACATTGGTTACGCCAGTTACAACCATAGGCAGCTTTGTCACAAATTCATAACCATACTTCTTTGCGATTCTTCTTAGCTTTGCTATGTCGAAAATCCATGCTCTCTCTACTTTTTCACCTTTTCTTATGAGTTTGCGTTCACCACTCAAAACCTCTCTTAAGCGGAATCCGATCTTACGTTTTGTCACTACATCAAAATCTTGACAGTACATTTTATGAGCTGTCTTTTCGTCTATTTTTCCTTTCAAGTCTTCTTGCAGCCAATCCCAAATACGCACAAAAGGTAAGGGTTCACCATCATAAAGACTGACTACCCCTCGAACAATATGTCCTTCCAACGTGTTCTGTTTCCGATCTAACCGTTCCCGAATCTGATCGTCAATAAAGTTGAAAAGCACATTATAAACTGGAATTCCGTGAGCTACCTGCAGGAGAGGTTTCCACAGTTCCTTAATTCTTCCCTTGAAAGGAAGCTCTATCTGTGGTAAGTCTTGAGTTCTGGTTTCCAGTCTCCACTTCAGCAGTTTATTTCTCAAATCTTCGAACCTTTTAGAATCGTCTTTTGAGAGATCAGCCCATTCTTTCTTTGGATAACCTTCCGTCATCTGGATAAACAAGCATCTTTCAACAAACCCTTTAACACTGGGCAATTTTTCACTTGCGAAGGCTTTGAAGGAAAAAGTGTTGTAGTACTTTATGATTCTGTCATGTTCAAGCATGATGGTTCTCGGAACTTTTGCGCCTTTTTTGTAGCCACTCTTGTAAATCTTGATCTTGTCTCGGTCTCGGTCGATGCCTTGAATCTCATCTTCCAGAATCACAGGAACACAATCTGCATCCTCTAAATAACCGTACACGTCTGCTGCTGGAACACTAACTGCAAACATAGGTCTATAGGTCAATTCGTTTAGAAGGTTCAAGGCTGTAGTTTTTCCAGATTCGTTGTCGCCCACAAAATAAAGATAGCATGTAGTCACAAGTTTCTCTTGCTGATATGTCAATAACACACAGACAGCAAGAACATCCTTCCAGATTGGTTCCAAGTCTATGAAGGTTTCGAATTCCTCTCTGATTTGGTTATATAATGTTTGCTTGTCTGGAAGTGAGTCTTCAAAGAATTCATAAGGCTTGTATGGATAGTGTTTTGGTTCTTTGGGTTTGAAGGGTTTTCCATCTATAGTTACTTCTTCCAAGACTTGAAATCCATTTTCGCTTTTCACCAGGAAAGTTGGTTTGTCATTGTATATGCACTCGAAATATCCGTTGTCACAAACGCCACTAACCTTTAACGGAACAACCTTCTTTTTCTGTTTCTTCTGTTTAACCTTCGGGAAGAAGTCGCAGCACGCATCATCTCCAGGTCTGAGAACGCCTTTTCGAGCGTTTTCATAAAATGGGCAGTTTGGAGTCATCCAGTATGCACATTGATTACACTTTTTGTTTACGAGGGCAGGTAGAAAATGTTCTGGTTTTCTCATGCATAGGCCTCTTCAACTATCGGAAAAATGAGTCTCCAAAACTCTACACGCTGCTTGTTCTTTCGTGTTGGTTGAATCCGTCTAAAACATCCTTCACATAATGGTACTTTTGTTTGGTTGACAGCGTCTCTAACGTAGGTTTCGGTTGGCTTGCCACATATTTGGCAAAAATGATGAGAAGAACTTTTATGCTGTTTGACGGCTTCACTTGACATAGTGGCACCATAAGCTTGCCTTAGCTTTTGGGTCCATCAGAGTTTTTGAGAATTGCCAGAGTTTCTTTGATGATGTTCTTTAGCTCCATGACTAGGGCTTTAAGTTCACTTTGGGTCATTGGTTAAGTCTCCTGTTTGAATAAGCTCTTGTAGAGGTCTGGAGCCTCTCTCTGAATTTTCTCTCGAAGGGCGTCTCTCGCTAACTCGCTTAAGTCCTTGTGAGCGTCTAACTCGATGTATTTTTTCATCATTTCTTTGAGGGTTTGAGGCACTCTGATGTTTAGTTGAACCATTTTTTCGCTGCTCATGGGTGTTTCCTCTGTAACCTCAGTGTATCACAAATTTAATATAGTTCATGGTTTAAACTTAGTTCAAACTTTGAGCGTGATTTCGTTGCGTAAAGGAGAATCAAGTAGAGAACAGGTGCGATGGCAGATCCAAAAGTTTCTCTTTTTAAATGGTCCAGCAACTTCAACGGACATCGTTAAAACCTGTAATGCAGTTAAGGCCACGGTCTACAAATATTTGAATGAGCTTTACGATGAAGGAAAGCTAATTTGGAAACCGCAGAGAAAACGAGGTAAAAGTACTTATGAACTTTCTAATGAAGCGAAAGACGAAGTAAAACTCTTATTGGAAAAACAAGAAATCAAGACAAAAATAGATCAGATGGCACCTCAAAAAATTCAGGAATTTAAAAAGTTTCTCGATTTTCTGGTAGAGAGTGAAAAGGGTGAAGAGTTTTGGTTATGGCTTCCAGACATAGACCATCCGGAAAAAATAAAGAAGTTCAAAAATGTAGGAACCAAGGTTTTGCGTCAAGATTGATTAGGTCAAAAAGATTTTTTAATGTTAAATTGAAACCTCATTGAGCCTCTTCGCGTGTTCAACCCGCTGAATCAACAAGCATTAATAGGTGAAAGCGCATAAAGAAAGTCTCTGGAAGAGTTAGAGAATAGATGGAGGTTTGTTATAACGGTTCTCACCACAAATAGAGATTTGTTGTCATCAGCCATGAAGGAAGCTTATGCCGTTGGAGCCTTCAACATCAGCAATCTAGAAAGCTTGTTGGCTGTTGTTGAGGCTGCAGTTGAGGAGAAATCACCTGTCATAGTTGCTGTTACGCCTAGTTCTATCCGATATGCGGGTTTGGCTTTTTTTGAAAAAATCGTTAAAACGGCGGCGAAACCCGCTCCAGTGCCAATGTCTCTGCACCTTGACCACGGCGAAGACGTGGAGACAGCTTCAAAATGTATAGAGGCAGGATTCACATCCGTTATGATTGACGGCTCCCACTTGAAGTTTGAAGGAAACATAGCTTTAACAAAGCGTGTGGTGAATTTGGCGCATCCGAAGGGTGTTTCTGTTGAGGCTGAGCTTGGAAGACTCGCCGGCGTAGAAGAATCAACAGTTGAGGAGAGAGAAGCCGTTTTAACAGATCCCGATGCAGCAGAAGAGTTTGTTAAACGAACTGATGTTGACGCCCTTGCAGTTGCGATAGGCACCTCGCATGGAGCATACAAATTTAAAGGCGAACCCAAACTTGACTTTGAAAGGTTAAAGCTTATCCGCGAAAAGGTTGGCATCCCGCTTGTTTTACACGGTGCTTCAAGTGTTCCATCATGGATTATTGAAAAAGCCGTTAAATACGGAGCTGAGTTAGGCGGAGCAAAGGGTATTCCAGAAGAGCACATACGGAAGGCTATTTCTCTAGGAATTGCAAAGATAAACATCGACACGGACTTGCGGCTTGCTTTCACGGCAACCGTACGCGAATTCTTAGTTAAATCACCAAAGATGTTTGACCCTAGGAAAATTTTAGGTTCAGCCAAAGAAGCCATGAAAGAGGTTGTTAAGAGTAAGATGCTCTTATTTAGAAGCTCCGGAAAAGTACTCTAAAAGTGAAAAGATCAAATGAAAGTTGCAATATTAAGCGGAGGCGGAGATGCTCCTGGAATTAACGCTGTAATTAGAGCGGTTGTTAGAAGGGGAATTCAACATCATGGTTATGAAATTGTAGGTATAAGGGACGGATGGCGTGGTCTGCTTGAAGGCAGATTTTTGCCATTAGATTTGAAGGCTGCGTCTGGGATTCTTCCTCGCGGAGGATCCATACTTGGCACTTCAAGGACAAACCCCTTTAAACATAATAGGGGAGCTGAAAAGATACTGAAGAATGCTAAAAAAGCTGGCATAGCGGCTGTTGTTGTTATTGGTGGCGAAGACACTCTAGGCGTAGCCTACAAGATGACCGAACTTGGACTTAAATGCGTTGGCGTGCCCAAAACGATAGACAATGACTTAGCTGGCACAGACTACACATTCGGTTTTCATACAGCGGTTGCCATTGCTACAGAAGCCCTTGACAAACTTCACGCAACAGCTGAAGCCCACCACAGGGTCATCATACTCGAGGTTATGGGCAGATATACGGGCTGGATTGCCTTGGAAGCAGGGCTAGCCGGAGGAGCAGACGCCATACTGATCCCGGAAAAACCCTTCGACATAGATGAGGTCTGCGAGTATATTAAGCGCAGACAGGAAAGGGGCAGAAACTTCAGCATAATTGTTGTTGCTGAAGGAGCCAAACCGAAAGGTGGAAAAGAAATAGTTTATAGCGAAAGCATCGACGAGTTTGAGCACGTTCGCTTCGGCGGTGTGGGTTACTACATTGGAAAGGAGATTGAAAGATGCATGAGCATCGAAACCCGTGTTGTGGTTTTGGGTCATCTTCAACGTGGTGGTTCTCCGACAGCCTTCGACAGAGTATTAGCCACAAGGTATGGAGTGGCAGCCATAGATCTCGTTCATGAAGGAAAGTTTGGGTATATGGTTGCCCTCAAAGGAAACAAGATGGTTTCTGTTCCGTTGAAGGATGTTGTTGGGAAACGGAAGACTGTGGATTTAGAGCTCTACGACATCGCAAGTGTATTTTTCGGATGAAAGAGATGATAACAACAACCTAAGTCTGCCGTTCACGTAGTTTATGTTGCTAGTATATTCGCCAGCCTTAGTAGGTTTAGGTCCAAAGGTTTTTTCGTCTTGCACGACCTCTCAAGTTCTGTGCTGGTTATTTCGCCCTCTTGCAGTCCAACTATTCTGTTTCCTCGTCCTTTCGATAACAGTTCAACTGCCTTGTTTGCGAATAGGCTGGCTAAGAGCCGACTTCTCGCCGTGGGGTTGCCGCCTCTTTGGGAGTAGCCCAAAATGCTGAGTTTAACCTCTGCTCCTGTGTTTTCTTGGATTTCTCTTGCAAGTTTGCGTGTGTCTCCAATTCCTTCCGCCGCTACAATTACGCCCGACTTCTTTCCTTTAGCGCTGTTTTCCTTTAGCGTTTTGAAGATTTTCTCTTTTTCGCATTTGACTTCTGGGACTAGGATTATTTCGGCTCCAACCGTAAGTCCAACCGTTGATGCGAGAAAACCTCTTTTTCGTCCCATAACCTCAACTATGAATATTCTTTCGTGGGAGATCGCTGTGTCTCGGATTTTGTCGATTTCGTTGACTGCTGTGTTTACGGCTGTGTCGAAGCCGATGGTTTCATCTGCTCCAAAAACATCGTTGTCAATTGTTGCGGGTACCCCCACTATTGACGTGTTGGTTTCCTTGCTTAATTCTAAAGCTCCCTTGAAAGAGCCGTTACCACCAATAACTATGAGCCCGTCAACATTGTTCAAGGCAAGTGTTTCCGCAGCCTTCCTGATCCCTTCCCTCTTTCTAAACTGTGGGCATCTCGAAGTGAGAAGGATGGTGCCACCTAACTGTATTATTCCGCCCACGGAACGGGGAGTTAACCGTCTAAAAGTGTTTTTTAGCAAGCCCTCCCAGCCCTTCTCAAAACCTAAAACTTGAAAATTCTTTGAATAGGCAACGCGGACAACAGCTCGAATAGCAGCGTTCATGCCAGGCGCGTCCCCACCGCTTGTAACAACTCCTATATTTTTCAATGCGGATTCCTCAGCTCTAAATTTGATTTCAGAATAAAGAGTATAATGGATTAAAGAAATAAGTTTGAGCCTTCTTTTCCTACTGAGAACATCAGTTTTTAGTAAAGTTTTATAGTTTTGAAAGACATCAAGTATTTTGGCGGTGGGTCTTAGGCGGGGGGCTAGGGGTCCTCTGAACCGTAAACCCTCTACACGACGGGCCGAAAGCTGAGGCTGAGGCGTCTAAGGCCGCTGAGACCCCCATTTCCGAAACAATGACTATCCGTCCTTTGAGGCTGGCGGTCACTGAGCAGCTTCCGTAGGGAAGCCGTCTTCGACGTTCACCAGGCGAACTTGGCCAGGCCCGGGAGGGAGCAACCTAAGTCTGGACGTTCAGCGCTCAAGGGGGTGCGGGTACGAGCGTAGGGTTTGAGGGGTCCGGCGGATTCTGGGCGTCGAACCTCAGTGATCCACTGCCTTTGCCAATTCTGCAAACTTGATTGAAAAAGCAAAACGAAAAACGTGAAGAATAACTGACAAAACGCAATAAACGCTGCATACTTGGGGCCTATTAGAAATTTGTTGCAGAAATCCTAAGGTTAAAAGTGACCTATATCGGTCCCTTTAGAAGGTCCACTAACAAGTCCGCACAGAAAACATGCAAAAAATGATAAGGGTATCCAATAGCGCGCGCGAAATTCCAATCAGACAAGCGAGGTGACATCATTTGGCGATACAAAAAAAATCAATCCGGACGGCTAAGAAGGAACGGATACCTAAAGATTTAACAAGTGCGTTCACTGTTGTTGGGGATAGGAACGAGTCAAATGCGAATGAAAGTGTCAAGGTGGCGCGGTCGACCCCGTGGCAAGTATCACTCGGTCACTGATTTTAGGCTTCTTCAGTATCTCGCTCTGATTTCAATGAAGTATGGAATCGATTCGAACAATTTATTTAATAGCTTTGTTGAAGCTTGGAACCATCAAAAATCTACGTGCAAAAGCCTTTTGATTGAATGCCGTAAGAAAACACCAGATTATGCGGTCTTTCTCGTAACCAACAGTTTCAAAGTGGTCGCCCAATTCCCAATACCCAAACACATCCTCGAAGAAATCAATCCACTCAAAGAATTTGCATACGAAAATGCGTCAACCAGAACGATACCCGAGAACGCCAAAGTGAAACACCTACTGATCGGAGATTTGAAGTCTGGAATGAACCGAATTAACTTAAAAGCAAGGGTTCTTGAAATTCCAAAGCCTAGATCCGTCATCACCAGGTTTGGAGGGTTTGCCAAAGTAACGAACGCAAGTATCGCAGATGACACCGGAGTCATCCAGCTACCTTTGTGGAACAAACAAATAGACGCAGTTTCTGTAGGAGATCTTATACGAGTTGAGAACGCACGTGTTGTAACATTTAGAGGTGAACGCCAGTTGAGGGTCGGTAGAGGTGAACTATTAAGTGTCATTGAAAAAAGGTGACTTACCTATTCGGATTGCTTCCGCGCGCGCTTCTAGAACCATTAATCATAATAAACAGACAGCACATCTGTATGTGTTCATGACTTTGTGGAGTGAAGGGTGAAATAATGCCTAGGGATCCTGTCTGCGGAGTGCTTTTGGATGAAAAGACGGCCAAGTTTAAGATCAGTCATGAAGGAGAAACATATTATTTCTGCTGTTTGAAATGCAAGAAAAAATTCAAAAGGAATCGAAGGAAATTTGTGAAGTAGACTGGGATTCTTGCGCGCGCTATAGGTGTGTGTGGGTTTGGGATAAAAATCATATGCAAAAATAGCAAGAAAACATGTCTCATTGGTTGAAAGCTTTGGAAAACGCTAAATGTCGTTACACTCTATTTAGACCGTTGGCTGTTCAACCATGTCATTTAACGAAGTTCGTAAGGATTACCTGCTTGACCTTTGGGTTGTAATTGCAACTGAACGTGGTCGCCGCCCTACAGACTTTGCCAAAAGGGAAAGGGAGAAAGCAAAAATCGGTGTTTGTCCCCTTTGTCCCGGCAACGAGCACATGACCCCGCCAGCAGTTCTGGTTTATCTCAGATCAGGTAAAGACATTAGAAAAGCCAAAGATGAAAACGGTCTCCGCCACAAAAACTGGTTGATTCGTTGCGTTCCAAACCTTTACCCGGCGTTTACCCCACCCAAAGAAAAGGTTAGGCGAGGGCAGATCATGAAGGGCAGTGATTTGGCTGTGGCTTTTGGACATCACGAGGTTTTGGTTGAATCTCCAGTTCATGATGAGCATCCGGCAAACGCCAAAATTTCGCAACTTGTCCACGTCATTAACGCTTACATTGACAGGCTGCGTGAACTCTCCTCAAAGCCCTACGTGAATTACGTTTCCATCTTTCGCAATCACGGTCTTGAGGCTGGTGCTTCACTTTCCCACGCCCACAGCCAGATAATTGCAACGCCTTTCGTTCCACGGCTTGTGGAAGAAGAATTCGAAGCCAGCAGAAAATTCTGGACAAAAAACAAGAAATGCGTTTTCTGCGATATACTAGAAAGAGAGCTTGATGGACCTCGGCTCATCCTAGAAAACTCGGATTACGTGGCTTTTGCTCCATGGGCAAGCGTCAATCCGTTAGAGTTTTGGATATTCCCGAAAAGGCATGAGACCACGCTGCTTGAAATGTCAAAGAGCGAAGTGAAAACCTTTGCCGAAACATTGAAAGTCTGTTTTAGTGGATTAAAAAAGTTGGTGAATGATCCGCCCTACAATTTTGGTTTTCACCTAGCCATAAACAAAGACACAAGCAAACACTATCATTGGCATCTGGAGGTTTATCCTAGACTTGCGATTTGGGCAGGGTTCGAGAAAAGCACAGGCATGTACATAAACACGGTGACTCCAGAAGTAGCATCAGAAAGCCTAAGAAAAGTAATTTCATCTCAAGCTTTGTAAGACTCGCTTTTCATATTTTGGTCTAAACCGCATAACGTCTTCCACACAGGCTCTCAATGGTTCTGCAATACTCCACGCTTGGGCGATACATCCTCTGGGAGTGTGCGGTGACTTTCCATCAAAGATTTCGCTTAAGATTCCGAGCCCAGCTTCCAAAACTTGTTTAGTGAACAATGGTGCGAGGAAATTTTTTAGCACGTATCCACGCCTGTGTTCTGTATAGCCTTTGGTCTTCAGGAAGGCTGTCGTGAACGAACCTAGCAGCCAAGGCCAGACCGTCCCATTATGATAGGCTTCGTCTCTGCTTCTTCTGTCTCCAGCATAAACTCCAATGTACCTCTGATCATTCCTTGTAAGAGTTCTTAAGCCATAAGGTGTTAAAAACTCACGATACACAACATCAACGATCTTTTCGTTTTTGGCATTATCAAGCATGGTGAAGTCTAAAGAAACCGCAATAATCTGATTAGGTCTCAAAGAGCCATCCTTGCCATATTCGCTTATAACATCGAACAAACAGTTCTTTTCTGGATTCCAAATTTTCTCAACGAAACTTTTTCTTGCTTTCTCAGCCATCTGAGCGTATTTTTCAGCTTCATTATTTTCTTCGAATCTATTTGCCAAAAGTCCCACGGTTCTTAAGGTGTTATACCATAATGCTTGAACCTCAACGGCCTTTCCAGCCCTTGGAGTTATTGTTTGGCCATCTATTGCTGTGTCCATCCACGTCAGTTGGGCACCATGTGAAAGCAAGCCGTCGCTGTCCACGTGTATGTTGAAAGCTGTCCCTCTCGCATGGTTTTCAATAATCGCTTTTAGGTTTCCCCAGAGTTGCTCTCGAACGAATTTGAAATCGCCTGTATACTTCAAGTATTGCAGTACCGCATTCACGTACCATAAGGTTGCGTCAACAGTGTTATAGGCTGGCTGTCCCGCTTTGTCTGAGAGAAAGTTGGGAATTAAACCATTCTTGCAGTGATTTGTGAATGTTAGGAAAACCCGTCTCGCATCTTCAAATCTTCCAGTTACAAGCATCAATCCAGGCAGGGAAATGAAGGTGTCTCTTCCCCAAGTCTCAAACCAGTGGTAACCGGCAATCACAGACTTTTGCCCATCGTTTATTCCTTTAACTATGAACATGTCTGTGGCCAGAATAACCCAGTTTAACCAGTCGTTTGTCGGGATGTCTTTATGTTCTTCGTAAAATTTTGTCAACAGTTTTTCACGACGTTCCATTTCTTTCTCGTATAAGGCTTCCACATCATTCATGGTAACACGCATTTCAGCCAGAGTTTTTCGTACATCGCCCTCATTTTTGTCCGCAATTGCGGTGATTGCGAATTTCTTGTTTTTGCCTGCTTCCATGTTTATTTCAAAGTGTCCGAGCTGATAGCAGTCGTCTAGACAGCTTTCTCCACGCTTGGCTTCTTCTCGGAGGTAAATCTTCTCAATCCACTTTCCCTCGGCAAAGTAGTCCCCCCTCGTCGTTGTCATCATTAGCGTGGACCGGGGGATACCGAAGCGTATGTCCACCCCTTTTGCTTCTCGTTTCTGAGCAAATTCCCACGGAATTTTCCGTCTATCCGTCACCGAGTGAAAACGTCTCCAGTTAATTAGTGGAAAAACTCGAATTTTAACGTCAAAACCACTTTTGTTCAAAACATTGTAAATAGTTATAACCGTGTTTTTCTTGTAAGGCATGAAAATTGTTTTTCGAACCTCAACGTTTTGCACGGCATAGACGTATTTTGGGAAGGGCGAAATTGAAAATTCCTTTAGGAACGTATATCCTTGCGGAAAAATTTCATTTTGGAACTCGTTGCTACCGAGTGGATAAACGTTGTTTCCTATGCTTATTTCTTCGTCCAATTTTGCCAAGCATACTCGTCGGTCTCTTGGAGGATGAAAGGCTGCAACGAGCAATCCGTGGTATTTTCTTGTGTTTATGCCTAAAACCGTAGAGGACGCATAGCCGCCTAGACCGTTTGTTACAATCCATTCTTTTCGGATGGCTTCCTCAAAGTTTGAAAGTTTTTCTCTACTGAGGATTACGGATGGTAACTTCATTTACATTATCAACTTCGCAACGTTTTTTCCTCTGGGCACACCGAAAAAGTTCGCTACGGGATTACATTTAGTCCTGAACAGCAATGCGTGAGGTTTTTTCAGTTTGTATTCTGTTAACGTTTCGGCATAACCCATTCCCTTCGCAAAAATCATGTCAACAGAATCGTAAACCTCTAAAAATTCTTTGGAAAATTCTTTTAGTGCTAATCCAACAGCGTCCGTTCCGGTCGTGATAATTTTGTCGGCAATCTTGTTCACTCCGGAAACTTCTGCATCTTCTAGAGTTGCGTCGTTGAGTATGGCTCCGCCTTTAACACCAACCGTCACTGTTACACCCATGTTTTTCAGTTGCTCAACAAGCAAAGTGTCAAAAACAATTTCCCCAGCGTTATCTGTCAAGTAAAAGACTTTATTGGCTTTCTTGGCTAGTTCGTAAATCTTGCCAGTGTCATCCAAGACCATGTCTTTTCCAGCGTTTCTGAAGAGTTTTCTGAGACCGCCAAATGTGAATTTGTGGCCTGAGATGTCAAACTCTATTATATTTCCAACTATGGCGCATAGGCATGCCCTCTTGAACCTGTCCCGCTGCGTGTAGCCTTCTTCAACAAGTTTTCTAGCGAGGGGCAGGAGCTTCAACGCTTTTTCGTTGCTTATCCTTTTGCTTCTCTTGTACGGGTCGTTGTTGCCCGTAATCCTCTTTATCAGTCGGTCTCTTTTGGTGCCTAGGTCTGCTGGCACCGCTGTTGGCTTAAACTCTTTGCCTAGTAATCGCAAGAGTTCAACCATACTCCTGAAACGTAAGGCAGGGTTTGTCGTGGCTTCTGTGAGTTCTGCTTCGGCTCTGTTGACTATGCACGCGGCACATTCAGCCTCAACCTTCAATTCTAGTTCTCCTATAACCTTGTTGCTTCTGCAAATTCACGTAAAACAGTGTATTGGTCTTTCGCCTTAACAATGCCACTTGCCACCAACACTCCTCGAGTGCCAAGCCTCAGCGCGGCTGCAACATCCTCTCCATGGCTTATGCCAGCCCCACAGAGTATCACAACCTTCTTATTGATTTCCCTAACAAGCCTGACAGTGTTTGTGATAACCTCGGGCTTCGCCTTTGAAACCGGAATCCCTGTGCCTATAAGCTCCGGAGGCTCAATGGCCAAAACGTCTGGTTTTAGGGTTGCCACAGCCGCGCTTATGGTGGGATTGTTCACGCAAACAACTGAGACCAAGCCTTTTTCGCGTGCTATTTTGATTATCGCGTCAATGTCTGACAGCTTGAGCTGCCTTTCAGAATGGTTAATGAGTGTTCCTATCGCTCCTGTTTCCTTCACGGCTTCCGCAAGCACGTGTCCTGTATGGCTTCCTGGCTGAATAGGGTCTGTGTGTTGGGCGAAAACTGGAATGTTTACTGTCTCTGCAACGGTTGCTATATCTGCGAATTGAGGAGATACTCCTATAGAGACTTTTGTTTCAAGGCTTACTTTTTCAGCTTTTTCCGCAAGTTCCACGGCTTTCTTGCCTGTGGCTTCTAAATATGTTTTAAAGTTGACGATTATCAGTGGTGTCTGAAGTTTTTCGGGCAAGAGGGTTTCACCTATTTAGCGTTAACGTTTATCGCTAATATTGTTTTGGAATGAAACTTTGAAATACACGTGTTCAGCATGCTATCTTTACGGTACGAAAACAGCTGTTGCAACGACTGTTGTCCATAAGCCCTCTTTGTCTCCGGTTGCAGACTGCGTTATGTTGGTTGTTTTGACGATTAATCCGCTGGTCTTAAACAACTTTTTTCTCTCATCCCAAGCGGTTTCTGGGTCAAAACGGATTCCCATGGTTGTCGCCATCATTGTTGCAGCCAGATCTTCCGCATAATCTCCAGCCACTTCATCCCTCTGTCCAAAAGAATGGTGCTCAGCAAGATAACCATAATCATTCTTGCCCGACGGAATCGCCACCCCTATTGATGCGGCAATCAACCTGTGCGGCTCATTAGTCGAATTCTTAGCCAGAACAACGAAGATTATCTCTCCAGGCTTCATCATTTTCAAACCATTTTCTCTCGAAACAAGTTTACAACCCGGCGGTATTATGCTTGAAACATTCACCATGTTGAACTGTCGTATACCAGCACTCCTCAAGGCTAACTCAAAAGATTGTAAATACTCTTTATGTTTGCCTACACCTTTCGTTAAGAAAAAATATTTGGGAATCATTTCGCAATAAATTAACAACATATGTTTATTAGTTTTTTGTTTTCGGCGAACACTATCTTGTTTGAGTTATTGAACATTCCCAGAAGTTTGTTGGTGTTGGGGAAAAGAATAACAAGGCATTACGCCTAATCTCTTTAAGAGGTTTGGCAGGTGCGACTGTACCACAGTGTATTCAAAGATGAAACAAAACTTGACATTAACTATGTTCCTTACAGGCTTCCTCATAGGGATGCGGAACTGCATTTACTAGCGGAGTTTTTCAGCTTCATGTTGAAGGCTCAGGGAAGGATGGCTCAGAGGGTCATTATAACTGGGGACATCGGTACCGGTAAAACCGTGCTTTCCCAGCGTTTCGGGACGAACATCACCCGCGAAGCAGATAAACGTGGAATAAATCTCCGCTATGTCCATGTTAATTGCCGTGAATACCGGGGAAGCCTCTTCCTCATCCTACACCATGTGGTTTCAATCTTTCATCCGAATTTTCCAAGACGCGGCTACTCCGCCGAGGAGCTTCTGCGAATTCTCCTGCAAGTTCTAGATGAACAAGACACACACGTGATCTTGACGCTAGACGAGTTTGAAAGCCTTGTTGAGAGAGAAGGCTCTGAAGCCGTTTACAAGCTCACTCGCTTACAGGAAATAAGAATGAACAAGCCTCAAAGAGTCTCGCTCATATGCATTCTGCGAGGTCTAAGGGCGATTGAAGGGTTAGACGCAAGCACGAGAAGCACCTTGCAATCCAACATAATTCATCTCGAGAGATACTCAGAACAGCATCTTATGGACATCCTCAACGATCGCGTTTCCCTAGCCTTCAAACCTTTAACGGTGCCAGAAGACACTTTAGGCCTAATCGCGGAACTTGCCTTCTCTGAGAACGGAAATGCCCGCTTTGGAATCGAACTGCTTTGGAGGGCTGGAAAGTACGCGGACGCTGAAGATCTGGGCATTGTTGCGCCGGAGTGTGTCCGAAAGGCCGTTTCGAGCATATACGCTGTTATGCGCAAGAGTGATTTAGCCTCTTTAAGCCATCACGAGAAACTCTTCTTGCTCGGCGTAGCCAGACTTTTCAAAGGTAGTCAGAAAGCTTATGCTTCTTTAACCGAGGCTGAACGGGCTTACGCTGTTGTCTGCGAAGAATTTGATGTGCAACCGCACAGCCACACGCAACTATGGAAGTATCTGCAGATGCTTTCAGCTCTGAGCATAGTGAAAAAGAAGGTTTCAGCAGCCGATTCACGTGGAAGGTCAACAATTGTTTACCTGCCTAGGATTCCAGCCCACGAACTAGAGAAAGAATTAAGCACCCTTCTAGAAAAAGAAGCGTGAAACAGTCACGAGAACAGCCCGAAAATTTATACATGAACTTTTCGAAATAGCACTATAAGCACTGAGGGATGAAGAAATGAAAAATAAAGTGGTCGTTGCAGTTTGTGGTGGTTTTGACCCGATTCACGTAGGACACATAAGACACTTTAGGGATGCCAAAAAACTGGGAGAAATTCTGGTTGTAATGTTAAATGACGATGACTGGCTTATGAAAAAGAAGGGTTATGTTTTTATGCCGTTTGAAGAACGAAAAGAAATAGTTGAAAGTATCAGGCACGTTGATAAAGTTATACCAGTCATAGACACAAATGGTTCGGTTGCCAAAACTCTCGAACAGTTGAAACCTGATGTTTTTGCTAAAGGCGGTGACAGAAAAATAGGTAACATTCCAAAGTCTGAAATAGATGTTTGTAAAAGATTGAGAATCAAAATAGTTTTTAGTGTCGGTGGTGGAAAAGTTCAGTCGAGTTCATGGTTAATAGAGAAGATGAAGAAAGAGCCAACAAACTCGCCGACACACACCTAAAACAACCCTTTAATAACGAAGCAAGCCTAACATCATCCATGCAAATAGAAAACATCCTTGGCAGCAGAATTCGTGTGAAAATTCTGAAAATCCTAGCACAAGTGGGTGAACTCAACGTTTCTGAGATTGCCCGCAGGCTCGGCGTGAACTACACAACCACAAGTAAGCATCTAAAAATTTTGGAGGATGAACACATCCTCCAGCATAAAGTGTATGGTAGAATCCGTTTATACAGGTTTAACGAACATTCACCTAAGGCTAAGGCAATACAAGAACTTATGGAAACCTGGGAACATGCAAATAAGCAGTAGACAGTTAATTATATCCAGCAAGTGGTGCAAGCTTTGGTCAAAAGGGAGTTTACCGAAAAGATAAGCGAATTTGAAGAAGTCTTGCAGAAGGTTGCAAGCGACATAGCCAGTGGAGCACTTTTCGAGAAGCTTCCACCGTCAGAATTGCTGAACAAGACTGAGGAGTACATCAACCGCCTAGAGGACTTAGCAATAAGCACTAAAGAGTTTATGCTCATTCTTAAACCAGAAAAAGCCTACATGATAAAGGTTGTTTGCAAAAACTTCACCCAAACCTTAACAACCTTCAAGGATGTTTTGCTTCAAAACACGCAAGATCCACTTGCAAATTCCCGTTTAGCCTTCGAACAGCTGAGAAAAGCCCTAACAGATGGTTCAGATTTTCTTTTTTTGATGCGGGAGGTCAGGGATGATCCTTCTCCGCTTATAGAAGCCATGCTCGCTTTGAAGAAGGCTTCCGAAACTAAAGGTCCAATAGTGAGTATACAGGCTTCAGAGGATGTTCAACCTCTCATCAAATACGTTTTAAGCCGCATCGACGAGTTTAGAGCCTCATTGATGGGTTTAGAGAAGAAGGTTGGGGAAATGAAGCAGATCATGCGAGAACTCCAAGAAGAAAGTCTGAGAATACTTTCAGGCGAAGCCAAAGCACAGCCTAAAACAGACAAGGATAAAAATGAAAAGGAACAACTTTCCCTCTCAAACTTTAAAGCAGAAGAAAAAGAAGGAGACAACGCTCATGACGATGGTTGATATAACCGGAAAACCTGAAGTCATCCGTGAAGCAACCGCAACCGGGACGATCAAACTGAAAGCTGAAACCATGCGCTTAATCAAGGAAGGAAAGGTTGCGAAGGGAGACCCCCTCTACACGGCCAAAATTGCGGGAGTTCTGGCTGCCAAAAAAACAAGCACCTTAATCCCCTTTTGCCATCAACTGCCATTGACGAGCGTAAAGGTTGAAGTAGAAGTCTTGGATCACTCCACAGTGCAGGTTACTTCCACCGTCAGGACAAAAGCCCAGACAGGCGTTGAAATGGAAGCCCTAGTTGCAGCCACCATCAGCCTCTTAACAATCTGGGACATGGCTAAACAATACGAGAAAGACGCAGAAGGACAATACCCATCTACAGTTATCCAAAACATCCATGTCGTAAAAAAGGTTAAAGAAAACATTCAGAGGGAAATCTCAAGTGAGCGAAAGCACGAAAAAACACAAGACTATAGCTCCTAAAAAACTGAAATTCGGCATCTTCATCTGCAGCACATCCCGCTACCAAGAACTGAAAAAAGGTAAGCATGTGAAAGACGCCTCAGGAGACCTAATTGAATCTTTGCTGAGAAACGCAGGGCACACGGCATCGTTTCGGAAAACAATTCCAGACGATAAAGCGTCAATTGAGGAAGGTATGCGGCATGCTTTGAATTTCGCTGATGTGGACGCCGTTGTTTTTTGTGGCGGTACCGGCATAGCCATCGCGGATGTCACTGTTGAAACAGTTTCGCCTTTCCTAGAGAAGGTCTTGCCAGGGTTCGGCGAGATTTTTAGGCGTTTAAGCTACGATAAGATCGGCTCTGCCGCTGTTTTGTCTCGCGCCATTGCAGGTGTGGCAAGAGGGAAAGCGTTTCTCTGTATTCCAGGTTCGACTGATGCCGTTAGGCTTTGTTTTGAAAAGCTTATATTGCCGGAAGCCGCCCACATCGTTAAGCATGCACGGGAATAACGATGTTGATGAAAGACAACTACGGACGCCCGCTCCTTAACCTACGCGTAGCAATCACGCAACGTTGTAATCTGCGTTGCTTGTACTGTCACAGGGAAGGCGAAGAACGACTTGTGAGAGACATCGCCGCGGAAATGACCGTTGACGAAATTGTTCGCATCGTTAGGATTGCTGTTGGTTTGGGCATCTCTAAGGTTAAGCTTACGGGCGGAGAGCCTCTCATGCGCAAGGACGTCGTGGAAATTGTTAGGGGCATCGCATCGATACCGGGCTTGAAGGACTTGTCCATGACCACTAATGGAACGTTGCTTGATCCTTTGGCTGAAGGGCTGCATGCAATCGGCTTAAAACGTGTAAACATTAACATTCCCACCCTTAACGGCGAAGTTTATGGTGAGTTGACTGGTGGCAGATTGGAAGATGTTTTGGAAGGTGTTAAAGCTGCTGTTGAGGCTGGGCTTTACCCCGTTAAGCTTAACATGCTCATCTTAAAAGGCGTAAACGACCGTGATGTCCCAGAAATGATTGAATTCGCCCGAGAAACTGGAACAATTTTACAGTTGATTGAGCTTGAGCCAATAAACATAAGCGATACTTACTATTCCACGCATCATAAGTTGCTGGATGAATACGAATGCATGTTAAGGCAGAAAGCAGTGAAAACTGAAACTAGAAGGTATATGCAGAACCGCCACATCTATCACTTGCCAGAAGTGACGGTTGAAATTGTGCATCCAATAGAGAACACAGAATTCTGCATGCGCTGCACACGCCTACGCGTGACAAGCGACGGAGAACTGAAACCATGCCTGATGAGAAACGACAACCTCGTGGACATTTTAACACCCATGAGAAACGGAGCAAACGACAAAGAACTGACAGAACTGTTCAAACTAGCGAACCAAAAAAGGCAGCCATACAACAAGAATTGAATATGCATACTTTAATTTCGTCTGCAAAATTCTGGGATATGGGTGCACATAACATCCAAGAGGCCATGGAGTAATGATGTTAAACCTTTAACAACTGATGCTTCACTTAAACAGACGTACGGTGACAAATTACATAAGCGGCCTAGACATTTTCTGAAAAGAGTTCGATCACCTTTGCTTCACGCTTATCGATGTCCAGCAACGCAACGGTTGATTTGCCAGTTAAATATCCGCAGACTTCGCCTGGATTCACAACTAAAGTTTTGCCCTTTCGGTAAACTTCAGCATTATGCGTATGTCCATAAACAACAACGTCAAAGCTTTCACCATTGATTAAAGCCATTAAAAGCTCCTCTTCGTTTCCGTGTAGCAATGCGATTTTTAAGCCGTCTACAACTATTTCGGCGAAGTTTCCACGCATCTCCAACTCTTCATGCTCGCCGAATCTCTTCTTTAAAAGTTCACGGTCACCATCATTGTTCCCGAATACACCAATCAACTTCGCTCTTAACTTCTTGAATTTTGGAATTACAAAGGGCGCCACATAATCTCCGGCGTGGAGCACAAGCTCAACATTTTCCTCGTTCAACTTTTTTACAGCTTTATCAACCATAGGCAATCGGTCATGCGTATCTGCAATTAAACCCACCAGCATTTTCTCACCTTTCTAACCTATTTCGTTTGGGTGGAAATAAAGTCTTTTCTGATGTTTCTTAGCACATAGAAGATTGTTCTAGAATATTCCAATTCTTGGAATAATCAAGCAAGCGAAACACCACTTAAAACATTCCGTAGCCCTTTCCATTGTAGAAAAGAGTTCTGAAAGAGGAATATAGAAAAATGAATCCATGGGGCTCAAATCCTCCAAAAAGAAGGGATAAGCTCTTCATAGTTGCGGAAATTTTGGAAATAACAAGGGAAGGAAGCTTGAAAACTCAGGTTATGTACAGGGCAAACTTGAGTTTTACTCAGCTCAACAATTATCTCAATTTTATGTTAAAAATCAACTTACTGGAGAAGGTCATGCGAAATGAAAAAGAAATATACAGAGCTACAGAGAAAGGCACCAAGTTTCTACACCGCTATCGTGAAATAACAGAGCTACTTAAAACCGAAAGTGAAAATAGCAAGAACAACGTTAAGATTCCTCCTCCTCACCTGCTAAAAAGAGGTTGAGAACCGCAGGCGAAATCAAAGCATATATCTTTAATATTGTTCTGAAGAGAAATGCATCAGGGTGGAATATCCGGGGAGAAATAAAGCCGCAACAGAACTCGAATTATTGTTTCAGCTTTCGCTCTTTCTGGTAAGTCTCAACTTTTTCTTTTAAGGTTGGGAATTCGTTCAGCATGGCTCTCACAACTTGCCAGCGAATTTCCTCGGTTTTTGCATTAACATCCATGTTATTCAGGCATCCCTAAATATTGTGTAGCAATACACCATATAAACCTTTGTTTCCACAAGCGATATATCCCAGAGAAAGCGTATTCGACGCTTCTACACGCCCTTTTGTCCCATCTCAAGGTTGATTGACATGTTGGCGTGCGCTAACAATCTCGGTTAAGTACTTTTGGGCGATCATGGAAATTAGCGAAAACCTAAAATTTACTAATCAGCATCAGTCCTTTTCTTAATTGCTGTATGGAGGAGCTTTGGTTGGTTGTTTCTTTTGATCGTGTCGCGGAAATCTATGATGAAACGCGGGGTTTTCCGGTTTTTGTTATGGAGAAAATCGTTGAGACGCTGATGGATGAGTTGGAAGGCTACGTAAACATATTGGATGTAGGTGTGGGGACTGCGAGGTTTTCGAAGCCGTTGCAGAACCGTGGATATTATGTGGTTGGCATAGATGTGTCTTTGAAAATGTTAAGGAAGGCTTTTGAGAGGGGAATGCATATAAGGATAACGATGTAAATGATATGGAAGAATGTTACGTTTATGTGTAACATGAGTGTAACATTTTCTAATTTTGTGATATTTTCTACTTTTTGGTAGAAATTTTTAGGGCTAAACTAAGCTTTGTTGTTCATTCTAATTATGAAAGCTTAGAGATTGAGAAAAAGTAGAAAAAAAAATAGAAATTTCTACTTTGTAACACGATTATAATGGAAGCTTATCCTCTCCTCAGTAGCTCAAACGCTATATTGGTAACTCTTAATCCTTTTCTGGAATGCTCTCTTCTCTTAGCTTGTTTATTGTTTCTGTTAGCTCTTTGGCCTTCTCAGAATCAATTTTTCTAACTAATTGAATCCCTTCCGCTATCAAATTTTGATGTTCACTCTTCAATATTGGTAACTCTTGTTTCTTTTCCGCTCTAAATGGTAACTCTTTACTTTTTTGGGTTAAGGGGTTAGCAAAGCTCTCTCTTATGCGTTTAAGCTGTTTTTGTAAGGTTATGAAGTTACATTTCACTTTGATCAATTCTAGGTGTGATTATTGGAGCATATCGCGCGCGCTAGATAGACTACTCTTGTTGATTAGTTCAACTTAAGTTAGTTTGAAGAAGAATTAAATTTTAATTCCTCCTTCCTTCCTAAGAGAAAAAGTCATCGAGTTTCTTAACTTTTGGGTGAGGTTCAAATTTTATCGGTTTCACTCTAGGTCTTCCTTTCCGAGCAACTCTTTGTGTTACCTTCAATTCGTGCTTGGCTAGTTTCTTGCAAATAGTATGTTCAATCGAGGTTCTTGTCTTCAAGGCTGGGATAGGCACCAGCCAACTTTCAGGTTTTTGAACTGGTCTTCCGATTATTCTTAGGGCAAACATCGCCTCTAATGCTTCGGTAATCCAGCGTCTTCTAATCTGAATCGTCTTTACATCAGGTTGCTTCCAAGGTGGAAAAAGGATTTTGGCTTTTTCGTAAATCATGTCTGTAGTAATTTCATAGACTCCGCTACGACGTTTGGGGTCTTGAAATTGAGAAAATACGTGTTGGATTAGCGTAATCATTGTGTATTGAACCGGAGGTTTCTCACGGATGAAACTGAATGAAGACCTGAGATAAGTTAGAGATTCCTCTGGAAGTATCAAACCTGTTGGTTGCTGCATCATATTTTCTAAGGTCTTATTTCTAGTTTGACCATGGGCGCAAGATAGGATTAGGTGTTCTCTCCTCTCACCTCCTCTCGCAGCAGAAATAATCCAAGTCCAAACAGCGAAACCATCAGCCTTTAGAAAATCATAAGTCTGCTCTTTGGCAACTTCCATAATTGCAGTAAGGATTCTTCCTGAATCTTCGATATGGCAAACAAGAACAATATCATGATAGTCTACTCTACCAGTAGAGTTTTTCCATTGTGAGCAGGGAACTGCATACTTTTTGAGTTCTTTGACTTCTTTTTCAAGAAGTTCTTCTTTAAATGGAAAAGACCATTTCAGTTCAAATATCAATCCTTTTGTTCGACTGTCATATAGTGCCACTGTATCTGGTGTTATTTCATTTCCATAATCGTTTTTCAGTTTTGTTTCAATTCCGACGTAGTCTACTACTAATGGTTTCTGCTTGAGAATGTGATAAATAGCTGAGAGTACAGCCACAGTGTCCGCATATCTTCTGTAAGCTCTAATATAATCCTGCTGAAGTGTCAGCAGACTTAACAATCAAACTACCTCGGCTTTACATCGACAATTTCGCCATCGCCCATAATTTCTTGAATCTTGTCTACAAGTCTCCACACTGCAGAGGGTGTTGCGCGAGTGATTGGTGTTACAGTAATAGAGTCGCCTAGAATTGCGACACTGAAAGATGACCCATCTTCATAATCACATAGGTCTGCAACAAAATATGGGTTTCCTCCATGAATAATGGAACATGAATAGGAATTGGCTATTTTCTTGCCGAAACGACTTAGTTGCTCAGTTCGGAAGCCAAATGTATAACTTATTTGTAAGGGTCGCAGTTGTATTATCCCTTTCTCAACATTTCGTTCTCGTTTATCATAAAAGTTCTTTCGCTCAAGCCCATATTCTATCGCTTTGAACACAATGTTCTCATAAAACGCTGAAAAACTTCCAAACTTCAGCTTTGACAAGCCATTTCTTGCTATTTGCGCCTTAAGAAGTATTGTATCATCTTCGCCCTTCAACACGAATTCCAGTTGGTTAACTTTGACTATGAACCCATCAGACAAGAGTCTCTTTATCTCTTCGTCCACATCTACATCCCACAATATCTCTGATCCTTTCTTTCGGGGGTAAACTCTTTCCTCGACAGTTTTCATTCTTTCTCTTTTAATGGTAAAGAATGTTAGCGTCGTTTTACCTTGGCAAGCCTCTCTTATCATCTTCAAAAGCAAACGCATTTGAGAGTAATTGAGATATAACCTCGAAACAAATGGGTAGAGTTTGTTGAAGAATCTTTCCAAAACGTGCGCTACGAAATAGGATTCAGCATTCGTGAGAACTATCCAAACACCTTCGTGTCCAGCATCAATGATAACTTCTCTTCTCATCTCTCTCAGACCCATTGTTCTTTGAAGAGATACTCTATAAAGTTCTTCTCCAAGCGCTGCAACATTCACAAAATATGACTTAGAGAGCTTCTCTTCTTGAGATAGGATTTTTGGCAAATCTTCAACTTCTAAATCGGTGAGAAGGATAAGTGCCTTCAGAGCGGGTCGTTTTCGGCGAGTTGTGTATAATTTGTCATAATATAGATGCATACTCGTTCGGTCAAGGATATCAAAAGTTATATTCTGCATAAAAGACCCACTTTCTTCCCCTTCCTGTTTTACATCATATTCTCTTATTAAAGGTGCTGCATTAAGCCTTTTTGGTGCGTGCCACGCGCTACTGTTGAAACTATCAACCTAGGGATTTTTGAACTTTTCATAAATCTCAAGAGTCTTTAATCAACTTGTCAGTTTTCCCTACTTTCAACAAAATCTTAGGCTTGTCCTTATTGTTTTTCTTGCTAATACGTAGAGTTAGCTGTCCCTCTTTCATTTGAAAAACCACCCATCTCACACATTCATACAAACTGAACAAGATCTTCGTAATAGATCTCCAAGAAAGATACCTATTGAAGACAACATGATAGTTCTTCCTACTTGACCTAATCAGCAGGAAACCTTCCAGCCTATGCTGTTTCATTAAAGTCTCTGCTAACCATAAAGCTTTTCTAAACTTCATGTTATCTAGCGCGCGCTTGATATTATGGGCTCGCGCTCTGGAGTCCCGTTCAGGAGGAATAGAGGGGAAGCCACTTCCGCTAGTATCGTGTCCAATAATAAAGGTCTATGAATTGTCCGTAGGGAACAATAGAGTCTGTTCCATACTCTTTCGAAGAGATTTTCTTAAAGAGATCTACTGTTTCAGGTTGCTGTTTCAAGCTATCCTGAAATCTAATCATAACTTTCTTCCACTTTTCAAGTGTCCAATAGTTATTAGTTATACCTGAAACGTGGAACCTCGGCATACGCTTTCTCACCACTGAATCAAAGGCGAGTGTTTGCCCCCACAGAAACATCAACGGTTTGGTTGTTGCCATAGCTAGATAATATCCGCCCGCGTTCTTTTCAAATGTCTTGACCCAGCCAAGCTCATGCCAAATCAACTCTAGTGGTTCATTAGGTACCTCATTAAATTCTAGCAAACTGTATTTTCTGATTTGACTATAAGCTTCCCGAATTATTTGAAGTGAGTCTTTTAGTCTGCCAACTAACTCAGCGAAGCTGTTTGGACGATGCCATTGCCATATTTTAAGAGTCTGACCTAATCTAGTGAAAGTTTCCTCAAAATGTTCACCATCTAGAATATGTTTGCTATCATTTTCTGTTCTGAGTTTACTCTTCCAGAATTCACCAAAGCAGTAAGGGTAAGATTGATAATCAAACCTTTTGAAGTATTGAAATCTAATCTCAAATTCCTTCAGATTGATCAACTATTACCCTCTAATTCACACAGCGTGCGCTAAGTTTTATTCAGTTGTTGGTGTAGATTCAGGTTTTCTCACCGCGAAATAGACGGTTGTAGCTACGAGTATCATTGTTGCTGCTATGAGGATATAGTTGAAATTCCGAGTCATGTTTAGGTCATCTATTAGGGTGTCATAATCTTCTTGGAGACCATTGTAATAGGCAGTAAGCAAACCATAGTCTTCTTGCAAATTGGCACAGTCAGACTGAAGTCGGCTATATATGTTGGAAAGTTCAGAGTATGTGGAATCAAGACTCTCATAGTCATTCTCAAGTCGGTAATAGCTAGAATTAAGAGAGTTGAAGTTGGTTGCTAAAATAGAATAATTGCCTAAGAGGTTATTGTAATTGTCTGAAACTGAGTTATAGTCGTTCAAAAGTTCGTTGTAGTCAGCTGATAGAGTATTGTAGTCAGCGAGCAATGAATTGTAATCATTTAGTAGGTCGTGGTAGGTAGCATTCAACGAGATGAATTCTTCACAGGGAAAATACTCTATGATTTCGAAACTCAATGTGAAGTTCTCTTGAACATAGTAGTATTCGCCGTCCCAATACTTCCACCAGATTTGCAACGAAACTGTGTGATTTCCAAGATTTGAGTATGGTAACTGATTTGGTGGATTGAAATAGATGTCAAATCCATTAAAATCTTCATAGAAGTTTTCTTGATATGTTCCAACAAGGATATCGTCCCAAAATAGGTAGAGTTCCCCTCCTATTCCACGAACTTGCAAGTATATGTTTGTGAAAACGCTTCCCTGTGGTGGATAAAGTGCAGCCGATGACTGAGCAGTCCCTTTCGGAATTATTAAAGCCATCATCAATAACGCTAGAGGTACGACCCAAAGCTCACGTGCTAATTTCACTTTACATACACTCCATGATTAGTATTCTATGAATGAGAATAATAGTCTTTCTCCCGACAAGGATGGACACAAGAACACTGAATCTAGCTCATATTCTCAAAATCTTTCCGATGTGGGCTTATTTCTACGAAAAAGCTCAAAAGTGCAAAGAAAATGGTTAAACTTGTAATTCGCGCGCGCATTTTAAAGACTCCAGATTTTTGTTTACCCATACAAAACCATTCTAAGAAACTTTATAGTGTTACATTGATATTTATCTCTTCCATTAAAAAATGTTGAATAATGTCACAAACGTGTTATGCGTAATCTGCTAATAGGCAGCGTTTGTAGTCTTCCGTTTAGGGATGATTCCTTTGACGTTACGATTAGTGTGGGGCTTCTTCATCTGAAGGATTGGAAGGTTGCGTTGCGGGAGATGTCGAGGGTTACTAGAAAGTTGTTTGTGTCTGTTATACGTAGGAGGAAGAGTCGCTAGTGAGGAATATAGAGGTTTACTTGTTGAATATGGATGGAAGTTTCCTCAGCTTGGGATAGCGGAGCGGGAATTAGGGACAATACTTAAGCCAATTAAGTCGATAGATGTTACCACTTATGAGGTTAGTGTGAGGGAGAGCTTGTCTTTTTTGGAGCGGAAGGCATATTCATATCAGTGGGATGTCCCTGAAGAAACACACAGGCGAGTTATACAGCAACTTAAAACAAGGTGTTTTCCTGAGGCATACTCTGTGAAGGTTGAAGTTTTGATATGGAACATAAAAACTATATGTGATCTCGTTCACTGGCGTAAGGATTAGGCGAAATGCAATTTTAATTGTTTGTTGCAAAACTGTTTTTATGTTAGGCTCGAAACTATGCATTCGAGGTGTAGGGATGTGGGTTGAGGCTGTGCTTTTTGATTTGTTTGACACTTTAGTTCTGCTTGAGAGTGATGAAGTTTTCTATTCGCCTTGTCTTAGGAGACTTCATGGATTTTTAGCTAGAGAGGGGATTAACGTTCCCTTTGAAGATTATAGACGTGTTTATTTTGAGGTTAGGGATAGGATTTACGCTGAAACTGAGAAGAATTTAGAAGAACCACATTTTAACGTTCGTGTTTCTCAGACGTTACAGCAATTTGGATATGATTTTGATGTTTCGAACCCTTTCGTTACTGGGGCTACCATGGCTTTTGCCAATGAGCTTATGCATTATGTGCACTTAGACGTTGACACTGTTGATGTTTTGCGTAAATTGCGTGGAAGATATAGGTTGGGACTTGTTTCTAACTTTGCCATTCCCGAGTGCGCTTGGAAGCTTTTGGACAAGTTTGGTTTGAAAGGATTTTTTGATGTTGTCTTGGTTTCCGGTGAGATCAATAAGCGTAAACCTAGCCCCGAGATTTTTGAGAGGGCGTTGAACGCTTTGGGTGTAGATACTTCAAGAGCGGTTTTTGTTGGTGATACGATTGGCTTGGATGTTAAGGGCGCCAAAAATGTTGGGATTAGTCCTATCCTGATCGAGAGGAGACCTATAGAAAGGATTATGGATGTTAAGCCAGATGAAGTCATCAGAAGTCTAAGGGAACTGTTGGTTGTGCTTGAGGAGTGTTGATGGGGCGATAATAACGTATGATACAAGTGATAGTGGAGATATCTTCCGAAGTAGCCCTATCTATGGTGCGACTTCCACTTTATACAATGTACTTCGCAACTCATAAGATCCTATGGAAAATGGTTTTAGACTTCGTTAATGTTCTGTAGACTACATTGTAGACGTTGTACCAAAGATTTAAGGATCAAGTTGTGTTGCTAGCGCGCGCTTCTAAGTGAATTTTATAACTTGCTTGAAACAATAATACCGGGGTGGTGTTTTGGTTAAGGTTGTCACTTTACCACCAAACAAAGAAACGCTCACATTGCTGAACTTGAAGCCAACGGTAATAATAACAACTGTAGGAAAAGACGGGTCAACAAACGCAGCGCCTTACAGTCGATTCTCAATTGTGGACTACAATCCACCTCAGGCTCTGTTATCAACCAACATGAAACGTGACACCTACAGAAACATTTTGGAAACAAAAGAATTCGTTATCAACTATCCCGGCACCGATCTATTGAAGCAGATATGGGTAACCAGCAAACATTTTCCATACGGAGTCGGTGAACTTGAAAAAGCAAACTTGACGGGATTTCCTTCCGAGAAGGTGAAGCCTCCACGAATAAGAGAATGCAAGGCTCATATAGAATGTAAAGTCCTTTGGACCAAGCCCATCGGATCAAGTTGCGTCGTCTTAGGAGATATTGTTTCAATATCTGCTAGCACTATAATGGAACAGCTTGAGACAAGACAAAAAATGATCAGGCTGAATCCACCGCTTTATTTTGCGTTCCAAGAGGACGAAATGACAAGAAAGTGGATGTTCGCCGAAATAGGAAAGATACACACCATAACTGAAAAAGACGAGGAAATTCAAGTTACAAGCGAGCGCCTCTAATTAGCACCTATATCATCAGCAACCGTTTCAATGATAACGCGTGTAAAAAATGGGAGTTTGCGGGAGATATCTCCACTTATCTTGGGTTCAAATCCCCGCGACCCATAAGAAATTCCGGCGGATGTTGCTGGCAAACTCGCGCGCACAATCTCAAGCTTAGTAGTTGTTATTTTTTTCCTACGAGAAGAAAAAACAACTACTACAATCTTCTAGCCTTCCATCTTATGGTAACTACGCTTTTATACCATATGTGCTGTGAATTGACACACTTGTTTTGCTGAGCAAGCTTGCGAAATTCGTGTGCGCGGCTCTACAGTTTGTGTCTTCTTTTCAGCCTAGAATCTTCTTTTTGATGGCGTCGCGTTTTTCAGCTGGTAGAGGACCGAATTTTTTGATTCTTTCAGTGAATCTTGTGAATAAGTCTGCGGCTTTCTTGTAGACTGGGAGTGGCACGTAGCTGTAGCGGACTCGCATGCTTTTGATTTCAAACTCTGCTAGTGAACGTCCCATTTCAATCATTCGTTTCTTTGTGAACTCTTCGTGTATGTGTTCCTGTCCCTCGATCACTAGGATGCCGTCAGCTCCATAGGCAAAGGCGTGAAGCAGGTGTTTTAGGCCCAGGATGGCTGTTGATGGAACAGGCACGATTCGGATGTTTTCTGGGTAGTTGACGCGGTCAAGTCCAAGAAAGTCCATGCCCGTGTATCCAACGTTCTTGTCAACAAACGCGACTATCCTAACCTCGTCGGGTTCCTTGTCACTGAGGACACCCCTCAGATGAGCGAGTATCTGCTTCGTTGTTGAATTCTTGAAGTCGATAGCTTCTCTTGGACAGACGGGTATGCAAGCACCGCAACCGGTGCACATGAAGGGGTTGATCTCGGCTTTGCCCTCTTGCATGGTTATCGCGTTTACTGGACATGTTTCGATGCAGATGCCGCATCCGTCGCATAACTCTGAAATCACGTAGGCTTTTTCGGGACTTGTGGTGATGTACTCGCTTTTGAGGAACAGAGAAGCCTTAGAAGCAGCCCCCAGCGCGTCGGAAACCGTGTCACGCACGTCCTTCGGACTCAGACCGCATCCACATGCAAAGACTCCTGTGACCAGCGAGTCAACAGGATCAAGCTTCGGATGCTTCTCTTGAATGAATCCGTCTTCACCTATGGCCACTTTCATCTTGTCTGCGAGCTCTTTGAGTCCAGAAGGTGGAACCATAGGCGTGGCCAATGCCACCAAATCGAATTCTTCTTCTGTTACGCTGTCCGCTAGAGTGTCTTCAGCCAAGACAACAAGTTTGCCGTTGTTGTTCTTCCAGACTTCAGCCACCTTTCCGCGCACAAAAACGACTCCAGCTTCTTGGTCCCGCCAGTAAAGCTCTTCGTAGCCCTTGCCAGTAGCTCTGATATCCGTGTAGTAGATGGAAACGTCTATTCCAAGCATTTTCTTGAGCAGAAAAGCCTGCTTCAAAGCGTACATGCAGCATATGCGGCTGCAGTAAATAATATGGTTTTTATCTCTTGAACCGGCACAGAGCACTATCGCCATTTTTCTAACGTCGCTGCCGTCAGCCCTTTTCACGAAGCCACTCGTGGGACCCGCGGCTGAAGTAAGCCTCTCCAAATCCATCATGGTTATGACATCTTTGTAAATGCCATATCCGTAATTCTCAAGCTTTCGAGCGTCGTAAAGCTCGTAGCCCGTAGCCATGATTATAGCGCCTACTTTCAAATCGATTGTTTTTCCCTTGTCTTCTAGGTTTATGGCTTTTGAGGGGCATAGTTTCTCGCATTTTCCGCATTTTGTACAAGCGTCAAAGTCTATGACATAAGCGGATGGCACTGCTTGTGGGAACTCTATGTAAGCCGCTTTTCTCTGAGATAAGCCTTCATTGAATCCGTCTGGCACAGTTACCGGACACACTTTTACGCATACACCACAGCTTCTGCATTTGTCAACATCCACGCCTCTTGGTTTCATGAAAACCTTAACGTCAAAGTTGCCTGGTCGTCCACTAACCTCTTGAACCTCAGCGTAAGTAAGTAGATGAACGTTTGGGTTTCTGCCAACCTCGGCCATTCTTGGCGTAAGTATGCATTGGGCACAATCAAGGGTTGGAAAAACCTTCGTCAGTTTTGCCATGTTTCCTCCGATGGTCGGTTTTCTATCCACAACATGAACGTTAAAGCCTAAATAACCAAGTTCAAGGGCTGCGGTTATTCCGGCAATACCCCCGCCTACGATCAGCATTTCCCTTGTGCCTTTTTCACTTATTGTTTCTAAAGGTTCAAGTTCAAGACTGCGCTCATAGCTTCCTCTGATTAAGGATATTGCTTTCTTTGTGGCTTCTTCAGACGGTTGTGGACCGTGAGCCCACGAGTCTTGTTCTCTGATGTTTACAAACTCAAGCATGTAAGGGTTTAAGCCTGCACGTTCTAGGACGCTTTGAAAAGTGGGAAGGTGCATTCTCGGCGTGCAGCTGGCAACTACGGCTCTGTCTAGATCCTTCTTCTTTATGGCGTCAATTATCATTTCCTGGGCTGGTTTCGAGCATAAATATTTGTTGTATTTAGCTACAACAACTCCTTCCCAGTTCTTGACGGCTTCAAGTACAGCATTTACATCAACAACATTGCCTATGTTTCCGCCGCACTCGCAGACGAAGATGCCGATTTTCGATGACTTTTTCTCCATTAACTGTAATCCCTCGGTTTCATTGATTGTTTTGATTCATACTGAGGAAAACGCTTAAAAAATGTTATGTTGCCATTTTAGGCAAATGTGATATTGAAAATGAACGCTCAAGAGCTCGTTCAGAAACATAAACTGCTTGAATGCATTCAATGTGGGATGTGTACGGGAAGCTGTCCTGTCTCCAGAAAAGCCAGCTTAAACGTTAGAAAGTACATGCGCGAGGTCGCTTTCAACGGCAAGCTGACCATACATCCACAGAACGAGTTGTGGAGCTGCACAACATGCGCGACGTGTGGAATCCGCTGTCCTAAGGAAATAAATCCATACGAGTTTCTAATCGATATCCGTAGCTTGGCAGTTGAAGGAGGCCAAATCGCACCTACGATCCGAGACGCTTTGGAAAGCATTTTCAAAAACGGCAATCCGTGGGAAAGAATAAGGAGCAAAAGGTCTGAATGGGCTCAAGACCTAAACGTCAAGCATGTCTCACAAGGAGCTGAAATCCTATACTTTGTCGGTTGCACACCCGCCTACGACCCACGAGTCCAAGAAGTGGCGAAAAGTCTCTTGAAATGTTTTGAAAAAGCTGAAGTAAACTTTGGAACTTTGGGTGACGAGGAAAACTGTTGTGGAGGCGAAGTCTATGGCATGGGTGAAAAAGGTTTGTTCGAGTTTCTAGTCGAGGAAAACATGAAAATCTTCAACAAGTATAGCATTAAACAGGTTGTTACAGCTTGTCCCCACTCCTACCACACTTTCAAAAACCGATATGAACAGACAACCTTCGAGGTTCAACATCACACGCAATTGCTCGCCAGCCTAATTGAAAGCGGAAAACTGTCATTCTCAAGGCAAGTAAACAAGAAAGTCATCTATCACGACCCATGCTATTTGGGCAAGCAAAACGGTGTTTACGATGAGCCCAGAAAGGTTATTGAAGCCATACCTGGCACAGAACTGTTGGAATTTGACCGCTCAAGAGCACGGAGTCTCTGCTGCGAAGGCGCCGGCGGAAGGATGTGGATCGACATTCCCGGTGAACGCCTAGCAGAGGTCCGCGTCAGGAATGCTGCTGAATCTGGAGCAGAAATATTAGCGGTTGCATGTCCCTTCTGCCTCTTGACATTCGAAGATGCCGTCAAGATAACTGGTTACGAAGGCAAGATTCAGGTGATGGACATAGCAGAATTAGTTTCGCTTGCTCTGTGAATCAGCATTAAGATCGTTGCCATTACTTGCTTTTGAAGTATGGGATTATCTCTTCACTGTACGCCTTCATCACTTGGCGGGGGTCGGGTCCCACATTCAGTAGCAGAAAGTGTTTAACACCGGCTTTTGTGAACTCGTCTATTTTGTTTATGCAATCTTCTACGGTTCCGGCTATAGAAAACTCGATTGCAGCTTCCGTTGGAATCAATTCGCCATAGGCTAGAAATTTCTCTACCCATTCAGAATTTAGAAGTGCTTTAAAGTATGATATTGATTGAAGTTCCTCGGGTAGTTCAATGTCGTAACCTGCTTCTCTCAACAGGTCTGGCGAGGGTATCACTTGAGACCTTATCTTTTCAATTTGCTTGTAAGCATCTTCAGCCTTTTCAGTAACAGACGTATACAGATACACTCCCGTATCTATATCGTCCAAGGATCTGCCTGCCTTTCCAGCTCCTTCTTTGACCAACTTAAGGCGTTCTTTATACAACCTTGGAGAAAGCGGGATTGAAAGCCAACCATCAGCCATCTCCCCTGTTAACCTAAGCGTGCGTGGACCGTTTGCCCCAAAGTATATGGGTACCCTGCCTTTAACGGGATTGATCTGCAAAAAGGCGTCTTTCAGTCTCCAGAAACGTCCTTCATAATTTAACACCTCGCCAGACCAGAGCTTACGCATAATTGTTACAGCCTCAACTAGTTTCGAAATAGGCTTTTTCCATTCTATTCCAAAGGGTTCAAGGTTCATCGCTTCCCCGGCCCCGAGTCCTAGTATTACACGGCCGCCTGAAATTTGATCTACGGTGGCAACTTTTTGAGCGAGAACTGCAGGGTGGTATCTGTGGGGATCGGTGACACAGGTTCCTAAAGCCGCCTTTTCTGTTACCGTTGCGGTCGCAGCCAGCGTAGACCAAGCCTCCGGCACGATTCCTGGAGGTATAAACAAAATGTGATCGGGAACCCATATCGAGTCGAAACCAGCTTCTTCGTTGACCTTGGCTATTCTAAATAATTTCTCCACGGGAGTAGCCGGAATGGGCAGGAAGCAGCCGAACCTAATGTTGCTCTCAGTCAACTCCATAGCTTTCACCAATGAAGCACTTTATCATGTTCCCCTTATTTTGATTTCGCCGAAATTTTGTGTTAAGATTCTTGAATAAGCCTTGTCCGCTTCTGGAGATACAGAGTAGTGGGGCACACTGAAAACACTTGATTTTCAAATCTGATTTTGTAAAAAACGTATGAGAAGACTTTTATGGAAATTGATGTTTTTAGTAGAGCAAAAAGGTGAGCGTTATGGAATACAAGTACTTGATTTACGAAAAAGCTGCGAGTTTCTTGACGCCAGAGGAAGAGAACATAGCCATAATAACATTGAATAGACCTGATGCCCTAAACGCCCTAAGTAGAGGTTTACTAGAAGAACTGGATAACGTACTCGAAGAGATAAGAAAAGATGGCAAGATCAGAAGCGTCGTTATCACGGGGGCGGGCAGAGCTTTCAGTTCAGGGTTCGACTTAAGCGAAGCTGGAGCGGGCGATGAAGCTGATATGAAAGCTGGCATGGAGTTGGGCCAAAAAGTTTTCGACAAGATAGAAACCTTCGATAAACCTGTAATAGCCGCAATAAACGGATACGCGCTAGGCGGAGGGCTCGAAATGGCAGCGGCATGTGACCTGAGAATTGCATCAGAAAAGGCTAGTCTTGGAAACACCGAAGTGAATTTAGGATTGATTCCCTCGTGGGGAGGATGCGTTCGAATTCCGAAACTCATCGGAAGAGCTAATGCTGCCCAGATACTTCTAATGGGAGAACGATTTGACGCTAAAGAAGCCGAGAGGCTTGGGCTTCTTAACAAGGTTGTTGCTCCCGACGAGTTGAAGTCAACGGCAATGTATCTTGCCGGACAATTGGCCACAAAAGCCCCCATAGCAATGCGGCTAGTCAAGAATATACTTTCAAAGGCCATGGAAATCAGCATGGAAGAAGGAAACAAGATGATGATCAAAGGCGGCATAACGTGCATGAAGTCTGAAGACATCATCGAAGGAATCTCTGCCTTCTTTGAAAAAAGAACACCTAAATTTAAAGGCAAATAAGCCAACACTCTCTTTTTCTTTTGTTTTTCTAGAAGCTACTGGATAATATATAGCAACTAGTTTTTATCTAACCTCATTTTTACTTTAGGCCATGAAGATACCAATTGGTATACGTGACTTGTGCGAGAATCCCACGGAAATATTGAACCGATATGAAGATTCTGGAGTCAAGGTGATCGGATTTACATGTAGCTATGTTCCTGAAGAGCTGATCATTTCAGCTGGACTCCAGCCTTACAGAATCACAAATATTGGGGCAAACACAAGTGCCCTGACACCAAGCTTTGTGTGTCCATTTGCTAGCGCCACGTTAGAAAACATAATCAAACATGAAGACTTCTTTAGCGGATTTATCGTAGCCCATACCTGTGATCCTATGTGGAGACTCTACGATATACTGAAGAAAAAAATCGGCAAGCCATTATTTCTCCTGAGAGTGCCGCATAACACAGACAACGAGTTGTCGCTTGATTTTTTCAGAATGGAGCTTATGAGATTTAAAAAATTTCTCGAGAAGAACTTTGAGACAAGGATTGATCATAGCGCACTATTTAGCTCCATCGAATTGTGCAATGAAAGCAGAGATCTGCTCAAAAGTATCTACGTGTTAAACAGCGGTGGCGAGTACAAGATCAATGCATTCGACCGCTTTCACCTCGTTCTTGCAAGCATGTGGATGCCAAAACCAGAAATCAATACGCAAATCAAAGCATTGAACTTCAATAATGGCGAAACTTATGGTGATGTGAGGTTGCACCTAAACGGTACAGCTATTTACGATCTTGTTTTGCTAAAGACGATAGAAGAGTCCGGCGGATTCGCTGCATCCGATGACTTGTGCACAGGCTCCAGATACTTCTGGAGCAATGTCGAGAAATCTGAAGATCCCATTTCAGCGTTAAGTAATAGATATCTTAAGAGAACGCCTTGTCCTTCCCATGCTCCTCTTGAACAGAGGCTTGAATACATAAATTTCATGATTGAAGAGTTTAAGGTGCAAGGGGTCTTAACATTTGCCGAAGGGTTCTGCGACCCAATCTTATATGATAGCGTGCACATAAGAAACATGCTTGCCAAAAAAGGAATCCCCACAATGGTCATAGATTATGAAAATCCAGCCCAAGAGATCGGCAGAATCAAGACCAGAGTTGAAGCATTCATTGAATCTATAAGTGGTTGAAATGAGCTTACAAAGAAAAAAGAGCCGTGTTCTTCAAACAACGAAAAAAATAGGCGAGCTTATCATGGCATACTTTTCACAGACTTCGGATGCAAAGGCCCAAGGTAAGCCGGTTGCCTGGGTAACCGTGTTCACGCCTGTCGAACTGCTATACGCTATGGATGTTTATCCAATCGCTCCCGAACACTTCGGTGCGATGTGCAGTGCTCGCGGTTTCATACTGGATTATCTTCAAGAAGCCGAAAGGGAAGGATACTCCCAAAATTTATGCTCATACAGCAGGTGTTCTCTGGGTTATGTTCTCAGCGGAACGAGCGGACTCATGCCCCCTCCCGACATTCTGGTGACTTTTAGGAATTCATGCGACGTCTACGTTAAATGGTGGCAGAGTCTCCACATGCATCTTGGAACACCCTTGTTTGTAGGTGAGACTCCCTATGTTTTGACGTCAGAGGACTTGGACAACTACGTTCTGGATTACGTTGTCAAACAGTTAGAGCAGCTGGTGGAGATGGCTGAGGAAAAGTTCGGGTCAAGGCTTGACATGGAAAAGCTTGCAGACATCGTGAGGCTTTCGGATAAAGCGAGTGAGCTGTGGCTTGAAACCTTGAAACTTAGAAGATTCAGACCGTGCCCGCTCGGGGGCAGAGACTCAGCTTCAGACATTTTTCCACTTGTGGTTATGCAAGGAACAACTGAAGCCGTCGAATTTTACGAGGAGCTTCTGGAAGAGGTTAAGCAAAAAGTCAACATGGGGGAGGGCGTATTAGAAAATGAGAGGTTTAGATTGCTGTTCGATGGAATATGGCTTTGGCACGCGTTTGATCTCATAAAATACTTCGAGGATAGGGGAGCAGTTTTTGTCTACGAGCCTTACAGTGATGCTTGGGCTTACAGGCTTGACGCATCAAAACCGTTAGAAAGTATAGCACGAAAGATTTTGGCTATGGGCTTGAATGTTGACATAGATATACGAACTGAAAGATTTTCAGAGAGTATCGAGGAGTTTCAAATAGACGGAGCCGTCTTGTTCTCTAACAGAAGCTGCAAGACATGGTCGACCCCACAGCTAGTGACAGCAGATATACTGAACAAGAATTTCAATGTCCCTTACCTTCTCTTTGAAGCTGACATGGCTGATCCTAGGCAGTATGCTGAAGCCCAAATCAAGAATAGAATCGATGCCTTTCTGGAGGTTTTAGGTGAAAGATGAAGAAATGGGGATATCTCGTGCGCGCTCATGATTTGTTGTTGTAGGCCCCCTAGGGAGGTCACAACGGCATTTAAGCCAGTTTCTGGGCAATTGGAAGAGAACTTTTATCACATGTTTTCGTTGGCTGGAACTCTTTCACTTGTCATCGTCTACGAGGTTCGTGACGACGACAACTAAACCGTTCAGAAGTAGTAGTCCGATAGGCCTTAGCGATTACTCCTTCTTTTGCGGCCTCGATCAATTCAAGATCTTCTTTACTAAGTTCGGTTTTTGACTCCAATGCACACGCCTCATGGAACGTTCGTGCAATTAGCTTATCTTACTCAAAATCTTTGAGCATAATATATGCTTGTTCTTCAGTATAAGCTATTTTTATTAAAAAATCGGCTATTTCTTGCTTATCTTGGTTTAACGCTGCTCTGCACAGCTGCATAATCTTCTTTCCAGAGCGTCTAAACAATATCGATGCTTCAGTCCAGTTACTTACATTGTATTTGTTTGTCAACGTGTTAAGTACATCCGCTTGCCACAATCGCATCCCGTGACTATTTTCAAATGTTTCGGGCAACAGAGGCGGTGTTGTCGCATAGGTAACCATATGCTCAAAACACTTTTTATTATCCCACTCAAATATTTCATCAGCCAATTTACGCATGGCAGGAATGCCAAACAGTCTTACTGGAGGATGTAAAAACCGCTCGGCTTTATAGGCGAAACCCTTCTTTGCGACTTCAAGCTCAGATGGTATCTCTTCAGGAATGGTAAAAGCCCTTATGGTGTTTTTCTTGCTCATTCCTGGCACTTTGACGTCTAGAGATTTCTCAAACTCATCATAAGGTATTTTCTGAGCATTCTCGTGGCTGCAATCATGCACAGAAACAACCTGTTTCTCATCATCATACCCGACAACAAGAACATAATGGATGGGAACATGCTGTTTCTTATATAGATCTGAGTAATAATGGAGATAATACATATCAAGGGCGCCAGCCATAACGGGTTGTCCTTCATTAATAAGATCTTTAAGACGAGAAAAAGTGAACTTGAAACTTCTTCCCTCAATCACAGTTTCTTCGAATCCTATGATATTTGCCAAGTCTTTCATCAAATATTTGGGATTTGCACCCCAATAGACCATACGCGGTGGATCTGCCCTTTTGATGTGAAGATAAGTAAAACCAGCCATACCGCCTACGATAGAGAGGAGGAAATCAGTATAATCCGCTCCCTTCCACGCCAAGATATCTTCCAGTCCATTAACATAGCATGTGGATTCACATACTTTATGAGGTAATGTATGTAGCTTTTTCATATGATCTGTCTCTTCTGCGTTTTCTTTCACTAATCTAAACAAGCAAAGATATTAATCCTATCCACAGTTGAGATGTCTCCCGCACACCTCTATTTCTCACGTTCAATCAGGCAAGCACATTTAGATTTTTAGCCTCTGAAGTACTCCATTATTTTTTTCATGCATTTAAAGGAGCTTTTCATCTTGCGGACGTCGAAGAAGAAAGTCATATTGAATAGCACGATGTGCTTCATGCCAACTTTGCTGAACCGTTCTATTCGGCCTATCATTTCATCTGGAGTGCCGTACGTGTAGTAGTCTTCACATATCTTCCTAGGGACCTTTTCCAAGGCTTCCAGCATTGTTTTTCGATCGTATCTCGTGGGAATGTAATCGAGGAGTCCGTAGAAGTTCTGCCCCAGAGGATGCTGAATGCCGTAGCGTTGAAAAGCCTCACTCGATAAGGTCAACATGTAGTTTTTCGCTAGCGGTGCTTCAAGCATCCTGAGACATTCGTTGTGATCTTCATCCAAAACTGTGTAAGACCATAGAGCGGGAGTTATCTCATCTGGGTTTCTGCCTGCCTTTCTCGCAGATTCTCTTATTGTTCCAAGTCCATCCTTATAGAAGTCGATATCGGGGGTTGCCGGTAACCATCCGTCTCCCAGTCATTTCAAGCATCTTTGGTCCATGGGCTCCAATCCATATCGGAGGATACTTTCCTTTCTCATAGGGCTCCAAACCAAGGACAGCGTCTTTCAATTTCCAGAATCGATCGTCAAAATCCACTTTTTCATTGTTTTCCCAAAGCAGTCTAATTATCTTGATGGATTCTTCAAGCCTTTTCACCGGCTTGTTCCACTCGATCCCGTATGGTGCGACGTTTTCTCTTTCACCTGCCCCGATTCCAAGGATCACTCTTCCCTTAGATATATGATCTAGCGTCAAAAAAGCCTGGGCGAGCATACCTGGATGTCTCCTAAAAGCCTCAGTAACGCTTGGTCCCAAGAGAATTCTTCCAGTGTTCCACGCAGCTACAGCTAGAGTACAAAACGCTTCAAAGAACACGTGTGGATTCTCTTGGAACGCCGCTAATTCAACAATGTCAGGCGTCCATATTGATTCAGGTACCCATCCCATCAGGTGGTCTGGCCACCACGCAGAGTCGTAGCCTGAATCCTCAATTCTCTTTATTGTGTTGATACCTTTATCGAAAGGAGGGAGAAATGCACCCATGGTTCCAATCTTTACCTCATTAACATCCAATTTTTGTCACTGAACAACATCTTTCACACGGCTTATTTAAAATGTGTTGTATGTTTGAAGACTACTGACCACAGTGGAGATATCACCTGCAATTTCCCTTTTTTTGGATTTACCGTAAAAAAACTTTCTCACATTTCCTATAGACTTGCTCTTTCAGATTTAATGTGGAACTTGTTTGCTCTTTTCTAGTTGTAGTTATGACTTAATGTATAGAAATTATGCCTAGAATAAAAAAGGGAGAGTTGGGGAGGCTTTTTAGTTGTCTTCTTTCCATCCGTAGCGGCGTGTGACAGAGGCTATGTCTAGAGTGTTTATTATTCCGTCACCGTTTACATCTATGAGATACTTGAGGTCGATTGAACGGATTCTTGTAACGATTTCCCCTGTGATTGCGATGTTGTGGGTGCCTTGGCCGTGTGTGAAGTAGATGAAGGTGTGGGTCTGGTTCCACGTTAGGATCGAAGCAGCCAGTGTGTTGTTGATGAGAACCTTGAAGGCACCGTCCATGAGCAGTTTCGGAACGGTGACGTTGCAGAATCCTAGTGTGGCTGAAGTGAAGTTGAAACTTATCCGTCCTAGAGAACGATTGAAGTTGAAGTTTTCTACAGGAAAGCTACTGTAAACACTTACGTTGACGGTCAGCCATACTGGATTTTCGTCGGGGAAGTCTAACCATTTCCAGGTGACAGAATACGCAGCGCGTGGATAAATGGTAACGTACCCGTCGCTAACTTCGTGGGGTGCTTCTACTGGTTGTGTCGCGTTCCCCGGCTGTTGCACATAGTCACGCCCATTATTCAAGGCACAGCACATGATATCAAAGAGGTCCACGAAGCCGTCGTTGTTGAAGTCAGCGTCTGGGTCGTATCTGGGTTGTCCTTCAGAAGTTCCCAATACTTTTGCTACTCGGGCTATATCCTGAATTTTGACTACTCCATCACCGTCAACGTCACCTAGGTATGGGGGAGTAGGAACTGAAAGCGTCGAATTAAAGAGTTTTGTGTCGTAGAGGTCTAGGACGCATTCTCCTGGGCTGGTGCCATGGAATGTGACGTTTGCGAATGTTCCACTGCCACTCCCTTCACCAGGCACATAAACACATAAAGGAAGAACCCAGCCTTCAGACTGGTTGATCAAAGCGGGATCCGGGATTATTTGCCCGAAGTCACCCTCAATGACGTTGACAAGATCCAGAAGCTGGGGTGCCCATCCTAACTTGACTTGCCATGCATACAGTTCTGTAACGTTTTCGATGTTTATGCTGACAGTGAAATTCTCGGAGAAAGGCGCTGTTATTGTTGGAGGATCCACATAGATTGTGGTCGATGAAGTCTCGCTAGTCTCCATGTTATATACCGTATACACGCTAAACATTGGTAACAAAAGCAGCAAAACCAGAGCCGGAACAAATTTCTTTCTCATTTTTTTTCCTCCTTGTTTTCTTACGTTCTGTTACAAGCCAACACGCAGGCTTGAAGCGGTTTCCTTTTCGTAGGAAACAGAACGATTGTCCAGATTTCAACTCATCTTTTCAAACACTAGGACAATAACGCAATCATTTCCCAAAAGGGATCTTACTAATGTCATTCTGCGAAGGGATACCTATGATTGATTGAATTTTTCCTGTCCTTCCCCCTATTAGCATCATAAAGAAACCCCTACAACCAGCTATTACAGAATTCTGTTAAGCTCTAGTTAAATCTTATGAAAAAATGTTCCATACAACCTAAGCTGTTAGCTCTCCATCCTTTCCCCAGTTTTAGGACGAGTAAGCCTTAGATTGAGGATATCTCCCGCTAACCCCACTTTGATCTCAAAGAACTAGGCGAAAGACATGCCGCGATATGAGTAAGGTAAGATTGAGAAATTAAACCAAAATCACATGGTCGACCTTGTAGAAAAGACACGCAAATTTTATATTGCAGTTTCTATTTTCAGCCTTCCGATTAAAGGAGATTGATTAGAGTTGGCTGAATCCGGATCTTCTGCTGTCCCTGTTCTTGTACTAAAAGAAGGTTCCAGTCGTTCACGAGGAAGGAATGCGCAACGCACGAATATTATGGCGGCCAAAATTGTCGCTGAGACTGTGAAGAGCGCATTGGGTCCTAAAGGTATGGATAAAATGCTCGTTGACAGCTTCGGCGATGTCACGATAACAAGTGATGGGCGCACAATCCTTGATGAAATGGACGTTCAACATCCAGCAGCCAAGATGATGGTGGAAGTGGCTAAGACACAGGACGAAGAAGTTGGAGATGGAACTACAACCTCCGTCATCGTCGCTGGTGAACTCTTGGGGAAAGCTGAAGAGCTCATAAACAAGAATGTTCATCCAACAGTGATAGTTGAAGGATACAATAAAGCAGCTGATAAAGCTCTCAAAACCCTCGAAAGAATCGCGATTCCAGTTGAGCCCAACGATAAAGAGTTTTTGAAAAAGGTCGCCGAAGTTTCCATGGCCAGTAAACTAGTGTCTGAAAGCAGGAAGGAACTTGCTGAGATAGCTGTTGAAGCTGTATTACATGTTGCTCAAAAAGCCGGAGACGAGTACAGCGTAGACTTGGACGATATAATGGTGGAGAAGAAGCGGGGCGAATCTGTGAATGAAACCAAGCTCATTGAAGGCTTAGTTCTCGACAAAGAGATTGTTCATTCAGGCATGCCCAAACGGGTTGAAAAAGCAAAAATAGCATTGCTAGAGGGCGCACTCGAGGTTAAAAAAACAGAGTTCGATGCCAAAATCAACATTGACGCTCCAGAACAGATAGAGTCTTTCCTACGCGAAGAGGAGAACATGCTAAAACAGATGGTTGAAAAAATAGTTGCTGCGGGTGCCAACGTTGTCATCTGTCAAAAAGGAATAGAAGACATGGTTCAACACTTCTTGGCTAGAAAAGGAATCCTAGCCGTTCGGAGAGCCAAAAAGTCAGATATGGACAAACTCGGAAAAGCAACAGGCGGAAAGATCGTGACAAACCTGGAAGACCTCACGGAGAGGGACCTAGGCTACGCTGAGTTTGTTGAGGAGCGCAAGATAGGTGACGACAAGATGACCTTCATCGAAGGATGCAAGAACCCACGCGCGGTGGCGATTCTGATAAGAGGCGGGACCGAGCGTATTGTTGATGAAGCTGAACGTTCAGTTCACGACGCACTATGTGTAGTGCGAGACGTGGTTCAAGAGCCCAAAATTGTTGCTGGAGGAGGATCTCCAGAGATGGAAATCGCTAAAGCACTCAAAGACTACGCTGGATCACTGCCAGGTAGGGAACAACTCGCCGTCCAGAGTTTTGCCGAGGCTATGGAGATTGTTCCGTTGACTTTGGGGGAAAATGCTGGTCTCGATCCGATAGATATTTTGTCAGAGCTTAGAGCCCGTCATGGAAAGGGTGAAAAGTGGGCGGGTGTTGAAGTCTTCGAAGGAAAAATCAGAGATATGAAGGAACTGGAAGTTTACGAACCCCTCGCTGTAAAGAAACAGACGATAAAATCAGCCACTGAAGCTGCCGCAATGATATTAAGGATTGATGATGTCATTGCTTCGGCAAAGATGAAGGCTCCACCTATGCCACCGGGTGGTCCAGGTGGTCCAGGCGGTGGCTATGGCGGCATGCCTCCAGGATACTAACTTCAAAAGCACTGGCTCAGATCAGCTTAATGTTCCCTTTTCTTTTTTGTTCTTTAGTTTTTTCTTGCATTCGATGCAGAAACCATCTATCTTGATAGGATTCCCTTTCAGTAGTCTTACATACATTAGATCGATTGGTTCTGTATGATGTGCAAGACCTTGGTTGTGACCCAAACCATGTGCGGCTATCTTAGTTCCAACTTGTTCATCTATGTTAAATAAAGATAATATGCCTACGTCATTTGACACATAATCGTGAACGAGGTCGATGATTCTTTTGAACTTCTCCAGCTCAAATCTATGATACATGATTATCACTGGGTCATGAGTCACCGCCAACAAAAGATTCTCAATCCTGCGACATCTCTTCATTTTTCTAACCTTCCTCACCAGTCGAGAAAAAATGAAAGCTCCGTGAACTTCCTCGTTAGATTCTATCTCTAGGTCATGCTCCACATTTACGTTTCCTACGTAATTGACGCCTGTCCACAAGCCTTCTGGAAAGTATCTAAACGCCCTCCACATTATCTCAACTAGATCCTCTTTATTGCTTGGCTCGTCATTAATTGTCAGAAGATCTAATGACTGCAATGGACCCAGAACCCTCAAAAACAACTAGAAAATTAGGTTATAAATGTGTTGAGAATAGAGATTTCATCTTTGCAATCTGTATGAAAAATCGTTATTGCTACAACGATATTGTTGCCATTTTCTCTCTTGCAAGAAAATACATGACGGACGGGGTGGGATTTGAATCCAACCAACCAACGATCGATCGATCAGGATTTTCGTGGCTTAGGACGCGCGCGCGATATCCTGACCAAAGAAGCCTTGTCCATGTCTAACAGAACAGTAGTTTAAAGGGCGAGGTAGAGGTTTTCGATTGCGATGAGGTTCAGTGTTGAGGTACAATTGTACCCTACCGCGCGCTCTATTGGTCGTTTGCATAAGGCTTAATACTGGTTTAACATCTATTGTTTAACTGTGTTTAGTCTTTTTCTGGACGATGAATTATTTGAATTCATAAGGAGAAAAGAAAAATGAAAAGAACAGTTATATCTGGAGTAATTTTGACGCTGTTGTTGAGCATCTTAACCTTGGTGTTCAACATTGTATCAGTTGAAGCGCAAGGACCTATTTACATTAGGTCCGATGGAAGCATTGAGCCGTCTACAGCACCTATTCAACACATTGGAGATGTCTATACTTTCACTGCGAATATTTATGATTCTATTATTGTGGAGAGAGATAACATTGTAGTTGATGGGGCAGGCTATACTGTTCAAAAAACAGGAAGCGATACTGGGATAACCCTGCAAGGAAGAATTAACGTAACAATCCGGAATGCTGTGATAAGGGGGTTCGGTTTCGGTTTCGGCATTGGACTATATTTCTCAAACAGATGTACTTTATATGGGAATAGGATCGAAGGCAATTCTTCTGGACCCGGTATTTCTCTGTCTGATTCTGAGTACAATAAAGTCTTGAATAACACTCTTTTAAACAATGGTCACAGTATCATGTTGACCCAATCTTCTAACAATGTAATCGATGGCAATAATGCATCCTACAACTTTCATGGCATCGGCATGGGAGACTTCTGCAACAACAA
>Ga0224501_10000153_pt1 | contig 68804 bp, 90 predicted proteins | sample SF_Oct11_sed_USG_4_FD_169105 | JGI IMG/M metagenome (GOLD analysis project Ga0224501, IMG submission 169105) | Sediment microbial communities from San Francisco Bay, California, United States - SF_Oct11_sed_USGS_8_1 | ecosystem: Environmental > Aquatic > Marine > Sediment | place: USA...
CAGTTCACCGCTCCCTAGCCTCTCCCTGTGGCACTGGCGCTCGACACCGACGGCGACATCGCGCTCGGCAGCGCGGGCATCCCGCACTTCATCGGCGGGGCCGATGAGGCCATCCAGCGGATGGGGGTGCGGTTCAGGTTCGTCCGTGGCGAGTGGTACCGGGACACGAGGCTCGGCATCCCGTACTTCGAGCACGTCCTGCTCAAGCGGCCGCGCCTGCAGCTGGTCCGCTCGCTGTTCCGCCAGACGATCCTCGGCGTGCCGGGCATCGAGCGCCTGGAGCGCCTCACGGAGAGCTTCGACCGCGCGATCCGGACGCTCAAGCCGGAGTTCGCCGCCGTCCATCAGGACGGCACGGTCATCACCGACCGTGACGTAGAGGCCTCGCTGCTGCCCCTCGAGGTGTCGTAGTGCCCTACGGCCTGCTGCCCACCGGCTTCGCACGCAAGCCGCTTGAGGTGATCGATTCCGAGGTCGAGGCCGCGCTGCGCGCCATCTCGCCCTTGATCACGCTCGATGCCGACGACCCCTTCGCCCAAGCCATCAAAGTGCTTACGGGCAAGGTGGGTGAACTGTGGGAGGTGGCCGAGGCCGTCAACGCTTCCCAAGGCCCGGACCAGGCCGGCGGAGCGGCGCTGGACGCGCTTGTGGCGCTCAACGGCATCCGCCGTGAGTCCGCAAAAAAGAGCCGTGTCACCGCGACGGTCAACCTGAACGACGGCACGGACATCGCCGCGGGCACGGCCTACGCCAGCGTCGACGGCAATCCGAACGCCGTCTTCGTCAACGTCGACCCGATGGTGAACGCCTCGGGCGCCGCGGCGAACGTGCCGGTCATCTTCGAGGCGGTCGACACCGGCCCGGTCGTCGCGGCGGCCGGCACGCTCACGCAGATCGACACGGCGCTGACCGGCTGGAACAGCATCACCAATGCGGCGGACGCGGCGCTCGGCTCCGCTATCGAATCCGACCCCGACCTGCGCCTGCGTCGCGAGCAGGAGCTCGGCGAGCAGGGCGGCGGCACGCTCGACCGGATGGCCACAAAGTTGGAAGCGGTCGCTGGCGTCACGGCGGCTCGGGTTTACGAGAACGTCTCGGCTGTGACCGACGCATGGGGGCTGCCGCCGAAATCCTTCGAGGCGGTGATCGATGGCTCCGGGTACGACTTTGACCAGGTGGCCCAGGTCATCTGGGACAACAAGCCCCTCGGCATCGAGCCGTTTGGCAGCGCGCTGGGCACCGCCACCGACAAGCAGGGCGACGCACACACGATGCGGTTCACCGCCGCCGCGGCCGTCACGGTCGATGTGCAGTACTCGGGAATCGTGCCGGCGAGCGGGTGGGACTACTCCGAGTTCCAGGCGGCCCTGGTCGCCGCGGGCGCTGCGATGCCGGTGGGTGAGGACGTCTACGCCAGCACCCTGATCTGCGCCGCGCTCCAAGTCGACGGCATCACCGCGGTCACGACCCTCGAGATTCGCCGCGACACTGACCCATACGGTGACGTGGTCACCCTTTCCCGACGGGAGCGTCCCGTCATTTCGGTGGCGGGGCCATGAGCATCGAGCACGTCACAGACCACGAGGAGCAAGGGCTTGCGCTGCTGATCGAGCAGTTTCGCGACAAGCCGCGCATCGAGATTCTGGTGCGCGCGCTCATGGCGCAGGTACAGGAGGCCGAGGACGCGCTGTGGGACCTGAGCTTCAAGCGAGCACTGGCCAACGCCGAAGCGACGCAGCTCGACGCGCTTGGCGAAATCGTGCTCCTGCCGCGCAACGGCATGGACGACGACACCTACCGCGCATGGATCGGAGCCGTGCACCTGATCTCACGCTCGGGCGGATTGCCTGAGCAATTGTTGTCGATCCTCTCGGCGTTGACGCCAGAGGGCACGAGCTTGCGCGCCGACGAGTATTACCCGGCGGCGTTCCGTATCGAGGTGCTCGAGTCGATCTCTGACTACCTGGGACAGGCACTGGCCGCGATCATCAGCAAGGCCAGGGCCATCGGGGTCAACGGTGCCCTGCAGTGGCACAGCGGGACGAACGTGTTTCGTTTCAGCCTCGACGGCGCGCAGGAGCTTGGGAGTGCGAACGGCCTCGGCTCGGGCGTGTGGGCCGCGCTGTCCACCGGCGCCGCAGTGAATAGCCAGCCGTCGCTCGACTTCAGCGTACCCAGCAACTCCATGTACCTGGGGGCAATCTGATGGGCGAGTCGCGACCCACGACCCTGCCGCGCTGGGCGACCGCGGCCGACCCCGCCGATGTGGTCGAGCCACCGTCCGGCAAAAAGGATGTCGCCTGGCTCGCGGGCGAGGCGCCTCCGCACGGATGGTTCAACTGGCTTCAAAAGAACTGGTCCGACTGGATTCGCTTCCTGGATAGCGTGAGCGACGTTTGGCTCAGCAACTGGCTGGTCGAGCCGATTGCGACTTTTTCCGGAACCCTGTTCGGGGGCACCTACGTGGAGTCTCTCGATCTGCACGTCATCTGCGGCGACAACGGCGAGATCCAAACTTCGCCAAACGGCCACATATGGACCAAGCGCACGCCCGCGGGCGCGTACTCGGACGCATTCCACTCGGTCGCTTGGAACGGCTCGCTGCTTTGCATGGTGGGCGTGAACGCTGAGATCCAAACCTCGCCAGACGGCGTCACCTGGACCGCACGCACCGCCGCCGGCGGTTACTCCAACGACTTCGAAAGGGTCATCTGGAACGGCTCTCTGTTTTGCGCCGTGGGCATCCTCGGCGAAATCCAAACCTCGCCCGATGGCATCACATGGACGCAGCGCACCGCCGCGGGAGGCTACAGCAACTGGTTCTTCGACATCGCGTGGAACGGGTCGGTGTTTGTCGCCGTCGGAGCCGGCGCGGAGATCCAAACCTCGCCAGACGGCGTCACCTGGACCAAGCGCACGCCGGCGGCCTCGTTCGCGGGTGACCTCCGCACAGTCGCATGGGGCAACGGAGTCTTCGTCATCGGGGGCAACAGCGGCGAGATCCAGACCAGCGCCGATGGCATTTCCTGGACGCAACGAGCGGCGGCTGGCTCCTACTCGGGCCAGTGGTACGCCGCCGCGTATTTCAACGCGGTCTTCTTCATCGCCGGGACAAACAACGAGCTCCAGACGTCCAATGACGACGGCGCAACGTGGACAAGGCGCCGAATACCACTTGCCGCGCAAGGCGCATTCGTCAGCGATCGGCGTGTTTTCTTCGCCGGCAGCAGCACCGTCGGCAAGCTCGCCGGAAACCTGAGCCTGAGCTAGGAGCACGCGATGTCCATCGAAGTCAGAGACGGAAAGGGCGCAACGCAGCTGATCGAGACGGCTGACGTGGGTGGCGAGCATCGCTACGTGCAGAAGATCGGCGACATCACGTTGCCCTCCGCTCTGCTGCACGGCGAAAAGCTCGTGACCGCCGCCGCCACGCCCGAGGCGCTCGCTGCTTCCACGACCATCAAGTCGATGGTCCACGTCCGGGCCAAGCCGAGCAACACGGACGCCGTCTACATCGGAAACTCGGCCGGTGTGACCACCGCGGACGGCTACCCGCTCGACCCCGGCGAGTCGCTGCCCATCGAGATCGACGACCTCGCCAAGGTCTTCATCCGCGTCGCAGTCAACGGAGAGGGCGTCAACTACATCGCCAGCTGAACCATGGCCCGCCTACGCATCAGACCGGCCCTCAAGGCCACCTACCACGCCCAGTCGAAGTACGCGGTGCTGGTGAAGTCGTCGGGCGGCAACTTTGTGAAGGCTGGTGCCAAAATCATCAAGGCCGGAAGGCGGAGAGTGAGGAAATAGACCATGCGTTACTTGAGAGTGCCGGAGGACGTGGACGTGCAGGGCGTCGATGGCCTGCAGACCAAAGGCAGCAAGCCGCTCACATTCGCGAGCTTCTTTGTTGAGCTCGTGGTGCCGCGGCTGGCGCAGCTGCAGCGAGACGCGGCCCTGATGCGCATCACCCGTGCGCTCGTGTCGAAGCTCGATGGCGTCGAGGCTGGTGGCATCGTCGAGTTGCGTGACGACGAACACGAGAAGCTCGAGCAGTGCATGCCGAGCGACCTGCGCGGCTCCATCTACATTCGCACGCTGCACTTCTACGAGGCGGTGATCGGCGCCACCAAGGACCGTCCGGCGGACGCGGTCAAGCCCCCGGCCGAAACCGCGCTCCCGGCACCACAGGAGGCTCCGGCGCTCCCGGCGGGCTCCAACGATGCCGCTGCCAAGGAGGCCGCCGAATAGCGGAGTGAGCGATGGCGATCTACGAAGACCACGGTGATCTGCGCTGGAACGACCACGACACCGGTGAGCGTGGCATCCACACCACCGAGGCGTGGGACGCGTTCATCAGCGATGCTGCGCGCAACGCCAAGGTGCAGGTCGCGATAGACCGTGGTCGCATCGCCTACCAGAGCGCCGGCACGGTCGGGTGGTTCTTCGCCACCGGTACGACGGGCAACTGGGAGCGGATCATCACCCAGAGCGGCTCGGGCGGCCTCGACGTCAACAAGCTCGCCAACGGCGCGGCCGACGATGTCCTGCTGACGTCCGGCGCGACGCCGACCTGGGGCAAGGTGGCCGACGCCAACGTGTCCGCCGGTGCGGCCATCGCAGGCACCAAGGTTGTCCCCGCCTTCGGCGCGCAGGCCATCTCGACCACCGGCACGCTGGCGGCCAGCTTGCTCACCGTCCAGCACGCGACCGAAGCGCGCATCGTCATGATCAACGACGCGGCGGCGCTCGACGAAAAGCGCTGGCGCGAGGCTGTCGGAAACGGGTCGTGGGCAGTTCAGGTGCTGAACGATGCGGGCACGTGGATCGCCGACGCGATCAAAATCGTCCGGAGCGCCACGACCCTTACCGACATCAACCTCGGCGCCGACCTGGACCTGCAGAGCAACGACATCCTGAACGCCAACAGCGTCGAGATCCACAGCAGCACGGAGGCGGCGCTGCATTTTCGTAGCGACGGAGCGGGGTTAGACCTCAAACGGTGGAGGGTGCTGGCCGAAAACGACGGTAGCTTCAAACTCACCGCCGACACCGACGCAGGCGCGTTCATCGCCCATGCAATCGTAGCCCGGCGCACGGCGTCTGCGGTCACCGAGATCGATGTTTACGCCGACCTCGATCTGCAAGAGAGCAACGTCAATAACGTCGGCATCCTGGATGCTGGACGCGCCACGATTCAGCACGCGACAGCGCCCCAGCTCGACATTGTCGAGGGCGACGCCGCGCTGGACGAAAAATGGTATCGGTTCGTCGCCGACGCGGGCTCGCTGCACCTGCAGACACGCACGGATTCCAACGGCGCCGGGAGCACAATCTTCACAGTCAACCGCACGTTGACGGCCGTGGACAGTCTGCAGCTGTTCGCCGGTCTGGGCATGCAGGGCAACTCGATCTCCAACGCATCGAGCGTCGAAGTTCGCGGCACGGCCCCGTCGGCGTACTTCTACGAGACCGACGCCGGCCTTGACGAGAAGTTTTGGCAGTGGGTCGTTGACGGCGATCGTCTCTATCTCAGGACGCTGACTGATGGCGGCGGCGCGGGCGAAAGCCTGCTCAACATTCTGCGCACGGGCACCGCAGGCCAGAGCTTGCAGTTGACCAACCTTGAGCTCGACCTGAACGGCAACGACCTGCTGAACGTCGGCACCAGCCTACAGTTCGACGCGACCGTGACGCCGACCATCGACCACGCGTCGGTGGGGGACGTGGTCGGCAAGAAGCTCACCATCCACGCCCAGGCCAACAACAGCGCGACGCTCAAGGCCGGCGACCTGGAGATCAAGCCAGGCGAGAACGCCGGGGCCGGTGCAGACGGCGATTTGATCCTGGGGCTGGGCACGACGGGGATCGAGCTAGACGGCGCAGGCAAGATCGGCATGTACGGCGCTGCCATGGTTGCGCAGGGCACTGACCCTGGGGCGCTCACGGATTCCACCGGCGGCACTGCGGACGGCACGCTCGCGGACGTGGGCGCGAGCTACTCTCAGTCAACGCTCAACAACAACTTCGCCGACCTCGCCGCGAAGATCAACGCCCTGCGCGCCCTCCTCTCGGAGGCCGCGGGCGGGATCGGGATCGCGGCATGAGTGTGCAGTTGAGGGCGGGGCAGTTTGCCGCCGGACAGCTCGGGGGATACTGGACGCCTCAGTCCACGCCCAAGCTCAAGCTTTGGCTAAACGCCGACCTGGGCGTCATGCTTAACGGCAGCGACTGGAATGCGTGGGCGGATCAGTCCGGCCACGGGTTCGATGTGGTACAGGGGACAGCGTCGAAGCAGCCCGCCGACTCGACGTTGAGCAACGGCAAGCGAGCGGGCCTGTGGGATGGCGTCAACACCATTCTCAAGACCACCGGTGGCGATGTCATCGACCCCGGTGATTGGACGTTTGCGGCGGTGGTCGAACCGGATATCACGCAGCCGCACTCACACCTTATCGACTCAAGCGGGGCCGGCGGCCGGCTGGTCATGGGCGTCGATGCCAACGCAAACAAGGTGGCTCACTACGATGGGGCGTGGCGCGAATACGGGGCATCGGCCGGTGGCCTACAGGCGATCACTTGGCAACTGATCGTTGGGGCAGGCGCGACCGGCTACCGCGACGGCGCTGTCATCGGCACCAACAGCTATCCCGCCGTGAAGGGGCTCGGCTCCTCTCTATCTATTGGTGGCGATGTGTCGACAGGGGCCGGCCTCTATAAGGGCCTGGTGCGCGAGATCATCGCGTTCAGCCCAGCACTAACCACCCAGCAACTCCAAAACCTCTTCGCCTACCAACGCCGCAACTCGGGGACGCCATGAGCCGCCACGCACTACCTCACTCTGCCGCGCAGGCCGCGCAGATCGTTGCTGCGCTCGACGTGCTCGAAGGCTATCCAAGCCGCGGCGTGCACGTCGGCGGAGGTCGACACGTCGACGCCCCGGACACATGGGACGGCACCGGCGACACCCCGTCCGGCTGGACGAAGGGCCACGAAGCCGTCGAGCGGCCCGGCGATCCAACACAACTGCGGGTCACACTGTCGCAGCAGACGCTCGCCCGGCTTGCCGACCCCGGCTACCGCGCCAACTGCAGTACCCCACAGCTCGCATTGCTCGACGGGCTCAGCCTGATCGACACGCTGCCGCCCGAGTGGGTGCCAGCGCCGGAGATTCTGTAGGAGACACCATGCCAGTCCCAGAGATTTTGGACGGAGAGATGTGGACGCGAGTCCCGTAGGAGAGAGACATGCCATTCACCACCAAGCTATCGGTCAACAAGGCCAACCCCCGCACCGGTGCAGTTGCCACTGTGGCCGCGCCCTTTCATTGCCAGATCTCGATTCGGCCGAACGGCGAGGTCTTGCTTGGGATGAAGTTCCACTTCTACGCCGACGAGACGCTGGCGGCGGACCCCAACGCGGAGCCGATCGGCCAGGCGAACGTAGAGTTGACGGAGAACGACCTCAATCCCGGTCAGGTCACCGCGCTGGAGGCGATCCTCGGTCTGCTGATGGGCAAGGCGACCGAGGCCGGCGAGCAGCTCGAAGGCGCCTCGCCGCTGCCCAGTGGTGGCGGCTGACGGGCAGTAGGCCCAGGACGAGCGACGAAGGCGAAGGCAGCGCGATGGACGAAACTCTGCGACAGCTCTTGATGATCGGCGTGGGCATGATCACCACGCTCACGCCAATGTTGGTACTCGCCATTATCGGTGCCGGCAAGCTGCGCGCCCAGGTCGACCATCTGATCGCATCCATCGGGCGGCTCGCCAACGCGCTCGAAAAGATCGACGCGCGCGTGGATGACACCACGCAGCGCTTGGCGCGGGTCGAAGGTCGGCTCGCACGGATTTCGGAGATGCCAAGGGAGAAACGAACATGAGAATCCGACTCACTCTATTTCAGCAACGCGCGCTGATTGTGCTGCTCGGAGCCGGCCTGGCCGCGCTGGGCAAGCTGCTGCTCGACGACGCCAGCATGACCAACCTGGGCCTGGGCATGATTGCCACTGGCGCGGCCGCCCTGGGCGCCGCGGTGTTCAAGCGCCCGGGCGACACGCCCCCGCCGAAGCGTCGCGTCGACGGGCCGGACACCATCGTGGCGGTGCTGCTGACGCTGTCGGCCGCGAGCGCCGCGCCGGCGCCGGCCTGTGCCTCAAGCGAAACCGATGCCGTGCACCAGGCGCTCGACGAAGTGACTCGCGTAGGCAAGCCGCTGGGCAATACGATCAAGGCGGCGTGCCATGGGGCGCGCGACGTCGGGCGCATCAGCTGTCGCACGAGCTTCGTGTCCCAAGCGTGCCATGAGGACCGAACGGAAGGCCGGCCGGCCTGCAAAGACGAAGAGTTGGCCGCCGCGCGCAACTGCTACGGGCGATTGACGACGCTGCTCGACGCAAAGTGCGACCCCGCCATCGACGCCTACGAGACCATGCGCCAACTGCAGTGGGCGACGAGACGATCGGCCAAAGCGGCCGAGACGTGCGAGCACGCCAACCGCGACCCGAGCTACACCCTCGACTGCATGGCGACGGGCATCTCGGCGACCGGCCAGATGCTGCGCGCGCTCGATGACACGAGAGCGAAGTGGCGCAAGGCCCTGCCGCTGGTGAGACGGCTCCAGAACGGGGAGCTGCCGTGAGCGCTCTGGCCGTGCTGGAGTTCATCGGCGGGCTGGTGAGCCTCGGCCAGGCGGTGCTGAAGGCCGCCGGCGGCGACCCGGTGAAAGCGCAGGAAAGCCTCGAGTCGATCCGCGCGAGCTACGAGGTCGGCAAGCAGACGATCGACCAGAAGGCCGTCGAGGACTTCACGCGGGGTCGATGATGCGATTGCTCGATCTCGAACCCCAGTTCTTGGCGGTCGAAGAGCCGGGGCGCACCTACCGGCACGTCGACACGATCGAGGAGGCAGACGGCGTCCAGTTCCTCTGCCCGAAGTGCTTCAAGGCCAACGGCGGCGCTGTCGGAACGCACTCCGTCCAGTGCTGGTCGCCGAAGGTCTCGCCGACAGAGACCCCCGGGCCCGGCCGATGGAACCTGCTCGGCACCGGGCTCCACGACCTTACCCTGCAGGCGGGAAGCTCGTCGGTCCTTCTCACCAGTGGCTGCAGGTGGCATGGCTTCGTGCGCAACGGTGAGGTGACCGGTGCTTAGCAGCTCGCACCCTCCGCCCGGGCCCAGCAACGGCGCGGCGCAGTGCCCCGGCTGCACGCGCCTGCTGGCGACGGTGGAACGCACATCCTGCAGCGGCAGCAAGTGCGAGGTGGAACTCTGCGCGCGGTGCGCGAAGGCGGACCCGCTGTGCCAGGGGTGTCGATTGGAGGCTTCGAGATGAACATGCTGGCCAGCGAGCAACGCGAGCTGTGGAGGGCGTTCCAGGCCCGGCAAGGCATCTCCCCTGCGACCGGACACCCCGGACCGCTGACCCTCGAAGCCGTGCTGCGCCTCGAGGGCTACGAGCCACAAGGGCCCGTGGTCGGGGAGTTCAGCTTCGGTGGACCACCGCTCCGCGCCGGCGTCGACCGCGACCCCTCGCGGCTGCTTCCGGGCTTTGCCGCTCGGGTCGAGCTGCTGTTCCAGCGCCTGCGCGCGCGCGGACTCGATCCGATGCTCTGGGAAGCGTATCGCTCTCCGGAACGCGCCGCCGCCCTTCACGCTCGTGGGTCGGGGTCCAAGCGCTCGCTGCATTGCCTGGGCGCTGCTGTCGATATCGTCCACCGCGAGGACTACTGGTCGGCCCCCGGGTCCTTCTGGAAGGCCATCGGGCAGGAGGCGAGGGCTCTCGGCCTCACATGGGGAGGGCGCTGGCGCCGGCGGGACCTGCCGCATGTCCAAGCGGTCCCCGTGTGGCGGCAGCGAGGGTTTCGCGCGATGACCGACGAGCAGCGCCGAGCAAAGGTCGCGTGACCTGCCGCGAGCTGCGCCGCGGTGCTCACATCGCCGCCCGCCTCGGCGCCGTCCTGGCCCTCGAGGGGCTGGCGCTGGGACTGGAGTGGGCCGTCGACCAGCTGCTGCACGGCGGCCAGCGCGCGACCCGGCGTCGACCGCGTTCCATCTGACGAGCTTTCGCTACGCCGCGCGACGACGCCCCGGCCGTCACTATGCTGCAGGTGTGACGCAAATCACGCAACGCTTGCACAGGTGACAGATCTGAGGCAATCGGCAACTATCACCGGGTCAACCGCGGCGCCATGCTGTGGGGTGGAGGTAGACCGATGCGATTCATCATCCTTGCGGCCGCGCTCGCGGCCATGGCTTGCGGCGACTCAGCGGACACGGGCCCAGACGAATCTGGCGGCGATTTTTCCAGCGCGCCGGCAGATCGCGACAGCTCCACCAGGCTGCCGATGGACGCAGGCCCGGATTCAGCGATGGACTGGTTCGGCGACTCGGACTGGGAGTGCTGCTACAGCTTCCGCTGCTCGGGCCTGTGCGACCCGGGCCAGGTGCCGACGCAGGCGCCGCACGAGCTGACCTTCTACTGCGCGCCGGACCGCGGGCAGTGCCCGGGGGAGTTCGACGGGCCACCGGATGCCGCTGTCGGTGATGCTGCGGCCGAGGACGACGCGGGCGCCGAGGACGACGCCGGCGAGTAGGTGACTCAGTCGTGTAAGTTGAGCGTGGGCAAGAGGCCGCGGCGGCTCATGGCCGCCCTCGCACCACGACCGTGCTGCACCCGCAGTGCTCGCAAGGCTCAACGGCTGCCACCTCGATCGCCCGGCGCCCGGAGTCCAGCAGTTGCCCCCACGCCCCCGGTGGTAGCTCCATGCGGCGGTGGCAGCGCTGGCAGCTTGCCTTCGGTTCCGAGTTTCCCACGCCGCTACTCTACCTCACGCCTCCCCAGCGTCCACCAGCCGCAGCAGCGCCCCGGTCTGCGAATAGACCCAGGCAGCGGCCTGGATCGCGCCGTCCTCGCTCAGCAGCACGATCAGCTCGGTGGCGCCGGCGCCGTCGCCGAGCTCGACGACCAGGCGGTCGGGCCAGGTCCAGATGGTGGGGGCGGCTGGGGCCGGGCGGGCCGAGGCGCGAGAGGGGATCGGTTCGGGGGTCATGACCCTGTTATCGGCCAGTGGCGGGGTCAGTTTCGGTCTTTGTGCATTCCAGCTTCATCTGCCCTCCCTCGCTCTGAATCGCAGGGGCGGCCTCCGCTGTGACCTCCCACGGAAGGAACTTCCATCCTGCAATCAGCAGCGCACCAAGGGCTATGATGCCCAAGATCGGTGCTAGCCAAAAATCAAAGAACGAGCGTAGCTTACGGCCCGTCAGTAGGGTTCTCGCCGATGCAACCTCGGCGTTGGCGGCCTCCACCCAGACAACCAACCGGCCCTTGAGCGTGTCCAGTGCACTGTTGTCGTCGGGGGGGATGGCGTCGACGTGCACTTTGATGGCGTCGAGCTCGTCGCGCAGTGCTTTGATCACCCTTTCGTGCCTCAAGTGGTCCGAATGCCGGTAGGAGAGATAGACGCACGCGTGAAAAATGAGAAGCCCGATTCCAAACCACACCATCGGCGCCCCAGCAGTCGCTTTCGCTCCAAGCACCTCAAGTGCTTCTGGGAGCTGAAAGTGGTTGGCGAACACTAGAGCTAGAATCGATGCCGATACGAAGTTCAGGTTGCGCTTGGCTGCGCGAGTTGCGGAGTCGAGAGGATCGGCTTCTACCTCCTGGGTCAAATCTGGATCCACGGTACCGGCAGGCAGCTCGCTGCGCTGATGGGTCTCTCGCGAGTTCTTGATGACAAGCCGATCGAGTTCTTCTTGCGTCTCAACCGTTCCATGCGTGTCCTTCGTGAGCTTGAGGACAGCAGCCAGTGTCTGATCCACGTCCTTTCCGATGGATTCCGGTGCTCTGTACTCGGGGTCGGACGCTGCGCGAGCTGCATGAACCGACACCAGCAGGCGGTACGCGCACTCGCGAAGATCCGCTGCACGGTGCCGTAGATCGTCTCCCACCCTTGAACGGTATCATGCACGCTGCCGACGCTTCGAGTCCCTAGCGCACCAGCAGCCCCAGTTGCACCGGCCCGTCGCCGCCATCCTCCCCAGGCCCGGCCTTCCCGGCGCGCTCGAGCGCCTTGGCGATGCGCGCCCGGGCCAGCTCGGCGTAGGTCTTGCTGATCTCGATGCCTACGAAGTCTCGGTCGTGGTGCACGGCCACGGCCCCGGTCGTCCCGCTGCCGGTGAAGGGGTCGAGAACGGTGCAGGGGACCGGCTCGCCGGCGTCGCAGCTGCATGTCGGGTCCCAGCCGGCCGTGCGCCGGACCCTCGAGACGTGGCCGTGGCTACCCTTCACCGCGAAGCTGTGGGGGTTGCCCAGCGAGGCCTTCGAGTACTCGCTGGGCTCGCGCCCGGCGGTGCGCTCGTTGAAGCTGAGCCCCTCGATGACGACGCGCCGGCGCCGTGGCGCTCCGCAGGCCGCACAGCACCCGGCCTCGGACGTCCCCGCCAGGATGCACGGCCGCGCCAGGTCCTCGGGGAACGTGGCGTAGTGGCCGCCGCGGTAGGGCTGCGTCGGGATCGTCCACACCGTGCGCTTGTTGCGGTGGGTGACCAGCTCGCGCACGGCGCGGCCGAAGCTCTCGTTCTGGCGCACTCGATCGTGGGGCGTCTTGCCGGGCGGCTGGGCCTTGCCGCCGACGCCTCCCCCGCGGGTGTGCGCGCCGCCGGTGACCGGCTCTCGGATCGCATCGGCGTCGTAGAAGTAGGTCGGCGACGGCGCGAGCAGGAACAGGTGCTCGTGGCTCTTGGTCGGGCGGTCCTCGACTGCCTCGGGCATGCAGTTCGGCTTGGCCCAGATGATCTCCGATCGCAGCACCCAGCCATCGGCCTGCAGCGCGAATGCCAGGCGCCACGGCATTCCGATCATGTCCTTGCGCTGGAAGCCCGCGGGCGGTCCGCTCCAGCCGTTCAGCTTCGACTTGCCCTTCCAGCTGGCGTCCCCGCGCTCCTGCATGAAGCTGCCGCCGCCGCCGTTGCCGCCGGCCGCGTAGGTGTCCCCCATGTTGAGCCAGAGCGTCCCGTCGGGGCGGAGCACGCGGCGCACCTCGCGGAACACCTCGACCATCGCATGGAGGAAGGCCTCGGGCGTCTCCTCGATGCCGAGCTGGCCGTCGACGCCGTAGTCGCGCAGGCACCAGTAGGGCGGGGAGGTCACGCAGGTGTGCGCGGAGGCGGCTGGCATCTCCCGCAGCCGCTCCCGGCAGTCGCCCACGAGGACCTGGTGGGTCACGGCGTCCACCTGCCCCGGCTGCCCCACTTCAGGACGATGTAGCGGATTTGCTCCCCGGTGGCATTCCGTCCGAGGTCGCGCAGCTGCAGGGCCATTGGCCGCCTCGGTGGCTTTGGTGGCTGCCAGCGCGGCGCCAGCGCGTAGACCAGCAGGCCGGCGCCGGTGATGGCGAGGGCGGCGAGCAGGGCGGCGGTCACGGGCGGCCTCCCGGCCGGTCCGGTACCACCTCGACCGACCCGTCTCTGTAGTGATAGAGCGCGACGCCGTCGGGCATGTAGCGGTTGGTGCGCATCTCGATGTCGCCGCGTAGGTGTGCCAGTCCAGGCGTGGCAGCGGGGCCGGCGACGACCGCGATCGGGCCCTTCCACTGCCGCCGCGTGATTGCCACCGGGCGGCGCATGCGTCGCAGTATTGCCTCGATATCCTTCCGTATGCTCTCGCAGCTGCCGCAGCGCTCGGGAGGGTCGAAGTCACAGGGCGCGTAGCCGAGCCGCGAGACCTTGCAGACATCCCGCACAGCCTGGTCGAGCACGGCGCGGGCGTCGTCGGTGAGGTTGAGGGTCACCGCCGCGGCCTCGCCGTAGGCACCCAGTACCTCCGCGGCTGCGTGTCCGCCGGCAGGTAGAGTGGGTGGCGGGGCGAGCGGTCCTTCGCCGTCCCGAGGCACCACAGCTGGCGCCGGCGCAGCACCCCGGCGACCGTGGCCGCGCGCTCTGCGATCAGGTCGCGCAGCGCTGCCGGGCCGTGGGAGCCCCATGCGCAGAGCACGGGCTGCGACAGCCCGCCGGCGGCCGCGATCGCGTCGTTGTTGCCCGGGCCCACCGGGTCGGTGGCGCTGAGCAGGTCCGCCGGCGAGGGGCTGCGCAGCGCGAACAGGTTGACGACCTCGATGCCGCCGGCGCCCCAGGCCTGCGCGAATCCAATGCAGCGGCGGATCGTCGGATCGTTGTCGACGGCATCGGCGGTCGACGGGTTCAGCATCAGCCACACCACCAGCCGCCGGTCGCTCCACCGGCGCCACAGGCGGTAGCGGTACCGGCCGCAGTCGCTGATGTCGGCGCCGCGGTCGTCGGTTGCGGCGAGGGCGAGCTGGGTCACGATGCGGCCCCGCTGGCTGCCACCACTTCCGCCGGCTCCTTCACCGGCTCCGGCAGCTTCTCGCCGCGCTGGAGCAGGTAGGCCTCGGCCAGGCTCTTCAGCCGATCCGTGCCGCTCTCCAGCCGCTCGAGCAGGCCGCCGTCGGGGTCGCGCACGCCCCGGGCCTGGGCCGCCTTCAGCCCCAGCATCTCGGCGACGACCGGATCCGAGCCGCTGTCGGACTGCAGGTAGTAGGCGACGACGCTGTCGCGCTGGCCGTCGCGGTGCACGCGCCCAGCGCACTGCTCGTGCACGCCTGGGCTCCAGTCGAGTTCTCCGAACACCACCGTGTTGCAGGCGCCCTGCAACCCATCGAGGCCGGCGCCGGAGCGTAGCGAGATAATCAGCACCTGGCAGTCGCCCTTCGTGAACGCATCGACTGCGTCTCGCTTCTGCTTCGGGCTCTCGCTGCCGGTGTAGAGCTGCGGCTTCAGCGCCTTGAGCTTGTCCAGCCACACCCCGTAGACCTCGCGGTGCCAGCCGAAGAGCACGACCTTGCCGGCGCCGCCCTCCACCAGCAGCCGCACGAACTCGGCGACGTAGGGGGCCTTGGCCACGCCGGTGGCCTGGCGCAGCCGCCAGTCGAGTTCGCCGGCGGCCTGGCGCTTGGTCATGCCGTCGAGGCCCTGCTGGAGCACCATGCGCGCCAGCTCGGCCACGCCGGCCGAGAGCGCCTCGAGGGCCTTCGGGTCGCTGGAGACGTGGTGCGGGACCTTGACCAACTCGGGCAGCTCGCGGCCCACGTCCTCGCGCGTGCGCCTGATCATCATACCCTGCTCGCGCAGGTAGGAGCCGAAGGCTTTGGGGTTGCTGAGCGCCGCCTTCTCGAACTCCCCGTAGCCGCCCTTGCACCACTCCGTTTGGAACTCGCTCTTGTTGCCGAGGGCGCCCGGGCGCAGCACCTGCATGATGTTCCACATCTCGCCGCCGAAGTTGTAGATGGGCGTCGCGCTCAGCCCGACGCGGACGTTGCAGCCCTCGGCGATGTGCTTGGCGGCGGCGTACTTCTTCGACGGCTCCTTGGGCTTGCCGGAGCGGCGCAGCTCCTGGCACTCGTCGAAGACCACCGAGCGTACCTTCCCGGCCAGCGTCTCGGCCCAGCCGGCCAGCTTGTGGTAGTTGCAGATCAGCACGTCGGGGAAGCGCGGCTCGATCAGGTCCATCTGGCCGGCGCGGCGTCGGCGCGGCGCTGCCACGTCGTAGGGCGTGCCCTTCTTGATCACGTGCTGTTCCAGCCCGGGCGCGAATCGCTCGATCTCGCGCTGCCACTGGATCGGTAGGTGGGTCAGCGTCACCACCAGCGCCGGCCGGGTCGCCGGGTCGGTCAGGGCGGCGATCGCGGTGCAGGTCTTGCCCAGGCCGACGTCGTCGGCGATCAGCAGCCCAGGCGACTGCAGGGCGAGCTCGGCGCCGATGCGCTGGTACTCGCGCGGCGGCAACGCCATCTTGAACGCACGCGGCTCGATGGTGCCGGTCAGCACGCCAGCGAACCGCTCCGCCCGCCGATCGTAGGCCTCGGCGCGCTTTTGCAGGTGCTCGAGCGGGTCGACCTCGAGCGGGTAGCGCTGCATGAACCACAGCAGGTCGCGGCACACCTCGTCGGTGTTGCGCAGCTTGATGGTTCCGACCTGGCCGCGCGCCGCGCCGAAGAAGCGCTTCAGGCGCAGGATCACGTGGGGCTCGGCCTGAATGTGCCAGTTCGTCTTCTTCAAGACCGCGGTGCCGAATGTCCTCATGTCATGTGGTCTCCAGGGTGACGACGTGCAGCGGCTTGCCGCCGAGCTCGTCGGGTAGGGTGGCGTGCCGCGCCACGATGGTGGCCAGCACCAGAGACTCGACGCGCTCGGACGCGGCGTAGCGGCTGAGCTGGCGCAGCACGGCGGTCGGCGGGCCGGCCAGCTTCACCTCGATGCCCACGCCGCCGACCAGGAAGTCGATGCGGTCGCCCGGCGCCAGGGAGACCTCGCGCTCGAAGTCGATGCCGTCGCGGCGCAGGGCCTCGGCGATGGCCTCCTGCAACTCGGCCTCGTCGTGGCAGAGGAAGCGGTAGCAGGTGAGGGTGCCCAGCACGGCAGTTGTCGCGCGGCTGTTCGATGCGGCGGGGCCGCCGGGTAACAGGTGTCGAACGGGGGTCATGGGGAATCCCCCGGGATAGCCGCCATGATGGCCCGGCCGATCACCTCCGCGACCTGGGGAACTACGGCGTTTCCGAGGGCTCTGAGTCTGTGTGCCCGATCGGGAATCCCATGAGCCACTCGACAAACCGCGGGTTGAGCGTCAGCTTGCACTCGCCCCCATGCGTGCAGGTCGTCGGGAGCGGGCGGCCACTGCGGCAGGTCGCGTCGGTCAACGTCGTGCCGCCCTCCGATCGCGGCCGACCCGTCGACTTGGAGATCGGGCCGTAGCCCCTCGCCCCGCTCGAGTTCGCGTCGCCGGCGGTCGCTGTTGGCCACATCGCTGACACCGCGTCCTCGAGATTCCGGCGCCCGGCGCCCAGCCGAATCTGCGCCATCGATGCCGAAGGGAACCCGCGCTTCGGATCGCCCAGTCGCGCCTTGGGCGTTGGCCACGTCCGGGCGACCGATGACAGCGGCTCGCCGCCCTGCGCGTTCCGCCCCTTCGTTGGCCCCCGCGCGTCCCTCGACAACGGCGTCGGCCATGCTCGGGCCCAGCTGAACAGGCTCGGCGTTCCAGCCGTCGGCCTCTTGTGGGACACCTGCCCCTCGTTCTGGCTGCTCCCGTACTCCGTCGCGCTCGGGGTCGGATACTCGCCACGCGACCACGAAGAGCCGGTCACGGCGGTGAGGGGCGCCAACGGCTGCAGCCGGTAGACCGTCCCAGACAGCATCATACCCGAGCGTGGCCAGGTCACCGAGGACGCGGTCGAGTCCTCGAGTAACGAGAGCTGGGACGTTCTCCACGACGACGCAGCGTGGTCGAAGTGCGCCAACGATTCGCGCGTACTCCGACCAGAGACCAGAGCGCGGATCTGCGAGGCCCAGCCCCTTTCCAGCGACGCTGACGCCCTGGCAGGGGAATCCTCCACAGATGAGCCCGGGCCGTTCGGCCCGCTCGTCGACTTGCCGGACATCGTCGTACCTCGTTGCGTTCGGCCAGTGCTCCGCGAGCACCCGCTGACAAAATGGATCGCTCTCGGCCTGCCAGAGCACCGGGCCAAGGCCAGCGCGCTCCAGACCCAGCTCGAGCCCGCCGATGCCGCTGAACAGGCTGCCGATCGCGAGGGTCACGCCGCGCCCTCCCGTGCCCCGCGCTCGGTCGCCGGCGCGCGCCCAAGCTCGTGGCGAACGATGGCTTCGAGCAGCCGCACCGTCAGCGAGTGGACTTCCGCTTCGGGCGCCTCGACCAGTCGGCCGGCCAGCAGCACGGGCTCGCTGAGCAGCACCGCCTTGCTGATCAGGTCGGCGTCCTCGCGCGTGAATTTCTCCCTCTGCGCGCACCGCTCGAGCAGCTCTTGTGCTACGACCAGCAGTGAACCTGTCCGCGACCTGTCCGCGCCCCCGTAACTACCCGGAATTACAAGGTTGGCTTTCCCCTCCGGAGCCAAAGGTCGGGCGTTCGAATCGCCCACCGCCTGCCCAATGATTTCAAGTAGTTGCGCCACTTGAGGATCGACAGCGCGGACAGGTTGCAGACATGTCCGCGCTGCCCGATTGCTCAGCGCGCGCGGGTCCAGGTGGGCGTAACGCTCGGTTACCGCCTCGTGGCTGTGGCCGAGGAACTTGGCGACGTCGGTCAGCGGCCAGGGATCGCCCCAGTAGCCGCTGACCAGGGCGCTGGCGCAGGTGTGGCGCAGGTCGTGGAAGCGCACCCGGCGGCGCAGCCCGACGCGGTAGCGCCAGCCCAGCAGCGTCAGCCCGCGGGCGCGGTCGGTCTGCGGCGCCCAGCCCCAGTCGTAGCCGCGAGCGTGGTGTCCTGGCTTGGCTCCCTTGCGCCGCGGGCGGCTGGGCCAGACAGGGCCGGCCTTCGGGCGCCCCTGGCCCTCCCACCAGGCGAGTAGGGCGGCCTGGCCCATCGGGGTGAGCGGCACGTCGCGCCTCGAGGTCTTCGTCTTCGTCTCGCCGTCCCAGCTGGCCAGCACGTCGATGCCCGGCCTGGGCCCGGTCAGCCGCACCCTCTCCCACGAGAGCGCGGCGAGTTCGCCCTGGCGCAGGCCCTGGTAGATGGCGACGGCGAAGGCCGAGCGCGCCTTCGCGGACAGGTCGGGGTGCTCGAGAACCTGTCCGATCTCCTCGATCGTGAGGAAGGTCCAGGGCTCCGGCGTCGCGACGAAGGTGTCCGGCAGCGACACGTCGGCCGCGGGGTTTGTGGGGATCAGCCCGTCCTCCACCGCCTCCTGCAGGCACAGCCGCAGCCTGCCGAGGGCGTGCTTGGCCGTGTCGCGGCTGATCGGGGTGCCGCGCTCGGAGATGTGCTCGGGTAGGGCGCGCGCCCAGTCCCGGACGTCGGGCATCGTGATCGCGTCGAGCGGCCAGTCGGCGAACTCGGCGGCGCAGACCGTGGTGCGCCAGACCGAGCGCCATGGCCCGATGTTCCGGCCGCCGGCCTTCTCGACCCACCGCTCGCCGTAGGCCCGGAGCGACGACGCGGCGCCGCGGAACTGGGTCTCGCGCCGGGCTTCGACCAGGGCGTTCAGCGCAGCGTGGGCCGCGTCCTCAGCCCGGACGGTGCCGACGTTGTGCATCCCGCCGGCGCCGTCCGGGAAGCGCGCCCGGAAGCGCCATGCGCCTCCCTGCCAGACGGGGGTGACGGTGCCGGTGCCGCGCGGGCGGCGGGTGACGGTGGGCTTGGGTGGGCGGTGGCTCATCGGTTCCTCAGCATCCGGAGTAGCCGCTTGGCCCGGGCGACGTCCAGGTCGGAGGGCGGCGGGCCGGGCGGCGCCGGCGGGTCGTAGACGCCAGCTCGCCGGCGGGCGCGGCGCTCCTTGCGGTCGCGCTCACGGGCCGTCAGGACGTTCAGCTGGCGCTGCAGGTCCTGCAGGATCGCCAGGGCGTCGCCGTCTTCGGCCGGGTCGCTCACCCCGAAAACCTCCCTACGATCACGTCGTTGTCGCCCAGGATGAGGGTCCGCATCGACAACTCGGCGATCACCATTTGGATGCTGCCGGCCACCAGCGCATCGGCGAACTCTGCGGCCGGGGTGTCATCGCGCACGAGCCGGTCGAAGCTTTCAACGATGACGACGGCCGGTCCGTTCTCTGCCGCTCGGCGCAATAGAGCGTCGAAGCCAGGGCGCGCACGGCGCCCGAGCCAGCCCGGGATAGCGCGGTCCTCGAACACCTCCGCCAGCGGGTACCCGCGCTCCTCTGCGAAGCTGCGGATGTGCTTCACCTGGCGGTCGACGCTGAGCGGCTGCTTGGCCGTGCTGGACCGTGCGTAGCCCAGGAAGATCCGGGCGCCTGCCGTCGGGTCAGCCACCCCGCACCTCCTCGCCGTCCAGGTCGCCCACCGTCACCGACAGCCCCCGGCGCAGCCGCCAGCCCTGCCAGAACCGCAGCTGCTCGGGCGTCACGTGGGCGTGGCCGAGCTCGGGGTCGAGCAGCGCCTGGCCGATGCCCTCGGCGTAGGCCAGGGCGAAGCGCTCGCGAACGGCGCGCTGCTCGAAGGCGCCGAGGGCCAGGCGGGGGCGGGGGAAGCCGTCAGGCACCGGTCGGCTCCCAAGGCCGCTCAACGGCCTTGAGCCCCTGCCTTCTTCGGGCCACGTTCTCGTCGTACCAGCAGCGCCCCTCCGGGCACTGGCATCGCTTCCGGCCGTAGTACCGGGGGCACGCCTTGTTGGACAGCTGGACGCTGTCGTCGATGTACTGCGGCTCCTCGTCGTCGGCCTCAGCGTGCAGACCCACGGGCACGCCATCGACCGAGAGCAGCATCGGGTGGTCGCGCAGACTCAGGTCGTGGGCCCGGTTGATCCAGAGGATGCAGCCAGGCGTGTGGCATTCGCCGCCTGCGCCGTCCAGACAGAGCGAGCACAGCTGCATCTCCACGACGTGGAGCGTAGGTTCCTCACCCATGACTACCTCGCCCTCCAGAGCAGCCCCAGCGCCGACCGCGGGCCTTCGTGCTGAGCGTTCGCCGCCTCGGCCTCCTGAAACTGGAAGTCGACCGGCAGGCCCGACGCCAGGCCGAGGTGCTCCGACAGCACCATGCAGAGCATCTCCCATCGCGGGTCCATGAACGGGTCACGCGGGCTCAACCCGGGGAACATGCCGCGCCACTCGGCGTCCGACAGGATCGCGCGCACGTCAACGTCGCGGTAATCCGGCCGCTGCAAGCAGGAACCGACCAAAAAGACGCCGTAGCCGAAGGCGCGATGCAGCGGCGCACACGCCAAGTCGAGCGCCATCAGCCGGGGGCGCAGGAGATAGGTGCCGCGGCGTTCACTGTTAGTCATCCTTGGTATCCGGTTCCTTGGACTCGCGCTCCGCGGCCATGCCCTTCTCGAAGCCTTTGACGATCGTGTTGGCGATGCCGTCCCAGAGCTTCTCGAGCTTGTCGGTGCGGGCGACCTCGGCATCGAGCTCAACGCCGCACCATGGGCAGAACGTCGCCGGCACGAGGGCGAAGCCCATGGGCTGCGTGCCCGGCGGCATCGGCGCGTGCAGCTCCCAGCCGCGGGAGTCGTTACGGACTAGCTCGATGCGCTTGGACACGTCGCAACAGCTGTGCTTGCGCGGTGGTGGTGGCAGGTGTCGAAGGTCACCCATGACTACCTCGTCTCCCTTCGCTCACGGTGGAGCGGGCCGCGCTTGCGCCGGCGCTCGAAGCCGGCGAGCCCGAGCGCCGTTCTGACGCCATCCACTACGTTCCGCGCGGCGACATCTCCGTTCTTGCGCGCGCACAGTGCATCGTCGTGGGCATCCATGAATCTTTCGATCGCCCAAAGTTTGCCGCGCGCGCTGCGCAACTCTTCGGCCCTGCGGTCTCGAAAACACGCGGAGCACCAGTTCGTGTCGTCAGCGAGCGCCGCGTACTCGGCACGCGCACCGCAAGCGCTGCAGTCGTCATCGACCGCTACATCGAGGAGCTGGTTGGCCCATGTCTCGGCCTGCTCGGTTCGCCATTGTAGGTCCGCCACCCTCTTGGCCAGCTCCTCGATCCGCGCCTCCCGCCGCACCAGCTCCGCCTGCATCGCGTCGATCTCCGACAGCAGCTCGGGCAGCAGGCGCACCAGTTCCACCAGGTCCTGGACGGCGAAACTGCGGCGCTCGAGGTCGAGGGCGATGCCGCGGGCGACGGCGACTTCGGGGGAGTCGGTGGGGCGCTGGTTGGAGGCGGACGCCTCCCTTGGCTCCCAGCGAAGCTCGAACACTGGACCGTCATCGTCATCTTCTGGCGGCGGGCCAGGCACGAACGTCTCCCCACCGAACGTGACCTCGACGTCGATGGGCGCGCAGGCCACCGGCTCCTCGACCGCCATCGTCACGAACACCTTCACATCGAACACCCGCCCAGGCCGGTCGACGTGGTTACCGCACTCAGGACACTCGCGCGTGTCGTTCGGCACCGCGCAGTCGCGCTCGCACGTGTCGCAGTAGGCGCCGCGATAGCCGGGGGAGTTGGCGGCCGGGGTGTCAGGCTCATTGCGCATTGGTCGACCCTCTCCACTGCGCACGCTCGTGCTGCAGCCGCAGCTCCCTCGCCTTGCGCCTGGCCGCCTTGACGTCCTTCGCATCGACGGTGTACTCGATGCAGCCTCCCCACAGCGGGTTGTAGTAGAGTGAGTAGGCCGTCACGTGACGCAGAATGGGTGCCTTGTTGGGGCGAGCCCTATCGCGGTGATAAAAAGTCCCGAAGGTGAATGAGCGGTCAGGCATCGGCGATCTTCCTTTCGATCTCCCATACGCAGTCGTCGCAGAGGCCCGGCGTGTCGTCGGCGCAACCCTGCTCGTAAGAGACCACCTCCCCGCACCGGTTGCAGACCCAGCGCTCGCATCCGGAGCAATCTCGCTCGTCGAGCGTGCAGCCCGGGTGCAAATAGCGCTCCATGTCCGGCGACCAGACGACCAAGCAGAAGTCGACGCAGTCGTCTGCCGGCAAGCCGATGTGGAGTGCGCTCACGCCCACCTCCCGCTCGCCGGCATTCCGTTCGCCCGAGCCTGCTCGTAGCGGATGCGGTCGAACTGCACCCGCACCCGTTCGAAGACCTCGTCCGGCAGCCGCCACAGGCCTTGCGCGCCGCGGCAGGGCACGGGCTCGGGCAGCACGACTCGCCGTGATGCCGGCAGCTCCCAGCACTCGGGACCGAACGCCCAGGGGTCAGAATGCACAGCGCTCTTCCCCGGCAGCGAGTAGGAGCCGGTCAGCCTGCAGAGCACCGTGATGACGCTGTCGGGATGGTCGCCGGCCGGCGGCACCGCCTGCGCCGCAGACCCGAAGAAGCCGGCGCGCATGCGCTGCCATGCGCCATCGTCGAAGGCCTTGCCGGAGTGCAGGGCGACCCAGCCGCCGATCATCTGTCGCGGCGGCTTCCATCCGCGGTTCTCCACGCCCTTGGCTTCCGACTCGGGCAGATGCGTGAACGCCCACGGCCACGGGCGGTGCAGCGTCAGGCCGCGGATGATGCGGCCTTCGAGGGTGTGCTCAGGCACTGGTCACCGCCTTCGCGTAGCTCTCGGCAAGCAGTCCGATTGCCTCGGCGATTTCGACGAATTCGCACGGTGCCTCGACGCAGTTGCAGTCAGCGAAGTAGTGCTCTTTGGACCACGCGATCAGCTTCGCCAGTTGCTCTGCGCTCGGGGCGCGAGCCCTCAGCGACGCATCGATCGGTGGCTTGTTCGTGTGCTCAGTCACGTGTCGCCTACGCCGTTGCCTGTGATGCCGTTGCCTGCGACTTCTTCGAGGTCGTCTTACCGGCCGCGGCCTTCTTCTTCGTGGCGACTTTCTTCGCCGCGGCCATCTCCCCCTTCTTCGCCTCGGCCTTGCTGCTGGCCTTCCCGTTCTTCTTCGCCTTCGCCGCCTTGCGCTCCGCCTCGAGCGCCTTCTTGGCTGCCGCCTCGGTTTTCTTCAGGTCGACGCCGTACTCCTTGCACAGCGCCTTAAGTTCGTCCGAGGGCTTCCCTTCGCTGCCGCCCCAATGCACCTGGGTGGGCAACAGCGCCTCGAAGACCAGGCCGCGCAGCTCGCCCTCGGTCATCTTGGCGATGTCCTTCTCCGCGTGTCCGAAAGCGTCGTTGGGCGACACATCCCCCGACCAGCCCCGGCGATCGGACATGTCGCCGCCGTAGTCGACGTCCATGCGCGCGGCGTGTAGGGCCAGGGTGCGCCACAGCTTCGTCGTGGCCGCTCGCTTCTCGATGCGTTTCACCACCTCGCCGATGGCCAGGTCGTGCGCCTTGCGAGCGAGGTCGCGCGCGGTGATCGCCGCCGGCGCCGCTGCTTTGCCATCCGAAGCGCCGCCGTTGTCGTTGGCGGCCTGACCATCGGCGGTCTTGCCTCCGCTGCCGCCCGCGCCGGCGTTCTGCTTGCGAAAGTCGTGGCCAGCGTCGCGCAGCGCCCGGGCCAGACCCTTCGCAGTCACCAGCTCCACGATCTTCCCGCTCGGTGCCCGAGCGAGCGTTCGCGGGTGCTTCTTGCCGAGCAGGCGCGCGTAGGTGCGGTGCTTCGGGTCCTCGATGCAGTGCGACGCCATGTCGACGTAGCCGCAGCCGACGGCGACCTGGTCGCTGCCGTAGGGAAAAATCTCTTTGAGCGCCTTCGCCGCGGTGATGACCTCCCACCCCTTCTCGCGCGCGTCGGCCTGCACGACCTTCCAGTGCGCGTCGAGCTTCGACTCGTAGCAGTTGGGCGCGGTGCACAGGTCGTCGCTGTCGACGTCGTCGAATAGCTCAGGTTGGTTGCCGGTCCGTTGCGGGCAGACCGAGCACGCGCCGGCCTTGTCGACCAGGTCGGGGTCGTCGGTCTTGAACGGCGCGTCGGCCAGCCGGAGCATGTACCGCTCGCGCACCAGCCGCGAAGCCTCGCGCGCGGTCGGCAGGTCGCCGCGAAAGTCGGGCTCCACGAGTTGCTGAACGGCCTTGTTCTGCAGCGCCTCGTCGGGGATGCGCGCCACCACGAGCGCCGAGGCCGCCGAGAGCTTGCCCCCAAGGAAGGCCTCCCGCCCGGCCTTGCTCAGCGCGCACAGCTGCAGCCGCTGGTAGATGTAGCCCGCCGGCCGGCCGACCTTCGCGGCCATGTCCGCCACGTTCACGCCACGCTCGCGCAGCCGCCGGTAGCCGTCCGCTTCGTCGAGCGGGTGCACGTCCTCGCGCTGCAGGTTTTCGACGAGCTGCGCCTCCTCGACCTCCTCGTCGGTCATCTCGGCGATGGTGACGGGTACCTCATCGAGGCCGATGGCCGTCGCCGCGCGCAGCCGCCGCGAGCCGAGCACCACCTCGTACTGCTTCGAGGAGTCGCTCTCGAGTGGACGCAGCCGCACGAGCAGCGCCTGCAGGACGCCGTGCTTCATCATGCTGTGCTGCAGCTCGCCGTCGCGCGCCTGGTCCACGATCTTCCGTGGATTGGTGAGCGACTCGTACAGCGCTTTGGTTGGCAGTTTTTCCATGTCTCGTTCTCCCTTTTCTAGGCCGCTTCGCTTTTTGTCGTGGCGCAGAACGCATCCAGCACGTCGGCTGCTGTTTCGATGTGATCGAGCACGTCGGCGAGTACGCTCTTCGCCTCGTCGGTCGACAGTTCCGCGCACTGCACGGTCCGAAGCGCGGCAGTGAAGTCGCGCAGTTTCTCTACGTCGGGCTTCAGAGCTTCGAGGCGGGCCGCCTCTTGCTTTTGGCGCTCGAGTTCTGCCAGTCGACGCGCTTCCTCGGCCTCGCGCTCACGCTCAGCGCGCTCGACGGCTTCCCGCTCTCTACGTACACGCGCGGCCTCGGCCTCCAGCGCTGCCTTCTGCTCAGCAAGCTTGCGCTGTTCTGCTTCGAGAGCTGCGCGCTCCTTCGCCAGGCGCGCCTCTTCAGCTTCGCGTTCGGCACGAAGCTTCGCCTCCTCGGCTTCACGCTCGGCACGAATACGCTCCTCAATCTCGCGTAGCCGGGCCTCTTCCTTCTCCCGCCTGATGCGGGCCCTCTCGTCGTCGACCGCTTGCTTCTTCGCCTTGAGGTCGCTTTCGATCGGCTCGATCAGCGCGACCAGCTTTTTGGCTTCGGCGTCGATCACCCGGCACAGTTCGAGCGGCTTCCGCTTCAGCTCTTTGCGCAGCGCCTCGATGCTGGTCCGAGCACCACGCCAATGAGCGATGCCCTTGCGGACCTTCTCGTAGCCTTCTGGCGTGTCAGTGGTGAGCGCCGCGTACTCGGCGCGCTTCGCCTCGATCTGTTCGGCGGTGATGTCGTACTGCACGATTTGCGTGGCCATCGCTATGCCAGTCCCTTCTTCTCCGCGATCCACTGCGTCACCACGAGCTTGCCCTCGGGCTCGTTCATCTCACCCGTCTCGGCGTCGTAGTAGAGTTCGCTGTCGTCGTGTACTTGCGAGTGCGGGATCCACATCTCGCCGCGCTCACCGAGGTCGTAGAGCGCCGCCTTTGCGCTGACGCTCAGAACCTTCACATCCTCGATCGGTACCCCCGGCTTGTCTTCGTCTCGAATCGTCCTCGGCATCGTCAAATCTCTCCTCTCAGGCGCTCGATGAGCCCCGTGTTGCGCTTCGGCGGAACCTTGTCTTTGACCGCCGCAGCAATGCCCTTGCGGTTGCCGACCAAGATCACGCCCTTCCTCGACCGTGTGATCGCCGTGTAGAGCAGCTGGCGCGTCAGCATGTGCGTGTGAGTTGAATGACAGACGACCACAACCCACGGCCACTCCGAGCCTTGGCTTTTGTGTACCGTCAGGGCGTAGGCGAGCTGCAGGGCCCCGGCCTTCTCGGTGGAGTATTCGACCGGCGGTCGGTCGGGATACTGGACCACCAGGCCTTTTCCACCGACCTCGGTGATGTCGCCCACCTCGCCGTTGAACACACCCAGGTCGTAATCGTTGCGCGTCTGGATCACGCGGTCGCCGGCGCGCAGCCGCACTCCACCGCGCTCGAGGTACTTCTCAGTGCTGCCTGGGCGGGGCGGGTTGAGCACCCGTTGCAGCGCAGCGTTGGCCTTCTCGATGCCGGCCGGGCCCGTGCGCTGTGGGATGAGCACCTGGGCCTCGTCGTTGACCTCGGTCGGAATGGTCGTGGCCATCAGCTCGCACAGCTTGGGCACGATCGCATCGGACTCGGCGACTTCGACGAAGCGGAAGTCGTGGCTACGCTCGAGTTCGGGCATCTGACCCTGGATCACGCGATGCGCGTTGCGGTAGACCCACGAGCCCTGCGCGGCGCGGTGAAGTGTGTTCAGCCGGGCGAGCGGCACCATGCCTGAGTCGATTAGGTCGCCGAACACGCGGCCGGGCCCCACCGGGGGCAGCTGGTCGGCATCGCCCACCAAGATGAGCCGGGTGCGCCGCGGGTGGATCGCGTCGAACAGGGTAGCGCCCAGCTCGACGTCGATCATCGAGGATTCGTCGATGATGACCGCGTCGGCCGACAGCGGGTTGCGGCGATTGTGGCGCCAACCGTCGACCGGATGGAAGCCAAGCATTCGGTGAATGGTCACGGCTTCGCGGCCCGTGGCTTCGTTGAGGCGCTTGCTCGCTTTCCCGGTCGGGCTGGCGAGCAGGTAAGAACGGCCGCGCGAGTCGAGGCGATCAAGGGCGAATCGAGTGATCGTTGTCTTCCCGCATCCGGGACCTCCGGTGACGATGCCAACCGGAGCCGCACACGCGAGCTCGACGGCGCGTTGCTGAGACGGATCCAACTCAATCGACATGCGACCATTGCTCCCGTGATGCGATCTTCCTGACCTGCCGCGGATTGATGCCGTACCGCGCAGCGAGCTCTGCATTGGTTGCCCCCCCGACCTTTGCTTGGCGAATGTCCCTTACATCGGAGGGACGAAGCTTTGCGGCAGGGCGAGAGATCCGGCCTTTCCCACTCATGTCCCGCATGTTCTCTGCTTGAGTACCGAGGAACAGATGCCCTGGGTTGCAGCACGCCGGAACGTCGCAGTCATGACAAACAAAGAGCCCGCCCGGGATTCGTCCGAACGTCAGCTCCCACGCCAGCCGATGAGCACGGATGAGTCCCTGGGATCGACGGCCGCGGCCGACCAAGCCGTATCCCCACGGATGTGTCGCGCCGGTCCAAAGCCAGCAGCCAGAGACCGTGTCGAATCGAAGCATGGCCCAGAAGCGCTCCGGTAGTGGTCGCATCGCTTTCACGCCGCGCGCTCCTTGCCCTCGAGCAGCCGCCGCAGCGCCGCCGCACAGTCGGCCTCGGCGGTGTCGAGCTTCGACGGGTAGACCCGCCAACCCCGGCGCACTACCTGGCCCAACTTCACCGCCTCGAGTATTTGCGGCCCGATGCTGTCGGCCGGCACCTCAAGCAGTTTCGCTGCCATGTTCACCACCGCCTTGCCCGCCAGGTAGCAGTGGCCCGCCGAGCTGGCTTCGTGCAGCGTGTGCTCGACACCGGCTCGGATGCGGCTCGGTGCATCCGGCAGCACGCCCATCTTGCGAGCTACTGCGTCCGCGCGCAGGAAGCCAAAGCCGTGCACGAAGCGCGAGAGCTGGTAGGGGTCGTCGCGCAGCTGCTCGACCACCCGGTCGAGCCTCTTCCAAGCGTTCACGCACTGGCCGACCTGGTGGTCGGTGAGCCCCCAGCCGCGTAGCTTCACCATGGCGTCGCGCTCGGCCCGATGGCGCGCGTAGGCTTCGGTGATGGCCTTGAGGCGCTTTGCGTTGATGCCATCTACCTCGAGCAGGCGCTCGGGGTGTTGCTCAATGGTCTCCCACAGCGCATCGCCGAAACGCTCCACGAGCGCCCGAGCCCGGCCCTCGCCGATGTCCGGCAAGCGCGAGGCCATCCACTTTGCCGCACCCTCGGCGCCCACCAGTTCGGCGGCCTCGCAGCGCCGAACCTTGAACTGCCGGCCGAAGCGTTGGTGGTCGGTCCAGTAACCCTCGACTGAGATGTGGTCGCCCACGTTTACGCCGAGCAGCTTGCCGACGACGGTTACGTCGCGGTGCCTCGCTCCGGCTCGCACGCGCAGTGCACCACGGCCCCAGTGGTCGGCACCGAAGACGCGATGTGCGATCAGTTCGCCGCGCAGCGTTTCGATCTTGTGGCTGATGTCCGGCATGGCGTGAGTCGGTGGGTGAGGGCGGGCGAGGGCGGGCGGGCGAAAGGAATCGGGACCAGTTCCAACGGTAGGAGGGGGTTCCGCCGCGCCGCTGGTCCCACCCAGCGCGACGGCCTCAGCGCGCACACCCGCGGCGCGCCGAAGTCTTTAGTGCGATGGCGCTAGATGGTGGCGGGCTCTTCGACGAAGTCCTCGCCCTCGTCCTTGGTGAAGTCGCCCGGGTCGAAGCTGGCGTCGCCGCCGCCGTTGCCGTCGCCGGTTTCGCGGCTGACCACCTGGTCCTCGAGGCGCTGCAGCGACTCGGCCAACATCTCAGCCGCGCTCTTCGCTGCTTCATGCATTTGGTGGATGCGTTCCTTGGGCAATACAGCCACTTTCTGCAGCACTGGCAGGGCGTAGTTCTTGTGCGTCTTGGCGTCCAAGGTGATGCGGCACTCGAAAACGAAGAGCGGGTAGTCCTTCGCCACGCCCTTTACAATGCGACGGCCGAGATGGTGCTTCTGCAAGTACAACTTGATGACGCCCTCGCTCGTCTTCTTGAAGCGGATGACGAAAGGCAGGCTCGTCTCGAACTCGATGCCCACGACGTTGTAAACGGTGCTGCAGTCGCGGCCGCGCTTGCCCTCGTCGTTTGCGGTCCACTTCGCGTGCGGACAACCATTGCAGCTGCGCGTGGAACCGTCCTCCATCTCGCCGGTTACGCGGTCCATGCTGCGGCAGCGAACCTCGGTGCGGTTTTCGTCGTTGTTGAACTCGCTCCAAAGATTTGACTTGTGGATGTGTAGCAACGCACAGTGAATTTCCTTCTGCGCGCGCTCGGCGATCGTGTCGAAGAAGGCATTGGGCGGCACGGGCTCGCCGTCCTCGTCAGTGCCCTTGAAGTTGAACACCTTCGCTGCAAGCTTGATTTCCTCGCTACCGATTTCATCGAGACCATCGACTTCAAACTCGAAATCTTCGCCGAGCCCCGCGAGTTCATCATTGGTCGGCAGCGCAAGCGCCGCGCTCGATCCGTTGTCGTCTTTGCTTGCGTTGCCGGCGCCGCCGGCGTTTTTCTTGGTTCCCATGATTCAGTCCTCTCGGGTGTTTCGTTCGTCGTTGTCAGGGCAGGCCGCTACGCGACGTCGCCCAGCTCATCCAGGTCGAGGCCCTTGAGGGCCCCTTCAATCTGCTTCTTTTCCTCGCCCTTCGGCGCGTAGCCGGCGGTGAGGCACGGCGCCCTGAACGCGCAGCGCTTGCACTTCTCGCCGACCGATTCGAAGAAGCGGCCCATGCGCACCACGCCCACGACGTTGCGCACCAGGTGCTCGAGGCGCACGACGTCCCGCGCCGTGCGCCGCATCTGCCACCACGCCGGGCCGCGCCCGTCGCCCTTTTCGCAGGTGACCTCGCCCGGCTCGGTGAGACCGAAGAACTCCATTTCCTCGGGGCGATCGACGCGCTTCTTTTGCTTCCGCGTGTACGGCAGGTAGTCGCGCATGTGGACCACGTGCATCGACGAGGGGAACTCGTGGAAGCGCCGGCCGACGCTGACCTCGCCGCCGGTGTCCACCAGCTCGCGGCCCATCGCTACCAGCACCGCCTCCATGCCGGCGCGCTCCACTCGGAATCGACTCGAGCCCGTGATCTCGACACCATAGGGGCCCGTGGCTTTCCACCCGCCGACGCAGCCATCCTCGTCGACCACCTGCTCGATCTGCACCAGCTCGCGCGACAGGAAAATCCCGTCGTGCAGGGCGTTGGCGTAGAGCCCGCTCTCGAAGCCATGCTCGAGGTCGATGGGGTCGGGCCGCTGCTGCCCGGTCTTCCAGTCGCAGAAGGCGATGGTGTCCGGCGCTGACCGAGGCCGGTAGACGAGGTCCACGTGGCCTGCAGTCCAGTAGTCGCCGAGTGGCGCGATGAACCCGGCCTCAACCTCGACGACCTCGGCGACATGGTTGTGCAGGTCGTTGAGCAGCGCGACCGTCATCCACACGGCGTCCTCGACTACCTTGTCCGGGCTGTCCTTCGGTCCCCATGTGAGCTCGCGGCCGCCGCCCGCGCGCACCATCTCCTGCTGAAACACATCGCGCACGGGCCCAGTCGCCACGGGCCTGCCGGCGAGCAGCGCTTCGCGCATCTCCGGGTTGTTCAGCGCACGCGCGATCGTCTCGTGCGAGGCGTTGCCGATGCAGGCCTTGCCCGACACCGTCTCACGCTCGGGGCGCTCCGTCTCCTGCATCGAGTAGCGAAACGCGCGCAGGCAGCCGAAATTGCCGGTGATCGACGAGAGCTGGCTTTTGTGGATGGGGTCGTCAAGCGTGCCCCAGCGTTGATGATTCCACTTTCCGTTGGTGTTGCTCGCCATGTCAGTCGCTCCGTGGGTTCAAAAAATGGATGGGCCAGCCGCCCGAGCCGCGCCGAGGGACAGGGATTGACGGCGCAAGGGGGCCCAGGCGGCTGGCCCAAAGTTAGGTGCCGGTCCCCGCCGCTCCCAGAAGCGGTCCAATGCGACCAGGGCGGGGGTGTGGAGCGTTAGCCTCAGACCGGCGTTCAAGCATGTGCCCGGCTCCACCAGGGGATCGCAACTAGTGGTCTCACTGCGATCGGTGTCGATTGTTTTGGGACAGCGGGCCTCGTCAGCCAATCCACCACGACACAACGTCGTTGCTGGTCTCTCCCAGCGGTCCCTGCTTTGTCCCGACCTCCCGGTATCGGCCGCTGACAGAGGGCAATGCAGGCCCCTGCAGGAAGCGCTGCCACGCTTCGGACGCAAACCCATCAGTGCACCCGCCCGCTGCGCGTCGACGCGCTCACCGCGCCGCCGACGGTCGCTCCGCGCACAGGCGCGTAGCCGTGTTGCTCAAGCCAGGGCGTAACCTGGTCAGACGGCAGTTCGAGTACTCCCAGGACGAGGTGCCAGCGTGCCATCTGATCCGCCGCACTTTCGAGCCCCACCACGAGCGCGACCGCGGTTGCTTGAGAAAACCGGAAGGAGTGCCCCTGCTCGAGGAGGATCGAAGCGGCGGACTTCTGCGCGCCGTCGCGGCGCTGCTGGCGCTCTTCGGGGGCCATCACGCGGCCTCCGACAGCTGCTCGCCGGACCAAGCATTCAAGCCGCGAACCTCGGCCGGCACGTCCGGGTCGTCGATACCCCCATAGCCGAGCAGGTAGAGCGCGCACTCGTAGCTGCCGGCCACCACCAGCGGCTCGTAGCCGGGCGCGCCCTCGAGGACCCACACGACCCCGCGGTGCGTCTCGCACAGTTCCGGCCCGCAGGCGCTGCAGTCCGCCGGCACAGTGCCATCGCCGTCCCCGTAGCCGTCGACACAGGTTGGGCACGGCAACGAGTACTCGCGATCGCCCTCGAGGAACCACGCGACAAGGTCGCCGTCGCAGTGCGGGCACGGCTCGCGCAAGCCGCGCTCGTGAGCGTCAATGCAGGCGTGCACGGTGGCCAGCTGACCATTCCACGCGCGGAACTTGACCGAACGCACGGGCTCGTAGATGCGGCCGAGCGCGCTCACGCGGCCCTCCGACTGCCGACGACGGCAGCGAGCTTCGGCGACAGCGCCGGCGCCGACGTGATGTTGGCGCGGGCCCAGGCCCGGAAGCCCGGCCCGCGCAGGCGAGCGATGCTTCCGCGGCCCGCACAGGCGGGACACTTGACCGCCACGATCGAACCGGCGTCGAGTTCGCCGCCGCCATCACAAGCGCGGCATTCTTCGCGGACAAGGTACTCGCGCCGGTAGCGGCGACGGGCGATGTGCTGGGTCTTGATGGAGTTCACGCCGCCTCCGAGGCAAGCTCAGGGTGAGGCAGCGCGACCGAAGCAGCCGGTGGCGGCTCGAGCGGCGACGTGGGGGGGGCGGCTGTGGCCGTGGGCGTGGGCGTCGAGAAGTTGCCTAGCGCGCGGCGAAGGCGACGTCGAAGGCGAGCCGCGCAGGCCTGGCAGCAGGTGCTACCGGCCGCGGCGCCGCAGCGCAGGCACAGGGCCTCGGTCGGGTGCGGCGAGGCGGGGGCCTCGGCGAGGTGGGTGGGTGGCGCGGGATGGGTGGCCCCGGTGGATGCTGACGGCGTGGATGGCGGGTGTGCCATGGGTTCCTCCTGTCTTCGTTGGGACGAGGAGAAGCATGACAAACGTAATGCACAGAGTCAATACGACTGTCATAAAAAAATTGTCCGCCGGCGCATGATCCGCTCATATGAGTGCTAATTGAGCGCAGGACCCATGCAATGCGCAGATCACCCAAGGCCCTGCACACCGAGGCGGCCGGGGTCAGCCGGGCCGCGGGCGGACGGGCCGTAACTGTCTGGCGTGGCCGCGCTAGCGCGCTACGACGCCAGGGACCGGAAGCGTGCGCACAACGCTTCTGTCACGCGCTACGTCATCCAACAGAAGAATTGCCTCGCGCTCATCGGCAGCGGTCGCGGGCTGTGGGTAGTGCAGGAGCCCGCCGTCGACATGGGGACGGCACACAGACTCGTCGGCCCAGATTCCCGCCCGTGCCCGGACTAGGGCCCCCTTCAGATCACGGCTGAACTCCCTACCCCTATTTGGCATCGCAACTCACAGCCTAGCGCTGCCACAGATCTGACACAACGGCAGGTTTGCTACCCCCAAAATCTGCCGGTATGCAGAAAATGGACGGTGAGGGGCGAAGGGAAAACTACCCGAACGTTGTGGGGTGTGACCCGGCTAACAATCTGTGCCTCAAGTGTCGCCCGAAAAGAGCGAAGAGGCAGGCATGAAGTACGTGATTAATTTGAGGAAATTGCGCATCGACGCGATCTCCTCTGACGACCCGGACGAACTGGAGCTGTCCATTGTCCTGCCGCTCCGCGGCCGCATCAGCGACTTGCCCGGGCCGATCACCGGTGCGCTTACGCGGCGCCAGGCGGATGTGCTGAAGCTGATCGCGTGGGGACGCACCATCGCAGAGGTGGCCGACGAACTCGACGTGGGAGAGTCGACGATCGCGAAGCACCTGAAGCTGGCCTACGCGCGCCTGGGCACACGGAATCGCTCGGAGACCCTCAGGCTGATACGCGACGCCTGGTCACGACGCTGATTTTTTCGCGCGGTCCGTGAGCCAGCGCGCAAAACCCTCGATCTCGGGCATTGAGAGCACCCCCGCTCGACGCGAGATGTCCGCGTTGATCACGGCGTGCTCGCCGATTTTTGCCTCGATTCCGGACGGCAACTCGTCCCCAGACCTCAGCAGTCGGCGATAGAGCGTAAGCGCTAATTCGTAGTGCAAGCCAGACGATTTTCGCCCCAGCCCTACGCGGTCGTCCAACAGAAAGTCGTGCTCGGTCGCGAGAAGATCCTTCGCATGAAAGCGAGTAAAATCTTCCCACGCTGAGGAGAGCATGCGCACGACGGCGTGCGCGCCCAACGCGTTATCGTTGTCCGCCTCGGCCAGCAGGCGCAATTCGAGGTGGTCTTTGTAATAGGGCTCGTCGAGCGCCGCGTCGGTAAAAAACTGCGCGCTGAGCCCCAGCGCATCGATTGCCGCCTCGCACGTCTCCCACTTCGCCTTACGTTTACCTGACAGCAACAGCGAAAAATGCGGCTGGGGGATGCCGAGGCGACGTGCTGCGGCGCTTTTGGCGCCGTGTCCGTCGTACTCCGCAACGAGCTGTCGGCAGAGAAGCTGAAATCTCGCTGCCGCAAGAGTGGGGCGCTTTCTGATCATTACACGTGTTGTACGCGCCCCGGAATAACATGCGTATTGACTGGCGCATGACAAAGCGTATAGTTCTGTATGTGAGTACGGTTCATCAACGGTTCGCTGCATGGGTCGACTGGCTGGGAGTGTCTCAGGCTGCGGTCGGAAAAATGATCGGCGGCACCCAGGGAGCTGTCAGTCACATCCTAAATGGCAGGCGCAACGCCGGGAGGCTGTGCTTCGCGATTGAGGACGCCATGCGCCAGCCGCACCCGGTTACGGGCGAAACCTATTCGAAGGCGCCGATCGACCCACGGGAGTGGCGCGTGGCGCCGAAGCGTTCGCGGGCAACCAAAGCCGCATGACCTCACCATACGGACGCTGCGCCACGCACTAAAGGGGACTGCGATGCGAAATTCGACACCTAAACTCACTGTCAGACGCGACTCGGCCGAAAAGACACTGTGGCGGCAAGACTACGAAGCCGCACGAAAGCACTTCGGGATTTCCTACGACGCCATCGGCGCTCACTGTGGGGTAAGCAAGAACAAGGCAGCCCTGTGGGGCAAGCCAGATAGGTTGCTGCCCAACGCGGAACACCTACGGAAAATGCCCGCAGAGATCCGCGCGTTCCTTCGCGCACGTGAAGCCGCGCGCGAAGGTCTGGCAGTGGTGCTCGCAGAAGCCGATGGGCTCGACAACCACCAGCGACAGACGGAGATGACCGTCAAGATGTGCGACCTGATGTCGCTGCACGCCAACGTGCTCGCAGACGGCAAGCGCACGCGCAACGAAACCGTGCAGCTGATTCCGGTGCTCGACGAGGTGATCCACGCGCTCACCAGCGCTCGCACGACGCTGCAGCAGGAGCTGGACGCGTCCGAAGGCAACGTCTTTCCGTTCGTTCGCACACCAGCTCCACCGCCGCCACCGGGAGCGGGGACGGCGGTGCCAGCAGCGGCGCCAGCAGCACGCAGGTCCCTCAACCGCGAAAGCGCGTAGGCCGTAGGCAACTCCAGCCCATGAAGGTCATCTACATCGCCGGCCCCTTCCGAGCCCCCACGGGCTGGAAAGTCGAGCAGAACGTCCGCCGCGCCGAAGAGTGCGGGTTCCGTGTCGCGCAGCTCGGCGGGATGCCTTTGATCCCGCACACCAACACCCGCTTTTTCAACGGAGAACTGACTGACCAGTTTTGGCTCGACGGAACGCTCGAGCTACTCAAGCGCTGCGACGCCGTCATGCTGGTCGACGGGTGGACCTCTTCGACAGGTGCGCGCGGCGAGTTCGACTACGCGCAGGCCAACGGCATTCCGTGCTTCGTCAGCTACACGGAACTCGAAGAGTGGCTCTCTGAGTCAGGTCAGACAGCATGACGGCAGGCAAGCCCAAGCTCACCAAGCTGCCCGAGGGCGCGATTCGCGTGGCCGAAGTGCCCACCGAGCGCATCCTCATCAAGGACCACCTCGACAACCTCAAGACCTCGGGCCTGACCGAGGAGACGATCCGCCTGCTCGGCTGGTACACCGAGCACGGCCCTCGCGAACTCAAGCGCCTGCTCAACTGGAAACGCGCCTGGGCGCGGACCATGGGCGCGGGCTTGGTCATCCCCTATCGCGTGCCCGGGCAGAGCGATCCGGTGTTCCATCGCGTGCGCCCCAGCAAGCCGCGCTTGGTCACCAAGAACGGCAAACAGTCGACGAGGAAATACGAGCAACCGGAAGATGTTCGTACCGCGCCCTTCTTCCCGCCGCGCAGCATCTCGACGGGCGCGCTCAAGGACGTCACCCAGCCGCTCTATTTCACAGAGGGCGAAAAGAAAGCCGCCACGCTCGACCAACTTGGTTACGCGACGGTCGGCTTCCCTGGCGTGTTCAACTACCACGACGCGACCAAATACAACTCGAGAACCAAGGAAGGGCTCGAGTTGCATCCGTTGCTGATCGAACACGTAGCCTACGCTGCGCGCCATTGCGTCATCGTCTACGACGGTGACACCCGAACGAACGACCTCAACCAGCTCGCAGCGCAACGCCTGGCGGGACTGCTGCTCGCCGCCGGCGCGCGCAGCGTCACCATGGTGCTGCCGCCCGATGCCGAGTCGAAGCAGGGCATCGACGACTACTTCGTGGCGCATGGCGAGGAGGCCACGCACACGCTGCTGCGCGAAGGCCAGCAGCCCATCGAAGCGCTGTCGCCCGAAAGCCCCCTGCCCAAGATTCACTCGATCCGCTCCATGCGAACGGCCCCGGTGCACAAGGGAATGCGGCTGCCGCCGGGCTACGAAATCGACGGCCGGGATGCCGAGCTGTGGATCGAACCCGAAGAGGAAAAGAAGCAGCCGACACGCATCGCCTCCACCCCCATCCTGATTCGTCAGTTGCTGGTGGACCTCTACAGCGGCGAAGAGCGCGTCGAGGTCGTGTTCCTGCGCAACGGCCGTTGGATGACCGCGTGCGTCGACCGCCGGGCCATCGCCGATGCGCGCACCATGATCGGTGACCTCATTCCCCTGGGTGCGCCCGTCACCAGCAACAATGCTTCGAAGCTGGTCGACTGGTTCGAGGCCTTCGAGCGCGTCAACGCCTCGCGCCTCGAGCGCGTGCCGTGCATCGGCCGCGCCGGGTGGCATGAGGTCCACGAGCGCGACGTCTTTGTACTCGACCAGATCGTGGGTACAAAGGAGCCGATCGAGATCGACACGCGGGGCGACCGTCGGAAGCTCTTCGGCTCGCTTGGGCGCAAGGGCAGCCCTGCGGCGCACATCGACGCGTTGCGGCGCACCTGGCAGTCGGACCTCACCGCCGCGGTGATGATCGCTGGAGCGCTGGCCGCTCCGCTGCTCAAGGGAATCTGCGCGCCGAATTTCGCCATCCACTTGCCGGGTGATTCGTCCCGCGGCAAGACCTCGATGCTGAAGGTCGCAGCGTCGGTCTACGGCGACCCGAACAACGACCAGTGGGTGGGCAACTGGAACACGACCGCCGTCGGCGCCGAGCTGCGCGCCGCTGTGCTGTCGGACTTGCCGCTGTGCTTCGACGAGGTCGGCGCCGGCGACATGAAGCAGACCGAGAAGCTGGTTTACATGCTGATCAACGGCGGCGGCAAAGCGCGCGGCCAGAAGGACCTGCAGCTGCGCGAGACGCCGTCCTGGCGCACGGTGCTGCTCAGCACGGGAGAGCACGAACTCGCCGACGAGCGCGCCAGCACGGGCGCCCAGATCCGAGTCCTCCAGTTCCACGTCGGCGCCTTTGGTGACCTGGGCGCCGAGGGGGTGGACGAGCTACGCGAGGCGGCCTGCGCCAACTACGGCCATGTCGGGCAGCAGTGGGTGGAGGCGCTGCTCGAGATCGAGGATTGGAGAGAGTTCATCGACGTCTACCGGGAGTTCACGCGCCTGCTTCGGAGCAAGGCCACCAATCACCTGCAACAGCGCGCGGCCATCTACTTCGCCGTGCTCTGCACCGCCGAGTCGATGGCCCACAGCCTGTGTGGTCTCGGCCAGAAGAACGGCGAGACGATGCAGTGGGCGTTCAAGGACGTTGAGGGAGTGCGCGACGACGTAAAACCCCTCGGAGAGAGGGCGCTCGACCTCACCCGCGACTGGCTCGCATCCGAGCCGCTGGCATTCCCCGCTCTGGGCCGAACGTGCATGGGCGACGAGGAGGCGAAGAGCACCCCGGTGCTGGTGCACGGGTACCGGCGTGACGACGGCTCGACGCTTTTCATCCCGAAGCAGCTGCAGGCGTTCATGGCTAAACAGGGCCTGTCGTACCGGGAGGTGCTGCGCGGGTGGGCCGGGCAAGGGTGGGTCGACAGCGGCAGCGGGCAGTTTGCGAAGCCGGTGAGGATCGAGGGGCGGGTGCAGCGGATGGTGGTGCTCAGCGCGGCCGCGTCGTCGGGAAAGATGAGCATGGAGGCGGAAACCTGAACGATTCCGTGAATGTTACTGGCTGTTACTGGTCAGTTACTGGTTTGGGTTCCGGGATTCTTCAAGGATTCCGCGGCAGTTACTGGTGTTACTGGTTGTTACTGGAAATTCGAATGCACTTAAGGAGCGAATTTGGGCGTCTTTTGGGGCGAGTGGGGAGGCTGGGGAGAAAACCCCGGGAACTCCCTATAATGCGTACTACTTGTGTAACACCAGTAACACCAGTAACTGAGGGTCTAACCCTCCGAAATCATTCGAAGTCGGTGTTACTGGTCTGTTACTGGTTTGGCGTTTTCGTCCAGAAAACCAGTAACACGGGGGCGCCATGGGCCGTTTGAGGGCCTCCGTCGTCGACATCGACGAGCAGCTGCCGCTCTTCGGCGGCGAGGCCGGCGCGGGCGTGGGCAAAGCCGCCAGCTCCCCGAATAGGCCCAGCAGCTCCCCGAATAGGCCGCCAGCGCCCGCCAGCGCCTCCACGCGCCCTGCAACCGCCAGCGCCGCCCCAGCGCCCCAGCCTGGGCCTGCGCGCCCCGCTGAGGCCGGTAGCGCCCCGGGAAAGCCGGTTGTCGCCCCTGCCGCCGCCCCTGCCGCCGCCCCTTCCGCCGCCGCCGTCCCGCTCCATGCCCCCGCCGCGCTTCGCATCTTCGAACTCGGCGAGCTGCCAGCACGCTTCCTCGCATCGTTGCCGGCGCCGTGGGCCGCCGTGGGCCGCCACCCGACCGCAGCCGCCCCGATTGTGCTCACTACGTCGAAGCCGGCGTACGCGGCCGCCAGGGCCCGGCGCTGGCCTGTGTTCGTGGGGCGCGAACTGCTGGCGCTGGCGCTGGCCGCCCAGCACGAGCGCCTCGTCGGCACCGACTTGCCCGACTGGTGTGCGCGTAAGGCCCAGGCGCCCGAGTGGAAGCTCACGCCCCAGGTCGCCCTCGGCCTGGGGCCGGCCGGCGCGCGCCTCGAGCTGGGCGACGTCACGGTCGCCGAGATGTTGCGGGCGGCGGACCTCGAGCTGATCGACGCGGTGGTCGGCGACGAGGACGGGCGCGCACTGATCGAGCAGCTGCAGCAGCAGCGAGAGGAGGCCGCCTGATGTCGAGCACGACCCCACGCAAGCGCAAGGCGTCCCGCCGCAAGCCACCGCCCCCCCCGCCGCGCCTGGTGCCCTGGCCGGTGGTCGTGTTGGCGATCGACCCGGGGCTCACTTCGGGTTGGGCGCTGTGGGCCGCCGGCAAGTACGTCGACTCGGGCGAGGTGGATGCCCTCGACCCGGCGGCTGTGGCCAGGGTGGTGAGCGGCGCGATGCTGACGGCCGAGCTGGCCTCCATGCCCGCGGTGCTGGTCTACGAGCGGTCGTGGTCGCAGCGCTCGCTAGGCCCTACGCGGCCGATCTGGAAAGCCGCGTGGAAGGCCGGTGGCGGGGTGCAGAAGTACGTGGTCGGCTTTTACCCGGCCACGTGGCGCGCGCGCGTGCTCGAGAAGGGAATGCACGCGGCACCGACCGATGTTGTGCGACGCGCCGAGCAGCGGACCGCCGCCCGCATTGCGCGTCGTCGCGTAGGCGTTGATGAAGCGCCCGCGGTCTGCATGGGCCAGTGCGGCTGTCACGCCGGCGAGGTGGGCGCGGTGCTGCCGCAGAAGATTCGGGAGGCGGCATGAGCGACCTGCTGGACACCCCATGGCTCGACATGGAGCGCCCCGACCACCGCATCGCGTGGGTGGCTGCCATGGAGCTGATGCCACGCGCACCGAGCGTGGAAACGGCCGCATTTTATCCACGTGTCGCTGCGGCCGCCCACCGAGCGGCTGCAGACATCGCAAAGGAGTTCGCAGCGACGATTGCGAACATGGCCTCGAAGCGGCGCGCGCCAGGCTGGGGGACCGATGGGTAGCTCAGCCGCCGCACGCAAGCTGTCGGTGGTGGACACCGAGAGGTCGGCCTCCACTGAGCGGGTGCCCTATCAAACTCCGGGGCGCGGCCACCATCGCACAACGCTCCAACTCTCGCGCGAGTCGAAGCGGGCGCGCGCACGCCACCGCAGCAGCGTCACCGCCGAAGAGCTGGCCGAGCTGGAGCGACTGCGGCCGCGCACCCGAGGCGATTGCGTTGATGGTCTCCGGCCATGTCCGTTCGCCGGCTGCCGCTATCACCTCTATCTCGACGTCGACGAGGACAAGCGCAGCCGTCGTGCTCCCGACGTGGTGAACATCAACATCCCTCGCCCCGATGTGCCCATCGAGCGCATGACCGAGAGCTGTGCGCTGGACGTCGCCGAGCGCGGGGGCGGCACGCTCGAAGATCTCGGTGTGATCTACGGTGTGAGTCGAGAGCGCATTCGACAGATTGAGGCCCATGCGCTCAAGCGCGTGCGGCTGCACGAGGGCGGTCGCCTCGAGGGTATGCAAGAGGCGCTGGACGAGCTCGAAGACGAGCGCAAGCGGCGATGCCAGGGAGGCGAGGGGTGAAGCAGCAGTCACTCGATATGCTATGGCATGGCGATCAGCCGTGGTTTCGCCTCGACCAGGCAGACGCCGTCGAATGGTTGCTTTCGCTTCCGCCCGAGAGCGTTGATCTGTTCGTCACGGACCCGGCCTATGAGTCGCTCGAGAAGCATCGCAAGAATGGCACGACGACGCGCCTCGCGCACAGCAAAGCATCGAGCAACGACTGGTTCGACATTTTCCCGAACGAACGCTTCGAGCAGCTGCTACCGGCGATGCACCGGGCGTTGCGCCCCGACCGCCACTGCTACGTGATGTGCGACCAAGAGACGGGGTTCTACTTGGTCGAGCTGAACCGTCGCCTCGGCATCTTCACGTTCCACAAGGCGATCATCTGGGACAAGAAGCGCATCGGGATGGGCTACCACTACCGTGCCCGCCACGAGTGGATCCTCTTCTTCGAGAAGGGCAAGCGGAAGCTGAACGATCTCGGGGTGCCGGACGTGCTCGAGTTCGAGCGCGTGGTGGGTGGCTACCCGACCGAGAAGCCGGTGGGGCTGGTCGAGACTCTGATCAAGCAGAGCACCGCGGAGGGCGAGGTCGTGGTCGATCCGTTTGTGGGCTCGGGTTCCGCCGCGGAGGCTGCGTTGCGGTGTGCGCGCCGCTTCCATGGGTGTGACGTGAGCTATCAGGCGACGCAGCTTGCGGGGCAGCGTGTCTCGCGCTGGGTGCAGGGCGTGGCCCAGGGAGGCGAGAGGTAGATGCGCGAACCGCACCTGACAAAACCTGGCGCACGGAAAGGCTCTCGCTATGAAACGTAGACTCAACCGAGAGCCAACGATTGGAGACTGGGGCCCGGTGGCACTGCTGCTGCTCGTGGCGCTGGTGCTGTGCGCCTCGGCGGTGGCCGAAGGGCAAGCAGGTCAGGAAGGGAATGGAGATGGACAGGCGAGAGAAGTGCAGGCGAATCGCGCTCCAAGTGCTGGACGATATCTCAGCCGGGGAGCAATCGGACCTCGAAGAGGCAACGAGGGAGCTGCTGCGCATCAAGTGGCGGGTCGCGGCGAAGGAAAAGGGAAGGCTCGACAAGCGGACGATCGCGGCAAACGAGGGGCCCGAGGGCGACAGGATGCTCCGGTTGTTGATGGGGGACTAACCTTAGAGCCTGCCTCGATCGACCATCTCCCGATCCCCCCAGCCGAGTTCACCCGAGCCGCCCACCACGACCTAGCGCGTGCGTGCGCCGGCGAGGCGAACTTCCGGGCGACGCGAGACCACCTGATGATCGCTTTCGCCGAGGTGCGCTGGTGGCGCTATCAGCGCCGCGGCTGGTCGTTCCACGAGACGATCCGCCGGCACACGATGCTGAAGGACGACAACGCGCGGGCGCGGCGCATCAAGGCGCTGCCGTGGCGCCCGCTGCCCGAGCAGCTCGGATGGATGCGACTGCTCACGCGCATCTGGCAGTGGTCGCAGGGCTGGCACGAGGACCCATGCCCGGGAGCGATTACGTGGCACGGCCGCGAGCCGACCGAACGCGCACGGAAGTGGGTGGGCGAGCGGCGGCTCGTGCGGCTCGAGTGCGGGACGGTCAACGTGCCGTATGCGCTGGCGGGGCGGGCTGGAGGTGAGGCGTGAAGAAGCTCTGGCCGCATCAGGAGCGCGGGCTCACTGCAATCCGGTCTGAGGTCGAAGGCGGCTGCCGGCGCGTGTTGGCCGTCGCTCCGACCGGCGCGGGCAAAGGCACGATGGCAGCGTCTATGCTGGCGGATGCCGCTCGAGCGGGACAGCGCTGCCTGCTGCTGGTGCACCGACGCGAGATCGTGAAGGACATCGCCAAGCGTGTGAGCGCCCACGGGGTCGCCGCTGGGATGATTCTCCCGGGCTCCCCGCAAAAGCCACGAGCGAAGGTGCAAGTCGCGAGCGTTCAGACGCTGGCCCTGGCCGACGAAACGCCGCCGGCCGAGCTGGTGATTGTTGACGAGGCGCACCACTACGCGGCGGACGAATGGGGCGCCGTGCTCGCGCGGTACCCCGCGGTGACCATGGTGGGATTCACCGCGACACCGCAGCGAGGCGACGGCCGCCCGCTTGGCGATGTGTTCGATGGGCTGGTAGTCGTGGCCCACTACAGCGAGCTGATCGAGGAAGGGCTCATCGTGTCGAGCGCGGTGCTGCGTCCGCCTGCTGCTCTCGGGAAAGACCTGGCCCAGGACCCGGTTGACGCCTATCTGCGCTACGCCCCCGGCACCCCTGCGATGCTATTCGTGCGGAGGGTGCGGGAGGCGAAGCGCGCGGCCGAGCGCATGACTGAGGCCGGGCATCCATGCGGGTTCATCACCGCCGAGACATCAACGGGCGAGCGCGACGAGACGGTTGCGAAGCTGAAGGATGGCAGACTGACGGCGATCGCCAACGTGTTCACAATGACCGAAGGCGTCGACGTCCCTCGGGTTCAGACCATCGTGCTCGCGAGGTCGTGCCAGCACGCGAGCACCTACGTGCAGATTTGCGGGCGGGCGCTTCGAGCCGCACCCGGCAAAGAGCGGGCGCTGCTGCTGGACCTGTCGGGCGCGAGCTACGCACATGGGATGCCGCACGACGACCGGGTGTACACGTTGGATAGCAGGGGCATGGGTGGCGGCTCCGGCGGGCGCGAAGGTACGGGCGAGCGAGACATGTCGCCGGGCGAAGTGCTGGGGGTCGAGCTGGAGCCCGTGGGCGGCGGCGATGCGGCGATGCGGGCCCCCGACCCGAAGCGCGAGCGGTGGGATGAACTGGCAGTCGAGATCGAGGCGGGGCGCCTGACGATCGCGGCCGGCGTCGATGTGTATCGGCGTGAGTTTGGAGAGCGGCCGGCGTGGGTGGGCGAGTTGTCGGAAGTGGCGAAGGAAAGAGAGCGGGGGAGAATGACACGGGTGCACCCGCGATTGGCCAGGCTAAAAGAGCAGGAGCTTCTGGGATGACACTGTCGGACCGTGACCTCGCTTCGATGAATGAGGGCTCCGCTCGATTCAAGGTTGATTTCTACACGTTCCTCCGGGTCCTTGGAGACCATCACGACGACTTGACTCAAGGCATGGCGGCCCAGCTTGTTGCTGACCCGTCGACGGCCGCGAGTGCTACGGACATGGCCATGCACATTCGCATGTCAGCGGCGTGGAAGGTGTGTGGGTACCCTCAGATCGTTGTGTCCGAAAAACTCGCCTATCAGTTTTGCGAAACGCGGATAGGTGAAGACGTCGTGCCAGAAGAGGTTGGGCTGCCGTGGAGCACGTTCATGCTCCGCTTGCCTTTGGGCCTATTTCGTGACTTCGGGGTCACGAAGGACAAGGGCTGGCATGACCCGGCGTACTACGACTACACGATCTTTCACACGAAGCCGGACAGCAGCCAGCTGCTCGTCTACACGGGTACGGAGTGGCTCTTCGCTGGCGGAAGCCCTGCGCACTATCGGAGTGTCGCGCACATGGCCAGTTCGAGCGCGGAAATGGGGTACATGGATGGTGACGAAGATCGGCCATCAGCACTGGCGCGTGGCTTTCTGTCACCACGGGATGCGGACAGGCCCGTGCAAGGGGTTGCGCGGGAATCGGGAGCAAAGCTTCGCCGGTTTCAGCTGTGCTGCGTGCTGGAAATGATGTCTCCGCGACACAGTTCTGGAGTGGCGCGAATTCGTCGTCGAGGGGCAAAGAAGAAGCGTGGCTTACCGAAGTCGCACACCTACCAGATATCGAGAGACGTGTCCGTGGACCTGCGGGAGCGCGTACGCCAGGACCTCGGCCTCTGTTCGTCGAACAAAAAGTCCTCTGGTGAGCGGCCCAGGGTCCAATCCCTCGTCCGCGGCCACTGGAAGCGCCAGCGCTACGGCAAGGGCAACAAGCTCGTGAAGTACATCCACATCGAGCCGTACTGGAAGGGGCCGGAGGATGCTCCCATCGCGGTGCGGTCGCACATCCTGAAAGGCGGAAACCCGAATGACTGTTGACGTGCTCCAGGTTGTGCCCGCCCCAGAGGGATCCGTGGCTGTATGGTGGGAGGTGGACGAGGAGCTACCGGGTGGTGGAAGGCTGTGGACGCAGCCGTTTCACTTTCTCGCGCTTGTGCGAGACCGGCCAGAGTCGACGCCGACGAAGTATGACACGCCGCATGGCTACGGTGACCGCTTGGTGCCGATGATGCCGGGGCCGAGCTATTGCGATGTCGACGTTGAGTTGGCCCCTGAAGAGATCGACGGCGTGTTTATGGTGCTCCCAGGCAACGACTTTGCTGCTGCCAGCGCACGCGCGCGCGAGTTCGCGGAGACAAGAGAGAAGGCGCGCGCGCCCAAAGCAAAGCCCCCCGGCACCTAACTGGTACCGAGGGGCCTCCGGGATCAGCAAGTCGCCCACCTGCTGGATCGGAGAATGAGACAGGTGACCAAACGTGTCAACACGAGCGCGAACGGCGGGCGGCCTGCTCCCGAGCGGAGGCACGTTTGATCCCCGTCGACTCCGACGGCCGCTTCTACTGCGAGCCGCTTCGTTGCCGGCTGTCGAAGGTCAGCTGCAAGGCGCGCTTTCAGCTGGCCATGGCCGGGAACAAGCGCCACGCCGAGGGTCCGTGCTCGCGCTGCAACGTGGGGCGCTCGCTGAACACGCGCGGCCGGATGCCGAAGAAGTTCAAGCTGAAGGTGCTGAAGGCGCCGGAGCCGGTTGCCAGCCGCGACAAGGCGTGGGGCTTCGCCAACTGCCTGCAGTGCGGCACGCGCTTCAAGAAGGGGTCGGGCAACCACCTGTACTTCTGCCGGCGCCGATGCGCCAAGCGCTACTACCGACCGTTCAAGCCGGCGCAGCCGGGGCTGAAGGAGATCGAAACCGTGATGGAGGGCTACTGAGATGAAGATCGGAGACTACGAGGTGCACGATGCTGCGAGGCTGTTCCCGTTGATGGTCGGGGCGGAGTTCGAGGCGCTGTGCGACAACCTGCGCGATCAAGGCCTGCTTGAGGACATCGTGCTGGTGAAGACCGGCAAGTCCGAGAAGCTGCTCGACGGCCGCAACCGGCTGCGCGCGTGCGAGGCGACGGGCATCGAGCCGCGCTTCACCCACTTCGAAGGCAAGGACCCCGTGGCCTACGTGGTGAGCCACAACCTACACCGAAGACACCTCGACGCATCGCAGCGCGCGATGGTCGCGGCGCGCATCAAGCCGCTGTTCGAGGCCGAGGCCGCGCAGCGCTTGCGCGAGGGCGGCGCCCGTGGCGGAAAGGCGTCCGGTTCGGCGCCCGGCAAGAATAAGCCTGTGGAAACATTGCCACAGGCTTCCGAGCGTCGCCCTCCAGCGCGCGACCAGGCGGCCCGCCTCGTCAACGTGAGCGGGCGCACCGTGCAGAAGGCGCAGAAGGTGATCGAGTACGGCTCCAAGGAACTGGCGGCCGCCGTCGACGCTGGCGTCGTCAACGTCGAGCTGGCCGCCCAGATCGCCGACAAGCCGAAGGACGAGCAGAAGGAACTCGTGCGCAAGATCGCCGAGAGCCCGGGCAAGAACGCGCGTGCTGTGCTCCGGTCCCACGACCGCGACACGGTCGTCGAGCAGATCGAAGCCGAGGCCGTCGAGATGCCCGAGGGCCCCTTCCGCGTGATCCTTGTCGACTTCCCCTGGGCCTACGCCAAGCGCGCCGGCGACGGCACCCAGCGCGGACAGACACTGTATCCCACGATGCAGCACGACGAGATCGTCGAGTTTGCGCGCGACAAGCTCGCCCCGCTGGCGCACGAGGACGCGGTGCTGTTTCTCTGCATCACCAACGCGCACCTGGTCCGAGGCGACCACGTCGCAGTGCTCGAGGCCTCCGGCTTCACCGGCAAGACGATGCTCTCGTGGGACAAGGAGCGCATGGGCACCGGTGACTGGCTGCGCGGGCAGACCGAGCACATCATCATGGCCACGCGCGGCCGCCCGATGGTGAAGCTCACCAACCAGAGCACCGTGCTGCCGATGATCTCGGAGAAGCGGCGCGAGCACAGCCGCAAGCCCGAGTCGCTCTACGGCTTCATCGAGGAGCTGTGCCCCGGCAACCGGGTGGAGCTGTTCTCGCGCACCGACCGCCCCGGCTGGACCGCGTGGGGCGCCGAGGCTGGGAGCTTCGAGGCGGAGCTGGGGTTGTGATGGAAGCTCCCAAGCCAAACCTCGACTCTGCCGTTCAGGACCCGCCGCCGCGCCAGCCCGCCGGCCCCGGCATCCACCTGCGCAAGCCGCGCAACAACCAGGAGCAGCGCATGGTCGACAAGCTGCTGCGCGCGCTCCGCAACCGCGACAACGCGCTCAAGCAGCTGGCCCAGCTGAACCGGTCCGTGATGCGCCACCATGCGGCGCTGCGCGATGCCGGGATGCTCGTGGGGCCGGCGCCGTCGATCGGTGAGGCGGAGGACGGAGAGGGGGTTTTGCCTCCCCCCCGCACGTAGGATGCCGCGAGCGAAGCCAAAATCGGCGCCGGGCCGCCCCACGAAGCTGACGTCGGCGCTGCGCAAGAAGTTCGTGCGGGCCGTCAAGTTCAACTACTTCGAGACGGCGGCGGCGCTCTGCGGCATCGACCCGAGGACCGCCAGGCGCTGGATGAAGCGCGGCTCCGACGAGCTCGAGCGCATCGAGGCGGGCGAGCCGCGCAGCAAGGAGAATGCGGCCTATGCGCTCTTCTGCGCCGAGGTGCGCGCGGCCGAGGCCAAGGGCGAGTCGGAGATGGTCCGGCGGCTGACGGCGCACGGCAAGGAGCACCCCTCCGCGGTGATGCAGTACCTCGAGCGCAAGTACCCGAAGCGCTGGGGCAACCGAGTGAAGATCGTGCAGGAGATCGAGGCTGAACTCGACGCGGTGTTCGCCAAGCTCGAGAAGCACCTGACGCCAGAGGAGTACGCCCGTGCCCTTGCGGCACTCGACGCGCCGGATAGTTAGGCGCCGGCGTGACGCGATAGCCGGCACCCAGGCGCTCGACACCGCGGCCCTCGACGAGGAACGCGAGAGGTGCACGCAGAGCTTCGCCGCCTACATCAAGGCGGCGTGGCCGCACGTGGAGCCCAAGCGCCTGGTATGGGGATGGCACCACGACGCGATCGTGGACCACCTCGAGGCGGTCACGAGCGGCGACATCAAGTATCTGGTGATCAACGTGCCGCCCGGCAGCACGAAGACGCTTTCGGTGCAGGTCTTTTGGCCAGCCTGGGAGTGGATCTGCGACCGGCACGCCCGGTCCGACGAGTTCCCCACCGGATTCCGGCCCGACATGAAGTACCTGTTCGCGACCTACGAGTCGGGCCTCGCGCGCCAAAAGTCGCTGCTGTGCCGCCAGCACATGGAAAGCGATTGGTACCAGTCGCTATTCGCGGGGCGGTGGCAGCCGAATCGAGCTCAGTGGGGCGTCGAGCTGTTTGGTAACCGCCAGGCCGGCTGGCGGCTCGCCACCAGCGTGGGAGGGCGCGCGACGGGCACGCACCCGAACCGCCAGATCGTGGACGACCCGACGAAGCCGCAGGACGTGCTGGCGGGCACGGGCAGCTCGACGAAAGTGGCGCTGGCGAACACCCAGACCTGGTGGACCCAGACGATGACGACGCGCAAGGCGGACGCCAACACAGCGCGCATCGTGATCATGCAGCGCCTGCACGAGTCCGACCTCGCTGGCCACATCATCAAGGAAGGCGACGCCGAGGTGCTGCGAATCCCGATGCACTTCGAGTCGAAGTTCCCATGCCGCACAGTGCTGCGGCGCGCGCCCAGCGGAGAGCCCGAGAAGACCTGGGAGGACCCGCGCGCCGACGAGGGGCAGCTCATGTGCCCGGAGCTTTTCGACGAGCAGGAGTGCGCCAAGCGCAAGAAGGGTCTCGGACCGCAGGGCTATGCGGCGCAGGAGCAGCAGCGCCCGGCGCCGGCGGGCGGTGCGCTCTACAAGCAGCACTACTTCAAGCACTGGACGGCGCGCCCCATCGGCGGCGTGTGGATCATCGCCGGCGACTGCACGTTCAAGGCGCTCGACACCAGCGACTGGGTGGCGCTGCAGGTCTGGTGCGCGCAGGCGCCGCACTTCTACCTGATCGACGAGATCCGGGAGCGCATGGGGGTGCTCGACACGTGCAAGGGGATTCTCACCCTCAAGAGCCGCTACCCGCAGGTGGGCGCGGTCTGCATCGAGGATGCCGCGAACGGGCCTGCGGTCGTGGAAATCATGAAAAAGCGGGTGCCCGGCATTCGGCTCGTGCCCACAGGTGGCGGCAAGTACGCCCGGGCGAACGCCACGAGCGTCTACCACGCATCGGGCAACGTGTTCCTGCCGCCGCTCGAGCGTGCCCCGTGGGTCCAGGACTACATCGAGGAGCACCTGAGCTTTCCGGTGGGCGCCCACGATGACCGCGTCGATGCGCAGTCACACGCCATCGTCCACCTGTCCGAGGGCATGGCCGACTTCGAGAAGATGCTGGCGACGATGCGCGAGCTTGGTATCGAGCCGTAGGGCGTGGCTCGGGCGAGGTCAGTTCAATCCGATTGTAGATGGGGCCCGTTCACCGCGTCGTAGGACAAGGCGTGCTGCTGAATCTGCTCGATTCCGCCTTCTTGCGCCTCGACGGCTTCGCCAACGCGGTCACCGGGCTCGGCACTGAGACGCTCGACAAGACCATGTCGGCGCTGTTCCAGCGCGCCGTCCGTCGCCACGATTCCTACTACGAGAGCCTGTACGAGGAGGACCCCTTCGCGCGGAAGGTCTGCGAGAAGCTGCCCGAGGAGATGCTGCGCAACGGCTTCGACCTCTCGATGGGCGACGAGGAAGATGCGCTTGAGGTCGCCACAGCGGTGCGCGATGAACTCCGGCGGCTGAAGGCGACCGACCGCGTCAAGTCCGGCCTGGTCTGGGAGCGCGTGCTGGGCGGTTCGGCCGTCCTGATCGGCGTCGACGATGGCGCGAGCGACCCGTCCGAGCCCTTGCGCGAAGAGAGCATCAGGCGAGTGACCCACCTCAGCGTGGTGGACAAGCCGCGCATCTACGCAAAGACCTGGTACGCCTCCACGCACGAGCGTGCAGGCTGGCCGGAGCTCTACACGCTGACGCCGTTGGATGGTGGCAGCCCCGTCGATGTGCACGAGACCCGTCTGCTCGTGTTTTCCGGCGGGCGCGTGTCGCACGAGCGCAGGGTCGCGTTGCAGGGCTGGGGCCATTCGGTGCTCGCCTCGATGCACGAGGTCCTGAGCGACTACTCGATGAGCTGGCGTGGCATCGCGCACATGCTGCAGAGCGCCAACCAAGACGTCTGGTACATGAAAGACCTCCGTTCGGCGCTGACCAGCGGCACCGACGCTGCGAAAGCCTACTTCGCCGCGCGCTTCCAGCTGGCCCAGATGCGCCAGGGGCCGAACCGAGCAATCGCACTCGATTCGGACGGCGAGAAGTTCGAGCGCCATGGCTCCACGCTGACCGGCATTCCCGAGACGCTGCAGCAGATGAACCTGCGCCTGTCGGCCACGGCCGGGATGCCGGTAACCGTCCTATTCGGCATGTCCCCCGCAGGCATGAACGCCACCGGTGAGAGCGACCTGCAGATGTGGCACGGCAGCGTCAAGGCGCGCCAGCAGGACCAGGCGCAGCCGCACTTCGAGCGCTTGATTGACCTGCTGATGAAGTCCAAGGAAGGCCCGACCAAGGGCAAGGTCATCGAAGGCTGGAGCCTGACGTGGCGCCCGCTGCTCGAGATGTCCGACGGTCAGCGCGTCGAGCTGCGGCTCAAGCAGGCGCAGGCGGACAAGGCGTATATCGACGCCCAGGTGCTGCTGCCCGAGGAGGTCGCCCGTAGCCGCTTCCGGCCGGAGGGCTACAGCATCGAGACCGGCATCGACTTCGAGGCGCGCGAAGACATCCTCGAGGCGGAGCGGCAGGAGCGCCTCGAGGCAGAGGCGCGGGCCAAGCTCGCATTCCAACAGGCGGGGCAGGGCGATCCCGAGGATCCCGACGCTGAGGACGAAGACGACCCGCCGCCGGATGACGAGTAGCCGCCGTGCCCACGGCTGACCAGATTGCGCAGCTGCGGGTCCGCCGGCTGGTCTCGGAGGCGGCTGGGCGGCGGGTGAGGCCGCAGGCCAACATCGCGCCCCAGCGTGAGCCTCGCGCTATCCGGATGCGCTACCTGGTGGCTCTGCGCGGCATCGTCGCGGACATCCAGCGGGCGACCAAGGCGGCGGTCGTCGACAAGCTGCCGGAGCTGTTCGCCCTGCTTCCAGCCGAGCTGAGGCTCGACGCTCCCCCGGACGATGGCGCGCGCGGACTCATGCTGGAGCTGCGCTCCGACGTCGACGGCATCCTGTCGGACAAGCCGCTGATGACGCTTTCCGAGCGCATCGCCCGGGACGTGTCGACCTTCAACCGCTCCGAGTTCAGCAAGCAGATGAAGATTGCGATCGGCATCGACCCCTTCGTTGCCGACGCGAACCTGTCCTCCTACGTCGACGGTTTCGTCGCGGAAAACGTCGCGCTGATCAAGAGCATCGGCTCAGAGCAGCTCGGACGGGTCGAGGGAATCGTGATGCGAGCGCTGCGAAACGGCACTCGCGTCGAGACCGTGCGCAAGGAGATCCAGCAGAGCTTCGGCCTGTCGAGGAAGCGCGCAGAGCTCATCGCCACCGACCAGGTGAGCAAGCTCAACGGGCAGCTCACGCGCTCGCGACAGCAGCAGGTCGGCATCGAGAAGTACCGATGGAGCACCAGCCGCGACGAGCGTGTCCGCCGTCGTCACCGCGAACTCGAAGGGACCGTCCACAGCTGGAGCCGGCCGCCGGTGGTGGACGCGAAGACGGGACGAAGGGAGCACCCAGGCGGCGACTTTCGCTGCCGATGCGAGGCGATTCCGGTGGTCGACGACCTGCTCGAGCAGCTGGGAATCGTGCCGCCGAGCCGACCCTCCCGGCCCGCTCCGAAGCCCGTCAAACGACCGGCGAAGACTGCGCCGGCGGCACCCGTCCCGTCCGCAGCGTCGCCGAAAGCGCCGCCCGCAACGACACCATCACCGGCTCCCCTGTCGGTGCAGGCCGCGGCGAAACTGCAGCAAGCGCGGGTCATCGAAGCTGCCAAGCAGGCGCAGGCGGCAGCGGACGCGGCCGCGCTTGAGAAGGCCCGGGCCGCGGTGGTCGTGCAGGCGGAGGCCAAGCAGGCGGCGCTCGACAAGGTCGCTACGGCGCAGGCCAAGGCCGCAGCCTACAAGGCCGAACTCGATGCGCAGAAGAAGGTGAAGGCTGCAGCAGAAAAGCAGGCCGCTGTCGAAGCCGCGGCGGCATCGCACAAAACAGCGTTCGAGGCGCTCGCTACGCACGGTGCCGACCCGGAGGTCGCGTTGAAGGCGCTCCTTGGCATTGCGCAGAAGGAGCCGGAGGCATTCGCGCAGCTCTACAATCTGATCATCAAAGGCGGGAAGGGGCTGTCACCGAAGTACCTGAAGAACCTGCCGAAATCGAAGGGCAAGGACGCCAAAAAGATCCTAACCAAGCTTGGGTTCGAGCTCGCACCTCCGAAGCCGAAGTGGGACAAGCCTTATCCGCCCATCGAGCCGGCTCCGCTACAGCAGTTTTCCTTCCAGGTGGTCGACGGCAGCGGATTCCAGTGGCACGACGTCTACAGCGCGGATGGACAGACCAAGTTCGCGTTCATCAAGCGGATCGGCGACGAATGGGTGGTCGACCCGCCGGCGGACCTGAAGGCGAAGGGGTGGGACAAGCTGACGTGGCAGGGGACCGACGAGGGAAAGTCCTTCGCCGTCTCCTACGCGATCGATGTCTCGGAAGCGATCAAGGCCTCCAAGCTGGCGCCCGCGAAGTCTGCGGGGGCGGCGGCATTCACGCCCGCGCCCAAGGCCATTGGCTGGAGCGGCAAATGGAAGGGGCGGCGCGACGTGAAGGTCGGCGCCGATCCGGCGAAGGATCTTGCGAAGCGGTTCCGGGATGGGCGAAGCGGTACCGCCGTTGCGGGCGATGGAGAGTGGATCGAGGACTTCAATATCCAGATTCAGCAAGAAATCGTGGACGGTCGGCCCGAGTTCGTCGCGAGGTTCAAGGTCAACGAACACAAGGGCGCATCCTTTCGGAAGGCGATGGAGACTGCAGGCGGGCGCCCTGCCGCCTTCCAGTTCTCCGGCCTCGATTCGCTCGGCAGTGAACGGCTGGTGAAGGACCTGTCGAAGCTTCAGGACGCGCCGGGCTCGCACCAGGGACTGCGCGCCGTGGATGTGGAGGGCGCGCTCGTCGAGTTTCAACGGGGGGTTGCGCGAGGAAGTCAGGTCTCTGCCATGCACAACGCTGTCGAGGTGCGGCTGCCGATGCCGGACGACCTTCAGGAGGGCTATCGCCACTTCGCTCGCGTGATGCAAAAGCTGGGTGTGGACGTCACGAAAGGGCCTAACAAACGGGCGATCGACACATGGAAGAAGGCGAAGCTGATGTCGGTCACAGAGGGCGCGCGCGAGGATCTCGCGGCGCTGAGGTCCCGGGGCCCGCTGAAGGTGAACGAACTGTGGGAACGGCACGCCACCCCCGAGCTGCGGGAGCTGCTGGAGGACGTGCAGCTGCGCGAGGTGTCTCCGGGCAAGGTGGCGCCCTACAGTCCCAAGCTGGCTCAGCAGCTCAAGGACAGCGGCGCGACCCATCTGGTGCATCACAGCAGCGCCGACGCGGTGGAGCTGCTGGAACAGGTCCTGGTCAAGGACGGCCAGAATGCGCTCCTGTCTAGCCGAGAGCGCTACAACCGGGGCCTATTCTTCCGCGGCATGTCCACTTCAACGGACTTCGAGACAGGAGGGGCCGACAGCGTTTTCACCAGGATGCGGCGTGGCGCGCCTGAAGCCAGCGCTGGCGTGCAGTTTGAAATCGACCCGGGCGAGCTGGGGCGCCTGGACGCCTACATGTTCAACAGCGATGAGTTCGGCCGAACGGGGCCGGACCACGTGCGGCGCCGCGAGACTCTACGTGGTATGATCGATCTCGCGGGGGGCAGTTCCCGCTCGCTATCCAGTAGCAACGAAATAATGTTCCGACACAGCATTCCGGTCAGCTCAGTGCGCCGCATTCAGGTGCCGAGCGGTGCGCGAGCCCGCGTGCTGCAGATGCTCGATGATGCCGGGGTCGAGCAGGTCAACGGGATCCCGGTATCGGACTTCATACAGTCGGGCTCCTACTGATGTTTGATTGGCCCGAGGCGGTGGTGATCGACGCGCCCAATGGGGCGGCCCTGGCTGGTTTGCGTCCGCGGTACATGGCGGACGACGAGACGCAGACGCAGGTACTGGAGTGGCACGAGGGCGGGCATGTGCGAATCCGGGAGCTCGCCCGCGTGGTCGAAGACACGCCCGAGCGCTTCGTGGCAGAGACCACCAGCGGGGAGCTCTGGACGATCGAGAAGATGACGCTCGAGCGCTATCGCGAGCGGGTGCGGGAGCACACCGTCGGGAAGCCGGACTTCGAGACCGAGGCCGAGATGCTCGAGGCGATGCGAAGGGAGTGGTGATGCAGAGAGACCGTGGGGACTTATGGGATTGGCACGATGCCGGCTACCGGATCGTCGTCAGCACAAACATCGGGTACTGCCCGAAGACGTTCAGGAACAACATGGGGGCGGGCATCGCGTGGCAGGCAGCGCGCCGCTACCCGGGGCTGCCCGATTGGTACGGCCGCCAGTGTGCGGAGCGCGGAGCCGAAACGCCGGTGCTTGAGCGCGAGGACTTGCGGCTGGTCTTCTTCCCGGTCAAGCCGTTTCGCCCGGAGGATCCCGAGCGCGGCTGGGCACAGAATGCGAGCCTCGATCTGATCGCGGACCGCGCGCGCCAGCTGGGAGTGATTGCGACAGCTGGGGCACCAATCGCGATGAGCACCGTCGGAGCTGGTCCGAAGGGGAGCGGAGGCGGCCTTGACCCGCGAGAGGTCGAGGAACTCCTGCAGCGTGAACTCGGCGAGTCGAGCGAAAGGGTTGTGCTTGTCGAGTACGACCCGCAAGCAAGCCGTGTGATTCCGGCGCTCGCAATCTCGGCTCCGGGTCGAACACGTGGCGCCAAGCCGCGCCGCGTTGCTGCGCGTCGTTGACTGAGCGTCATACGCGGTCAATAGTCGCTTCATGCAGCTGAGCCGCCGCCGCTTCCTCACCAGCCTCGGGGCCGGCGCTGCCGCTGGCCTGGTGTCGCTCGCAGCCCCCGCCCCGGTACGCCGCTTCTGGCAGGTGCCGCGCGGGGCGCCGGTGAAGGGGCCAAGCGACCTCGACTGGTACGCGGTGGTGGGAGACGACGGGCGCATCGTGGCCTCGCCAGATGGCGTGAGGTGGATGGCCACCGGCATCGACGACGAGCGCGTGCGGCCGGGGCACGGCGCACTCGATGGCTCGCCGCCGAAGTGGGGCGCGATGCCGCCGGGGCCATCCGCTCTTGTGACCGGCCACGTGCGCGTTGCCCAGCCAAGCGCGGAGGAAATCGCGCGGAAGTTGGCGATGGAGATCAGCCACGCGGTACGCGACCGGCTGGGCGATTTCCTCGGCGCTGCCCCCCTGAACTTCTCCGACAGCGACGAGGTGAAGCGGCAAGTGCTCGCTGAGCTCTACGACCGCTTGCCGCCCGTTCAGCCAAGCATCAAGGCCAGCGCCCGCGGCCGGCTGGTCGACATCAGCGTCGACTTCGACGTGACCGTCTAGCGGCCGACCCAGCCGGGGTCAGTTTACGCCTGCCTACGGTGACGGCATGACGCCGTCGGCGCAGGAAGGTCACCAGCGATTCGACTTTGCCCAGATCGGCCAGGTCGAGGTGCTGCCCTCCGGCGCGCTCCGGATCCCGGCCACGCTCGGCCGGGTCGGCGTCCTCGAGTACCGCCGCGGCGGCCAGGTGGTGCGCGAGCTGCGGCCGCCCGACGAAGTGTTCAGGGCCGACTCGGTGGCGACGTATTCGGGCGCCTTCGCGACCGACCTGCACCCGCCCCGCGACAAGGCCTGGATCACCACCAAGAACTGGAAGGACTGGGCGGTCGGCTACGTCAGCGACGGCGTGCGGCAGGACGGCAACCACCTGCGGGGCACCCTCATCGTCCACGACGAGAAGATGATCGGGCTGATCCAGGGCGGCGAGCGCCGAGAGCTGTCGCCCGGCTACATCTGCCTGAAGCTCGACGAGACGCCGGGCAAGTTCAACGCCGCCACCGGCGACTACGGGCCCGATGTGGCCGAGGGCCAGCCCTACGACGTGGTGCAGCGCAGCATCGTCTACAACTCGGTGGGCATCGGCCCCCGGGGATGGGGCCGGCAGGGCAGCGAAGTTGCGCTGCGACTCGACGGCGCCGACGACGATGCAGACCTGGGCGTCCTGCGCCTGGACGGCACGGCGCTCGGCGACTTCCTCAGCTCGCGGATGCGTCAGCTCAATAAGTCGCTCGCGGACCTGGCCGCGGAGACCGGAATCCTCGCGCCCAAGCAGCCCGAGGATCAGCCGCTACTGCGCAGCGGGCCGCGCCCCAACCGCACGTACATCCTCGAAGCGATCCTCGACGGCTGGACCGACCGGCCGAGCGACGCGCAGCTCAAGGCGCTCGCCAAGGCGCTCGAGGTCGACCTCGACGAACTCATCAAGCTCATCCCCGACGAGCTCCAAAAGCTCGACGGCGGTGTCACCCCCGAACCCAAGCAAGAGAGCACGACGATGGAAATGATCGAAATCCGCCTGGACGGCCTCACGGTCTCGGTGCCCAAGCAGGCGGCCGAGATCATCAACAAGGCGATCGACGAGCGCGACTCGAAGATCAAGGCGCTCACCGACGCCGGCAGCGAGAGCAAGGCGCGGCTGGACGGACTGACCGAGCAGCTCGGCGCCGCCGAGATGCTGCTCGAGGAGTTGCCCGGCCAGCTGCGCGGAGAACTCGCCGCGCGCAGCAAGCTCGAGGACCAGGCGCACTCGGTCCTGGGCAACGACCCCGACGGTCGCCCCGTCAACCTGGACGGCAAGAGCGACCGCAAGGTCCGCGAGATGGTGCTCGCCGCCATCGCGCAGAAGGCCGGCGGCACCGAGCTGAAGCTCGACGGCGAGGACGACACCTACGTGCGCGTCCGCTTCGACGTGGCGATGGAGAATTTCAAGGCGCCCGACGCCAGCGCAAAGGCCCGTGAGGCCGCGCTCGGCGGCACCAGCCCGAAGGTGCGCCAGGACGCTGGCAACGGTCCCGACCCGGTGGCCGCCCGCAACGCGATGATCGAGAAGCGCTCGAACGCCTGGAAGGGCCAGCCCAACTGAGGCGCAACCCACTTCACTGCCAGACGACTCACTCAAACCGTCAACCGCCAGCCAGCTGAGATTCAACGATGCCCGTACAGACCACCTACGCCACGAAGCCCGCGTCCCGCGCCGCGGGCATGGTCGCCAACGCGTTTGGCCCGCCCCAGTACGTTTCGCGTCCGCTGTCGACGCGGCAGCTCGAGGAGATCACCTTCGGTGACGACGGCGGCGCCGAGCTCTACACCGTCACTATCGACGGGGTTGAGGTGGCCAACTACACCTCGACGGGGACCAACACCGCGACCCAGCTGCGCGACGAGATCTACAACGACCTGGTCGCCGCCGGCATCGTGACCGAGCAGGTGAGCACCGACAAGCTGCTCATCGAGGCGCCCGGCGACGACGCGGCCGACGACTTCACAATCGCGCTGTCGGCGGTGTCGGGCACGTTCTCGAAGACGCAGCTGGTGGCGCACGGCCAGGAAGTGCCCTTCGGCCTCGGCCTGGTGCGCGACGACCGCGCGCCGTCGGGCGGGCCGCGCAAGTGCCGACTGCCGCGCCTGGCCACCGACGTGACCGGGGGCTTGTTCCTCGGCGTCGCAGCGCAGAACGTGATGCGCGAGCCGAACGTCAACGGCTGGCCGCACCAGTCGATGCCCAACATCCTGCGCGTCGGCCACATCTACGTGGTCGTCGAAGCGCCCGCGGCCGGCGCCGGCACCGAGGGCAAGAACCTCTTCATGCGCCACGCCTCCGGCGCTGGCGGCACCCAGCTCGGCGCGTTCCGCGAGGACGCCGACTCCGCGTCCGCCGTCGCGGTACCGGGTCTTCGCGCGATGGAGGACTGGACCGCCGCCGGCACCGTCCTCGCCGAGTTCATCCCGCAGACCTGATCCTGACGGGGCCACGACTAGCACGCTTCTGACCAGATCCAATCAAGCTCACAGGAACACAGATGAACTTCTTCGACATCGATTTCTCGACGCTCTCGCCGGCGCAGAGGCTGCAACTGGGCGCGGTCGCCAACGGGATGAACCTCGACGCCAACGAGACGGCGCTTCTCGAGCGGCAGCTGCGGCACATGGAGGCGCAGCTGTACGAGGTCGAGTACCCGGAGCTGCGCCACACGCGCTACATCCCGCAGGACACCTCGACGCCCGTTGGCGCCGAGTCGATCCTGTACCGGGTGATGGATCAGGTCCGAGCGGCCGCGCTCATCACCGACTACGCGAACGACCTCCCGAACGTCGACGTGATCCTCAAGGAGTACCCGATCCCGATCAAGGGCTACGGCAACCACTACAAGTACTCCCTGCGCGACCTGCAGCACGCAGCCTTCAGCGGTCAGCCGATCGACACGCTGCGCGCCCAGACCGCGCGCGACTCCATCGAACAGTCGCTCGACGAGGTCGCCTGCCTTGGCGAGCCGAGCGTGGGCATCAAGGGCTTCATCAACAACGACGCGGTGGACATCCTGACCGCCGCGACGGTCGGCGGTGACGTCACGTGGGCCGACAAGATCAATGGCACCGGTGGTGCTGCGGCGGTGATCGCGGACATCTCGGAAATGCGGAACCACATGATCGTCGACACCGAGCAGCTCTACCGGCCCAACGCCTACCTGCTTCCGACGGCGCTCTTCGAACTCATCAACACCACGCCGTTCAGCGCCAGCGGCGGCAGCGACCGGACCATCCTGGAGTGGTTCCGGCAGAACAATCCCGGCGTCAGCATCGAAGGCTGGTGGAGGTTGGACAACGCCAACGCAGCGGGCACCGGCGGGCGCATCGTCGCCTACTTCCGTGACCCGCGCATCCTGGTCGAGAAGGCCGTGATGCCCTTCAATCAGCTGCCTCCGCAGGCCAAGTCGCTGGCCTTCATCATCAACTGCTGGGCGCTGACCGGCGGCACGCACATCTACCGCCCAAAGGGCGTGGTCTTCATGGACGGCGCCAACTGAGGCGCTGGCCTGATCGCTCTGTTCTGCTGACCTCAAACCGCGACGAGAGACTCCATGACTCGGACCATCATCAACAAGCGCAAGCACTCGCTGAAGACCGAGAACGGCGTGCTGCTACGCCCGGGCAAGAACGACCTGGGCGCGGCAAAGGTCGAGGCGCTCCGCAAGAGCGAGGCCGCCAGGACCTGGCACGAGCTCAGCTGGATCAGCGTGCAGAAGCCCCCGCCCGAGAGCCTCGGCGCGGACCTCGGCGGCGACGAGGAGAGCGACTCCCCACTGCGCAGCCTGAACGCCAAGGAAGCGATCGCCATGGTCGCGTCGGTGGAGGACGCCGAAATGCTGCTCGGCATCCTCGACGACGAGAAGCGCAGCACGGTGCGCTCCGCCATCGAGCGACGTCTCGACGAACTTACGGCCGCCAGCGGCGAGGGCGGCGGTCAGGGCGACGAGAGCGACAGCGGCGCAGGGGCCAGCGAAGGCGGCGAGGGCTCGGCCCCTGGCGACGGCTGACGCCCGTCAGGACCTAAGCCGTGGCCGTCACCTACGCCCAGTTCATCATCGACTTCCCTGAGTTCGCCAGCGCGCCTCAGCCGGTGGTCGAGTATGAGCTGGGCGTCGCTGCGCGCTCGGTCAACTCGGCGATGTTCGCCGAGCAGGCCAACGACGCGATCGCGCTGCTCGCCGCGCACAAGATGGCGCTGCGCCCCGGCGGCGAGTTCGCCCGGCTCCAGACCAAGGACGGCACGGCCAAGACCACGTTCGGCGAGCAGTACAAGGAGATGCTCACGCACGTCGCGCCGGGGGACAGGGTGCCGTGACGTGGGTCGCACGCGCGTCAAGGTGGTGGACCGCGACCGGGGCTTCAAGCGCATCCGGCGCGAGCTGAGGTCTCGGCGAATCGAGATCACCGTCGGGGTCCAGGGCCCGCTGGGGGCTGCCGTCCATGGCGGCAGCGGCGACGCCACGGTGGCCGACATCGCGGCCTTCAACGAGCTGGGCCTGGGCGTGCCGGAGCGTTCGTTTCTGCGCTCCACGTTGGACGCCAACGCGAAGAAGTACCGCAAGCTGCTCGCCGGCGTCGGCCAGGCCGCCATTGATGGCCGGGTCACGCTCGAGCAGGGGGCTGGCATCGTCGGCGAGGTGGCGGTGGGTGACGCCAAGCAGGCCATCGCGGATGGCATCCCACCGCCCAACGCACCATCCACCATCGAGCGCAAGGGCAGCAGCCGCACGCTGATCGACACCGGTCAGATGCGTAGCGCCATCACGAAGCAGGTGAAGATCACCAAGGCGGGAGGGTCGTAGCGTGGCAACGCCGATGGATTGGACGCCGGTGTGGAACGGTATTCGCGACTGGGTGGTGGCGGTGACGGGCCTGCAGGCGAGCGACGTCAACTGGCGCGACTGGCCGCAGAAGTTTGCCGGCCCAACGCAGGTGCGGCTGAACCCGCTCGCGGCGCCGATGGTCGACACCGAGCTGTCCTACAGCGACACCGGCACCGACCTCGAGGCGGCGCAGGAGGGGCTCACGCTGCTCACGGTCTCGATCGCCGTGCGCAGCCGCAGCCAGGACCCGGCCAAGTTCGGCCTGCGCGAGGCGAAGCTCCTCGAGGCCGCCATCGTCGATACCGAGGAGCTGGTCGCGCTCGAAGCGCTGTGCGTCTACCCGGCCCGGGTGGCGCGCGGCGTGCAGATCGGCGCCTACGAGTGGGACGGACGCATGGAGCAGCTGTGCACGCTCGACATCGAGTTCGCGGTGTCGACCACCCAGGCGATGGGGCCCGTCGGGTGGTTCGACCATGTCGAGGTCAGTTCAGACACGAGCAACGTAGACGGGTCGCCGCTACCGGCTGAACTGCAGCTCTCGAAAAAGCAGGTTGGACCGCCGCCATGAGCCTCGACTCCATCGTCTCCGTAACCATCGACAAGGTCGACGCGAGCCTCGAGCGCACGGCCTTCGATGCGGTCCTGATCGCCGGCTACCACACGGTCTGGGTAGGGCCCGAGAAGACGCGGTTCTACAGCGCCTCCGGTGGCCTGGCCGCGATGGTCACCGACGGCTTCCTGGCGACCGACCCGATCTACCTGTGCGCGCAGGCCTTCCTCGCGGCCAATCCGCACGTCAGCGGCTTCAAGATCGGCAAGCTGGACTCGGCGCCAAGCTGGACCGGGCAGATCACGCCGGTCAACGTCACCGAGGGCTTCGTCTACGACTTCGACGTCATCTCGCATGCCGGGGTGAGCACCAACATCACCTACACGAATGGGGCCGCCGAGACCGTCGCCACGGTCGTTGACGCACTGGTCGCTGCGATCACCGCCATCACCGCCATCACCGCAGCCGACGACATCACCCATGCCACGGTGACCACCGACGGCGTGGGTGAGCTGGCGGCCATCGTGAGCACGCACTCTCGCGCCGACCTCAAGGTGGAGAACCTGACCGCCGACCCCGGTCTGGCGACCGACCTCACGGCCATCGAGGCGGCCGACGACGCATGGTACGGCCTGCTGCTGGCCTCCAACAGCCCGGCCGAGGTGCTGGCGGCCATGGCCTGGGCGGAGAGCCGCACGAAGCTGCTGGGCACCACAGCGAGCGACAGCGAGTGCAAGGACGCTGCGGTCACCGACGACGTGATCAGCACCTCGCAGACCAACAGCTACTTCCGTAGCTGGATCCAGTTCTGCGAGAACGACCTCGACTACGCCGCCGCCACGCTGATGGGCGAGGAGTTTCCGTTCCAGCCCGGCTCGCGCACCTGGGAGTACAAGACGCTTCCGGGCGTCGCGGTCTCTCCGCTTACCGCGGCCGAGGTCGCCGCGCTCATCGGCAAGAACGCCGTCATCTACGTCACGGTCGCCGGCCGCAACGTCACCCGCAACGCCAAGACCCCGGGCGGCGAGTGGATCGACGTCACGCACGGCATCGATGAGATGCACGCGCGGATGCAGGAGGACGTCTTCGGCGTGCTCGTGTCCAACGGCAAGGTCCCCTACACCAAGGCCGGCGTCGCCCTGGTGGTCAATCCGGTGCAGGGCGTGCTGGACGCGCGCGCCGACGAGTCGATCGGCTTCATCGCCAAAGACCCCGCGCCGGTCGCCAGCGGTCCGGACCCGAAGACCGTCAGCGCCGCGGACAAGGCCGTTCGCAAGCTCCCGAACGTCAACTTCAGCTGCACGCTCGCCGGCGCCATCCACGCCGTCAACATCAACGGCAAGGTCTCGGTGTAACGGGAGGTTATCGTGGGCACCAAGCGACACAACCCCGGTCAGATCATCTTCGCCTGGGCCGGGCTGAACATCCGGGGCTACGCGGCCGAGGGTTTCATCACCATCAACCGCACCTCCGAGGCTACCCAGTCGAGCGTCGGCGCCAACGCCGAGGTCACCGTCGAGGTGATCCCCGACGACCGCAAGCGGATTACGCTGCGGCTGCAGCGATCCAGTGACGACAACAAGGCGCTGACCAAGATTTTTCAGGCCCAGCGCACCAGCGGAGACGTGTTCTTTTCGCCTCTGCTCATCGAGGACCCGAACGTGGGCGACAAGCATGTGGCGCCCACGTGCTGGATCATGGACGAGCCCGATCCGGAGTACTCGGCGCAGGTCGGCATCTCCGAGTGGGTCTTCGAAGCGGCGAACATGCAGAGCTTCCACGGCGGGGTCTAGCCGTGGCGCTACGCACCGACGACCGGTTGATCGGCAAGCACACCTACCGGGTGCGCCAGCTGCCCTATCTTGAATCGCTCGCGGTGCTGCCGTACCTGCCGCAGATGCTCGGGCCGACGCTGGCCGCGGTGCTCGAGGGCACGGCCGACGGCGAACTCGCGGCGCTCATGTCGAGTGCTGCCAAGGGCGACGGCGAGGAGGGCAAGGGCGGGCTGCTCAATGCCGACGTGTCGGCGCTCTTTCCGCTGCTGGCTCGCATTCTGCGCGAAGCTGCGATGCTGCCCGACGAATCGATCGCGCGCGCGCTGCAGAGCGTTGCCAAGGCGTTCGCGAAGACCACGTGCATCGTGGGCTCGAAGGAGAAGTTCGGCGTCGACGAGGCGGAGCTTGGCCCGCTCGAAGCGGAGCACTGGCCCGCGCACTGGAGCGAGTGGGCCGGCTGGATCGCGTTCTGCATCGAGGTCAACTACAGCTCTTTTTTAGGCGACAAGCTCAGCGCCGGCGTCCTGTCGGGTCTGGCAAAGGCACCGTCGTCGTCCCAATCCCCGACGGCCTCGACTGGGGGGTCTGGCGGATCCTGAGCTCGCCGCGAATCACGGTGAGCCTGGTCGAGCTCGAGGAGCGATGGAGCGTGGACGACTGGCTGGACGCGCACTTGGCCCTGGACGTCTGGGACGAGCTCGAGCACCAGTCCAGAGCGCGGGCGGGCGGGTGAGGCGATGATCGTCCGTGAGCTCATCACGCTGCTCGGCATCGAGGTCGACGACGGCGACATGCGCAAGGTCGACACCGCGGTCACGCGGTTCGAAGACCGGATGCGCAAGGTCGGCCAGTTCATCGGCGGATCGGTCTTCATCGCAGGCTTCGCGCGCGCCGCCGGCGCCGCCGTCCAGTTCGCTTCCGACGCCGAGGAGACGCTGAACGTCCTCCGCGAGACATTCGAGTCCAACGCGGCCGAGGTCGAGGCTTGGTCGGTGCGCGTGGCTCGCGAGGTGGGGCGCAGCGAGTTCCTGATGCGCGAGATGGCGGGCACCATCGGCGCCGTGCTCACGCCCATGATGGCGGGCAACACCCAGGCCTCGGCCGAGATGAGCACGCAGCTGGCGCAGCTCGCGGTGGATCTGGCCAGCTTCTTCAACTCGACGGAGAGCGATGCGCTGAATGCCTTGCGCTCGGCCATCACCGGCGAGGTCGAGCCGATGAAGCGCTTCGGCGTGGTGCTGACCGAGGCGAATCTTCAGAACTTCGCGCTCGAGCAGGGCATCCGCAAGCAGGTCAAGGCCATGAACCAGGCCGAGAAGACCGCGCTTCGCTACCAGGCGATCATGCACTTCACCGCCAAGGCGCAGGGCGACGCCGCGCGCACCGGTGACGGCTTTGCCAACGCGTCGCGGGCGGCGGCCGACGGCGTCAAGGACCTGGCCACGCGCATCGGCGATCGGCTGTTGCCTTTCGCGACTCGGCTGCTCATCTGGACCCGTGACACGACGCGCAGCTTCATCGAGTTCACGCAGCACAGCCACATCCTCGAAGCCGGCCTGATCACGATGGGGGCGGCGATCGCGGCGCTGGCGGTGGTGATGGTGGCGCCATTCCTGCCGTTCCTGCTCACCGGGGTGAAGGTGGCGGCTCTGGTGGGTGCGATCACACTCGCGGTCGATGACCTGATCACGTTCTTCACCGGCGGCCAGAGCGTCCTGGGCGAGTTCATCGACCAGCTCTACGGCATCGGCACGGCCCAGCAGTTCGTCGACAACCTGAAAGACGGCTGGGACATCATGACCGAGTCGATCGACAAGGCGATGTTGTCGGTCGCCGACTGGACGCTCGAGATGATCGACGCGTTCGGCGAGGGCAAGTCGGCCATGGCGGAGTTCGAGGAAAACTTTGACCAGGTGTTCGGCGAGGGCACCCTTGCGAAGGTCAAAGAATGGGCCTCCAACGTCGTCTCGAGCATCTTTCCGATCTTCGGGTCGATGCGCCAGCTGGCCGAGCTGATTGGACTCGACGCCGCCGCGGGCCAGGCCGAGGGCGCGCTCCCTCGCGCCGTCACCAGAGGCATCGACTCCGCGGTGGTCACGGCGCGCAAGGGCTCCACCGGCGCGGGGCTACGCCTTGGTCGGGCCCGACAGCTCGAGGCCAAGCGCGCGGCCGGCAAGCTGACCGAGCGCGAGCGCACAGAGCTTTCGAGCATCACCGACCAGACCGATGGCCGCGCCTTCGAGACCTACAACGAACGCCGGCGCCGCGAGATTCAGGAAAAGCGCGATGCGCACCGGCGCGCAATCGAGGAGCGGCAGGCGGCGAACGACCGCGGGCTCGGCACCGCGATGGACCTCGCGCGACAGCGGGCTCAGGCGCGACAGAACGCCTTCACCTATGACGTTGCCGCCGCCCCGGCTCGCCGCAGCGCGCCAGCGAGCGTCAATGTCCCCATCGAGGCGAAGATCACGATCCACCAGGCCAGCGACCCGGCAGCCGTCGAAGCGGCCGTGCGGCGCGGCCTGAGCAGCGCCGTGGAGGACGCAGGCGCCGCGCTGTCGAGGGGAGGGTAGGCCATGGCCTTCGACCCCCTGCAGTCGCTCGTGGGCATCACCTCCGACGCCAACGGCGTGATCGGCGGCATCTGGCTCGATGCCGTCGTGCGCGAGCTTCACACCATGCGCAACAAGGCCACCCGTCACCCGCTCGAGAGCGGTGCGGACGTGGTCGACCACGTCATTTCGGAGCCCGACAGCGTGGTGCTCGAGTGCAAGGTCACCAACTCGCCGATCCGGGTGCCGCAGAGCCACGCAGCCGGCGCGCAGCCGGTGGAGCGCGAGATCGATGTGCCGTCGAGCACCGTCGACGTCCTGGGCCTCCAGCTCGACGCCGACATTGCGCTCGGCTTCGGGTCCGTGGGCCTGAACGCCACGGCCAAGCGCGCGCTGGTCAAGTTCATCGATGGGGCGCGCGGCCGCGTTGATGAGGTCTACGCGGAGCTGCAGGCCATCATGGCCGCCAAGCGCGTCGTGGACATCCGCACGAGCCTGCGCGACTACACAGACATGATCATCGAGGACGTGAGCGCCCCGGTGGGCACCGGCGAAGGCGGCCGCGTGCTCAACTTCAGCGTGACCGCCGTGTCGATTCGCACGGCATCCAGTCGCATCGTCGACGCGCCCGTGCCCACGCAGAAGCGCGCGGAAAAGAGCCAGGACGCCGGAGTGCAGCCGGCGCAGAACGCGGACGAACAGGACGTCGGCGCCGAGAAGGCGTCGGTGCTGCACGGGCTGTTTTTCTGATGCCGCAGCGAATCCCACTGCAGACCAGCGTTTCGAGCTTCCGCCAGCGGACGTCGCTCGATGGCGTGCCGTTCGAACTCGAGTTCCGCTGGAATGAGCGGGACGGCGCCTGGTACATGTCGATTGCCGACACCGACGGCAATCCGCTGCGCTCCGGCATCCGGCTCGCTGTCGACTCGCCCCTGCTGCACTCGCTCGTGAGCGACACCCGGCCGAACGGCGAACTCTACGCCATCGACATCGAGGACAGCGGCGAGGAGGCGGGCTTCGACGACCTCGGCCAGCGGGTGGTGCTCTACTACGTCACGGCGGCCGAGCGGGCCGTGCTGGAGGCGTAGGTGGCCAAGCTCTTCGACCGGCAGGTGAGGGTGGTGATCCACCGCCTCGAGCTGACGGGGCTGCGGGTGGCCTTTCAGATCGAGAAGTCGCTGCGCAAGGCGCCGAACCGGGCCGAGATCCGGGTCTGGAACCTCAACGCCGAGCACCAGCGCCAGCTGCAGGAGCAGCGCGACATCCCCGTGCAGCTGCAGGCGGGCTACGTGCAGCCGCCGCTGTCGTCGTCCACCGAGGCGGCACTCGCCGGCATCGGCCTTGAGCGCGCCCAGCAGGGGCTGCCGACGCTCTACCAGGGCGACCTGCGACGCGCCTTCACCGGGCGCGAGGGCCCGGACTGGGTGACGACGATCAGCAGCGGCGACGGCGAGAAGGCGGGCCAGCGCCAGCGCGTGAAAATGAACTTCCGGCCCGGGCTGCGCTGGCGCAAGCTGCTGCAGGACATGGCGAGCGCCGCCGGCGTGGGGCTCGGCAACGCGCTGTCGGCTCTCGGCGGCCTGGTCGACCTCGAGGTCACCACCGGCACCGCGCTGTCGGGCTCGGCGCTCGACCAGCTCGACCAGATGCTGCAGAGCCAGGGCTTCGAGATGAGCGTGCAGGGCGGCGAGCTGCAAGTGCTGGGGAGCACCGGGGCGCTCAAGGGCAAGGCAGTGCTGCTGTCGGAGGCTACGGGGCTCGTCGACAGCCCGGAGCCGGGCAACGACGGGAAGATCAAGGTCCGGTCGCTGCTGCAGCCAGGACTCGAGCCCGGGCGGCTGGTGCGGCTGGAGGCCAAGCGCATAGGCGGCAACTTCCGCGTGGAGCGCTGGACCGGCGTGGGCGATACGCACGGCCAGGACTGGTATGCCGAAGTCGAACTCGGGCAGGTGAGCCCGTGAGGGAAGGTGGTTGCTGATGGATCTGGCCTACGTCATTGAGCAGGCGATCAAGACGGCGCTTCGGTCGGCGCGGGTGGCGCTGCCCGGGCGCATCGTGACCTACGACGCCGACGAGCAGACCGCGGAGGTGGAGCTGCAGCTCGAGGCGCCGCTGATGAAGCTGGACGCCCGCGGCGAGGTCATCCGCGGCCAGCACACCTACGAGGAGTTGCCGCGGCTCTACGCCGTGCCTGTGGGGCATCCGCGCGGCGGCGGCTTCTTCATCCACTTCCCGATGCAGCCGGGCGACTTCGTCTGGGTGATGTTCGCCGACCACAACCTCGACGAGTTCACCCGGACCGGCAAGGTGTCGAAGCCGAAGGACATCCGAAGCCACGAGTTCTACCCCTATGCGCTGCCGGCGGCAGATCCGGCCGTGCCAAACCGGATCCCGAGTCAGGGGGAGACGTGGGCGGCTCAGCGCCTGTGGATCGGAGCGGAGGGCTCCGGCGGCAAGGGCATCTTGATGGGCACCGACGGGAGTGTGAGCATCGGCGGCGAGTCCAACTTCCACTTCATGGTGAAGGGCAACACGCTGCAGGATCACCTCGACGACATCAAAGCCGACCTCGACGACATGAAGGCGACGTTCGACGACCATCGCCACGTTGCGCCAAGCGGAGGTGGTCCGACCGACACGCCGGTCGATGCTACGCTGCCCACGCCTGGCCCCGTCACGTTCCCGACACCAACCACGCCGCCCGACGTGCGGAGCTCGAAGCACAAGATCGATCAGTAGGGCGTGGTGAGCTACGGCGTGGCGCAGGGCTCCCATGAGGCCGCGTCGCCGTTCGTGCCGTAGGCGCAGACCCATCCCGGGTCGCCAGCGCTGGCGGCGTCAATGGACGGCGCTTCCGGCCATTGCGCGCCGGCGTTGTCTCCGAGCGGGGTAGAAGGCGGCGAGCCCCATCTCACGTAGTCGCAGATGGTCGTCGTGTCGCCCGCTGGCACGAGGGCGAGTTCGCCGCCGTCAGCGGACCGGCTGGAAGGCGGCAGGGAGCCGGCGGTGAGCTGAGCAGTGCTTTTCGCCAGGAGGCGCGACGTCGGGCAGGCCTCGGTCAGCGGCCGACACTGCAGCGGGTCCGAGGTGGAGCAGACATCGATCTGAGCCAGGCACAGGTCGGCGTTCGCTCTGTTGAGCACATGGAACCGCTCGAGCACACCCGACTCGAAACGTAGCCCAACCAACAGCTCATTGATCGGCGCCGAGATGCACTCGTCGGTCGTCACGTCACAGCCCTCGACCGTGCACGGGTCCCCGTCGTCGGGACACGATGAGGGATCACATCCCTCCGGCACCGCGGCGTCCACAACATAGCCTGGCTCCCCCCGTGGGCCAGGCGCCCCCGCGTCACCGTCCCTTCCATCGGTGCCATCGAGGCCGTCGGCCCCGTCGACTCCGCTGACGCCATTCGCGCCGTCGGCCCCGGTCAGCCCGTTGGCTCCGTCGGCACCATCCATGCCTCTGGTCCCATCGATCCCCGTTTCTCCCCGCGGTCCAGCGTCGCCCGCGGGGCCAGGTGCTCCACTGGGACCGGCCGGGCCTGTGCAGGCGAGTACCGCCACGGCGACCGCCACGGCAGCGATTGCTTCAAGTATCGGATTCCTGGGCATCAAACCCTCCCTGTGTCCGGTCCAGCCGGAGATCGTACACGAGTGCGGCCGGCGGGGTCACATGCCGTGTCGGCTGCCTGGCGCGGGGGCTCCCCTCCGGCCGCGCCACGAGGGGCCAGTTCACCGCTCCCTAGCCTCTCCCTGTGGCACTGGCGCTCGACACCGACGGCGACATCGCGCTCGGCAGCGCGGGCATCCCGCACTTCATCGGCGGGGCCGATGAGGCCATCCAGCGGATGGGGG
>Ga0224501_10000154_pt1 | contig 68432 bp, 65 predicted proteins | sample SF_Oct11_sed_USG_4_FD_169105 | JGI IMG/M metagenome (GOLD analysis project Ga0224501, IMG submission 169105) | Sediment microbial communities from San Francisco Bay, California, United States - SF_Oct11_sed_USGS_8_1 | ecosystem: Environmental > Aquatic > Marine > Sediment | place: USA...
TATTATTCAAGATAGAGAACCAACAATATCAAGAAATATATTAAATTTTTTGCCTTTTCGTATAGACCATTATTTTGAAAATATTCCAATCGCTTCAGGGGGGTACCATCCTATTAACTCTCCCTTTAGTTTTTCAATTAAAGTATTCATCCTCTCATAATGAGAACCCTTCCAGTATATTTTATCGCAAGTTTTGCAGATATAAAATTCACTATAATATTTTCTTGTGTTATCTTCAAGACGATGTCTTATTTTATTTTTATCAACTGATTCTAATAGGTTATTGCATAATAGACATCTGGTAAAAGGTTTAATTTTTTTCTCAAGATGAAATCTTGACGGACTGCCCGCAAACTTATACTCAAAAGAAACCTTTCGGTATTTTTCTGGCAAAAGATCTGACAGCTCTTCATAAAACCTTAAAGTTATTTTTTTTTCCGTGTCATTTATACCGCCAACCCAACGCAAGTTTATTAATAATAATTTAGATATGTCTTTCTTATAAAATACTAAAATTTATATTTTAATAAAAAAATTATCTTAAAAAAATTAGATAGCGAATAGATAAAATCCTGTAAATCCTGTCTAATTCTTTTTTTCCTATAAAACAATTATTTTTTGTATATTATATCTATGTGCGGCAGATATTCGCTGGCGGCTCCCACAAGTCAAATAACCGAGGCTTTTGAAATTCAAGGCGAGCTTGATTTTGAAACAAAAGAGATGTTATCTCATAAAAGATATAACATTGCTCCTTCTCAGTTTGTACCCATTATAATTGAAAATGATGATAATACAAAAATTATAAAAAAAGCACGCTTCGGATTTATACCTTCGTGGTGGGCACATTCTAAAGAGACTTTTACAAAGCCGCCTTTAAGCGGAACATTTAACGCCAGAGACGATAAAATCTTTCAAAGCGGATACTGGAAAAAATCTATTCAGCATCATCGATGCCTTTTACCCGCTTCGGGATTTTATGAATGGGAAAAAACCTCTACAAACGCGAAAATACCCTACTATTTTAAAATGAAAGATGAAAATAAATTACTGGCCCTTGGGGGTATTTTCAGCATCTGGAAAAAGCCTGACGAATACAAATTTATAAAAGAAGACATAACCGAAATTTGCACTACCGCCATTATAACAACCCCAGCCAATAAAAACACAAAAGCCATTGGCCACGAAAGACATCCATTCATTGTTGAAAAAGAGTTTCAGAAAAAATGGTTAAACACCGGTACATCTGAAGATGAAATTAAAAGTATTATTAAACCCTGTTCATGTGAATTAATGGTTTATTATCAGGTAAGTACCGCAGTCAATTCTACAAGAACAGACTCATCTGAGTTAATTAACGAAATATCCTGGAAGTAACAGCGAAACCAATTGTTGGTACCCAGCAACAAAACCGATTAGAGTCTTCAGGCATATTTTTTAACTTTGCGTTAACAATATAGCTTAAGCCTAATTCGATCGTAACTTTATCTAAATATGAAACCCCACTAAATATACCGGTATCAATATATGAATATAAAGTACCGCCTGAATAATTACCAGTATTCTCATTATAATCACCAAAGATATTATATCTTAAATAAGACGATCGCAAACCGCCAAAGAAAATAAAATTGCTCTCAATAAAGTTCATGATAATATCAGTCTTTCCTATAACAAAATTCATTTTCCAACCTATCATAAATTCACCCGCAGTTCTTATTGAAAAAGGCAAAGGTTTTTCACTGATAAACTTTTTTAATCCTAAGCCATGTTTTATACCTGTAGTATTATATTCCAAATCTAAACCAATTTCTGGTATAGCATAAACTATGCTCACTGCGGCATCTGTGTTATAAATAGAATTTTTTATTTTACCATCATAAGAGTAAACTTCTGTTTTACCGGCCTGTAATTTTAATCTGCCTTCTGATTTCTTAGCTGTTCTGGCAGATGTCAGTGAACTGGAAGTGCAGTGGTTTAATAATATCGTTAATAAAATAACGATTTGAATACCACAATAGCGTACCATTTAAAACTTGACTGAAATCCCAAAAGTAGGGACTATACAACATGGAGGATAAATGCCATGAGCATTACTTTTTAAACCATTAAATATAATATAATTCATGCCTAATTCAATCGTAATGTGATTTAAGAAAAAAATTCCGCTAAAGATGCCTGCATCAATAACAAAATATCTGTCATCTATATATTCTTTATTATTTTCATCATAGTCACGAATTCTATACCTATTTACGGATGAACGAATACCGCCATATATAGTTTTATCGTTTTCTACAAAATTCATAATTATATCGGTTTTCATGGTAGAGTATATTTGTTTCCATAATAAAAGAATATCTCCTGCTATTCTTATAGCAAACGGATACGGTTTTTCGCTAATAAATTTTTTTAACGCAAAGCCATTCTTAAAGACTGCAGTACTAAGCTCTAAATCCATTTCTATTTTAGGAAAAGCTATAACTGCGCTTATAACAACATCATTAAAATATAAGCCAGGAACATCAGAAGGATAAGGATATATTATCTTGCCAACTTGCGTTTTTAACCGCACTTCTGATTTTTCAGCTGTTCTCGCGGTTGTTAATGAACTGGATGTGCAGTTGGTTAATAGAATAAATATTAAAATAAGAAAAGTTTCATAATATTTTTTATCGCGCTTATGCCAAAACACATAAACAGATTTACATTTTATTTGTACAAAGTAAACTATTTTAAATAATTTAATGGGGTACGGCTAGAGTTGGTGGAGTAAAACAAGGTTAATTATTTCATCACACGGCTATAGCCGTACGATATTAAAAATTATATCTCCAAATAAAAAACTTTGGAATATTAATACTTAGCGCTACCGGTTAGGCCAATTTGAAACATCTGAATTTTTACTTTTTGAATTAATGTACCAATCTCTGTTATTTTAGCCTCTCCATTGCCAAATTGATAAAAGCCTGATAAATTGATAGATGAATTTCTAGTTTGCAAGCTAATACCGGTAGAAATACCAAATAAATCTGCATGCATATCCTGTTTTATTTTTTCTTTAACAATTTCAGGCGTATTAGCGAAATTAGTAAAAAAACCAAGACTAAAAGGTGTAGCATCTGTTAAGTAGTACTCCATTCCAATAGCGCCATTAATAGTATTTTTAACAGTTGTATTAAAATATAAAGTACCAAAATGAGCAATTGCTTCTGCTGTAACTAAAAATTGCTTACTGGCAAAGAATGCAACGCCAAATCTAACATCTACAGGCAAACCTGCATCTTCTTCAGAGGGCTCTTCTGGTTTTTTAAAACGATTTACCAATATAACTGCGCTTGGTTCAGCCACTTGGGAAGACTTTTTATAATAAGGTATCAAACCACCACCAGCATTTAAGCCAACAGAAAAACTGGTAACAGGCATCCACTGAATACCAAACCTACCTGAAATACCATATGAAATATCTGTTTGATAATAATTTTGTATTGAATACGATTCATCTGGATATGCACCACTCGGACCTTCAATATATTTAAATATTTCATTTTGAATTTGTTCCTGACGACGCCTTATACCAAAAAAAGATATACCAGCAGTTAAATTATCTAAAATAAAAAAACCCGTACTTAAACCTGCCATTGCCGTGTTATCTGTATTATTATAATTGATATGATAATCAATATTATATTTACTACCATCGTCCTCTACTACAACTAAGTTTTTATTTGAATCATCTTGGTCTAAAATTTCATTATTTATATTAATAAACGTAATGGCAATTTTCAAAGGACCAATGGACTGAATAACTCCAAAAAAACTGGGATAAAGAGATTCTATATGTTGATTATAATTTTTTTGTTTAAATATCGCTTCTTCATAAATCATTTTTTTATTTTTATATGTGTTTACTGAAAGTGATATCTGGTTATCAAAAGCAAAAGCAAGACCCGCGGGATTGTAATAAGCCCCTGAAGGATCATCAGAAATAGCCGAAAAAGCTCCGCCAAGACCGGTAGCGCGGTCGCCTATTAAATCGTTAATATAATTATAATTAGTACTGGCCAAGCCCGCGAAAATTGAACTCCCGTTTATTAAAAAAAAGGCTATTGTTATAATGCTTAGTAACTTTCGCTTTATTTTTAATATTTTTTTATTTTTTAACATAATGTACTCCTGTATATTTACTCTTATAAATATTTTATGATTTTGGTTTTTTCAAATGGCTTATATATTTTAAAAACCGGGCTCTGGCATCTGGTCTTTGCTCAGCAAAACCCTGTGTCATAATTGCTGTGTTTAAATATGAAATTCTCTCGTCTGGTGAAGGATGCGTGTTGTAAGCTTTTTTACCGTCTTGTTCACCCATAACTGAATCTATTCTTTTTATAAAATTGGGCAGGGCATGGGCAGAATATCCCGTGGCAGCCGCGTAAGAAAGGGCGTTTATATCGGCCATTCTTTCGTCTTCTTTTTTATAACCTTCTTCAAATAATACTTTTACTGCTTGTTCTGCCACCTGATTCATAGCGGCAGATACCATGGTACCCTGCGCCGATAAAACAGCTGCGATACTATCAACCACGCTTGAGGTATCTCTGGGCGGCGGCATATATTTTATTATATGTTGTAAGTTTATATGAGCAATTTCATGAGCTAAAACTACGGCAAGATGGGCCTCGTTTTCCATAAGAGCTAAAGCGCCTTTTGTTATAAACACATACCCGCCGGGGGCGGCATACGCGTTTATGCTGTCGGTATCTAAAATTCCAAAGTAATATTCAAAGTCGCTTCTACCCGCGAAAAGGGCAACACTTTTACCCACTTTATTGATATATTCCGTTGCTTTTGGGTCGTTTAATAACGGATACTGGTGTACAATTTTAAGCGCTATGGCTTTACCCAGCTTTATTTCACGACGGATATCGGCTTCTTTTTCGAAGGCTTCTTTTCTTGATTTATCTGTAGATGAACATGAGAATAATATAAATAATAAACTTAATAAGAACGGTATTAAATAGATCCCTCTTTTCACGTAGCCCCCGTTTTCACTTTTCGTAAAAACAATATTTTTGACAGAATTATTTTTACAACAACCCTGTCAAAAAATATTTTTTATTTTTAATTATTTTATTGAATATTTTCTTCTGCTAAAAATGTAAACAAGTCATTTTCGCTAAAAACCATTAACTCAAGACTATCTAAAGCCGCCGGATCTATTTTACCAGAGTCTTTCGCTCGAAGTCTGGCTTCCATTTCTTTATCTTCACGAAGACCACGAGCAGAAGCGGCAGTTACATCAGCAGAAGCTCTTTTTCTAACATGAACGTTTACATTTGTTTTGGCCATGCTTAAAATAGATACTTTTTCACCAGCAGGTTTATCAGACGTAAACATTTCTTTTATCCAGCCTGTTTTGTCATTTGCTTTAACATTTAACCAGCTGCCCTGTTTGCTAATAACAGTCATTTTATCGCCTCTTTTTAACTTCATAATTTTAGAAGCGCTTAAAGACGCGTCAGAATGAATATTGGCCGCGAAAGATGATACATAAACAGTTTCACCCCATGCTTGCGTGCCAAAAAATACGAATACTAATAGCAATACAATATACTTTTTCATATGCTTTACCTCTTATATTAACAATATATTAATATTAACGACATTTTGTCCAGTTTAAAAACATTTTTTTGCAAAAAAGGTTTTTTTGTATAAAGCGAAATTGTAAAAGGCTCGACAAGACATGTCTAGTTAAAAATATAACAATTAATATCTAATTTACAAATAAATTTAATAACCTATTATGAAAAATAAAGTAAAAGCTCCATCAATAAGCGCCGATATGCTAAGCCAGTTTAAGGCTTTTTTAAAAGCCTTTTTTACTGATTTATACACATACAACATATTTAAAAACTCGTATATTATATTCGGATTTTTTGCGGGCCTGCAGGTTCCCATTGCTGCGGTTATGGGTCATATTTACGGCAAAACAGGAAACTATGATGAAAGTATTTTTAATCATATAACCGGTTTTTTTAGCCATTGGATAGAACTACACTTAAGCTACCCGTTGTTTATGGGTACTTTTGATATAGCGACCATAGCTTTAGCTCTCATTTTTGGTGGTCTGGGAACCATGCAAAAGGATCGCGATAAAAAACAGTTAGCTGATATTTTAGATCACGTTCATATTGGCATTCTAATGATTGACAGAAATTTTGAAATTCAATCGGAATACTCAGCGGTATGTTCAGAAATATTCGGTAAAAAAAATTTGGCAGGTATAGAACTTACAGAACTGCTTTTTCCCGGTAAAGAAGGCAGTCAAAATTTCTTAACAAATTTTTTAGAAGAAGCCTTTGATCATGAAAAATATGTAGATGAAGAAATAAATGATCACAATCCATTAAATATTCTTGAATATGATAGAAAAGATGGTTCATCAATTAGATCTCTTCAAATTGAATTTTACAGAGTTTGGAACGATGTAAACATAAAAAAAATTATGGTTCATATTGAAGATATAACAGAAACAGTAACGCTTAGAAAAAAAATGGAAAAAGAAGGCGGAGCGGCCCGTATTGAGCTTGATAAAACCGCTCAAATATTAGACGCGGGACCTGAACGTTTTCAGGAATTTGCCATAGAAAACAATAATACATTAAAAGAAATAAAAGCATCGCTAAGAACTCTATTTGCAGAAAAAAATATAGCCAAGCTTGATAACGCATTACTTCTTCTTTCTAACTTTAGGGCGAAAGCTTCAGAATTAAAGTTGAGTTATCTTAAAAAAAATACAGATGCATTAGAAACCACCTTACATGAAATAAAAAATAACTTCCCTAATTTAAAACCAGAAGACGCGCAAAAAGTTGTTAATTCTTTAGAAGAACTAAAAAAAGATTTAAAAGAAGACTTTTCTCTTTAATGGTTATCAATGGTTATTTTGTATAGCCTACCAGATCGTGCATACGGATAATACCTATAGGTATTTTCTTTTTATTTACAACAGGTAAAATATAAGTATTTTTAGCGTGCATAACGGCCAACGCCTCTTCAACTAAAGATTCAGGATAAGTAAATGCGGGATTTTCTGTCATAATTTCATCCGCGTTTTTTTGCATAAGTTCATCTATATTATTTTCAAACTTATCAAGTAGTCTTTTTAAGTCTCCGTCTGTGATTATACCTCTTAAGTGCCCCTTAGAGCCCGCCACCAGCAAGGCCCCAAGATTGCTTGATACCATAATAGAAAGCACTTCTTTAAATTTTGTTTTTTTAGATACTGCGAAATTTTCATTTTTCTTTATTACATCTGCAACTTTTGTTAAAAGCTTTTTGCCCAAAGCTCCCGAAGGATGAAAACGCCCAAAATCTTTAGTTTCAAATTTCTTTATGGATATCAAAACCGAAGCTAAAGCATCTGCAATACATAAAGAAACAGTGGTAGACGCCATAGGCGCTAAATTTAAAGGACATCCTTCTTTTGTTATTTTAAAAATAATAGGAGCGTCTGAAAATTTCGAAAGAGTGCTTTCTTTTTTTTGCGTTACCGCAATTAATTTGGCCCCTAATAATTTTATATGCGGCAAAAGCTCAATAATTTCTTTTGTTTCGCCCGAATTGCTAAACGCAATTACGACTTCTTTTTCAAGAATATTACCCATATCGCCATGAAGAGCGTCCGCGGGATGCAAAAATACAGAAGGGGTGCCGGTAGATGTCAATGTAGCCGCTGCTTTTCTTGCGATTAAACCCGACTTACCCATGCCGGTTGTAATTACCCTATTTGAACTTTTAACCGTTATAAGGGCAGCTTTTTCTATTTGGGATATTAATACATTATTTTCTATATTTATTTTTAAAGAGCTAAACTGTTCTTTTAGCGTGTTTAATATTACTTGAGAATATTGTTCTGCCATTAAAACATTTCTTCCTGAAGGCCCTTTATTTCGTTAGGATCGGGAATTTTTGTGTTGTCAATTTCTTGAATTTCTGTATCGCCGTTTTTTTTCTTTCTTAAAATCATCCATTTTCCCTCGGCTTCTTTTAGTTTTTTTCCGCAGAAATCTTTCAACAAAACTCCTCTTTCGTAAAGCTCCATAGACTTTTCAAGAGTTTCTTTGCCTTCTTCAAGAAGATGCGCTATATCTTCAAGTTCTTTTAACGCTTCTTCAAAAGTTAAATTTTCATTTTCTTTAGGCTTTGCCATACGCATCGATGGTAATTTAAGACAATTTGTAAATAAATATAAATTAACGATGTTTCATACTGCTTGACATTTTGACAATTAAAGACACAAAGCCTTTATGCGAATTAATTTTTTTCAAAAGACATTTTTTATATTTTTTTTGCTATTTTTATTTTTCAATAAATCAATTAACGCGAATGAACAGAATAAATTATTAGGTACGATAAATTTTCTTAATAATTCTTTTAGTCTTTCGCATGAAGAAATAAAAAAAATAGCCGAAATCGCGCGGGAACTTGAAATTGATAATGATTTTTTTATAAATCAAAATAAAGTAATTGAGATTACGGGTTACGCTGACAGTTCCAGCTTGAATGATTATAACTTTAAATTAGCTATTCAAAGAGCGCAAAAGATAAAAGAAACATTTAATAAACTTAGTGTTCCCGAAAATAAAATTATAATAAATACTTTCAAAGAAAACTTACTTGAGACAGATAAACGATATTTTACGAAAACTATAATTAAATTAATAATAGATACTACAAATATAAAAAAAAGAGATTATGCTCTTGAAAAAATAGCTGTAAAAGAAGAATCAGCAAAATTAAAATCAAAAAATAATTCAATATCTGGCTATAAATCGATTATTTGGTTCTCATTTTTTTTAATTATTACATCTGCGTTTAGTTTATATATTTATACTCTTTATTCAAAAACTTAAATATAAAAATTATTAGACAACTTTTATAAAACAATATATAATAAAGACGGGAACATCGGGTAGCCGCGCGGCGTCTTTGAAAAGACGAGTGAGGAAGGTCCGAACTCTACGGGATAATAAGGCCAGAGAAATCTGGAAGCCGAAAGGCTATGGATAGCGCAACAGAAAATATACCGCCTTTTACGGGTTTAGGCCCGCCAAAAGGTAAGGGTGAAATGGCGAGGTAAAAGCTCACCGCGTTTTTTGAGAAAAAAACGGCACGGCAAGCCCCCTTAAGAGAAATTTCAAGCAGTTCTGTAAAATCCCTGCCCTTTTTAATAAGGAACAGAACGGGTAGAAAGCAAAGAGATTTACGGTATAACGTAAATACAAGATAAATGGCTGCCTTCTGCTTCGGCAGAAACAAAATTCGGCCTATAGATGTTCCTTATTTTTTTTTTAATTACGAGGTTTTAAAAGTTCAATAATTTGAGTATTATTTGTACTTTCAGCGTAATTTAAAGCGGTTTTACCAGAATTATCTTGAATATTAATATCAATTTCTTTTTCTAATAATGACATGACAACTTCTACTTGACCATTCTTAACCGCCAACATTAATGCCGTAAGACCTTCATTATCTTTCGCATTTATATCTGCGTCTTTTTTAAGCAATAATTTTAAAACATCTGTATGACCCATACTTGAAGCATTCATAAGAGCCGTAGTGCCAGAACTGCTCTTTAAGTTTACATCAGCTTCGTTTTTCAATAAATAATTAACAATATCTCTATGTCCGTTTTTTGAGGCAATCCAAACGGGCGTAATACCATTTTTATTAGCAGAATTCACATCAGCCCCGCCTGATAATAAGGTTTTTACTACGCTATAATAATTTTGACTGGCGGCAAACAATAATGATGACGTACCTATGCTGTTTTGTGCCTTTACATCAGCACCCTTGTCTACTAAATATTGAACTATTAAAGAATAACCGTTTTTTGCCCCGTATAAAAGCGCTGTCATATCTGTGTTATCTTTCGCGTTTACATCTGCGCCAGATTTTATCAGCTGTTTTACAAGATTGGTATTCTCATTTTTGTATACAGCAGCCATTAAGGGCGTAAATTGGTTTGCATCTTTCGCGTTTATATCAGCCGCATTATCCAATAAATATTTTACAATATCCATATCGCCGCCTTCGGCAGCCTTATGTAAAGGCGTTGTTCCGCTTTTTGTTTTATCAGCCAAAACAGCTCCATTTTCTACCAATATTTTTATAAGCTTAAGAGGCCCTTTCATAGACGCGGCGATTAAAGGTGTTGACTCGTTTACATCTTTAATATTTACAGTTGCTCCGTTTTCAATTAAAAATTTAAGGATATCAGTATGTCCGCTTTCAGCCGCTATGTATAATGAATTTTGTCCAAGACTCTCTACTGCGTTTATGTTTGCCCCTTTTTCTACCAATACCTTAACTACCTCTAAATGCCCCTGCCATACAGCGGCCATTAGAGGCGTAAAACCGGTATCATCTGTTGTGTTAACATTAGCGCCTTTTTCAATTAAATAAGACACAATTGCCGCATGTCCGTTTTCTGATGCTTTATCTATGGCTGTTATACCTTTATTATTTTTTATGTTTATATCTATACCGCTTTCGACATACTTTTGAACGTCTTCTATTTGCCCTTTTTCGGCAGAATCAACCAGAGCTACATTGGCGCTGGCACAATACATTTGAACTAAGAAAGGCAGTAAAATTATTGAAATCTTTTTCATAATATATCCTTTTGATTAATTTTTACTCATATTTAAATAATATGTGACATTTAGTAATAATAACAAATTATTTTTAAATGTCTATTATTTTTCTCTTAAAGTAATTATCGGGCACTCGCTTCAATAAGTGTAATTATTCGATAACATTTATTCCCTGTCGTTTTGCGTAGTGTTTGTATTCTGCTACATTCGACTGCATTATTTTTTTTCTCAATATTATATCACTTTCTGCCATGTAACAAGCTCTGCTGTCGACTGACAAATTCCTTTTTCTTTTTCAAGCCTGTTTACCTGACAAGCATGCAGACATAAAACGCATTTTTCATATATTCGCCAAAGTTCGGCCGCTCTTTTTTTTAGCTCTCCCGATTCATATAATTTAATGTATGAAGGGTATGATATTTGAGCCATGATAAATTCAATATATAAGAAATTCTTTAATTTGAGGGATATTTTTGATTTTGGGGGGTATTACATTTAATAGACAAACTATCTAAACTTAAAACTATATCTTAATGCCCGTATATCAATTAGGCAAAGAAATAATTTTCCCGCCTGTTTCTGAAGCCGAGCCCGATGGACTTTTAGCTGTAGGGGGCGACCTCTCACCCGAAAGACTTCTTACCGCTTACAGCATGGGAATTTTCCCATGGTATGATGAAAGGCCCATACTTTGGTTTTACACACATCCCAGATTTGTGCTTTTTCCTGAAGAAATGCATATAAGCCGAAGTCTTAAAAGAACAATTCAAAAGAATATTTTTGATATAAAAGCAGATACCGCTTTTCATGAAGTTATATCTCAATGCGCCAATAAAAGAGAAGGTACGTGGATAAATAAAGACATGATAAAAGCTTACTGCAGGTTACATGAATTGGGATATGCTCATTCTTTTGAATGTTGGCATAATGGCAGTCTTGCCGGCGGTGTTTATGGGATATCTCTGGGAAAAATATTTTTTGCCGAATCAATGTTTTATGAAATACCCAATGCTTCAAAGATAGCATTATATTATTTAATTGAATATTTGAAAAAAGCCAAATTTTATCTTATAGACTGCCAGGTTTATACCAAGAACATAGAACGGTTCGGCGCGAAAATGATACCAGCCGATGATTTTAATACCGTCTTAGAAAAAGCATTAAATTTTCCTGATTATGTGGGCAGTTGGGATTTAACTAAAATGTCACTGTAACAAAAGTTCCCTTCTCAATAACACCGCCTAAGGTTTTAGCAATAAGCATGGCGCTATAATTACCTAAACCTGTACCATTTTTTTTACCATGAGTTGATAGCTTACTAAAAAATCTGTTTCTTATTTCTTTGGGAACAACAGAAAAATTATGAAATGAAATGGACATACTTTTTGAATTCTTAACTTTAATATGAATACTTATTTGACTGTCATGAGGCGATGCCTCAATACAATTTTTAAATAAATTACTAAACATAGAATAAAAAAGAAGCGGTTTAAAAAAACCGCTTCAAAAAGTTTTGTGTGAAATCCTTAAAAAGGCTTTTTATTATCCTACGGCGACTTCTCCCTTTTCATGTGTTCTTATTCTTATAACATCTTCAAGGTTCGAAATAAATATTTTTCCATCGCCAATACGGCCGGTTTTCGCGCCTTCAATAATAGCTATTATAGTTTTCTCAACATATTCTTCATTTACCGCTATTTCAATCGCGATTTTTTTTAATAAATGAACTTCATGCACTACACCACGGTATACCTCATCGTATCCCTGCTGTTGACCGCACCCTAAAGCGTTTGTAACAGTCATTTTTGTTACACCTACTCTGCTTAACGCTTCTTTTACATCTGTAAGCTTATATGGCTGAATTATTGCTTTAATTAGTTTCATTGTTTTCTCCTTTTTATTCTAAAGTAAATACTTGAAATCCGCTGTAGGCTTCTTCACCGTGTTCGGTTATATCAAGACCTTTTAACTCTTCTTCTCTGGTTACTCTTAAGCCTATTATTTTATCAATGATATAAAAAACCGCAAACATACTTATAAAGGCCCATACCGGTATGGCAATGGAACCTATAATTTGAGCAGTTAAATCTTTACCGCCAAAAATACCAGCTGCAATACCACCCCATACGCCCGATAGACCGTGAACGGGAAAAGCGCCTACCGGATCGTCAATTTTAAGTTTATCAAGAAACTTAATACCAAACACCACAATAAATCCGGCTATTAGACCAATAAGAATGGCCGATACATTTGAAACCGCGTCACAATTGGCCGTAATACCAACAAGCCCTGCTAATGCGCCGTTTAGGGCCATAGAAAGTTCAGGCTTTTTGTACATTACCCAGGTTAAAGACATGGCTCCGGCGGCGCCCGCGGCTGCTGCTAAAGTGGTATTAACAGCAATAATTAATACCGCGCTAACATTATCAGAACCGGCAAACGCTAATTGACTACCGGGATTAAATCCGTACCAGCCAATCCATAAAATAAAGACCCCCAAAGAGGCTAATGTTAAACTATGCGCCGGCATAATTTGCGGCTTACCCGCGGGATTAAACTTTCCTATTCTTGGCCCAAGAATAATGGCCCCCGCAAGGCCCGCGAAACCGCCTACCGCGTGAACTACCAGTGAACCGGCAAAATCGTGAAATCCCAATGCGTTAAGCCATCCGCCGCCCCACTTCCACATTCCGCTTATGGGATAGATAAAAGCGGTTAGTATAATGCTGTATATTAAATAAGCATGAAACTTCATTCTACCCGCCACGGCACCCGAAACAATGGTAGCCGCTGTAGCCGCAAAAGCCGCCTGGAATAAAAAGTCGCCCTGCGGATGTAAAGCTCCGGCCGCGATATTCGGCGCTTCTGTACCGGCGCCAAAACCGCCAAAGCCAAACCACATACCTTCAAAGTCACTACCCGGATACATTAATCCGAAACCTAAAAGCCAGAAAAACAAAACGCCAAAGCTTACATCCATTAAATTTTTAAATAAGATGTTCACGGCATTTTTCGAAGAGTTTAATCCGGCTTCTACCATGGCAAATCCGGCCTGCATAAATAAGACCAGAATAGCAGATATAAATAATATTATATTGTCAAAGCTGTATGCCATAACATCTTCTGCCGAAACCGCGGCTTTTATATCCTGCGCGAAAACGACTCCCGATGGAAAAGTAGTGGATAGTATAATAACCGCTAAAGTAAATAAACTTGATTTTTTCATTTTTATAATCTCCTTTTATTAAAAACTATAAGCCGCGCTTAAAGTAATAGCCGCTTTTATTTTCTGCTTATCAATTTCTGAGCTGTCTATAATGCTTATAGTTTTATCTTCATCTTTAGCAAACATCTTATAAATAAAAGATGCGCTTAAACCAACTGAAAATTTATCAGATACGGCATAGCTGACCGGTAAAGAAAAGTCAATATAACTTAAAAGCCCGTCAATAGCCGAACGCGCCTGTTCATCGTTGAAATACCAGTAGTTATAAGACAAACCCGGTTCTATACTAATGGCCCCGCTTTCAATAGAATGACTTATGCCAAAACTATAGAATAAAGTACTGCCGCCTATGCCGTCTGCGGCTGCCACAGAAATTGAAGGACCAAATATTACCGGCGCGCTGTAACCAAATACAATTTCGCTGTATGAAGCTAAACTTCCCATAGGGTACGCGTATAAAATAAAAGCAGATGAAAAAGAACCCGCTTTATTTTCAAATTCATACGAAGCGGTAAAATCAACTTCATCTGCATATTTTAATCCGCCGTCTTCAGCTTCTCTTGCCAAAGGTGCCCAAGCCATCCAAATATTAAAAGAAACACCTTCAACAGGAGCGTAAAAAGTTATCGACGGCATAAGAGAAGTCGCCATGTTAAAAGCGCCTTCATCTTTTTCATCGACCGCAAATTTTCCCGCGTAAAAATCAATTCCGCGCCATATGTAATCTGTAGCTGCGTCAACAGCCAAATCAACAGAAGGTACTGAACTTTCAGGCTCACTTTCTGCTACCGGTTTTATCGTGTCGGCAGATTCGCTCTCTTGTCCCGTTATTTGAAAACTAACAGCGATTGTTAAAAAAACCACCGAAATCATTTTAATTTTTTTTGTCATATTTTTTCTCCTATAAAAGTTGAGCGTATTTTTTGAGTCATTTATAGGACATCGAATTTTGAACAGAAATTCGATGCAACTCGGAATTTGTATCACAAATTCACTCATACGCTCTCCTTAATTTTTGTTCTACTATTATATTTGCAATTTTCATGCCAATAGAAAGAAAACAGTTTGCGCCCTACTGGTGCGCATATTGATTATATATTATACAGATTTTTATTTTTAATAGAAATAGAAAGAATTTCAAAAACTGAATTATGTTTATAGATTGCTTATTATTTTTACAATTCACTTCTCGCCACATGAGGGCATGGATGCCCGAGTCTATCCCCGCAATATCCGCCACGATGGCGGCTGATTGCGGGCGCTTTCTTTTGGCTACTTTTCTTTCGCGTGAAAGAAAAGCAGCATATATTCTCAAACAATTTAACTTGACCCTCAGTTTACATTTTTTCTTATAAAAACAAAGGAGAAACACATGCCAAAAGAAGAAAAATTATATTCAACCGGTAAACTAGCCGAAGAACTCGGTATATCAGCGGGAAAAATTAAAAAAGCAATTGAAAGCCTTAATCTAAAACCCCATTCAACAAAAGGTAAATGCGCTTATTTTACAGAAGCAGATTTAAAAAAAATAAAAAAAGAAACCGCTTAATACTTTTTAAGAATTATTAAAAACCTGATCTAAATATTCGTCATAGGTCATATCAAATAACTGCAATCCGTTTTCGTCAAGAGAGATAATCTTATTGGCAACAGTCTGAAGAAATTCATGATCATGTGACGAAAAAAGCAAAGTTCCCTTAAAATTTATAAGTCCGTCGTTTACAGATGAAATAGATTCTAAATCTAAATGATGCGTTGGATTGTTTACTATTAAAAAATTAGCGCCTGAGAGCATCAATTTAGACAACATCATTCTTACTCTTTCGCCTCCCGATAAAACGTTTACTTTTTTTAACGCGTCTTCACCGGCAAATAGCATTCTTCCCAAAAAACCTCTTATGAATTTTTCGTCCTGATCTTTTGAATACTGCCTTAGCCAGTCAACAAGGTCTAAGTTAACCGATTCAAAAAACTTTGTGTTATCGGCAGGCAAGTAAGATTTAGTTATGGTAACGCCCCATTTAATTTTACCAGAATCGGCTTTTTCATTTTCGCTTAAAATTTCATATAAAGCTGTTACGCGTCTTTCGTCGTCGGCAAGTACCGCTATTTTGTCGCCTTTATTTACCTGAAAAGAAACATTATTTAAAAGTAATTCACCATTAACAGTTTTTGAAAGTTTTTCTACTTCTAAAACATCATTACCGGCTTCTCTATCAGATTTTATATCAACATAGGGATACTTTCTTGATGATGGTTTTATATCTTCAAATGTAAGTTTCTCAAGTTCTCTTTTACGTGAAGTGGCCTGCTTTGACTTAGAAGCATTGGCGCTAAAACGAGCAATAAAATCTTTTAACTCTTGCGCTTTTTCTTCATTTCTTTTGTTTTTATCTTTAATTAGTTTTAACGCTAACTGGCTTGAATGAAACCAAAAATCGTAGTTACCCACAAAAAGCTGTATTTTGCCGAAATCTATATCTGCTATATGGGTGCATACCTTATTTAAAAAATGCCTGTCATGCGATACAACAATTACCGTATTTTTAAAATTAAGCAAAAAGTTTTCAAGCCACATAATTGCTTTTATATCAAGACCGTTTGTAGGCTCGTCTAACAAAAGTACATCAGGATTGCCAAATAAAGACTGCGCCAATAAAACTTTAACTTTTTCGGCCTCTTGCAGATCTTTCATTTTCTTAGAGTGTTTTTCAGATTCAACACCCAGCCCATCTAATAAAACGGCGGCTTCAGATTCGGCTTCGTATCCGCCTAGTTCTTCAAACATCGATTCCAGTTCACCGGCTCTTATACCGTCTTCGTCATTGAAATCTGGTTTTTCATAAATAGCGTCTTTTTCATGTTTTATATCTAAAAGTTTTTTATTGCCCGCGATTACGGTTTCTAAAACTTCATATTCATCATAAGCGTAGTGATCTTGTTTTAATACGGCCAGTCTCGCACCAGATGAAACAGATATATCCCCGGTATATTCATTATTTTCACCTGATAAAATTTTAATAAAAGTAGATTTGCCCGTTCCATTGGCGCCTATTAATCCGTAACAGTTGCCGGGATTAAATTTTAAAGAAACATTTTCAAATAATTTTTTAGAACCATACTGAAGCGTAACATTTTGAGTTTGAATCATGCAGATATAAAAAAAAATTTAGACAGTCTGTAAATCACTAATTATAAAAACCCCATGAGTTAAAATTGACGCGTTGTCTTTATAAAAAAAATAAACCTATATGTCAATTGAAAGCTTGTATGAAAAAAGAGTGCCATGCGGAGCTCTAAGTAAAAAAGATATATCTGGGCAGGCAATAGTCGCGGCCGGATGGGTTTTTCGTTACCGCGATCAGGGCGGGGTTATTTTTGTAGATTTAAGAGAAAGATCGGGAGTTCTTCAGGTTGTGTTTGACAAGGCCGAAAGCGAAAAACTACTTGAGCAGGCCGATGCCCTAAGAGGCGAAGATGTTATTTTAGTAGAAGGAATTCTGCGCGAAAGATCAAAAGAAACCGTAAACAAAAAACTGGCAACCGGCGAGGTTGAACTTCTTGCCAAAAGCCTATACACTCTTAACAAAGCAAAACCATCCCCCATATCTTTAGATGAACACGAAGATGAAACTTCTGAAGAAGTGCGCCTTAAATACAGATACTTAGATTTAAGACGCCCGCCCATGCAAGAGGCCCTTTACAAAAGACATCATTTTATAAGCAATATTAGAAATTTTCTTGATAAAGAAGGTTTTTGGGAAGTAGAAACACCCATGCTAAATAAATCTACACCTGAGGGCGCGCGTGACTTTTTGGTACCCAGCCGAATAAACGTGGGCGATTTTTACGCTTTGCCGCAGTCGCCGCAAATTTTTAAGCAAATATTAATGATAGGTCAGGTTGAAAAATATTACCAAATTGCCAGATGTTTTAGAGACGAAGATTTAAGAAAAGACCGTCAGCCCGAATTTACGCAAATAGATATTGAAATGAGCTATATTTCAAGCTCCATGATAATGAAACTGATGGAAGATATGATAAAACTGGCGTTAAAAAATGTCTTTAACATAAACCTTCCCGATGAAATTAAGCGGTTAAGCTATCACGATTCAATGGAATTATACGGTAACGACAGACCCGACACGAGGTTTGAAATGCCGCTTACCGAACTGGGCGAATGGGCCAAAACAACCGAGTTTCAGGTATTTTTAAAAGCAGCAGAATCGGGCGGCCGTGTTAAAGCGCTTCGAGTACCCGGGGGAACATCTCTTTCAAGAAAAGATATTGACGATCTTACCAAATGGGTGGCCCAAGACTTTAAGGCCAAAGGTTTAGCGTGGGTTAAATATGGCGAACAAGGGCTTGAATCTGTTGTTGCTAAATTTATTCCCGAACAAAGCCAAAAAGAACTTATAAAACTTACCAAAGCCGAAAAAGGCGATATTATCTTTTTCGCGGCCGATACGGCAGATGTAGTTTTTGCCACCCTTGGCGCGCTAAGGCTAAAAATGGGCGAGCATTTTAACTTAATTAAAAAAAATGACTGGAAGGCTTTATGGATTGTTGATTTTCCCCTATTTGAAATTGACAAAGAAACAAAAAATTTAAACGCGCTTCATCATCCTTTTACCTCTTCTGTAGAGGCCGATAAAGACCTGCTATTAGAATTAGGGCAAAAAAAAGAATTAACCGCAGAAGATAAAAAGAAAGCCGCTCAAATAAAATCTAATGCCTATGATATGGTCATTAACGGCGTAGAAGTAGGCGGCGGAAGTATTCGTATTCATGATGAAAAAACTCAGGCAGCCGTATTTAGATTATTAAATATAAATGACGAAGATGCCCGCATGAAATTTGGCTTTCTTTTAGACGCTCTTCAATATGGCGCGCCCCCTCACGGCGGTATTGCCTTTGGCGTAGACAGGCTTTTAATGCTGGCTTTAAATTTTAGTTCTATTCGCGATGTTATTGCGTTTCCTAAAACTCAGCGCGGCCAGTGTTTAATGAGCGAAGCGCCCTCGCCCGTTGATATTAAACAATTGCAGGAACTTCAGCTTAGATCGCTCGCTAAAAAGAAAGAGTAAGTTTTATTTCTTATTTACTTTTTTTTCTTAGATTTAGATTTATCTTTTTTAGGTTTATCTTTTAATTTACCAGAGGGCACTTCTTCAGGTTCTTCTTTTTCAACAGTTTTAGGGTCAATTATATCAAGAGCCTTAGCAGGCTTCGGTTTTTCAGTTTCATCTACTTTTACTCCCGTTTCATCTTCATACTTTTTTTTCCATGTGGCTTTTTTAAAAGAGTTTACAACGAAACGGCTAAAAACCAGAAGTATGAAAAAGAAGGCCCAAATAAAACCATATTTTTGCCAGCTTATTTCATAAACCGCCTTATTTTCTGCCGGTAAAAACTGTATAAACGGCTTATACAAAACAGCCAAAAATATTAAAAAGAAAATAAGCATAAATATATTTCGAAATAAAAACTTCATAATCTTTTTTTTTAATTTTTTTCTGCTTCTAAAAATATTTGATAATCATGGTTTGAAAACAAGACCAATCTAAATTCTTCGGGTATATTTGATTCTGCAATTTCTTCTTTAATAACTTTCATTATAGCTTTCGCGCCATCTTCTATGCTTACCCCTGCTATACCGCACCCGATAGCGGGCAGAGATACACTTTTAATATTATTTTCGCGGCATGCATTAAAAACATTTTTTACGGCCCTTTCAATTATTGAAACCGATGACTTACCGCCGGGATGCATCGTAGCCGCGTGCAGTATATATTTATTAGACATTTCGCCCGCAGAAGTCAAAGCAACATCGCCTAACTTAACAGGAGAAAGTGTATCACATTCTTTTTGTATTTTATGCCCTCCTTTTTTTCTAATGGCCCCCGCCACTCCCGCGCCTAGAACAAGATGAGTGTTCGCCGCGTTTACTATAGCTTCTGTGTTTTGTTCGGTAACATCACCTTTTATTATTTTATATTCACCCATATTTTATGATAGTAAAATTTTTTGAAGTAAGTTGTCAAAGCAAATATAGGAACTTGTTCTTGTTAGCCACGCACTCCCCTCGATACGGCTACTTTAATCAGATATTTTTTCTTTCACACGGCCCACTTCGCCGGTTTCTAAGCGCACTTTAATACCATGCGGATGGGAAGGTGAATTTGTCAAAATTTTCTGAACGACGCCTTCGGTGAGTTTACCGCTTCTTTGGTCTGCTTTCATAACGATGCGAACCCGTAAGCCTAATTTAATATTTTTGCGAAGTTGAATGTCTGTCATGAAAGTTTTCTAAATCTTCATTATCATCTTCTACAATATAACTCATAAACTCATAAAATTCAATATAATTATTTATTTATCATATAAAAATATTCAGTTTGTTTTTCAACAATATGTTTTTGCTCGGCCAGCGAAAGGTTATATTAAAACTTTTAGATAAAAGTTTTTCAAAAACATAATCTTACTTTTCTTTGACGTCAAAGAAAAGTAACCAAAAGAAAACGCCGCCGGTCGGCCGCCATCGTGGCGGATACCGGCGGGGGTATGTTCCTGCATCCGTGCGATTGCAGCTGCGAAAAATAGTCTTTTAAATCAAATTTTAATCTTGTTCCTGAAGAAAACCAATTCTTTTCTAAGGGCGAGTTTTGGCGCGAACTTTCCTGTACGCGCTTTGCTGGCAGTCTACTTCGCTACAACAATCTTCTTATTGAAAGTCTGGCCCTTTTTACCAAATAACGGATGCATTTCATCCCAGATTAGATCTTCAAGAATTTGCAAGAGCTCATATGTGACTTCTGATGAAAAATTATAGATTTTGATATTTAATTCAACATTTGCCGGCCACCAGTCTCTTAAATAGAGAGAGTAGACGCTTCGGGCCTCGCCGCTTATTCCCAGATGCTGTGAGAGGCGCTCTTTTAACTTTTTCTCTTTGCTGCCGACATATAGAATATTTTTTCCGTCATTTTTTTCCCAAAAGATTTTATCATTTACTTTGCTGCAGTGATATGTTTTATGATTATTCTTTAGTTCAGAAAATTTAGTTTTTACATCATCGTGAGTAAAGGGTATTTTCAACGATGATATAATATAAATTGTATTATCGTCTTGTAAATTTTCAAATTCTTTTTTCAATATTTCAGAGTCATAATTTTTTATATTCAAAATTTTTATATTTTTAGGCTGCAGGAATTTAATCTTCTTTACGGTTTCATATTTTGAAATCATTTCATCGGCTTGTTTTTTGATTATGTTTTCCATATTTTTAGTTTTCTTTTATTCTGTTAGGGGTGGGTTTCACCGGCTTCGCCGGCACGAGCAACCGACCCCTAACAGAATACACAATCAATCATATTGTAGGCAAACCAAGCTCTTTTAAAAACTTATTATGCTTCTTTGTTGATTCTACAATTTTCTTTTCAATCTCAACCAGATTGGTATTGACCTCTTTTAGATCGATTTCTTTTTCGGGTTCGGCTGTGCTGATATAGCGCGAGATATTTAAGTTATATTCATTTTTTTCGATTTCTGTCATAGAAACCCGCCGAGAGTAGCGAGACTCTTCTTTGCGGTATTTGTATGTATTGATAATTTTGTCAATGTGTTCGCTTGTCAGCTGGTTTTGGCGTTTGCCTTTTTCATAATGTTCGGCGGCGTTAATAAAAAGTACGTCATCGGGTTTTTTACAGTTTTTCAAAACAAGTATGCTAACAGGTATACCCGTCGAAAAAAACAGGTTAGCAGGCAAACCAATTACCGTATCAATATTGCCGTCTTTTAAAAGCTTCTCGCGAATGCGCGCTTCGACGCCGCCGCGAAACAAAACCCCGTGGGGCAGAATAATGGCCATCGTGCCTTCTTTAGATAAAAAATGAAAACCGTGTAAAAGAAAGGCGAAATCGGCGGCAGATTTAGGCGCCAGCCCGTAATTATTAAATCGAAAATCTTCGCCTAAAGAATCGGTCGGCTCCCAGCGGTAACTGAAAGGCGGGTTAGCGACCACCGCGTCAAAAAGAATTTTTTTCGCGGGGTTCATCTCGTTTAAAATGGGCCAGTCGTTTGTAAGAGTATCGCCGTGAAAAATTTCAAATTCAGAATCTTTAACGCCATGCAAAAGCATGTTCATGCGCGCGAGGTTAAAGGTCGTGATATTTTTTTCTTGCCCGAAAATTTTACCGATACCGTCGGGGCCCATGATGCGGCGAACATTTAAAAGTAACGAACCCGAACCGCAGGCAAAATCGAGAACCTTGTTTAGTTTAGGTCTTTTACCCAAAGAGGGGTCTTGACCGTCAAGGGTTACAATCTCAGAAAGAATGGTTGATATTTGCTGGGGCGTATAAAACTCGCCTGCTTTTTTACCCGAGCCCGCGGCAAACTGGCCAATCAGATACTCATAGGCGTCGCCTAAGGTATCGGCATCGGTAGAAAACTCTGAGATTTTTTCGGCAATGGTTTGTATAATATTGCATAGTTTTTTATTTCGCTCGGTATAGTTTTTACCCAGCTTTTCAGAAGCCAGATTGATTTCAGAAAACAATCCCTGAAAGCTACTTTCAAAAGAGTGGTTTTCAATATATTTAAAACCGGCTTCAAGGGTATGCAATAACTCTTCATGCTGGGTGCGGGCCATCTCGGCAATACTGGCCCACAGGTATTGCGGTTCTATTACATAATGAACCTTGCGCCGCATCTGCTTTTCAAACTCGGCGGTATCTTTTTTATTTTTTTCGTACCAGAGCCAAAGAGGCGAACGTTTGTCGTCTTTCTCTGTTTTTGGATAATCGCTGCCCAGCTCTTTTTTTGACGAGGTTTCGTAGTTGTCAGAAAGATATTTTAAAAATAAAAAAGAGAGCATATAATCGCGAAAGTCGTCGGCGTTCATTGCGCCTCGAAGCTGGTCGGCAATGCCCCAGAGTGTTTTGCCTAATTGATTTCGTTCTAGTTGTGTCATGATGCTCTACTTCTCATTTGTTTCCTCATTCAATTTATGTTGTTGTGAAATAATTCTTTTTTCCCGCTCGATTTCTTCCATTAACTCTTTCTCTGTAGGCAATATCTTTTGATACTTGGAGGCAAAAAGCTGTTGATTCTCTTTGAGAACGGAATATTTCACAATCGTTTCATCTTTGCTGTCGCACAAAATAATACCAATGGTTGGATTATCGCCCTCGCCGCGCTTTAAATCATCGAACATACGTACATACATATCCATCTGTCCAATGTCCTGATGGGTAAGCTTGCCGGTTTTCAGATCAATGATCACAAAGCACTTCAACAAGTAGTTATAAAACACCAGATCAATATAAAAATGGTTGGTTTCGGTACTGATGCGCATTTGTCTGGCGACAAAAGAAAATCCTTTGCCCATCTCCAAAAGAAATTTTTGCAGCTCGTCAACAATAGCCTGCTCTAGTATACTCTCTTTTAAGGGCTCATTATCAGAAAGCTGTAAAAATTCAAGCACATAGGGATCTTTCAAAAATTCGAGATGATCGCTGCCCTCTGGTTTGCTTTGTTCGGTTTGTGATTCTTGCTGCGAAGATAACAAGCGCTGGTAAGCGAGGCTTTTTATATTTCGCTCTAACAATCTCACGCTCCAATGCTGGGCAGCGCATTCGCGCAGGTAGTACTCTCGCGCGCTGATGTCTTCGACGCGCATGATTAAACGGTTATGGCTCCAGCTTAATTTGCTACACAGTGTGTAGCAAATCTTTTGTTCAGGGTATGTCAGATAAAACTGGCGAAAGTTGCGCAAATTGGCATAAGAAAAGCCCCTGCCAAAAAAAGTTGAAAGCTCTTTTGAGAGATTTTCAAGCAGGCGCTCGCCATATTTTGCCCGGTTCTCGCCCTGTTGTTCTTCTTTGACAATACGCCTGCCAACGAGCCAATAGGCCTCGACCATCGCAGAGTGAATCGCCAGGCGCGCTTTACCCCGGGCTTGTTCGAGTATCTCTTTAATGTCATCATATATGGCCGAAGTTTCGCTCATACACCCACCCCCACACTCGCAGGAAACAGCCCCTGCATCAGCCCTTTTTTTTGCAGTTTAAGAGCTTCAATCTTCTGGCTTTGCGCCATGATCAGTTCGTCGAGAGAGCCGAGGCAATCGGCGATTTTTTGTTGTTCTAATTTGTCCTGTGGCAAGATTATAGTATAGTCATTTATCTGTTTTGCACTTATATGCGGTATCCCAGAACTGGTGTTAATCCGATCAACATATTTGTGAAACATGACTGAATTTATTATTTGAAAAATAAATTTTATTGTTGAATTACAGTCTGCTCTTAAGCGAGCTACTCGCTGAACCAAAAAAGAGCTATCATCTTTTTTTGTAATTAATGCAGAGTTTTTACCAACCTTAGACCCATCCATACCAATAACCAAATCATCGATTTTAATCTTATATTTTTCTAAACCCTCTATATTGCCATGGTAGTATCTATCAATAGTAATATTATGACGAATTTTTCCCTCAGTAATATTTATACCCCTTAGCAATCTATTTTTTGCTGGTTTTTCAGAAATTTCAATACCTTTAAATGGAAAACCTGATAAAATATCTACTTTTTCCCCCAACTGTTTCTCCTCCCACGCCCCTTCAAACCCCCTAAACCTGAGTCGCGGCACCCGTTCCCCTCCTTTGGAGGGGTGCCTCGCAGAGGCGGGGTGGTCTGGGTGGCCCGCAGGGTCGGGGTGGTCTATATCCGCCGGAAACAGCTGCTGCATCAGACCTTTTTTATGTGTCTTAAGCGCGTCGAGCTTTTGAATTTGGGCGGCAATAACATCGTCGAGAGATGTGAGGCAGTCGGCGATTTTGGTTTGTTCTTCTGGCTTTGGTGGTATTGTAATAAAAAGTGTTTCAAGTTGAGACTTGTAGAGGTGAACAACGCTATCACCTTGAGCCAATTTTGCTATCGCATATTTTTTCACACTATTTAACTGGTAACTAAGAAAAATCCCATTTAAATGTGACCGAATTACGTTTAAATCGCCGCCCAATGCTATATTATCTTCAGTAACACAGGCAGCCGTTGCAATGTCGATCTTTGTTTCACCGGAGGCCGGTATAATTACATCATTTTTTTTACTAAGAAACAATTCAGATTTTGGTAATGATGTTTTCGATTTCACATTCCTAATGACTTGGCCATATAATGTATAAAGCTCACCATAGCGAATACATGGCTGATTACCATCTTCAGAAATATCAGATTTTGAAATCCCTTTACCTTTATAGAGTTCAGCTATTTGTTTGGTTTCGCTTTCCTCCCACTCCCCATCAAACTCCGGAAACCGGTACCGAGGTATAAGCCCTTTTGTTTTACTGCTCATAGGCCTTCAATCCTGAAATTTCTTTGCCCTGCGCGATTTTATGAAGTATCGGAATTAGTTCTTTCATTAAAGCCAGTTCTTTATGGCTGCGGTCTTTCCATCCCAGTTTCAGCGGCGCAAGCAGGTCGCCCAGTTTTTCGCCGTCAAAGATCATACGGTCAATGATTATATGCACAAAGCCATGAAGAGCGCCAATCGCAATTTCGTGTTTTTTCGCGATATTGGCCAGCTCGTCGGCAAATTTATTTTTCTTAAAGGTTTCATAACCCTCGCGAATTTCTTTTTCGTTAAGTGTTACCCCCGTTTTCAGGGTATCAATATAGGCGGTAATCTCTTCGCGCTCGCCAATAAACTTCGCGTCAGACTCAATAAGGGCAATAAGCTGCGCGCGGGTCATTTTCTGCTTTTCGGGCTTTTCAGAGGTATAGCTTGCAATAAGCTTCATGATGTAGTCATAATCAATAATCGCAGAGGCAAAAAGTACAAACTCAAAATCAATCTGCGCCGCCATGCCCGGTTTATCTGCCCCGCCTTGTTCATCTTTCATTCTTTGGGCAGTGTCAAGGTAAACGCCTCGAAAAGACCTCATGGTATCTTCGGGAATGATTTTATCAATCTCTTCTTTATTTTCTGGGGTTAAATCGGTATACTGGTCAAGCTGGGTTTTAAGCTGTTGTACTTCTTTAAAAATTTTCACGAACTGCCCGCGGGCGTCGTCGCCTTTTAAATTGGCCACCTCTTCGGGGGCCGTTTTTAGCCCGTGGGCCTGCATGAATTTATCGAGGGATAAAAGCGCTTTTGAGAGTTTATCAATTACCACAGGCGCCGCATCGACCAGCCATACTGTTTTTGCCTTTTCACCCTTTTCGCCAGAAAAAAGCGAGATGGCCGCATCAACCTCTTTTTGCTGGTTGCGAAAATCAAGAATGTTGCCATAGGGTTTGGTGCGGTTTAAAATACGGTTGGTACGCGAAAAGGCCTGAATTAAACCATGGTGTTTAAGGTTTTTATCGACATAAAGAGTATTTAGATATTTTGAATCAAAGCCGGTCAAGAGCATATCGACTACAATCACCAGATCAATTTTTTCTTCATGGGGCAGATCGCGGTTGGGGTATTGCTGATCTTTGATGCGTTTTTGAATATCCTGATAATAAAGATCAAAGTTGTTGATATCGTGGTTGGTTTTGTAGCGCTCATTATAGTTTTTAATAATCGCCTTAAGGGCCGCCTTTTTTTTATCGGGTTCTTCGGCGTTGTCTTCTTTTTCTTGCGGCAGGTCTTCTTGAAGCTGACGTACATCCTGATTGCCATCGGCAGGCGGCGAGAACACACAGGCTATGTTTATAGGGGCGAAATCTGCGTTTTCTTTCTGGCGGATGGATTGAATTTCGTAAAACAAGCGGTGATATTCTATGGCATTGTTAATTGAGGCTGTCGCTAAAATGGCGTTGAATTTTCGAAAACCGGTCGCGTTTTCGTGTTTTTCGAGAATTGCCTCTACGACCGCTTTTTGCGAGAGCGTATCACCGGGGTTCACTTTGGCTTCGCCGTCGCCTTTAAAATAATCGACATGAAAACGCAGAACATTTTCATCTTCAATAGCGTGGGTTATTGTGTAAGCGTGCAGCTGTTTTTGAAAAATATCTTCGGTTGTTTTATAGGTACGGCTTTCGCCTTCGGTTTGCGTGTATGCCGCGTTTTGTTCAAAAATGGGCGTGCCTGTAAAACCAAACAACTGGGCCTTAGGAAAAAATTCTTTAATGGCTTTATGGTTTTCGCCGAATTGAGAACGATGGCACTCATCAAAAATAAAAACGAACCGTTTACCGCTTAAAATACTTAAGCGGTCTTTGTAATTTCTCTGGCTTGTGCCATCGAGCGCAAGACCAAGTTTCTGAATAGTGGTTACAATCACTTTATCGGCCTTATCTTCTGAGAGCATTCTTCTGACCAGAGCTTCGGTATTGGTGTTTTGTTCGACACAGCCTTCTTGAAACCTGTTGAACTCTTCTCTGGTCTGGCGGTCGAGGTCTTTGCGGTCAACCACAAACAGACATTTTTGAATATCTTCGTTATCTTTTAAAAGCGTAGAAGCCTTAAATGAAGTCAGGGTTTTACCGCTGCCGGTAGTGTGCCATATGTAACCGTTGCCCCGGTTTTGATGTATGCAATCTACAATGGCCTTTACGGCATATATCTGGTATGGTCTCATAATCATGAGCTTTTGCTCGCTGGCGACAAGAACCATGTAGCGGCTTATCATCTCGCCTAAAGTACATTTTGCCAGAAAGTTTTCAGAAAAGTCGTCAAGGTGAACAATCTTTGAGTTATCTTCGGCCGCGTATTGATAAACGGGCAAAAAACGCTCGTCGGCTTCAAAACTGAAATGACGTTTGTGGTTGTTGGCGAAATAGTATGTATTTGAACGATTGCTTACAATAAAAATCTGCATAAAGCAAAGAAGCGTATTGGTATAACCGTTGCCGGGGTCGTTTTTATACTCGACAATTTGCTGCATGGCTTTATGTGAACTTATCTCAAGTGATTTAAGCTCTATCTGCACAACGGGAACGCCGTTTATAAGTAAAATAACATCATACCGATGAAAGCTTGATTCGGTATTTATGCGAAGCTGGTTTATGACTTCAAAAGAATTCTTACACCAGTCTTTTGTGTTGACCAGAGTATAATGAAGAGGTGTGCCGTCTTCACGGTCAAAGGTATTCCACTCGCGAAGCCTTTTGGCGGCGTCAAAAACATCGGCGCTTACAATTTGATCTCTTAGCCGGGCAAACTCAGAATCAGAAAGATTTACTTTATTGAGTTCTTCAAATTTTTCACGAAAGTTTTTTTCAAGAGCCGCCCTGTCGCGAATATCGTCGCGATAAGTATATTTCAGATCAGTTAACTTATCTATAAGGCTTTTTTCTATCTTGCTTTCGGTTGTCATATCGTTTATCAAGAGACAATTTACTATTTTAGCATAATTGGTAAAGAACATTCAAGACCAGTTGAGCTTGTTCGCGCATTTTACCTCCCGCGAAAACGGTTTCATGGTTTTATTATACTAAAATGGGAATAATTTAAACGACATTTCTATGTCGTTTTTAATTTTTTACAATTCACATCTAGCCAAGCGCGTACAAGGATGTACGCGCTAAACCCCGCCGGTATCCATGCAGGAAGCATGGCCGCAAGCGCAGCTAGCCGAAGGCACCGGCCGGCAGTTTCACCGGCAAGGCCGGTACAAGCTTTTGGTTATAAGCACACGATGTGCTGTATGCAGGCGTAGGCATGGATGCCGTAAGCCTGCCTTTTTCTTTGGCGTGGTCTGCCCCGAAGGGTGCAAGAAAAGTAACATTAAAAATTACAGAATAAATTTGACAGCCCGTTAAAATTACCAGTAAACGTTAAATATGGGTAAAAGTAAAATTGAATATTTTAGTGAAAATCAAAATAAACTTGCTCAGTTTTCTAAAGTAATTTCTCATCCCGCCAGAGTCGCCATTCTTGAGTTTTTGATAAAAAGAAAACAATGCATATGCAGCGATCTTGTAATGGAATTTCCGCTGGCGCAATCAACAATTTCGCAGCACTTGAAAGAATTGAAAAAGGCCGGTATTATAAAAGGCAAAATTAGCGGCAATGAAAAATGCTATTGCATAAACGCAGAGGTCTGGCAAACCATAAAGAAAGAATTAAATTTATTTTTCAATCAATTTGAAAAAAACAAAGAAGAATGCTGTTCCGATTAAATTGACGTTACATCGTAATATTGCGATATGGTGTCATAGCAATCTTGTACTTAAGTACAGAGAATTATTGCCGTTATCAAATGACCGAAAAAGCCGTAAAAAAATTATCATTTTTAGATCGATATTTAACCGTATGGATTTTTTTAGCGATGATGCTTGGTATTTTTCTGGGGTATATATTTGAAGATATTTCAAAATTCTGGGAAAAATACAAAATAGGTAAAACAAATATTCCTATCGCGATTGGCCTTATTTTAATGATGTATCCGCCTTTGGCTAAGGTAAAATATGAAGAATTAAAAGACGTCTTTAAAAACCGGAAAGTATTAACATTGTCACTGGTTCAAAACTGGATCATAGGCCCCGTTTTAATGTTTTTTCTTGCTTTAATTTTTCTGGGTAATTATCCCGAATATATGAATGGTTTAATATTGATTGGTTTGGCCCGGTGTATCGCGATGGTGATTGTATGGAACGAACTGGCAAAAGGCGATACAGAATACGCGGCGGGCCTGGTGGCATTTAACAGTATTTTTCAGATATTTTTCTTCAGTCTTTACGCCTATATCTTTATTAGTATTTTGCCTCCCCTATTCGGCTTTTCAGGAAGCGAGAAAGTCAAAGCGATTAAAATAGGCCAGATAGCCGAGAGTGTTTTAATATATCTTGGCATTCCCTTTTTCGCCGGATTTTTAACCCGGCTTACTTTGATAAAGAAGAAAAATAAAGAATGGTATCAGAAGAAATTTATTCCTAAAATAAGCCCTGTTACGTTAATCGCGTTGTTGTTTACGATTATTGTAATGTTTAGCTATAAAGGAAAATATATACTGAAAATTCCTTTAGATGTTATTCGAATTGCGATTCCTTTGCTTGTTTATTTTTTAGTGATGTTTTTTATTAGTTTTTTTCTTAGTAAAAAAATGGGAACAGATTATCCAAAAACAGCAAGCCTTTCTTTTACCGCCGCAAGCAATAATTTTGAGCTTGCTATCGCGGTTGCTATTGTTATTTTCGGAATAAATTCAGGCGAAGCCTTTGCCGCCGTAATTGGCCCTCTTGTAGAGGTACCTGTCTTGATTGGTCTTGTTAATGTCTCTTTGTATTTCAAAAAGAAATATTTTTCAAATTTATTTTGATTGTATACAAAATTTAGAAAGCCATCGCGATAATTTTATGTCGTTTTTATAATATTAGAATACTAGAATCTGTATCTTCAATAAAATTTTTTATTGTTTCGATTTTTTTATTAATTAATATTATCATCTCATTTGTACTGCAATTGCCGGTTGTAATCCAGATAATTTTAGGCGGAAAACCATACAATAAACTTTTATGATGAAAATCTGAATCTTTACTTATAATAGCATATTGATGTTGTTTTGCATAATCCCATATTATCTTATCATCAACATTTTGAAGATTTATATCTCTTACATGAGTTATTTCTTTGAATATTTTAGAAAGAGGCTCTTTGATTCTTATTGATATATTTTCATCAATGAGTATTTTCATATATTCGCGTATATCTTTCTTTCTCTGTCTGCCGCGAAAGATAAGCACGCTCTGATATCGTTTTCATTTAAATCAGGAAAGTCATCTAAAATTTCTTCTATACTCATGCCAGAAGCCATATAATCTAAAATATTAGATACAGTAATTCTTAAACCTCTTATACAGGGTTTACCGCCCATTTTTCCCGGTTCAATGGTTATTATGTCATGATAATCCATAGTATATTATTAAAAGTACCAAATATTAGACATACAATCAAGTTTTTTTTTAAATGTAAAGAGATGCGGCTTTAAATTTGCTCAAAAATAATTTGAAAGAAATAATGATTTTTGGCGTTAAAAATATTGGTATATTTGGCAGTGCATCTAGAAACGAGGCTGAGGAAAATAGTGATCTTGATATTCTGGTAGAATATGAAACAGGCCGATTGAATTTAGATACATACATGGATTTAAAATACTATCTAGAAAACTTATTTAAGTGCAGGGTTGATCTTGTAACAAAATCAAGCATAAAGAAACATTCAAAAGAAAATATCTTAAAAGAAGTTATTTATGCCGCGTAATGTTGCTCTTTATTTAGAAGACATATTAATATCTATTGAAGAGATACAAACTTTCGCCTTAAATTTGAATAATCAAAATGAATTTTCATCGAATATAGAAAAAAAACGTGCGGTTGAAAGAAATTTAGAGATTATAGGCGAGGCAATTAAAAAAATTCCTAAAAATTTATTAGACTTAAGAAGCGAAATAGAATGGCGAAAAATTACCGGCTAAAGGGATATTCTCGCGCATGGCTATTTTACTATTGATGATGAAGTCTTATGGGATGTTGTTCAAAATCGCTTAGAGCCTTTAAGAAAAGCAATCTTATTCATTAAATCAAAACTATAAACATAAAAAATATTCTTTAGGATGCAAAACGACATATTCGTGTCGCTTTGTTTTTTTCTTCGTTTGTATATTCGTTAATGTCAATTTAGAGCCCAATAGGTATAGATTTTCTTTAGGTATACTGTATTGCCGAAAGAAAATAATTGGTCTCGAATTTGTATTGACTTTATAAAATGTTATAAAAAAGGGGGTAATATGAAAATAGATGGAAAAAAGCTTATCTTTGGCAGAGTAGGCTGGGCGAAATATTATGGTCTAAAAGGTATAGAAAGACCTATAGGCGGGGGCCGCTTTAACAAAGAAAACATAGGCTCAGAACATCAAAATTTTGCTCGTCATGAAAATGGTAATTGCTATGGCTACATAAGAACACAAAGTTATTCCCGCGGATTTGATATGAAATTGTTTGATGATAAGCCAAAAAAACAAATGGATGGCTTTACTGTAATTTTATTTTCAAATAATCCGTATAGAGGCAAACTATACGTAATAGGCTGGTACAAAAATGCTTCTATTTTGAAAAAACAACAAAAGCGTCCAGCTCCCTTAGATGATTATTATAATTTTTATGCTAATGAAGAGTCCTGTATACTAATTCCTCAAGATAATCGAATTTATCAAATTACTAATGAACTACATGGTATATCAGTCAGTTCTAATATGGCGTACTCTGTGAATAAAGGTGAATTAAAGCCAAATAAAGGCATACCTGAAGTTATAAAATATGTAGAAAACTATACTGGTCAAAACTGGATTGAAGATTCTACGGAGAAAAAGCATTTCTATTTCTCAGGCCGAAAATTTCAGGCCGAAGATGACAAAATTATTTATAGACAAGCCGAAATACCTTTTTCTCCCAAGCCTGCTAAAGCTATAAGCTATCTTACTGATCAGAATACAAAGGTCTATTTTGATAATAATAGTCATATAACTCTGGTAGATGGTTTTAAGAAACTTCTTTCTGATGCAAAACTTAAAAGAGTAAGTCTTCTCGTTTTTAATATCAATCAGCATTTTTTTAAGATGACAGAATTTCATACATTGTTTGAATCAGAAAACAGAGTAGACTGCAGAATTCTAATAGCACCGCCTGCAGGTACAACAAGAAAATTTGCCGAAACACTTTTCAATTGGCATAACGATAAAAAATTAGAGGCCAGACAATTCAAAAGAAATATGTATGAACCATATTTAATGCATACAAAACTAGCTATTTTTGAAATGGAAGACCAAAATTACTTTGCCTCTGTCGGTTCTTCTAATTTCACTCTGGGAGGCACTGTAAATAATATCGAATACAATGTGTTTTTCAATGTCAAAGAACATGCAATTGGTAAAAATAGTCCTTTGGAATATTTTAATACTTTTTGGCAGCAGGCTGATGAATTGAATCCAACGGATTTTGATGATGCGCCATCAACAACAATTCCCACTGAAGAATTTGCTTCTGAACCAGCAGTAACCGTAGCTGAACCAGAGATTCTAAGCAAAAAATTGTTTAATTATCAAATAACAGCTATTGAAAATTTAAGTGAAAAAATCAATCCTTTACTGAGAACAAAAGCGCAAAAAGGCGGTCCCGAAAACAGCGGGTGTTTTCTAATTATGCCTACCGGTTCGGGTAAAACCTATACAATGGTTAAATGGTTGTTTGATAACGTTTTCAATAATGATGGTAAAAATAAAAAAGTTCTCTGGCTGGCGCACAGAAAAGAACTTCTTAATCAGGCGTATGATACTGCTTATATTCAAAAACTTTTAACAGATAATGAAATAACGATAAATAATGTGCATCAAATGGTAAGTTCGGGTATCTATTTCGAAAAATATTTTGAAGATAATTTGATCTTCCTGACATCACAAACAGCATATAGAAAATATTGCGCAAATCTTCATAAAAAATCCAGAAAGAAACTAAAAGTCGCAGAAAAAAAAGAAATAGAAAGAATAAGAGATGAAATGTTGCAAATAAGAGAGTCAACAAAATTTGACTTGATCATTATTGATGAAGCACACCGGGCAAGTTCAGAGACACTTCAATATGGCAATATTCTTAAAAATCTTTATTATAAAGCTGTTTGCGGAATAACCGCAACTCCCTATCGGGGAGATCAACAAGATGAAACTCTTCAGAGCAAATTTAAGAATTCGGTACAGACAAATATTGAAGATATTAAAAAAGATCAAATGGATTTGTTCTCAGAATTACAAATTTTCAATATTTCGACGGGCTTTACTTTGAAAATTGACGGAGAAAATAATCTAAGATTTAACAATAGTCTAATATCCGCAAAAAATAATAAGAAACGCAACCAGATAATTGTAGATGAGTATTTTTTGCACTCATCTAAATTTAATCAGGCAATAATATTCTGTATAGACTGCGAACATGCGAATGAAATCGCAAGAATGATTAACGAAAGATTGAATGAAGCTCAGACCTTTCATAATGGTATTATTGACGAACAGAGCTGGGCTAAGAGAGTAAAGAATGATTTATTTATAGATGAGAATCAAAAATCTATTGAGCCTGTTAGAAACGAAGTAATTGATATGTTTCGTTCAGGAAAAATAAAAACCCTAACATCTGTCTTCCTTCTAACTGAAGGTTTTGATGTACCCAATGTAGACGCAATATTTATTACAAGACCCACATTAAGTACTCTGCTTTATACTCAAATGCTTGGCAGAGGCATGCGAGGTCCTGCTGTTGGCGGTACAAAATCTTGTTTGGTATTTGACTTTGAAGATCAGTTGGAATATCATACAAAGACTCATAAAAGATTGATTAATATGTCTTCACTAAAGCCAAAACAAAAATCTGTTCATGGCGCAGATATTTTAGCGATAGAAACTGAAAGTCTATTAAATATAAAAGAAATCAATGATCTTGATATGGAAAGAGACAGTCTGTTGAATATAGACACGAAACCAAAGCAGGAAGAAGAATAATACATGTACACACTTTCAGACACAGATAAAGAAAACATCCGCAAGAAATATTATATCTCTAAATCAGATTACAAGCTTGCACGCGGCTGCCCTGTAAAGCTTTACTACAAGAAAAAAGATTATCCTTCGGCAGCGGGCGACGATGATTACATGAAGCTTCTTGCCGATTGCGGATATATTGTAGGCAAGATGGCCCAGCTTTATTACGATGAAGGCAGCGAAATAAACACGGGCGGCGATCTTGTCGCAGGTGCCGAAGAAACCATCCGTCTGCTTGAAAAAGAAAAGGTAACTTTGTTTGAGCCGGTTTTGTACTGGAGCAATACGTTAATCAGAGCCGATGTTTTTGTTAAAAATAAAGATAGCATAGATATTATTGAAGTTAAGTCAAAAGGCTTTAAAAGCGAAATCGCAGAAAATGGAAACTTTATCATTGATAAATCAATGTTCCGCAAAGCAAGGGGTGGGTTTGATTTGGGCTGGCTGGAATATCTCTTAGATATCGCTTACCAAACTTATGTGGTAAAACAAATCTTTCCCGATTTTCGTGTGCGTTCATTTTTAATGATGCCCGATAAGGCAAAAACAACTTTGCTAGATTCTCTGGTTTCTCTTTTTCCTATGACAAAAACCCCCTCGCCTTCGGGCAAACATACACAAATTGAAGTTGAATTTAAGGGCAATCAGAAAGATATTCAAAAAGACAATCTTTTAACGCTCGTAAATGTTACCGATGAGGCGGCTGAGCTTGAAAATACGGTTAATGATGAGCTTTTCAAGTTTCAAGAAATTGTGCGAAACGGTTTTAAAAAACTACCAGTAGAAAAAGGAAAAATCTGTAAAAAATGCGAGTATGCTGTAACAGATTCTTCAGCATTAAACGGATATAAAGAATGCTGGGGTATCAAGCCTGTTTCAGATAAAGGCATAGCGAAAGAACATATTTTTGATCTTTATCAGGCGGGCAGAATAAAAACAGAAAACGGATTTTTAATTGAAGAATTACTAAGGCAGGGCAAAGAAACCATTTATGATGTGCCTGAAAAATATTTTAAAGGTAAATACGGCGAAAGACAAAAAGTACAGATAGAATATACCCGAAAAAATCAGGAATGGTTTTCTAATGAACTTAGGGGTATAATTGACTCATGGGATTATCCGTTACAGTTTATTGATTTTGAGACCTCGCGCATTGCCGTGCCATACCATAAAGGTATGAACCCGTATGAGAACATTGCTTTTCAATACAGCCTGCATAGCATTGAAAAACCGGGTGCCTCTCTTGTGCACAAAGAGTGGATAAACATTGAAGATAGTTATCCTAATTTTAAGTTCGCTGAATCGTTAAAAAATAATTTGAATGAAAAGGGTACCATTTTCATGTGGGCGACCCATGAAAACACGGTACTTCGTGATGTTTACAATCAAATGGAAAAGTACAATACCAAAAATAAAGATTTAAACCAATGGCTTTACCAAATTGTAAAATTCGATTCTGAAGATACCGGCAAACTGGTTGACATGAACAAGCTTTGTCGTGAGCATTATTTTCATCCGGCTATGGGCGGACGTACATCACTAAAAGTTGTTCTGCCTGCCATATGGAACAACAGTTCTAAACTTCATAAATTAGACTGGTTTAGGTCTTACTATAAAAGTGAAAATGGCAGGGTTATGAACCCCTATGATACGCTTGAAAAAATTCAAATTTATGAAGAATACGAAGTTGTCAACGAAGGCGGCGGAGCCATGATGGCCTATCAAGAAATGATGTACGGCCAAAGCTCTAACGATAAAAAACAAAAAGACGCCTGGAAAGAGCTGCTATTACAATACTGTAAATTAGATACTATCGCTATGATAATTGTTTATAAACACTGGCTCGATAACGCGCCTTAATTTCATATTAGATCTGCTTAATCGGCCATATGTCAATAAGAATAAAGATAGATTAATTAAAATATAAAAGCCGACATATCTTTATCGTTTTTTCACAACTCACTTATCCTTTAATATTGTAACATGATAACACCGTTGCGTTTTTTCAAGTATCGCGTAAAGAATGCCCTCGCGTTGAAGTTCAATTAAGGTTTCCATTAGAGTTGTTTTTAACTGGCGCCTTAAAGCGTCGCCGGTAATGAATCCGAATCTTGTTCTTATTTTTTCAAATATTTTATTTATATTTATATCATCTGTTTTTTTCTCGGGAAGAACCACATAAAAATCATCGTAAAAAATATCAAAGCTGGCGGCAAAACTATGGCTTGAAATAAAAGACGCGTTTGAATTTAAATCTCTTAAGCTGTTCTGATAATTTACGGGACGCAGGGCAGAAGAAACAGCTATTTTTACCGGCGGTAATTCTGCCTTTTTTTTTAAATTTTCTTGAAATCTTTCTGTGACTATTTCAAGACCTTCTGCCGCTTTATCGCTTAAGTATCTGTAATTTAAGGGTACATTGTAAAAATAATATAAAGCTTCGGGATCGTTTCTTAACGCTGTTAATTTATTTTCTTTTGCCATTTGTTCAATTTGTTTTTCATCTTGAACAGGCTTTTCATTGTGCTTTTTAGAGGCTTTTATGTGATCTTGTAAAAGATACTTACGAAGGTCTTTTTCTTTTTGCGTATTGGCGAAATCTTCATAAATGGGAATATTCTCTATAAACTTTCTTTCTAAAGAATAAATTTCATCAATGTATGCGTTTATCTCGCTTGATAAATTTAGCAGATTTTTATTAACAAGTTTTTTATGATACCAAAACCCCCCTGCGAGTATACCGCAAATTATAAATAAAATTAAAACTTTAAATTTCATATTAAGCCGCAAATTTTTTCTTTTAATCCGTCAAAACTTCCGTTGCTCATTAAGAGTACAACATTTTTATTACTATTGCTCTTTTTTTGAATCGGATGGATTGATGTGTGAAGCATAGATTTATTTTTTTTCACATTGTTTAGTTCTAAAAAATTAATAATTTTTTTGGCAATCTCTTCTGTTTTTTCAATATGAAAAGCCTGTGTATTTTCTTTTTTTAAGTTTTGAATTATATATTTTATATCAAGCCTTTCTTTTACGGGAATTTTTTCTTTGCGGTGAATTTTACCTAAAATAACAACATCCGCTTTTTTTAAGGCGCTTGTAATTTCTTTTTTAAAAATATTTTTTACCATAGTGTTGCTTCTTAAATCTAAAACCGCGATAATTGCGTATTTTTTATGTCTTTCTTTTACTGAACTTAAAACCGCTTCAATTGCCGTGGGATGATGCGCGAAATCGTCATAAAAATAAGTTTCCTCTTTTTTAGCGAAAAGTTCAAGCCTTCTTTTTAAGCCCTTAAAAGTTGAAAAAGCTTTAATTACTGTTTCAGCAGAAATTTGCATGTCAATTGCCGCCGCAAAAACCGAGAGCGCGTTTAAGGCGTTATGCCTGCCTGCTAAAGGTAAATAAATATTTTCCCATATTTTGCCGTTATTTTCAATATTAAAATAAATTCCGTTTTCTGCGTGTTTAATTTTCAATAACTTCCATCCGCAATTTTTTGAAAAACCAAAACTAACTATTTCGCACAAAGCATTTTGAGTTACTTTTTGAATATTTTTATCATCGCCGTTTACAAAAATTTTACCGTTTTGAGGAACTATATTTACCAGTCTCTTAAAGCTTAAAAGAATTTCGTCTAACGAGTTAAATATATCACCATGATCAAATTCTAAATTATTTATAAATAAGTACTGTGGCATATAGTGTAAAAATTTTGAGCGCTTGTCAAAAAAAGCGGTATCGTATTCATCACCTTCAATTACAAAAAATCCGTTTTTTTGAGGCATATTCGCGTTATCTTTAAAATTAAGTGATTTAGCGGCAAAAAGATACCCGGGTTTTTTATCCGCGGTTTCTAACACCCACGCCAATAAAGCCGTTGTTGTGCTTTTACCATGAGTTCCCGAAATAACAATGGGCAAAGAATCTTTTAATATATAGTTTTTTATTAACTCGGGCAGTGAACAAAAAGGCATTCTCTTATTTAATATTTCTTCAACTTCAATATTTTTTCGTGAAAGAGCGTTACCAATAACAATTAAATTTGGTTTATCATTTAAATTTTGCGCGCCATAACCTTTAAATAATTCAATATTATTATCTTTTAAGTAATCACCCATGGGCGGATAAAAGTTTTCATCAGAACCGGTTATTTTAAAACCCGCTTTTTTAAGTAAAACAGCCGCCGAGGCCATAGCCGTACCGCAAATACCTGAAAAATGTATATGTGTTTTTTTCATTATTTTTCAGTATTACCATTTTTACTTGCTGTCAAGAATAATTTATTTGCTGGTATCCGGCTACTTTCAGCAGCCGGATACCAGCAAATAAAGATTTGTTTTTACATAAAATTCAAGTATTTTTTGACAAATTCAATTATTTTTTATACTCTTTTATATTCAACCATTAAAAAGGGTGAATTTAAAGTAAATAAAGCATTTATTTGTTTATTACTTTTATATCCTGTAAAACCTGTTTGGGCCTATCTTTATCTTCATCAGACTTTTTCGATAGGTAAACAATTTACAGAATGGTATGAATAATGAAATAAAAACGAGAAGAAAATGAGTGATAAAGAAAATAAAAAAACAATATTAGAAATATCAAATCTGCACGCCGAATATATAAATCCGCAGAATACAACCGAAAAAATACCTATACTGCATGGTATTAACATAAGCATAAAAGAAGGCGAAATTCACGCCATAATGGGGCCAAACGGCTCTGGTAAAAGTACGCTTTCTTCTGTTATCATGGGCCATCCTCACTATAAAGTAACCAAAGGTGAAATTAATTTTTTTAATAAAAATACAAATAAACTTGAAAACATTGTTGATATGCCCGCCTTTGAAAGGGCGCGTATTGGTTTATTTTTAAGTTTTCAGTATCCGGCGGCAGTACCCGGTCTTCCTGTTAGCCAGTTTTTAAGAAACGCATTAAAAACTCTAAGAAATGAAGAAATATCTGTAAAAGAATTTAGAAAAGAAATGAATGACAGCATGGATTTTTTAAAAATGGACAATGAATTTGCCAAGCGGTACCTAAACGAAGGTTTTTCGGGCGGCGAGAAAAAAAGAATGGAAATTCTTCAAATGACTCTTATAAAACCAGCTCTGGCTGTTTTAGATGAAATTGACTCTGGCCTTGATATTGACGCCTTAAAAATTGTTTCTGACGGTATTAACAGTCTTATTGACGGTAAGCGTTCTTTTCTTTTAATTACCCACTATAAAAGACTACTTGATTATGTAAAAGCCGAAAACATACACGTATTAGCCGGTGGTAAAATTATTAAACAAGGCGGTTTTGAACTTGTTGATATTCTTGAAAGTAAAGGATATGATGAAATTGTAAAAGAAGCTCAATAGGTATAAAACAATGTCAAAAGATACAAAAGATAAAGCGCGCGCCATAAAAGAAGACTATAAATACGGGTTCCACAGCCCTGAAGAATTTGTATATAAAGCCGAAAAAGGTCTAAACGAAGAAATTGTAAGAAGTATTTCTCGAATTAAAAATGAACCCGAATGGATGAGAGATTATCGATTAAAATCTTACCAGACTTTTCTTGAAAAACCAATGCCTAAATGGGGCGATCAAAAAATGCTCTCACAGATTAAATTTGAAAATATTTTCTACTACCTGCGGCCCACCGACAAACAAAAAAAAGACTGGAGCGATGTTCCTGAATACATAAAAGATACTTTTGATAAACTGGGTATTCCCGAGGCCGAGCAAAAATTCTTAGGTGGCGTTACGGCGCAGTATGAATCTGAAGTTGTTTATCATTCAATGAGAGACGATTTAACTAAAAAAGGTATTCTGTTTACCGATATGGATTCAGGCTTAAGAGAATATCCTGAAGTTGTTAAAAAATATTTTGGCACGATAATTCCTTATACCGATAACAAATTCGCGGCTTTAAACAGCGCGGTATGGTCGGGCGGATCTTTTATTTACGTGCCGCCCGATACACAGGTTATTATCCCTTTACAGGCTTATTTTAGAATAAACGCTAAGAATATGGGACAGTTTGAAAGAACATTGATTATTGCCGACAAAGGCTCTTCTGTTCACTATATAGAAGGATGTACGGCTCCGGTTTATTCATCTGACTCACTTCATTCTGCCGTTGTTGAACTCATAGCGCTTGAAAACGCGAAAATTAGATACACTACCATACAAAACTGGTCAAATAATGTTTTTAATCTTGTTACTAAAAGAGCGGCCGCGTATAAAAACGCGAAAGTAGAATGGGTTGACGGTAATATTGGCAGTAAACTTACGATGAAATATCCAGCTATTTATTTAATGGACGAACATGCTCACGGCGAAGTTTTATCTATCGCCTATGCCGGTAAAGGGCAGCACCAAGACGCGGGAGCTAAAATGGTTCACGCCGCGCCAAACACTACTAGTAAAATAACATCAAAATCAATATCAAAAGACGGCGGTCAAAATACATACCGCGGCCTGGTTAAAATAACAAAAAACTCTAAAAACTGTAAATCAAACGTAAGGTGTGACGCCTTAATGCTTGATATGAATTCAAGGTCAGACACCTACCCTCATATGGAAGTAGAAGAATCAGAAGGCGTTAAAGTAAACCATGAGGCAACAGTTTCAAAAGTAGACGAAGAAATGCTTTTTTACTTAAATTCACGCGGTATTTCAGAAGATGACGCTGTATCTATGATTATAAACGGATTTATAGAGCCCTTTACAAAACAGCTTCCCATGGAATACGCGGTTGAGTTAAACAGACTCATTCAGCTTGAAATGGAAGGAGCCATAGGATAAAATAAATGCCAAATATAAAATCAGTTGTTAAAAAAAAGAAAAATTCTGAATACTTAGAAGACCTGTCAAAAATAATCCCTTTAAATGGCTTAAGCGATAAATTCCCTGAAAAATCATGGGAAACATGGCGGCGCTTCGATCCTTCTCTTCTTTTGCCTATTATGCTTGAATCGGCACGCGAAGGGGTATATAAATTACCATTATTATGGAAAGAAATAAACGAAGACGTTACCTCTTGCACAAAGCATAAAAATTTTTGCGAAAACGTAAAAGTATTAAAAGAATGGGAAAAAACAGATTTTAAATTCGCTCAAAAAGTAAAAGACTCATTAAAAAAACTTAATTATAATAATGAAGCAGCGTTTTTTTCTCAGATGGCCAACAATATTACCCCCTGGGATGAAACACCGGTTTTTAGAATTTCTAAAAACAGTTCTATGGAAAATCCGCTTCACTTTTTATATGCCCCTAAAAAAGATATTAAATATTTTTATTCTAACTCTCTTATTATTTATGCCGAAGAAAATTCGTCTGCCAGTATATGTTTAGAAAGCTTTTCTGAAGGTTTTAATTTATATGATACCCGCGTTTATCTTGAAGATAACGCATCATTGAATTTACATTGTCTTATAAGAGAAGGTATAGGCTCTAACACAACAAAGCATTCGGCATGGGTATGGAATAAAAATGTTTACTGCCGCAGCTCTTCAAATTTCACGCAAAGTTTTTTCAGCGCGGGCGGTAAGCTGGGCAAAATGATAAGCGAAGTATTTTTAAATGATAACAGCTCTGCCCAAATATACGGTATTCATGTGGGCAATCATTCTCATGTTGATCATGATTTTAATGTAAAGCATTTTGGTTCGCGTTCAACATCAAATCTTGAATTTAATATGGCCCTATTAGATAACGCCTACGGCGTATTTAGGGGAAAATTAAACATACCAAAAGATTACAGAGTATGTAAAGCTGAACAGACAAATAAAAACCTGCTTTTAGGCGAAAAATCACGTGCCGATTCAATTCCCATGCTTGAGGTTTTAAGTGAAGAAGTAGAATGTTCACATGGCAGCGCCACGGGCGAACTATCTGATGAAGAAATGTTTTATCTGCAAAGCCGCGGCTTAAACGAAACACAGGCCAAACAGCTTTTACTTTTAGGATTCTTTGAAAATATATTACAAAAAGCACTAAAGCACACACAAGATAAAGCTGCTTATAACGATCCTTTTTTACATGACATCTGGTGCGCCATACAAGACAGGTCTCATATAAATTTTGAAAGAACGTATACCATGGCAGAAACATAAAAAGGAAGCACTATGACAGAAAACTATTACTGGGCAAAAATTATAAACCTTGAAGAAGTAGAAGATTTAAACGAGAAAGATACTCTTGAACTTGAAATTGAATTAGATGACGGCAGACCTTTAAGCATTATATTAGCAAAAGATAACACGCAAGAAAGCGGATGGCTCGCCTTTGAAAATATATGCACGCATGATTCTGAATCTCTTGGCGACGGTGAAATTGACTTTAAAAGCCATACGGTTAAATGTCCCCGGCATGGAGCAATTTTCGATATTTTAAAAGGAGACGCTATGACATTACCAGCCGTAGCACCTATTCGGGTTTTTTCGGTAAAAGCCGATGAAGGGGCCCTGTATTTTCATATTCCTTCGAAAATATAGTTTTTCGAAATGGAATATTTTTTGAAATAGCTTCTTGTTTACCAATCGTTTCAGAAATTTCAGCTACGGCCGCTATAGTTATCCCCTGTTTATTCATATGCATCATTCGCTTTAAGAAGCATACGCCTATACGGCCAAGTCTTATAATTGCTATATTCATATAAACTTCTCTGACTATTATATTAAATAACGAATAATTTGTTATTTTTTCAACAAATACTAACGAATATTATATTATTTTTTGTTTTTTACACTGGTCCAAATAAATAGCGGCCTGACTGTCATTGGGGCATTCATTTATTATTTCTATAAATAATTTGTGCGCGCGTTCAAAATTTTTATTTCTAAACGCATAAGCTGCTTCTTCAAATCTTTCTAAAGATTTATCCTTTGCTTCTATAATTTCATCATCATCGGCTTCATAAATTTCGTACGCGGGAATCTGTTCTAGTTTCCCTTTTACGTTAAAATTACCTAAAAAGCGATGGCGAAATTGATTCTTATTCTTAAGCTTATTTAACAAAGGCTCACTAATTAATATTCTAGCGTCAAAAAATTTCGTTAAACCTTCTATACGAGAAGCTAAATTCACCGTATCAGAAATAACTGTTGTCTGCATATGTTGGCGATAACCTATTGTTCCCAGCATAAGCGTACCATGATGAATACCTATCCCGGCTCTTATGGGTTCTGATCCTACCAATTCTCTTAATTCATTAAAGTTTTTTATCCCTTTTTGAATATCAATAGCCGCTTGAACAGCATCTTCAGGAGATTGGGGGAATAATGCCATTATAGCATCCCCTATATATTTATCAATAAATCCATTATTATGATTTATAACAGGCCCTATATCATTTAAATATCTATTTAAGAAGTTAAAATTTTCTTCGGGAGTCATTGCTTCAGAAAGTTTAGTAAATTCGCGTATATCTGAAAATAATATAGACATTTCTTTTTCTATTTGATCTCCGAGACCAATTTTTGTAATATCTTCGTGACCCAGAAAACTTAAAAATTCATTTGGCACGAACTTATGAAATGTTGTGTTCATTAATTTTAAATTATTTACATTATCTTCTATTCTTTTTTTTGATTCTTCAAGAGATTGAATATGGCTGTCGATATCAGCGGCCATAAACTGCATGGTATCTGCCAATAGACCCAGTTCATCTTTTGACTTTATGCTGACTTCTGCCTTATAATTTCTTTGTGAGAGCTTATCTGCATATATAGTTAATTCTTGCAAAGGTTTCGATATAATTTTTCGAAACCAAATAAAGTTAATTATGGTTACTGAAAATAAAAGCATAGAAGCCAAAAAGACATCTGAAAAAAACGTCTGCAGCAGTTCTATTATATTCATTTGAGGGATATTTACCGTTACAATACCCCTTATATCACCTAATTTATATCCAAATGCTTTCTTATCACCATATTTTGCTATTAATTCTTTTGGAGCATCTTTTTTATCACCATGACACGCTAAGCAACTAGCGACAATATATATTGGGCTCGCGTATCTATAGATATTATCTTTAGTCTCTTCATAATACAAACCGCTTTCTTTACCTGAATTTTGTTTTTTAAAATATTCTATTGCTTTCAATTCAAATTCATCAGGTTTATTTTTTAAATCAAGATATCTCTCACTGGTAACCCTAAATTTTGCTCCTTTTGATATTGCAGAATATAATTTTGAAAACTCTTTAGATGTATCTAACATATCTTTACCGAAAAATTTATATTTCTTACCATCTTTATCAAATTCTTTAACTAAAAGACTTTCATTAAAATCTGTATGAGATTTATTTTCAGAAGCATCAATATAAATATATTTTGACTGTGATATCCACTGAATAAACGCTATTACCTGATTAGACACGCCCGAAGCTTCTCTTTTATATTGCAGGCTGTTAAATTTTAATCCAATTAGTAAATAGGCACCTGTAACACAAACAGCCGTAACAACGAAAATGGCAAGAAATTTCGTGTAAATAGATAAACCTATTAAGGTAATTTTATTTTTTTGTATTGATTTATTTTTTTTGTTCATGTAAAGTTTTCCCGTCAAAACTTTGATATTATATTATCGTTAATAATCTAATCTACAATAATAATTTTTCGTATATTTTACAATAGAAAGACAATTTACAATCTAATAATCAATATATGTATGGTATAAAATCAATTTTATTACATTAATCAAGGTTAAATGAAATATAATTTTTTCTATTTTTTACTTTTCTTATCTTGCGCCTATCCATTGTTTGAAGATCCCGGACAATCAAACGAAGAGTTTGAAATTATTTTTAATAAGGCCGCTCAGGACCCAGAACATAAGTTATACCAATCTCTAATAGGTCTTATTGAAAATACTTCTTCAAGCTTAAGCTGCGCTTTTTCAGAATATCCGGACGATTTAATTTTTGAAAAAATAAATGAAAATAAATCAATTAATACCCGGCTTGTTTTTGATTATGAACCTAATATATATGAAGAAAGAAAAGATATTTCATTTTTAAATGAAAACAATAATAATATAAAAAATATTTACGGCAATTCGGGCGAAGGAATACAAAAAAATAATTGGTGCATATCTGATAAAGAAAAAATCTGGTATTCAACCCTGCCGCCTGTATTTAATATTATAAACAAAAAATATGGTATCGGTTTTTTAATTTATTCTAAAAATAACGAAATCATAAACGAATTTATAAAAGAAATAAATTTATTTGAAGAAGATATTTTTGGTACTAATAAATCAAAAACTGATTTGAAAAATAGTTTTAGTATACTCAATCAAAAAATAAAACTAATATGGGGACCTCATGAAAATCCTCTTGAAGTTTTAGGTGATATTATAAATTCAGCGCAAAATGACATTCATATTTTTTCTACGGGAATTTATAGCACAAACACAGATACTGAAAACGATATTATAGAAATATTAAATAAAAAAACAGAAAGTAATTTAACAATAAACGCGGTTTTAGACAGCATTGTTATTTATGACAGCTTCAATGTTATACAAAATTTAAATTCACAAGTAAATCTTTTTTATCTAGAAACAGACCGCGGCGTTCCCTCTACACAATTATTTTTAATTGATAAAGAAAAAGAAAACTCTAAATTAATTTTATACTCAGGTGTTTTAAGAAAAAAAACAGATACCGATGACGACAGTCTTCTGGTAATTCTTGAGGGTTCATATGTTTCAAAACTAGCGTTTGAATATTTTAGTAATTTAAAAGAATTAAGCATGCCTTTAAATTATACTCCTTATTACGCGGCCGAGCCGAACAAACATGAAATAGCCATAAATGAAATTAGCTGGATGGGCAGCGTTAATAACGACGGCGCCCTTTTTAATGACGATGAGTTCATCGAGCTTTATAATACCACGTCTGATTCTATTAACATAGGCGGATGGATTTTTGCCTGTAGAAAAGATGATTTAAATATAACCGGCGGACCGGTAAAAATACCTTACGGTGTTGAACTTAAACCAAATGACTTTTTTTTAATAGCAGCAGATTATAAAAATGTATTAAATAACGCGAAATTTATAAACACTTTGGGTTCTTATGGAATTTCTGCCGAGGCTGTTGAATGTATTTTAACTGACGGTAACCCAGAGGTTACAGTTTCAACGAATGCCTACAGCGATAATGGCGTTACAGGCACTATTGTTGATACCGCAGGCGATGGAGCAACTACTTTTGACTTTGCCTTAGATAAGGCTTACTCTCCGTTTGGTATTAACGCTTATTTTTCAAATTCTGAATTGAAGATAAGACGCACAATGGAACGCGTAGAAAGCGATAAATCGGGAACAAACATATACAACTGGAAAACTAACTCTTTTACCATAGAAGAGAATATTTTCGTCAATGAGAACTTTAAAAACCAGACTTTTGCGTCTCCCGGTTTTCAAAACAGCCCTCGACAGCAGGTCAATGAAGCAGATGTAATTATAAATGAAATTCTTTATATGGGCAGTTATCTTAATGACGGCACAAGTATATCTACCGATGAATTTATTGAACTTTATAATAATACAAACAAAGATATTCATCTTGGCGGATGGATGTTTGCCTGCACTAATGATATTACCGATATCGAGGTTTTAGGCAGTACAAACGCAAATTCTTTTTTTGCCATACCATTTGGCACAGTAATTCATCCAAATCAATATTTTGTCATTGCCGATCATACAGGCGACGCTTTAACTTCTGCCCATTTAATTACAACATCACTGGGAATTACAAATACTTCTTCACAGTGTATTTTAACTGATGGTACAGGAGGCATAAATACAAATATCCCTTACCCTAAACAACCTTTATTACGGGGCTTTATAATAGATAAAGCATCTGACGGCTCGTCTTCTTTCTCAAGTTTGGCATTTGGCCAGAATACAACAATTAGAAAAAGTATGGAAAGACAAATTCTTACGGGAACAGGTGATAATCAATTCATCTGGTCTTCAAATATATTCGATACGTCTCAAAATATATATATTCATACTAATTTTAATGAAAAAACTTTCGCTTCTCCCGGAGTTCAAAACTCTGTTTTTATACCGTAACCATGTTTAGCTATAATAAAAATTATTTTTTTCAAACCACAAGAGCTTTTAAATATAAAAATTTTAAACTCTTCTTTTTAGGAAACGGAATTTCTCTAATAGGAACATGGATGACCAGAATTGCCATAAGCTGGCTGGTCTATAAAATCACAAGTTCTCCTGTTCTTTTGGGTACAATTATGTTTGCCGCGCAAATTCCTACTTTTATATTTAATGCTTTAGCCGGCGTATGGGTCGACAGAATAAACCGACAAAAAATGCTTTTTCTAACACAGTCTTTTTCAATGATTCACGCTCTAATTTTAGCCTTTCTTACACTATTTAATTTAATAACTTTATGGCAGCTTTTTGCTTTGGCAATATTTCAGGGAATTGTAAACGCCTTTGATATTCCCGCGAGACAGGCTTTTGTAACAGAAATTGTAACCGAAAAAAAAGACATAGGTAACGCCATAGCTCTTAATTCTTCTATTTTTAATGCCGCCCGTTTTATTGGACCTTCTCTAGCGGGAATTATCATAGGATTTTGGGGCGAAGGCGTCTGCTTTCTTGTAGACGGTTTAAGTTATATCGCGGTTTTAATTTCTCTTATTGCCATAAAAATACCAAAAGAGAATAAGCCAAAAAAATCAGGAAAAATATGGGAAGAATTCAAAAGTGGACTAAGTTATGCGGTAAAAATGCATCCTATAAGAAATATTCTTATTTTATTAGCTTTAACCAGTCTGGTAGGAATACCTTACGCTGTTTTAATGCCGGTTTATGTAAAAGACGTATTAAATAAAAATGCCGACTCACTTGGGTTTCTTATGGGAGCCAGCGGTCTTGGTTCTGTTGCAGCTTCATTATTACTGGCCGCGAAAAAAGAATACTCTACCGGCCTTACCAGATTAATTTTTTTCTCTGCTTTATTATTTGGAATTTCTCTTTCTGCAATATCTTTTTTTAACTCATTTTTATATGCTCTTTTAATTATGCCCATAGCAGGCGGGGCCTTAATTTTTCAGTTAGCCGCTAGTAATACAAATCTTCAAATTATTGTATCTGAATCGCATAGAGGCAGAGTAATGAGCTTTTATTCTATGGCTTTTATGGGTATGGCGCCTTTGGGAAGTTTAATTGCGGGAATTATGGCAGAAAAAATTGGCGTGCCTAATACATTTTTAATAGGCGGGATATTAACATGTTTAGGTGCTTTCTGGTTCTTTTTTCTTTCAGATTCAATGGAAACTTGACTTACATCATCATGAAAATAATTGACATCTCAAAAGCACCCTTCTTCATGACGTTAAAATGAATGAAAGTGAAGAAAACAAACTAACATCAGAAAATGCCGAAGAAAATGCTAGCGAAAATCAAGCAGAAACTAAAACTTCTCTTACCGCAATAAAAGGTAAATTTAAATCACCAAAAGAACAATTCTATGGCATTTTTCTTTTGGTGACCAATACCGAAACAATTCACATTGATATGGCAACTGTTATCGTATCAATTTATTCAGAGCTTCACAATATTACTTTATCAGAAAAGTATAAAGAAATAGAAGAAAAAATAAAAAAAATTAAATACGAAGGACAATTTTCTAAAAATATTACAGATAAACTTCAAAAAACTATAAAGTTTATAATGATGGAAGATGACTTTTTAGAAGATATCTGTGAAAAGACAGAAAACAAAAACACAGCAGAATTAGTCAGGTTCTTTCGTGAAAAATTTATGGCCGATATAAATGACCCGGCAATGGAACTTGAAATAGAGCTTGAACCCATAATTGAAAATGAAAAAAAGAATGAGATAAGCCCTGAAGAACTTATGGCAAAATATAAAGAAGCCGAAGGAGTTTTCTTAAAAGTAAATCTTGTTCTGGCACCGGTGGGCGGCAAACTTGTTACAGAGATAAAAAAAGGTGACAAAATAATGGTTCGTATAGACCATTCTCATGAAAAAGAAAGTTATTTTATAAGTCATCTGGGAGTTCGATCTGATAAAGGTGTAGAACCTATGCCAGCAACAGTTCTAAAGTTAGAACCCATGGGAAAAGCACTTGGGCTTTTACTTAAATTAAGCGATGGTATATTCGGTACCGTTACTGAAGAAGAAAAAGTTTTAGTTCGTATGTATGAAGAACCAAAAGAACCGGAACCAATAAAATTAGAAGATTCTGCAATATTACAAACAGAAAAAGTATTAAATAATGCTGAAAAAGAAAAAGAAATTATAAAACCAAAAGTAAAATCGCCTATGTCTATGGTTTTTGTAAGTTTGTTATTAATTTTTATTTTAATTTTAACCGTAGCTTATCTTCTAATGAGTTAGTTTATGAAAAAAATATATCTAAATTCAAAGTTATTTATATTATTTTTTGTTTTTCTGCTTTTTTCTGGCATATTTATTTCAAATTTTATTATATCGCCAATAGCGGTTTATCAAATAAAAAATCCGAATATATTTGCGTATATTTTCTTATTTTTTATCTTTACTTTTTTTTTATTGCATGTTTACAGTTATTTTCAAAAATTTAGAAAAGAAACCAAACAAGATGTTTCTGAACCCTTTAGCGTCTCAATAAACTTTACGCGTTATGTATTAAAAGATACCCCGCGTTTATTAAAATACAGGCTTGAAAAAATAATGAAAATTCTTTTTTTTATTTTTTCAATTATAACAATTATTCTTATTTCAGTTACTGTTTATTATATAAATAAAAATCTGTTTTTTTGATTGCCATCCCGGCTTTACGTCATATCCCGACATTTATGACAAAATGGAAAGGTTCTCAATATCCTTTTTTTGTTAAAGGAGATTTAAACGCTTTCTTCGCGCTATTCTTAGATAATCTCGTTAATTTGGTTATTTTATCGGGCATATTAATAGGAGTTTTTAATTTTCCTGAAAATATTATATTTTCAAAAATGATTCCCGGTACCGCCCTTGGGGTTTTAATAGGTAACTTATTTTATTCTTTCATGGCAGTAATTCTCGCGAACAAAACAAAACGAAATGATATAACCGCGATGCCTTTGGGCCTAGATACACCCTCTACCATTGGTATTGCTGTCGCTATTTTAGGCCCATCTTTTACGGTTTTTAACCAAACGATGCCCGCGCAAGAAGCAGGAATTTTAAGCTGGCATGTAGGCATGGCCGTAATGATATTAATGGGAATTCTAAAAATCATTGTTTCATTTTTAGGAGAAAAAATTCAAAAAGCAGTGCCAGAAGCCGCTCTTTTAGGTTCTTTGGCCGGTATTGGTATTGTTTTTTTGTCGGCCAATCATATTTATCAGGTAATGGAAATTCCACTAGTGGGAATGATATCGCTTATCATTATTATTCTAACACTATTCGCGAAGCATAGGCTTCCCAAAGGTATTCCCGGAGCCGCTGCCGCCGTTTTAACAGGTTCTTTTATTTACTATATTTTGGCCGCGTTTAATTTATTCAATCTAAAACTGCCCATATTAAGTATTACTCAGGCTTCTTTGCCGCGACCTTATATAGACGGATTTTCAGCTCTTTTTTCATACGCGGGAGCGTATTGGCCCTTAGCTATTCCTTTTGGTCTTTTAACCATAGTAGGTGGAATAAATGTAACTGAAAGCGCCAAAGTAGCAGGAGATAATTATAACGTTAGAAATATTCTGCTTACAGAAGCCTTTGCCACGTTAATTGCCGGAATTTTCGGCGGAGTTAGCCAAACAACACCTTATATAGGTCATTCTGCGTATAAAAAAATGGGCGCAAAAGCCGGATATACTTTCTTTACGGGACTTTTAATAGGTCTGGGCGGGTTTTTAGGCTTAATAGGTTTAATGGTAAAACTTATACCAGAATCGGCCGTAGCCCCTATTTTAATATATATAGGTCTTGAAATTACGGCTCTTGCCTATCAAATGTCACCGGCAAGACACAATATGGCAGTAAGCGCTGCTATTATACCTTCCATTTTATATTTTGGTTATATTAAATTAAAATCACTTTATGAGCCTTTGCAATTTACAATAAATAATTTATTATCCAAACCGGCAGAAATAACACCCGCTGTAAAAGATGCCTTAGCGCAAATTATTCCTTTTACTGTAGCGCGAGAATATCCATATCTACAGGCTTTATCTCAGGGATTTATTATTACCGCGATGATATGGGGTTCATTAACTTCTTTTTTAATAGATAACAAAATTAAAAGTGCTGTAATAGTTCTTCTTATTGCCGCTGCCTTTTCTTTTTTTGGTTTTATCCACTCGGCAACTTCTTCAGGAGAATTATATTTACCATGGCATCTTACCGCTAAAGAAAATATACCCTATAAATTTTCTATCTCATACTTAGGGGGCGCCTTATTTTTACTTTTTATTTCAAAATATATTTATCAGGAAAAAAAAAAGTAAAATAATTTATTATGCAAATTATATCTGATCTTCAGGGTTTTTTACCCGACTGGCAAAGTTGCGCTTTAACAATGGGTGATTTTGACGGTCTTCATGCGGGGCATAGAAATCTTATTGAAAAAACAATAGAAGAATCAGAAAAAATCAATATTCCATCTGTTATACTTACCTATGATCCTTCACCTAAAAAAATATTGCAAAAACTCAGGTTTGACACGCAAATTTATACACGTGAAGAAAAAACAATACTATTGCAAGATTTTTTTTTAAGAGCGGCTGTTTTTTTACCTTTTAACCAAGAGATAGCGTTAATGCCAGCTGATAAATTTTTAAATGAAATTATTTTAACGTCTTTAAAAACAAAATATTTAATTATTGGCTACGACCATCATTTTGGCAAAAACCGAGAAGGAAATTTTCAATTTCTTACAAAAGCCGCTAAAGAAAATTTTTTTAGTGTAAAAAAAGTTGAACCGGTTTATATTGGTGATACTTTAGTATCTTCAAGTGAAATTAGAAGACTTTTAAACGAAGGAAATATAGAAAAAGCGAATATACTTCTTACAGCGCCTTATCTTATTATCGCGTCTGTAATACGAGGCAGACAAAGAGGTCAAAAATTCGGCATACCCACTGCTAATTTACATATTGTGCCTGAAAAACTTTTACCAAAAGAAGGGGTCTATTTCGGCGCGGCTGTTTATGGTAAAAATTTTTATAAAACGGTTATTAATATAGGTTTTAAGCCCACCTTTGAAAATGTAGATTTAACGGTAGAGGCACACCTTTTAAATTTTAACGAAAAAATTTATGGTAAAATATTACGTGTTTATTTTCTAAAAAGAATACGAGATGAAATTAAATTCGCTAATATTGACGCGTTAAAACATCAAATTGAAAAAGATATTCAAACAGCCCAAAAAATAGATATACCAAAATATATGCTAAAAAAAATAATTTTTGAATAATATTCTCTGCGAAATTATTATGAAATTTTCATTTCAAATTTTGTTAAAAATTTTTCAAACACTCCGATAATATAGTATGAAAATAACTGAGAGCAATACGAAAGAAAAGACAAATATCAATGATAAATCTTTCTTAAATAAAATAAATCAACATGCAGATTTTTCTATACTCCCGTGTGAGGGCATTTACAAACTTTCTTCAACAAACGATGGAGTTACGTACAGTTACTGCGATTCTGATTACTGGCACTGCCCTAATAAAAAATGCATAATGCAGCTTGTATAATATTTACTTCTCAGATAAAACTGCTATTAAACCCGGCAGATGTCTCTTTTTAAGCTCTTCATTGGCATTGTCATAAATATTTTTAAGTATTTCTTTTAGAATATTTTTCGCGCCGTTTGTGTTTAATTGATTTAAAATAACTTTCTCAAATTTTTCGCTGTTCATATTTATGTTTTCAAGAACTTCATTACTTACTAGTATCAATCTGCCTTTTTCGGACAGGTCAATTGTTTCAAGCTTTGTGTTTTCGGACGAAAAATTATCAATGCCTGTATTTATTGATCTTATGGTATTTTCAGAAGAATATTCATAAATATAAAACAGCCCGGCTTTATAAATATTTAATTTATTAGTTTGTATATCAAGTCTTCCTAAAACCGTTGAAGGATTAAAATTTTTATTATAATTTAATTCTTCTAAAATGGCATGCACAATTTTTTCTTTTTCAATAAATTCTTTTGACATAGCAAAAAATAATTCCTGTATTCTGTGCTTCCAAATATTTGATTCTATAGATTTATCTTCAAATCTACCCAGCATAAAATCGCAATACCCATTACCAGAGTATGCCGTAAAAAAATCAGCAGCCGATAAATCTGGATTTTTCGGATACAACGCGGCTTCTAAGTTGTTCATTTTTATAAAGGGTTTTTCAAATAATTTTTTTTGAAGATAATCGATAACTTTTTCATTGTTTTGAGAAGACATTTGCCCATCTTTCAAATTATTTTCAGCCAAAGCATCTTTATTGCTGTCAAAGCCATCAGGCGCATTCATAATAAGCTGGTTAATATTTTCAGCTAAAAAATCTATTTCGTTTCCTTCTTTTATTTTTATTATTTTCTTTTTTCCATTATTTAAATACTCGTCACTGGCAGTTACCAGCCGCATTATTGACTGTTTTATTGATCCGTTTGAAATTAATGAAACCAAAAAAACGAGAAGTGAAACGATAATAGCTACAAGATAAAAACTAATTATAGTTTTCTGATTTTTCATTGACTTAGGCAGAATATTTTGCATATACATGTAATACTTTTTCTGATGGTAAGAAAAGGGAAAATACATTTCGACTATATCATTTTTAACATATATACTTTCTTTATCTATTACATTTTTATGCTCAATAAAAAATGATGATAAATCTGCGATATCTTTAAATTGAGCATCATTGCTTTTTTGTGTTTTTTTAATTAAATTTTGTATTTCAACATCGCTGTGATAAATCGGATTTCCATTTTCATCCCAAGCTATGAATTTATTATATATCAATTCTTTTTGTGTTATTGAATTAAATAAGTTGAATACCTCTTCTATTTGAGACCTTTTTTTTGTCACATCTTCTATTTTTTCTATAAACAGCCTTAAAAATGAAACCTGTTTCTCATAATAAGGTATTGAATATGACTCCTGCGCCTTTGACAAATAAAAATGAAGTACAACGGCAAAAGACATTGTAAAAAACATAGTTATAAAAAATATCGCAATGGAATATTTATAACCTAAGGCTGATTTTTTTTCTTTCATAATACTATAACTTTTTTAAATTTTGTTTACGCTTTTTTTTCTCAAAAAGCCATACAAGTAACCCAGATATAAAATATAAGAACAACAAAGGCAGCATCATAGCCAGCATTGATATAATATCAGGAGGTGTTAATACCGCAGATAATACCGCTATAGCCACTATGGCGCCTCTCCATGATTTTAAGAATATATGATAATGTATTAAATCCATTAAAGCTAACATTATTGATATTATCGGCAGCTGAAAAGCTAATCCAAAGGCGACATGAAACATAAAGAAAAAGCTTAAATAATCAGATACCGTAAGATGTATTTCTGGTTTTAGAATAGTATGACCAGCACCAAGAACAGGCAGCATCCATTCGAAAATTAAATAATAAGATACAATGGGCCATACAATATAGCGAGCCGTGAACATACCGGCCCAAAATAAAATAACAGAAAAAAACAATAGAAAATAACCCCAAATTTTTGAAGTTTTTTCAATAGCCGGTAGAATATAACGCCATATTTCAAACAAAACAAAAGGTAAAGCAAACAAAAATCCCGCGAAAAGATATGTTTTCATTTGTATCATAAAATTTTCGGGAAGCTTTATAATAATCAGCTTGAATATAATATTTCGTTTCTTGGCCTCTTCAGAGATATCTGTCATCGGCCCCATGATAAAATCCCAAATATACTGATAAAAGAAAAAACTGCCTACGGCAAACAGCACTATAAAAATAATAGATCTTATAATTCTAACGCGAAGCTCTTCAAGGTGATCGCCTACGGGCATATAGCCCTGCTCTTGCCGAAGTCTTTTTAAATATTCATCAGCAGATTCTTTTTTTCTTTGAACTTCATGTTTTACTTCTTCTGAAAAATCATCAATTTCTTCATGATAAACTGAATTTGTTTTTTGGGCTTTGTTCCACCGTTTTGCCCTAACAGGAGCTTTATTTATCTCTTTTTTTTTAGTGGATGGTTTTTTTTTTGATGAATTTTTTCGTTTAACTTCCTGTTTTGCTGGTTCCTGTTTTTTTTTAGAAGCCATTTATCTTTTTCTAACAAAAAAAACAAGTATCTTAGTCTAACCCGTTTTTTTCTTTGATTTTTTAGCTTGAGATTTACTTTCGTTTTTTTGTGACTCTTCTTCTCTTGTTTCACTATTTGGCTCAATTTCAGAAGAATCGCTTAAAGAAATACCCTTTTTAAATTCTTGTATCGCCGAACCGATGCTTCGCGCCAGAGAGGGAAGTTTTTTACCTCCGAATAGTAGTAAAACTATCAGAAATATTACGGTTAACTCCCAAATACCGGGTGTACCTATAAACATATATTAACTAACTTTTAGCAAAAGACAAGCCGTCAAGAATTATTTTATTTACAATATAATTATCTCTTATCTTTTTATTGCAATAATAGCTTATTCATTTATTTTTATTTACATTTAAGGCATAAATATGCAAATTCTATATTCAAAAGATTTTAAAGCCGACTGGAACGACGGACCAGGAATTATTAAAGCATGGATTGATAATGTACCAGTTGAAAATGACGCTTTAAAGCAAACAGCCCGAGTCGCCGCCCTGCCCTTCGTTTATAAATGGGTTTCTTTAATGCCCGATGTTCATTTGGGTTTAGGCGCTACCATTGGCAGTGTTATTCCCACTAAAAAAGCGGTTGTACCGGCTGCCGTGGGTGTTGACATAGGCTGCGGCATGATTGCCGTAAAAACGAAACTATCATTTAATGAAATACCTAAAAATTTGCATGATATAAGACTGGGTATTGAACGTGAAATTCCTATTGGGGTTGGGGCTAAATATAAAAATCTGCCTGAAAAAAGCCGTCATCTTTTCTTAGAAACCGGTCTTTCAAATGAATTTATGGAAATTTTAGATAAAAATCCCGGGCTTAAAAGCGAAAGCAAGGGAAAATTAAACTATGAATTAGCGTATAGTGAATTTGGAACACTAGGCGCGGGAAATCACTTTATTGAGATATGCGTTGATACAGAAAAAAATATATGGTTCATGTTGCACTCGGGTTCACGCGGCCCCGGCAATCATCTGGCCTCTTATTTTATTAAAGAAGCAAAACACGAAATAGAAAAAAAGAATATTAAAATTCCCGATAAAGACTTAGCTTACATAGAAGAAGAAACTGAACTTTTTCAACGATACTGGAAAGCCGTTAAATGGTCCCAAAAGTATGCCGCATATAACAGACAAATTATGCTTGATAGAACACTTGAATCGCTAAGACGGCAGATTAAAAAAGATTTTAATCTCGAATCTGAATTTATTAACTGTCATCATAATTACGTAGAAATTGAAAATCATTTTGGCGAAGACATATACGTAACAAGAAAAGGAGCTATCAGCGCGAAAAAAGATGAGTGGGGAATTATTCCCGGCAGTATGGGTACAAAATCTTATATTGTAAAAGGGCTTGGGAATCCTGAACCCTTTACCTCGAGTTCGCACGGCGCCGGTAGAATAATGTCAAGAAAAGAAGCTGTTAGAAGATTTACCGTTGAAGATCATGAAAAAGCGGTAAAAGGAATTGAATGCAGAAAAGACAAAGGCGTACTTGATGAAACACCTGCAGCTTATAAATCTATAGACTTGGTAATTTCGGCCCAAAAAGATTTACTTGAAGTCAAACACGAATTAAAACAAATTGTGTGCATAAAAGGATAAAATGCCTAAAGAAATAACACATATATTCAACGCTCTTTGCGTGGCAAATTCATCCCAAAATAATAAAACATCAAAACAAATTCAAAATCTTACAAATAAATATCCGCGATATTACGCTTTAGGCGCTGTTTCACCTGATATTTTATACTACGACAGCTTTTCAATAAACGCGGTTCAAAAAAAAATATGGGGCGTTCATTGGGCCAGGGCCATACATGGGGTTTCAGGAGAAAATACGATGACCCCTGTTTTGGCAATGATCGATATTCTTAAAAACACAAAACGCTATGAAACTTTTTTAGGTTTTCATGCCACAAAAGAAATGAAAGAAAAAGCTTTTTGCTTCGCGCTTGGTTTTTGCACTCATGCCGCTATGGATATTACAATGCATCCGGTTGTTTATCATTTCGCTGGAGATTTTGAATCAAAAAATAAAAAAACATATAAGAAAGCAATTACCATTCACCGCGCCCTTGAAACTATTTTAGATTTATATGTTCTTGAAAAAAATAATCTTTCGCTTAAAAAATTCAATACAGTGAAAAGAATTAAAATTCCAAAACAAGAACTGATATTTATTTTTTCATTTTTTACGCTTGCTCTTCGTCTTGCTTTTGGCGGTAATAATGTGCCGGTTTCAAAAACAATAAAAGAAAACTATAAAAAAAACATTGTAAAAGATCCATTATATAAAGCATTCATTCGAAGTTTCAAAAAACAAAACAATGCTTTAAGAATGTTCCAAAGCCGCTTATGGTATAAAATATCGCAAAAAATAAACGGCAAAACCGAGAAAATTTCTTTTATAAGTTCTCTATTTTATCCTGCGTTTTCTTATCAAGAATACTTAAAAATGAATAATTCTTTTTCTCTTGATAAATTAGTTAAATATAAAGATCCATTTACCGGTAAAGAAAAAGACGCGCGAATTGAGGTTTTATTAAAAAAATCAGCGGATTTATCAATACAATTTTGCGATATTTTTTATCAGACAGTTTACAATAAATTATCTTTAAATGATACGCGAAAAAAACTTAAGGGTGACTCTTTCGCCACCGGCAGAAAACTTGGCGATAAAAGAAAAATGGGATTTATTAAAGAACTAAATTTATATGGTAATTTTAAGACACATATATCTTAATGGCCACAGAAGCCACAGAAGCCACAGAAGCCACAGAAGCCACAGAAGCCACAGAAGCCACAGAAGCCACAGAGCGCACCGAGGACACAGAGGGTAAAACATGATAACGGCTGCGCTAAAGATACATCTGGTAATTTTTCCAATGATTTATGCAACACCATTTATTTGTCTCTGTGAACTCTGCGTCCTCTGTGGCTTATCTATCTGAATCTAAACTCTGGTTTAAAACCAAACTATAAACGATTTTTGCCTTGCTCTCTAAAGTAAAATATTTAAATAGGAATATGAACATACTTCTTGGCGTTAGCGCCTCAGTTGCCATTTATAAAGCATGTGATTTAGTAAGAAATTTATCTAAATTAGGCCATAATGTTTGTGTGGTTTTAACCAAAGAAGCGGCAAAGCTCATATCACCTGTTTTATTTTCTTCTTTATCAGGCAAAAAAACTTATGTAAATTTCGAAGACGCTGAAAACGGTATGGCACATATAGAATGCCGCAATAATATAGATTTATTTTTAATAGCCCCCGCCACGGCCGATTTACTCTCTCGTTTAGCCTGCGGCCGTGCCGACGACGTATTAACGGCTGCGTTTTTATCATACGAAGGCAAAAAATGGATTGCGCCTTCTATGAATCCGAATATGTTTAAGAATCCTGCCACGCAAAAAAATCTTTTAACGCTAAAAGAATACGGATGCAAAATTCTATCTTCAGCTGACGGCGAATCGGTATGCGGCGAAACCGGTGAAGGTAAAATGATGAGTATAGAAGAGATTATAGCAGAAGTAGAAAAATAATAGATTTATGTGTGTATTAAGAGACGAATATACAAATGCTGCTGAAAGCTTAATGAAAAAACATATCGTCAAAAAATTAAAAATAAAAAGGCCAAGATATATTTTATCTTAGCCTTTTTACATTAATTATTCTTTTGCGTATTTTAGTTTGTTATGGTAATAGGTGATGCTAAAGCAATAGTAGTCTCAACTGATTTCTTATTAAAATTAGACTCATATTGAAACATATTATTTTTTTTATTGGGCTCATAAAGATATTCTTTATCACCTGATTCACTGTAAGTATAAATTTCAACAATTTCCCACTTACCGGCTTTATTGTCTATAGATGCTTCAAATGTTTCATCCTTTGTACGCTTCGGGTTAATATAGTTCCAGCTTATCGCTGATGCACCGCTTGTTTCTTTTAACCTTACATGCATTTCATCTACACAGCCTGTAGTTACTACCTTCAAACCAGACTCATTTAAATTGACCGATTTCACAGGGTGCTGACCGCATAACATCTCATTGCTAGTCATCTCTGTTTTACTTTTTAGCCCGTATATTACGCCTATGCTTAATAAAGCAATCGCGCCAATCATTACTAATTTTTTTGTTCCTACCATTTTAATTCTCCTTAAACCAAGTTATTTAATTAATTTTTATTAATTAATTAATATAAAAGTATTATTGCACTTTTTTTAAAATTATCAAGCGGTTTTTCGTCAATGGCTAAACTGCTTCGTGAAACATCCGGCTGGTTCGTGAATGGCTTTTTTTTTTATAAAATTTATAATTTTAAACCAAACAATAGTTTTTGACGATAGCTCTGTATCTCAGGAAAGTAAAATCTGCCCTAATTTTTCTAAAGCGAATCTAAATTATACTTGACGTCGCGTTAAAAAGATAATTTTAAGCCAAGTCTTTGTAATTTGTTTTTCTCGAAAAAACCGCTAAAACAAAATATACAATAAATAGGCGGCCCAAAAATATGGATGATTCAAAACCTCTTATAGTTCAGTCAGATAGAACCCTTCTTTTAGAAGTGGACCATCCGCTTTTTGAAGAAGCCAGAGATTTATTAAACCGGTTTGCCGAGCTTGAAAAATCACCCGAATATCTGCATACATACCGTATAACGCCTTTATCTTTATGGAACGCGGCCGCCAGTAAAATGAAATCTGAGCAGATTATTGACGCTCTTTATAAATATTCAAAATATCCGGTGCCGCAGGTTGTAAATTCTACAATTGCCACCCAAATGGGACGCTACGGAAAGCTTAAACTTATGCGGGATGATAAACAGGCTCTGGTATTATACTCAAAAGAAGAAAATTACATTCGCGAAATATTTAGAAATAAAAAAGTTAAACCGTATATTGAGGGTGAAAAAAATAAAAATAGTTTTTACGTAAAAGAAGATTTCAGAGGACACATAAAGCAGGCCCTCATTCGAATTGGCTTTCCGGTTGAAGATTTAGCCGGTTACAGTCAGGGGAACGCTTATAAGTTTAATTTAAAAGATCATACCGCAGACGGCATTAAATTTCATATACGCGATTACCAGTTAAACGCCATAAAAACATTTTACGCCGATGGAACACTTGAAGGCGGTTCAGGCGTTATTGTTCTGCCATGCGGCGCCGGTAAAACAATTGTGGGTATAGGTTCTATGCACGAAGTAGGCGCTCAGACTTTAATTCTGGTAACTAACACTCTTTCTATTAGACAGTGGAAAAACGAAATACTTGATAAAACTAATATTCCCAAAGAAGACGTAGGTGAATATTCGGGCGATAAAAAAGAAATAAAACCAATTACTATAGCCACCTATAATATTTTAACTCACCGTAAAAGAAAAGGCGGCGAATTTACTCACTTTCATCTTTTTTCAAGCAACAACTGGGGATTCATTATTTATGACGAAGTTCACCTTCTGCCGGCTCCGGTTTTTAGAATGACCAGCGAACTTCAGGCCAAAAGACGCCTTGGTTTAACGGCTACCTTAATTAGAGAAGACGGTCTTGAAGAAGACGTATTCTCACTGATAGGACCTAAAAAAGTAGATGTACCATGGCGAGAGCTTGAAAAAAAATCATGGATTGCCGAAGCCGAATGTGTTGAAATAAGAACACCCATGCGCTCTTTAATGAGGGGGCTGTACGCCGTTGCCGATGATCGTGAGAAATTCAGACTTTCTTCTGAAAATCCTGAAAAATTAAGAGTAATAGGTACACTATTAAAAAAACATCATAATGATCAGGTTTTAATAATAGGACAATATTTAGACCAGCTTCGCAAAATATCTAAAAAGTTTAAGCTGCCTCTAATAACCGGCAAAACCCCTCTTAGCGAAAGAGAAGTATTATATAACGATTTTAGAAATCAAAAAATAACCGCTCTGGTCGTTTCAAAAGTAGCTAACTTTTCTATTGACCTTCCCGACGCTAAAATCGCTATTCAGGTAAGCGGCACCTTTGGCAGCCGGCAGGAAGAAGCACAAAGACTAGGGCGTATTTTAAGACCCAAAGAAGATGATAATAAAGCAACTTTTTACTCTGTTATTACCAATGAATCGGCAGAAGAGAGATTCAGCCACAACAGACAGCTTTTTCTTACTGAGCAGGGTTATGAATATTTTATTTTTTCTTACGAACAATTTCGCGAAATATTCGGAAACTATATAGAAGAGTTAAAAAGAGAAAGGCATCATAAAGATAAACTTACAGCTCAAAAATGAATTTTTTTTTAGGTATTCTAAACCCTGTTTTAGTTTCATTCTCTATTTTTTTAAGTTATATTTTAATTCATTTTCCTCTTACTTCTTATGAACCTATAGTAAACGTAGCGCCGGTTTATTTTTATTCTTTTAATAATAACCTTCTTTCTGTACCTGATGAACAATTGTATAACGCTCCCGAAAACATAGTTTTTGATGTTGAATATAACTTAAATGGCAGACAACAATATAAAATATACAAGCTTAATAAAAACGGTTTATTAAAAGAAAGTTTTCTTATACCCTATGAAAAACCCGTAAATTTGCCGGCAGATGTAAATTCGTGGCCTTCATCTTCGGGATACATTACCTATCCTTATAACGGGTCTTATTATATATGGTATCCAAAATTAGGGCGTTATGTTTATTATTTTGATAATGACGGTACATTTTTATTTGAAAAAGAAAATACACGCTACCTTCAAAGTTTTTCATCAGGAGCGTGGGTATTTGCTTTAGCCGGTGATCATTCCAGATTACATATATTAAAGCCGGGACTTCAAGATGTTATAGATACCGAGGGAATGCTTCTAATAGACTATGAAACCGCGTCAAATAAAGACTCAAAGTTTCAGTTTTGCGGAGCTTTTTTAGATGGAGATATTATTTTCATGAAGCCTAAAGAAAGCGAAAAATATAGAATTAAATTAAAACATCCGGTAAAAAGCATAAGCTGTGACTTAAACTCAGGGCTATTTTTAGTTCAAATAGAAAAGCATCTAAAATCAGAAAAAAAAGATGAAAAACTAACCGATTTTTTACTTTTAGGTAAAATAAAAGATCCAGAAAATCTTAAAAATGATAAAAAGCCAGAAGAAGAAGTTTTAAGTGAATATACAACTTTATATGAACTGCCTCTTGATAAATCAGAGACGGTTACTTTACCTTTAGTTTTAAATAATGAAAACTTTTTTCTCACATTACTTTCAAATTCACAGGTTTTAATTTTTAATGAGCAAAAAACAAAAGAAATAAGCTTAAAAGAACATCTTGCCAATTCTGAAAATATTGAAGACTGGCGGGCTTTTTCAGCTGAAAAAACGATTGTTTTATGGAACACGAGCCATTATTATATTTTTCAAAAAAATGGATTAGCTTATTTTGACAAACTTAACAACGCTGAAAGAGCATTTTCAAGTGATAATTTTATTTTTTTTCAAGATTCAGACGGTATTAAAGCCTTAAAAGTAATAAAGAATTGACGCCTTATCCATGAAAAAAAAAGATTCCGTTACGAATGGAGGTAACGATTGCCTAATATTAAATCAGCTAAAAAAAGAATGAGACAAAACACGAAAAGACGTGAAAAAAATCATTCTGAAAAATCAAGAGTTAGAACTCTTGAAAAAAAAGTAAAAAAGTTAGCTTCTGAGCAACAATGGGAAGAAACTAATAAAAGCTATAGTCTTTTTTCATCATTTTTAGACAAAGCGTCTAAAAAGAATATTTATCATAAAAATACAGCGGCAAGAAAAAAATCACGACTTGCGCTCTTTATAAATAAGTTGAAAAATATCAAAATAGAAAAGCCTGCCCCAACTTCTGCAGAAACTGCTGAACCAGAGGTATCAGCAGAAGCCATAGAGTCATAATAAAAGGGCGATTAGCTCAGCTGGTTAGAGCACCTGCCTTACAAGCAGGGGGTCGAAAGTTCGAATCTTTCATCGCCCAAATATGTACTTTATATGCAAAATTCTAAGACATTGCTTAAACAATGACGGTGTTTTTGAATATGTTTTTAAAAAAGAAATAAAAATAGCATTACTTGAATTTATTAAAAAAACTGAAAATAATAAAAACATCCAACTTGAAACAAAAAAAATAGGTACTAGAAATTACATGCGTTTTTTCCATCCGCATTATAAAATGTACGGTTTTGAAAACGATAAAAAACTAAGAGTTGAATTTGAAGATTTTCATCCTTTTGAAACCAAAGATAAGCTTGAAGATAGTTTTACGCAATGCCTTGACCAAGAAAAATAAAAAATAATTGACATATTTAAATATTTTTATTCTAAATTTTTTAGTTTACGCCTAAATAAAAATGGATATCATAGAAATATTTAAAGAATTTGTCAGACAAACCGCTCCCGATACTCAAGATATATCAAGCCGTCTACTTGCTAAAAAAGCAGTTCATTTCATTGACGCAAAAGACGGCAAGGCCCACTTTATCGCCGATGACGAACGTTTCTTTAGAGTAACAATAGACATACAAAACAGTAAAAGCCGCTGTTCCTGTTTTCAAGAAAATACCTGCTCTCATGTATGCGCGGCTGCCTTTTATATGATTTCAAATCCTCTTGAGTTTTCTAGATTAAATAATTCTATATTTGAAAAAGGCGAAGAACCTTTTTTATCTGAACTGGGCGTACAAATTAATTCTGATTGCGAAAGTTTTCATCTATTATTAATAAAAAATGAAAACGCGAAATTCATAAAAAACAAAATCGATTTTTTCAAATTAAAAGAAAATTATTACGGTATCTTAAACTATCTTCCTGAATTTAACTTAAACGGAAATTTTTCTTATGATATAAAACTTCTTCATACAATAGTAACAAATACAAATTCGGTTGAAGATATTAAATTATTTTCAAGCGAAGGAATTCCTTTAAATTTTCGCGGATGTATTAATGCTGAATTATCTTTGGCGCAAAAACCAGAAAAACAATTTTTTATCGAAGCGGATTTTATAAATCCGAAAAAATTAACTAAAAAAATTATATTATCTGATCTATTAGGAAAAGAAGCTTTCCCTTTTTTTTATAGTTTCGATCTTGAAAAGAAATTAAAACCCGCTCATCAGCTGATAAATTACTATTCGGGTTTATACCAAATGCCCAAGCGTGAAAAAGAACCCATTATACAAAAAAATCTCAGGAAAAAAATTGATTTTTATTTTGTTCTTTTACATGAAAAACACACTAATTTTCAACTTAGCCGGTGGAACAATTTATCTCACTTAGACTTAATTGATAATAAAGAATCTTTCATAACAAACGAAATAAAAAATACCGAACTGATACCCGAAAAATGGAATACATCGGCCGAATTGGTTTTGTTAATTTCGCCTGATATTATAGACGATAATTTAGAATTAAAATGTGAATTTTTAATCGCGTATGCCTCTAATGAAAATATAATTAAAAAGCTAAACTTTTCTGACAAAGGTAATGCCCCTGTTATATTTTTTGCCCCAACGCCGGTATCTTTAAAACAAGAAGGATATACGGCCGCTAAAATAATAAATAAAAATATATGCGTTTACAGGGATCATCAAAAAGAAAGTCGATTATTTGAACCCAAAATTTCTCTTACCTATAGCAAAACAACAGGCGGCTTTCGCGTTTCTGAAAATAAAATTAAGAATTTTATACTAAACACATTGCCAACTCTTAAAGAAAGAAACATTAACATAGGCATTCATAAAGATATCACAACCTTATTTCAAAAAAAATACACCGCTTTATTTCACGCAGGTTCTTCTTCGGGTATGTCATGGTTTAACGGCGAGATTAAAATAAATGGTTTATCTGAAGAAGACAGAAAGGCTCTTTTTAATGCCGTGAAAAAAAATAAAGAATATTTTCGTTTAATAAGCGGCAGATGGCTTAGTCTTGAAGATATAGGTCTAAGCGAAATTTTAAAGCAAACCGAAAAACTGGGATTAAAAATAACGCAAAATTTTAAAGTTGAAAAAATTTCTACGGGCAATCTTATCGCGCTTGACGAGTTTTTAGAACTGAAATCGGCAAAAAGAACAAAAAATATCTTAAAAAATATAAAAGGAGAAAGCGAAGTCTTTGACATAAAATATGAAGATCCGGGTCCCAATTTTAATGGTAACCTTCGCCCTTACCAAAAAACAGGCGTTGCATTTTTTAGAAAATTATTCGAGCGTCATCTAGGCGGCATAATGGCCGATGACATGGGTTTGGGAAAAACCATACAAACACTGTCTTTTTTAAATAAACTTTATTACGATTATCCTAAATTAAAACCTTCTCTTTTAGTAACGCCTTTGTCGGCTCTTTCGGTTTGGGAAAATGAAAGCTCTAAGTTTTTTTCCCGCTTAAGTATATATAAATGGCACGGTAAAGATAAAAATGTGATTACCGCAAAAAAAAGCAATATAATTCTTACAACATACGCGACTCTAAGCCAAAATCATGATTTTTTTAAAACAGAAACTTTTACCCTAATGTGTCTTGATGAGGCCCAAACCATAAAAAATTACGCTTCAAAGGCTTCTACATCCATTAGAAAAATGAAAATTGAAAGAATTTTTGCTCTTACGGGAACCCCCATTGAAAACAGCTTAACTGATTTGTGGTCCCTTTTTGATTTAAGCGTGCCGGGGCTTCTAGGCACAAGAAAAAGTTTTCTTGAAAATTATGACGATAATAATTTTTCTCAAGACGGCGCGTATGAATTAAAAAGATTAATAAAACCTTTTCTTTTAAGAAGGCACAAAGATGATGTGGTAAAAGACTTACCCTCAAAAACCATATCTGATATACCTGTTCTTATGACCAGCAGACAAAAAGCGCTGCATGAAAAAGTACGGCGGGACGCCCTTAAGGCCCTTGAAAATTCTGAAAAGAATCATATTTTCACTCTTTTGCCTTATTTAATGACCTTACGGCGCATTGCCTGCCATCCTGATCTTAAAAAAGAAAACAACTGGGACATTTCAAGCTCGGGTAAGTTTGAATATTTAAGAACAGCTCTTCCCGAACTTTATGAATCGGCGTCGGGTGTTCTTATTTTTAGTCAGTTTACGGATGTATTAAATCTTGTCGCGGAACTTTTAAACGGTTTTAACTTTGCTTATTTTTATCTTGACGGTTCGGTTTCTCATAAAAAAAGAAAAGAACAGGTAGAATTGTTTCAAAAAGGCGAAAGAAAGTTTTTTTTAATAAGCCTTAAAGCAGGTGCCAGCGCTTTAACGCTTCATCAGGCCGATACCATTATTCATTTGGATCCCTGGTGGAACCCCCAGCTTGAAAACCAGGCCACAGACAGAGCATACCGTATAGGCCAAAAAAGAAAAGTTTTTGTTTACCGTCTTTTTTCAAAAGACAGTATTGAAGAAAGAGTGTTAGAATTAAAAGAAAAAAAACAAAAACTTTTTGACGCTATTTTTACCGGTAAAAGTTTTAAGAAAAATATGCATATTACAAAAGATGAAATTATTAATCTTTTATCTAATGATTAAATAAATTTCTAAGCGAAAAATTATTTTATCGCTACCTTTAAATATCAGCGAACAAATAAGCCCACATCTTTCATTTCAATTATTTTTTTTACCTACAACCTGGGTTGGTTGACAAAAATTAATTTATAGCCTTAAAATATATTCTATTTTTTATGAGAATCTATATTGCATTGTTTTTTCTTTTATCAAGCGGCACTATTTACGCTCTAAAACCTCTGGTTTTAAACGATAAACAAAATAATTATATTCTGGGACGTAATTTAGAATACCTTGAAGATAAAAATAAAACTTATACTATTCTAGATGTCTCAGAAATGCCACTTCTAAACAGGTTCACTCAAAGCAAACAAGACGCGCCAAATTTTGGAGCTTCGCAATCAGCCTATTGGGTTAAATTTGCCTTAAAGCAAGATACAGCTTACGTAACAGATTGGCTAATTGAAATGGGTTTTCCTTATTTAGATAAAATTGATTTATACTACAAAGATGATACCGGCAAATGGATTAGACATTATATTGACGATAATATGCCTTTTGGCAAAAGAAAAATAAAATACCATAAACATGTGTTTGAACTGCCCCATATTCATAATAAAGAAACGATTTTTTTTATGCGCTTTGAAATGCAGGGAGCTATGATAATTCCTCTGACTGTATGGGAGAAAAAAGCTTTTTATGAAAAAGATCATGACCAGCAATATGTGTTTGGCCTTTACTATGGTATTATCATTGCCATGTTTCTTTATAATTTATTTTTATTTTTCTTTTTTCGGGAAAAAGCCTATTTGTATTATATTTTTTACGCTCTCGCGATGGGCCTGTTAATTATTATGGATAACGGTCTGGGTTTTGAATATCTGTGGCCGAACTTTCCTAAATTTAATAATATTTCTCCCGTACTTATCGATTTTAACTTTTTTATATGGATAATATTATTCAGCAGAGAGTTTTTGCAGATAAAACAAGTATCTAAAACATTAAATTATATTTTTTCAGGTTTTCTTGTAATTTCTTTTATCGGTTTTTTTTCACCTTTGTTTTTAAGTATTGCCGCGGCTTTAAACATGGCATGGATTATAGGATTTTTTCTAATTTTATTTTTAGTAGCATCCGGTTTTTTTTCTATGTTAAAAGGCTACAGACCGGCAAAATACTTTCTTTTAGC
>Ga0224501_10000156_pt1 | contig 67776 bp, 74 predicted proteins | sample SF_Oct11_sed_USG_4_FD_169105 | JGI IMG/M metagenome (GOLD analysis project Ga0224501, IMG submission 169105) | Sediment microbial communities from San Francisco Bay, California, United States - SF_Oct11_sed_USGS_8_1 | ecosystem: Environmental > Aquatic > Marine > Sediment | place: USA...
TCTTCGTGCCGATTGAGTGTACAGTGGTCTTCTACACGGACCCTATGACTGTTGGCAACATCACCTTTGAAGGAGTGACCTACCTCTACGGTGAAAACGGCACGTTCCCATACGGCCTCGTTGCTAACGCTACTGCCAATGCTCCGTTCGGCTGGATTTTCAGCCACTGGATCGCAGAAGGAAACGTTCAGCTCTCAAGCACAACAGACAATCCAACCGAAGTAACCGTCGTCTGCGGTGGCAACCTCACCGCTGTCTTCACACAAGTCATGTGTCCCGTCATCTATTTCACTGATCCCGCCGACATTGGAAACATCACCTTCTTGGATGTAACCTACCTTGATGGCGAAGGTGAAACCTATGCCTATGGCACCTCAGGTTCGGCTTACGCTGATGCTCCTGTCGGCTGGGCTTTCAGTCACTGGATTACCATTGGCAACGTCGAGGTTTCAAGCACCACTGCTAATCCTACAACCTTCACCATCCTCTGTGGCGGTAATCTCACCGCTGTCTTCATACAGGAAAGTACTGGTGACTTCGGGACCATTGGTTACTGGAAACATGTCTTCTACGTTTGGAAGTCGGGCAGAGGGTCCTTCAAAGACTATGTGGAAGCACTTCTGATGAACTACTTAGTAAAAATAAAGGCAACCTCAAGAGTGTTCAGTGAGAACTATACTCTCACTATGGAAAGTGCATATGACCTCCTATGGAGTCGTGACCAAAGCATGTATACCCGAGCTCTCAAGCAGTGCCTAGCCAGCTGGCTGAACTGGGCAGACGGTGCCACAACAATGTCCCAGATGGTGGATACTAACTATGACAAAGTTCCAGACATGGCCTTCGGCGATGCCATGACCATAGTAGAGGATATACTCAGAGATCCGAACAGCACTTGGCACGATCTAGAGTACGCCAAAGACATCTGCGATTCGATAAATAACATGTAGCAACCAGGTGTGCAACTGCAACCTCATTAGAGTAGCAAGGAAAAACATTACCCCTTAAAAGGGGTAATAGCCTCTTTTTTTCGAACACGTACACGGTATCTACTAAATTCTAGTTTCTGATGTATTCACCTTTTCCAGTTGAACTCTTCTTCTCTTCTATGGATTTCTCCATCGCTTATTCTCAAAGTCTTCGTACCATGGATTTGCGAATACGCCGAGGGGTCTTGACAAAAGTTTTATACACACATAGGTAAAGCAAGTCTTCACAAGGGTGTCAGTGAAATGGAACGAATACTAATCACGGGTGGAGGCGGGTTCATAGGCAGCCACCTCGCAAGACACCTGTATTCAGAAGGAAACTTTGTAAGAGTAGTTGACATAAATTTTGATCACTACATTCAAGGACGATACTATAGTGAAAAAGTGAAACTGGACCTGAGAAACTTTGAAGACTGTCTCACTGCAACAAAAGGGATCGACAAAGTGTACAATCTAGCTGCTAACATGGGCGGCATAGGCTTCATCACGGCAGTAGGAGCCGAAATAATGCATGACAACCTGCTAATAAACACGTACATGTTAGAGGCATCCGTCCGAAACAAAGTCCAAAGATACTTGTTTAGCTCTTCAGCATGCGTCTACCCAACCTACAAGCAAGAAACTCCCACTGTAAAGGGCTTAAAAGAAGCAGATGCGTACCCTGCGGATCCAGACAACTTCTATGGGTGGGAAAAACTAGTCACAGAGAAAACGTGTGAAGCGTATCAACGTGACCATGGCTTGGACATTAGAATTGTCCGATACCATAATATCTACGGCCCTGAAGGGACATACAAAGGTGGGCGAGAGAAATCCCCCGCAGCTCTGTGCCGAAAAGTAGCTGAAGCTCCCGACCCAGGGTCTATAACCATATGGGGCGACGGCAAACAAACAAGATCCTACTGCTACATCGACGACTGCATAGAAGGGACTACAACGCTAATGGAATCTGACTTTGATAAACCAATAAACATCGGATCAGAAAGACTAGTGACAATAGATCAATTGGCTGACATGATCATAAAGATATCTGGGAAAAACCTAACCAAAGAGTATGACTTAATGGCACCACAAGGTGTTCGAGGTAGAAACGCGGACATCAGTCTTGCCAGAAAAGTGTTAGGTTGGGAGCCTCAAGTAAGCCTAGAAGAAGGATTAACCAAGACCTATAGCTGGATAGAAAATGAATGCAACAAAGATGCAAGAAACCTGAGTGCAATTGCAGAAATCGAATCGTGTTAACACATGCATCAGAATACATAAGATTCTAATACTTGTACTTGGAAGCAATACTGAGAAAATATGAGCCATGAATCTTCAACTGACTCTGCCACGGAATCTCCGTCCAGAGTTGATTTCGAACAACTCAGACGAATAGTTGAATCAGAGTTCGCTATTGAAGAAGCTCTAATTGAATATAATGTTCCAACTTTCTTCGTGAGGTTAGGTCAAGATTCTAAAAAGGCGTTTCTGAGACTTGCCACACATCTAGATTCCTTTGGGTTCGTTCCTGTTCTCAGGGACAGAGAGGGAACGGTCGTGTTACAAGTAGTCCCTAAACCTCTCGTGACTTCTAGTCGAAAAATCATAAATTGGGTGTTGTTTCTTGCAACAATCGGAACCACTCTAGTGACAGGATATTTCTTGTCATTTGATTGGGTGCTTGCAGGCATGTTTGCTGTAGCACTTTTGGCGATACTCGGGTTTCACGAAATGGGACATACCTTAGCTGCCAAAGCACATGGCATTGAATCTACCCTACCATATTTCATTCCAGGACCTCCATGGCCTTTTGGAATCGGAACTTTTGGTGCTGTTATCCAGCAGAAATCTCTAGCTCCCAACCGAGATGCCCTTTTCGACCTAGGGATAGCAGGACCAATTGTTGGGCTTGTAGTAGCGGTCATAGTAACTATTATAGGGCTTCAAATGTCTTCGCTGACGCCTCCTCAAACAGAAGCATTATACCTTCCAGTTTCTCTCTTGTTCCGATTTATCGCTGACGCTTTGCTAAATCCTCCGCCCGGAATGGATGTGATGTTGCATCCGGTGGCCTTTGCTGGATGGGTCGGTATGCTTGTCACAACAATTCAATTGGTGCCGATAGGTATGTTCGACGGCGGGCATGCTGTGAGGAGTTTGCTTGGTGATAAAGGTCGTGGTGCACTCATCTTTATCTCTATACTAGTATTTCTCATCCTTGGACAGCCGATTATGGCGATATTAGCTTTTATGTTGTCCATGCGCAAACATCCAGGCCCATTAGATGATGTTTCAAAAGTTGCGATAGGCAGAAAACTCGCCGCTATTATACTTGTTTTGATCTTTATTCTCTGTGCTACTTCTTTATGGTTCTCATTCTAAGATCCAATTAGCCTGATTGTCGTCAGCTTACCGGAATTGCTTACTCAGTTGAATAAAGAGGTCAGGAATGTGTGTTTTGTTTAATCTTGCTCAGCAAATTATGAAAAAGTGTTTTATATAAATGATGAAGATATCCCGAAAGCAGTGATGTAGATGAAGATTAGAAAGAAAGCAGTTTTCATGCTTTTACTTATGGGACTTCTCTTTGGAATAATGTCAAACTGTGTAGAGGCATCTATCAGCGCATCTTCTGAAGTCTGGGTTAATCGATCTCCGGTGGATTCACTCTCATATACTCCCAATTTTCCCTGTGTGCCGCAAGAACCAATTGTTGATCCAGAACTTCTTGACTCAGAGGGTCTGACTAGAGTTCTCATTTTAGTTGATGATGATGCACACTTTGACGAGGTTGCTAAATATCTGATATCTATGCGGGTAACGCCGTCTTTCCAAGGGTTCTACATAGTAAGGGGACTTATACTGGCTAAAGATGTTGAGCAACTGGTTGCGGATGTGCCAGTTCTTACAATATTAAAAGATCGAGAAATCAACTACAACGCGTTCCCGAAGCTTCCTACATTTTCGTCTATAAAGGAAGCGATTAATCGTAAATCTGCCAAGTTGCTACAACGCGAAGGTGAGTCTTTTCTAGGAGACCCGGAAACAACAATGAGAGAAGTTGTAAACCTCACGGGTGCCAGAGATACCTGGGAAACTTATAACATTAACGGAACCGACACAATAATAGCTATAGTCGATACTGGGGTCGACTATGGGGCGCTCAGTTTAGGGTATTGGGATGTCATGGCAATCGACTCTCTGGGCTTTCCAGCAGCCTTTGATGCAGACGGCGAATGCATGGTCTTCACAACTCTAGAAGTCACAGCTTATTCCAATCTTGCGGGAAAATTCATAAGCACGGGCGGTGAAGATCCAGAAATGTACGTTATGGGAGATGTCTATCATTTTTCCGATTTCTGGGGTGGTTCATTTCCTTCTGATATGTATGTGACTGGGATAGATTGTATTAGTGAGAAGTACCATTTTGGCGTGATGTCTCAACTTTCGGTACTTTCTGAAGGTGATTATTGGGAACATTTGTTTCCCGTGTTGGTCGTGGACGCTACCATAGAAGGCGTGTATGATACGGTTTATGTTGATTTGTCCTTTGATTGGGCATGGTTGAACCTTCAATATGGTCTGCCTTTTGGCACCTGGCCCCCAGAATATAGCTTTGCCGACGAATTGCCCCTTACTCCTACTGGAAACACCACAGCTGCACGAGACTTCACGTACGACGGGATATATGACCTTTCAGCTGGATCACTTGGTTACTTCCTAGATGTTTGGGGGCTCTCACCAAACGATGACGACAGAGGTCTAGTCCTTAAACCTGTTGCAGAAGACGGAGATTACGTGGTCTTTGTTAATGACTGGTTTGGTCATGGGACCAGCTGTGCAAGTTGTGCCGTAGGAAGAGATATCGGTCTTCCATCCCTCGGGCCAGGAATGGCTCCGGGAGCCAAAGTCATGGGCGTTACAGCACTCTTCATAGGTGACATAATTGAGGCAGAACTTTGGGCAGCAGGCTTCGACCTGATTTCTGGCACCGAGGGCTGGCACGACGTCACAGGCTACGGCACTGTTTGGGGAGCATGGAATTATACTGGCAACCATAAAGCCGACATCATAAGCAACAGCTGGGGCTTTTCCGATTGGGCAGAATGGTTTGCAACGCTTGGATTGCCATGGTACGATGTGCTAGCAGTCTTTGAGGACGCCTTGACAGTTCCAGGCTACCTGGATTCAGAATACCCAGGGACTGTGATAGTTCACGCTGGTGGAAATGGTGGCGCTGGCTATGGCACTTTCACTGAGCCTGGATACGGTACACTTCCCATCGGTGTTGGAGCCTCTACATCCCTAAACTGGACTCGATATCAATTTGGCTTCGCTGGTGGAGCCTATGATGACATTATTCCGTGGAGTCCTAGAGGTCCAACTGCCATGGGAAATGTTAAGCCCGATGTAGTCAACGTTGGCGCTTTCGGCAATGTTTCGGGACCCGTCTGGTATGGAATTGGTGATGGGTCTACAGCCGTAGATCTCTTTGGTGGCACCAGCTTGGCTGCGCCTCTCACAGCGGGTGCAGGTGCATTGGTTATTCAAGCTTACAATGAGACCAGAGGCGTCTGCCCAACACCCGAGACTACAAAGATTATTCTAAAGTCCTCGGCAAAAGACTTGGGTTATGATGCATTGGTTCAAGGAGCTGGTCGTGTAGACGCCTTTGCTGCAGTTGAATTATCTCTGGGTCAATCTGGAGTATCCGTCTTCTCACCAGTAAGTTGGGATAACCTCCGACCGAGAATTGAGAAGGCCTGGTCCATGTCTCACACATATCTTGACGAACCTTTGTTGTTTGAACCGCCCGCGAGCCCAATTAGCGATGTCAGCTGGTTTGCCGGGGCAGTTCCACCCGGAAATTCAACGGTAGCCCAATTCACTGTAGAAAACACGGCGTCTGAACCAGTTATGGTTAATATTACATCGGTCGTGCATAGACAAATAGGGGCAACTCGAGAGTATTCAGGGTATACAAGTGGATTGCCACTAGATTGGCAGAGTTGGGGCTGGTCATGGGGCAACCTCACCCTCTTAAACCTCGCAGACATACCAGATGAAACAGAGCTGATGGTTGTTTCGTTAACCGTGCCTTATGGGCACTTTGACCAAAATGGAGACTATTCGTGGGATCGCAGATGGGGCTTATGTGTCCTAGATTGGATTGACGATGGCGACGAAGTGATTGGAATCAACGAAGTTTACCTCCTAAATTATGGATATGCCATCGGAACAAGTAACGAAGCCAGAGTTGGTTTCCCACACCAGAAGATCAATGGGCAACCCGTAATTTTCATATATCAACATGGAATTTTAGATTCGGTTCCTTCTGATATCTCCGTCAAATACTATGAACGAAGCAACTGGACATGGGTCAACACCCCAACTACAATTGCGGTCACAGGAAATTCTTCTGAGACCTTTATGGCCAATCTCACAGTACCTGCAAATGCATCTCAAGGTGTTTATCAAGGGCAAATAAAAATTGATGTTACAGGTGCAGATAACAGAACGCTTGCAGTTCCAGTTTCTCTCCAAGTTCCAGCAGTCTTGTCTGCTGCTGATCTAGTGTATGATATTACCCCCCCGTCTGCGGTCGAACTCTACGATCCATACAGCGTTAATGGTTATTTTGACTGGGGCTGGAGATACGAGGCTGGCGACTGGAAACAATGGCTCTTCGACATCCAAGACCCTACCGTGGTTGCTGCTTTCATTTCCTGCAATTGGCCGGAAGACCAGACTGACATAGATATGTTTGGAATCGACCCAACAGGAACTATTGTAGATGGCGCTATGAGCCCTAATCTATACGATGGTTGCTTCTTGTGGTCAACACGAACAGGCACAACTGAAGAATTCGTTTTGTTGCCCACAGGGTTCATGGGAAAAGCGATAACAGGTCTCTACACAGTTCTTCTTCACAACGTACAATTCGACGGCGCCGTGTTTCCAGAGGCTGTCTCAGGTAAAGTGGAACTCGTTAAACTAACGCCAAGTGAATCAATCAGCTTGACAGCACGTTCAGGGTATTCAACGTCGCAAAACTTCACAATTAGTACAGGAAGAAAGCTAACAAATATGTTGATAGAATCCTACTCGGCACTCCCCACTGAAATCAGTTCTGGGGCGATACTTGAGATAAATGCAACGGATTCTATCGAATTTGATGTGAGGACTGTTGTCCCAGAAGGTACTGTAGAGGGTACCTATCCCGTTTTCATTCTCTTAACGTCCGATGAGATGTCGTACCCCATTACCATACTCCTTAACGTAGCAGTAGATAATACTTCGCCAACGGTAAACGTAATCTCGCCCAAAAATAGTTCAGCTGTCAGTGGAGAAGTTACCATTGAGGCGTATGCCAGCGACCTCAACGGCATTGAAAAAGTTGAATTTACCATAGAATCATCAATAGCTCAAATGATCTTTGACAGCAACAGTGGTCACTGGATTGGGGCATTGAATACCACTACTTTTCCCGATGGAGGCTACAGTCTTGGAGTGACTGCGTTCGACACGGCTGGCAACAATCACACCACGTTTCTCTGGATAACAGTTGACAACACAGATCCTTATGCGGTAACTCGTACGCCCTTAGATTATGAGTTAATTCACGGCGAAGCTGTCGTGAACATAACAGCGACCGATGCTAATCTTGACAAAGCCGAGTTATATATGGGTGGAACACTTGTGGCAACTTGGACTAACAGCGGTATACACACCCACGCATGGACCACAACAGCCTATACAGATGGCACATACAATATCACTCTTAGCGTTAAGGATAAAGCCGGTAACTTTGCTACGACTAAGATAACTGTTGTTGTAGATAACACAGTTCCTCTTGCTGAAATTAGAGAACCAGACGACCAAGGATTCCTGAGGGGCATATTTAACGTTACCACTTGGGTATATGATGTTAACCTTGATCAAGTGCGATTAGAAGCGAATGGAAGTGTTATAGATACGTGGAATCTAAGTGGGCTTCGCATTTCTACATGGAATACCACGATGTTAACCGATGGCGTTTACGTTATTAGACTGCTTGTTGACGACGCTGCACTAAACGTGATAGAGAAAACTGTAACCACAACTGTGGACAATACATCACCATTCGTCAGCATAACGAGCCCTGAGGGTGGAGCAGAGTTATCTGGCACAGTAAACATCAACTTCACAGTTGAAGACAACCATATCGATAGAGTGCTTCTCTACATAAATGATGCATCAATCGTTGTGACTGGAGAACAGACATATGTATGGGATACGACTGAGGTGGGCGATGGTGCATATACAATCAAACTTATAGGCTATGATGAGGCTGGAAACTCAGCTGAGGCCTCTATATCAGTGATGACAATCAATGTGAGACTTGGCAAAGAGTTTACTCGAAGCATGTATCTGGCGATAGGAACACCGTTAGGGTTCATAATCGGTGCCATAATAGTTTACGCTTTCGTCAAAAGACGGTTTCCTTCATAAGCTGTCTTTTATTTTTCTTTGGTCATCAAGCTGCAGTTATGGCTGAAAGGGATATTGCATCTTACTTTTCAAAAATTTGGTATCTCAATCTCGAATCTTTTGTTCAAAGAAGTCTCGACAGTGAGTGTAACTTACTTAGGTTAACTCGGTAGATCCGTAGTCTCCACGGCCGTCAAGGTTTCCATAGTATAATGAGTTTTGAAGCCAACTTTCATTGCAAAGTCCATAGCTGCCTTAGTAGTGGGGGCTTCGTAGATCATTACGCCATCATATCGTCCAAAAGTGAAGTAGATGTTGTGGATGGTAATGCCCTTTGGAGCTTTCAGTTTTTTAAGATATTCTACAGCTTCTTCGCCTTTGCCCTTTGGCACCAATAGAGTTATGAATAGCATACATATTTCCTCAGGTTTTGATTTTGCGTGTCTGCTGATTTAAGCTTTGGCTTCACACCTACAACGTCGGCACCGAGCAGAACTAGCGAATAGAGAAACATGGTGTGTAAAGCGCTATTTTTTGCGAACTAGTCCGACCCTCAGCGATTCACCCTCGATCTCGTAGTTTGCTCCGTAGGCATTTTCTGGCGGTTCAGCGTTATGTATGGCTGTTGATAAGGTCTCTGTGGCAATGTAGTCTCCATGGATGTTGAAGACTTCAGTAAGCTCTACCCCTGCCTCATAATAGGTTTCAATTTGATCCGATATGTCGAAACCCGCGTCTTTGCGTTGATTCTGTATGCGACGCACGATGTCACGGGCCAAGCCTTCTCTTTTCAGTTCTTCAGTGATAACCGTACTCACTCCAACCATGATGCCTTGCTCTTCTGCCAAGACATAACCTTCCTTTGGTTGAGTGCGTACTTCGACTTCTTCGGGTAGTAAAGAGACGGCACGACCATCAACCTTGACTTCGACCCTCTGATTTTTGTGGAGTGCTTGGATAAGAGCATCAGCATCCATAGTGGCTACGGTTGCACATAGCTTGGGAAACAGTTTTCCATACTTTTTGCCGAGTAAACGGGGTAAGAGTAGTATGCCATAGGTTATTAATTCCCTTTTCTGGGTGGTCACAACTAACTCCTTTACATTGAGCTCATCCTTGATTAGGTCTGTGAACTCCTGCAGTCTCTCCGGCGCAGTTTTTTCTGCCACAATTCTTGCCTCTTGCAATGGTTGCCGTAATTTTATTCCAGCTTTGTTCCGTGCTGAACGGCCTAAACTGCAGACCTTGACAGCTAAATCCATGTCTGCCATCAGTTTCTCATCGATGAGGGGCATGTCAGCTAGTGGCCACTCGTTATGATGCACGCTTTCTAGAGCCTTAGGGTTTACGCTGCGCACTAGGTTTTGATACATCTCTTCGGTGAGAAAGGGAAGGAAGGGTGCTAGCAGTTTGATAATAGTTGTCAAACAAGTGTACAAAGTGGTGTAGCCAGCTTTCTTATCTAAGTCTGCTTCGCTCTTCCAGAATCTTCGTCGCGAACGACGAACGTACCACTTAGAGAGTTCATCTACAAACTGCTCAAATCTTGCGGTCGCGCCCCAAGCATCGTATTTTTCTAGGCACGTAGTGATACCTTGAACAAGCACTTGAAGCTTAGATAGTATCCAGCGATCCAACAATGAGTACTGGGTTGTTACATCTTTTGCTGTCCACTTGTCCAAGTTGGCGTATGTGGCAAAGAAGCTATAGACATTCCATAATGGGATTAGAAATCGCCGTTTTACCTCTTCTGCTAGGGTGTAGCCGAAGAGGATGTTGTTTTCGGGTCTGCTTCGACAGTAAATCCATCGCATGACATCTGCGCCTATGGTTTCGGCTGCGTCGTCGAAATAGATCATGTTGCCTGAAGATTTGTGCATTTCTTGTCCTTTTTCATCGAAAACTGTGCCGTGGCCGAAGCATGTTAGGAAGGGTGGGCGGCGTTCTAGGATGGTGCTCATGGCTAGCATGGCGTAGAACCAGTTTCGAAATTGGCCTGGGAGGGATTCGCAGATGAGGTCGGCTGGGAACCATTTTTTCCAGTAATCTTTGTTTTGACGGTAACTGAGCGTCGAATAGGCGATGATACCAGCGTCTAGCCACGGGCTGCCTACATCTGGGATGCGGGAAGTGACTGCTCCGCATTTGGAGCATTTGATTTTGACTTTGTCGATCCATGGTCGATGAGGTGTGTGTCCTTCGAAATCCTTCCAGCCCTCGACGGTTCGTGACTTTAACTCTTCTTTGCTGCCTATGATGTCGAAGTTTCCGCATTTTTGGCATTCCCATATTGGTAGGGCCAGACCCCAGTATCGTTTTTTGGAGATCATCCAGTCGTCCATGTTGCGAAGCCAGTCCAACTCTTGTTGTAGACCAAAATCTGGTATCCAGTGGACTTGGTTGGTGACTTCCATGATTTGATAGCGGAGGTGGTTCTCTTTCTCTTGTTCAGTGACTTGTTCATAGGGTTTGTTGAGTTCTTTGCCCATAGAGATGAACCATTCGTCGACGAGGCGGAACACTAATTCGCTGTTGCAGCGCCAGCAGACAGGGTAGCGGTGGGTGTAGTCTTCTACTTTGAAGAGTAGGCCTTTCTTTTTGAGGTTGTTTATGATTGGTTGGGCTGTTTTGTAGACGTGGGTTCCTGTGAGCCAGTCGAATCCGTCTATGAAGATGCCAAATTCGTTTAGTGGGGCTACAGCGGGTAGGTTGTGTTTCTTGCTGAGTTCGAGGTCTTCTTTTCCGCAGCCGGGGGCGATGTGGACGACGCCTGTGCCTTCTTCTTCGCTTACTTCTTCCCAGGGGATGATTCGGTGAGCTTTGACTGCGCCTAGTTTTTGTTCGGCGGGGAGTTCGTCGAAGGGTCCGTTGTAGGTCCAGTTGAGCATGTCTTTGCCTGTGAGTTCTTTTAGTATTGTGTAGTCTTTTTTGGGGAGGGTGCGTTGTAGGGCTGCTTTGGCTATGTATAGGGTTTGGTTGTTGTGGTAAATTTTTGTGTAAGTCATGTTTGGGTGGACTGCTGCTGCGACGTTTGAGGTGAGGGTCCAAGGGGTCGTTGTCCAGACTAGGAGGGCTTCATTTGGGCGCTCACGAAGGGGGAATTTTAGGGTGATGCCAGGGTGGGTGAGTTCTTTGTAGCCTTCTGTGACGATTTCGTGTTGACTGAGAGCGGTGGAGCAGCGGGGGCACCAGGGCATGACATCGGTGCCTTTGTATATCCATCCTTGTTCGTGGCATTTTTTGAGGACCGTCCAAATGGTGTAGTTGTTTTCGTCAGAGAAGGTGAAGTAGGAGCCGCCTAGTTGGGGTGTGCCGAGTTGGCTGATGAGAGCTTCTGGGGTGTCCGTTACTGGCCCGTTAGGACCTTGAATTGTCATTGGTTCGTTAGGCTTAATTTCCAGGTGGTTGGCTAACTTGCGTAATAGTTCTGAATTGTCCCAGTCCATCCAATAGCCGAGTCGTATGGATTGTTCGACTTGTTTGGCGGCGTAGTTGAGGGCTCGTTGCTTGCATTTTTTGACGAATTTGGCGATGCCATAGTTTTCGATGTCGCGTTTTGTTTTGAAGTTGAGTTCTCGTTCGACTTCGACTTCGATCCAGAGTCCTTGGCAGTCGAAGCCGTTTTGGTAACGTTGGTGATGACCCTTCATGGCGTGGTAGCGTTGGAATAGGTCTTTGTAGGTGCGTCCCCAGGCGTGGTGGACTCCCATAGGGTTGTTGGCGGTGATGGGTCCGTCTATGAAGGACCAGCGTGATTTGCCTTTGTTTAGGTTTACGCGTTTTTGGAAGGCGTTTGTTTTTTGCCAGAACTTTAGGATTCGGTGTTCGAGTTTTGGGAAGTCAACTGTAGGCGTTACTTCTTTGAACATGGTTCGTCCTCCAGAGTCGTAAATGTTCTGGTTTTGTGGTTTTTAGAATGGTTATATGGTTTTTGGGTTTTGTGGTGGCTATAATCTAACGTGGTTAGAAAGGCTGGGTTAGCTTTGAATTTGGTAGTCACCACTCATATGATACACCAGCAAGGACAAGAAAAGGGGAGTAGACACATATAACTCTTTGGAAAACAAAATCCACTTTTATCATCTGAGTCGCAACATTCCAGATATGCTCCCATCTCCGAACCAGCCTAAGACTAAGGTTTTTCCATGCAATTGATGAAAAAACACAAAAAATCTTTCCAGAGGTTTCAAACAGAGAGAAGAAATCTATATTGTCGTTAAGGTAAGTTTATAAGAAACTACACCATTCGATTGCTCCAGTGTGCAAAAACTACTTTTGCGCATAGTAAGACGTAAAGGAGTTGAAACAGCGATTGTATGACCGAGAGATGCACAAGGCAGTCTGTGCTGATTGTGGGCAAGAATGCGAAGTCCCATTCAAACCTGACCAAAGCAGACCTGTCTACTGCAAAGAATGTTGGGCAAAAAGAAGACCCCCAAGAAGAAGCAGATATTAAGCTCACAAGCTAACATCTAAATTCTTCAGTCACAACCTTTCTTTCTTTTTTATCTTTTCATTTTTTCTCCTGCACATGCGCGCGCATCATTTGATATTGAAAACCAAAATTTTTCTCTGCTATCATATAGAAGAGAGGCAGAAGGATTATGGATTTCTAAGCGGTTTCTAAGGCTGCTTCCAACCCAAGCCGTCGAAAACGCGACGTTCTATCATCATTTCGGTATCGCTTCAGAAGCCCTTCCGCCACTTTACGAGCGTGTCTCAACTCAGCCTTTGCAGAAGCCATATCCATCTCAGAAAGAGTCAGCAACGTATAGTGGAAGGGAAAACCACGCCATCGACCATCAGCAGTTCGACTTCTCCTTATGTTGCCAATTCCCCTCTCAAGAATCCCTTCCCAACCATCAGGCTGAGCAACCGCCAACGTCCTAAGAAAAGCCGGCGTACACCTATAACAACAATAAAACCCAGTCTCCCTCGCACGCCTTCCACTTCCTATGTCCAACAACGTACGGAAACTCTTCACTGCCTCTCTCACAGCTGGAGAAGACCCAAGATTCCAAACAATCAATGTGCGAAGAGCCTCTTCACCAAGAATATGTCGTAACGCTGCCCCCGACACTATTCGTTCCCCAGTCAGCAATTGAATCCCCAGAACATCCTTTTCTGTTGGAGAAAACAAGTTACGGTAAGCCCCTTCCAATCCTTGCCTCGAGAGAACCCACTGCAACGCTTCCTTAACTTGCGCATCAAACCTCGACCTAAATCCCCGTCTCACCTCTTCCAAACGCCAGAGCGTCTCCGCCAAATACTCAACAACAAGTATCCTCTCAGACTTCAAACAACCACCCTCCCAAAGACGCCTCATAAACATCAGGCATCCAACAAATAATGTTTTCCTAAATAATCTCAAAGACGTAGAACTCCTTCTCCCCCTCTATGGAGGTAGTCTCGCACACGCACACACAAAAACTCCTTAAACTCCTAATGCCATCTATCCTTGTCCCATTATGTCAGCCATCGACGTCGCTCTCAAAATCTTTCGCCAACTCGAACCAGAAGACATCAAAATACTCCACGCTGTCGAAACGCAAACAAAACAATACCAATACATACCTGAAGAACGAATCTCTCCAAAAACCAAACTCCCGCCATCCGAAGTCCAATACCGCCTCCCCAACCTAACCAAAAATCACCTTCTCCAGCACCAAACCAAACCTTACAAAGGCTATCACCTCACAACCTCAGGCTACGACTGCCTAGCTCTCAACGCTCATGTCAAAGCCAACATCCTTGAAGCCATAGGGAAACCACTAGGCGTGGGAAAGGAAGCAGATGTCTACGACGCCCTCACCCCAACCAACCAACAAGTTGCCATAAAATTCCACCGCCTCGGCAGAACAAGCTTCCAACAAACCAAACGCAAACGCAACTACACACAACAATACACATATACCCCAAACTGGCACCAACAATCCACCCTAGCCGCCAAAAAAGAATACAAAGCCCTAAAACTCCTCCAACCCTACAATGTAACAGCCCCAAAACCCATACACCACAGCCGCCACACCCTCGTCATGACTCTAATCAACGGTGCACCCCTAAACCTCTACCCAAAAATCCCACACCCCCAAAAAATCCTGAACGAAATCTTAAACAACGTCAAAAAAACCTACCACAAAGCAAACATAATCCACGCAGACCTCAGCCCCTACAACATCCTCATCCAACAAGACCTCCACATCCTCATCATAGACTGGCCTCAATACGTCCCCACAAATCATCCAAATGCCCAACAACTCCTAAAACGCGACCTAAAAAACATACTAGACTTCTTCAAACGAAAAGAAGAGATAAAACTGACTCTAAAAGAAGCCCTCAACTATGTGAGAGAAACCTAGACATTATTTGCCACGACCAACATCCAAACCAATGTACAAAACGTTATTCCCACGAACCAAAACAGTCCCATAATTAGCAGAAGGCTTCTCCCTAAAAAACTCAGAAGCTCCATCCAACATAATATTCATATGACCATCACAACGAACCATCCGGCCCCTATACTCAACACCATTCTTCAAAACAATCAGAATATTACTATTCAACTGCTTAGTCAAAACATTCAACGGCTTCATGCTAGGCTGCAACCTACTATCACCCGACTCCATGACAAACTCCCAACACAATATCAACCTCAACTCTACGTATAAAAATCTTATGAAACAATTCTGGATTTTATGAAACCACTATTTCCTCTTCCTAAAGAGCCTCTTTCCATCCATCTCTGTGACATACTCGAAACCTACCTCTAACAACTTACATGCATCTTGGACTGTTCCAGCAACTTTGACAATGAAATCGTCATCTGTAGTTTGGAAGATAGCATGTTCCAAGTTTATGTAAATAAGCGTATTTTGGATGTTCTTGTGTCCTAGAGTCTGTTTGACATGCATGATGTCCTTGGTTTTATGATATTCCATTGTGGCTTTCCAATGACGTAGCGTGTGATAGGTGATCTGCAAGATTCTGGGGTTCTGAAGTTTCCCTGCTATTCTCTTGCGCTGTGTCCGAAAACTGCTTGATATGGACATAAATGTAGTGTTGAAAACTCTTTCTGAAGTTCTTGGTAACGCATTGAGCATTTCAAGGAGTTTGTTTGATGATCTCACGACTCTTCTTTAGAGCTTCAACATAAGATTTGTCGAAGGGAACAAGCCTACCGTTTTCCCAGCCTAAGCTTCCTGTGTAGATTTTGCTCAGCCTCTTTAACTCTGTAGACTAAACCGAGGATTCGATCCACCGATAATCTGACACAGATATTGTCATACTAATCCTTATGACTTACTCCAAATTCCTTTATACACTCGGCAAATTTTATTTTATTGCCCACTGAGCTTGAGCAGTATACGTCTCCAAATGTTTATGGCGCACGCATATAGGCGAAAAGTCCTTGCATATTTTGTGTGCTTTACACACATAAGGTCTTTCAGATACTCGCACTCGAATGGGGTGCTTGAAATTAAATCCATGTTTAATCACCCATGTTGGCCTCGGCTCTTGGATAATGGAACTCTTCATCAGTAACATGTCATACAGGGGGAAGGGGGCAAAATTAAGAGAGGCAATTGATTTCAGCATTCTAGTGAGAATCTTCAATCATTCAAAGATACACTCAGCAAAATTAGATTGCGCGCGCGCATTAAATTCCCGTATGCATGGTTTTCTCTCTCCACAATTGGACAAGCCAGGGCAGAGCTAGTACGAATCCTATCGGAATCGTCCACTGGGCTAGGTTTCGAACTTTGGTTCCGGGTGCAATGATGGCTGTTATGGAAGCCTCGTACATACACTGTACAGACACTGAACTTGGATTGGAGAAGACTAACGTGGCATTTGTAACTTTAGTTGGAATATACTCGACCTTTCCTTCACGAATTTCTTTCTGCCGACCAATAGTGTCGGGATTTGCCTTCAAAAATTCTTCCAGTCTTGTCACATTGTTGTAGTCAAAGAAAGGTGTCTCTTGTTCCGAATAATGCTCACTAATCCAGTCGTATATGGTTTGAGTGCTCACTTCGAGTATGTAGACGGTTAGGGTGCCGCTGGCGTTGATTGTTACTTCCAAGCCCTGTTGTGGCGTGAGAACATACTCAGAGAATGGTTGAAACATTTTCGGACCTATCCCGCCACCACCCGAAGAACTCCCTAATTGGGCGGGAGGAATAAGCGAAACAAGGAGCAAGGCGAGACCTATACTTATGAGAACTGTGCCCCCACGTCCTAAAGAGATTATCCAGCGTTTCATAGGCCAAGTCTCCTACTGAAATAGAGGTATCCTAGGAAGAAGAGAAAAGCCACGACCACATAGCTAGTTCCTATGTAAAGGAGTACCTCTGAGAAGGTTGGTGTCCAAAGTCCTGGTGAGTAGTAATATTGCAAAACAACAGCTGGCGAAATCACAGTCAGGATTTGAAGGGCTAGGGGAGATCCTGTGCTGAACGCAACAAACATAGCCATTTGCCCGATGATGCTCATAGCGAAAAACAGAACAATGCCAACAACAAGAGCTAAACCCCCTCTTCTAAGGACCAGCGTCACCAGGAGCACTATGCCCGCAAGAAGAAGAGAAGGGCTTAAAGTTGCCGCATACGTAAGAAGCACCGTGCCCAAGTACTGCGACACGATGTCTGGAGCCAAAACGTAGAGCGCTGAAATCTGAATGGAGAGAAGGAGAATTAGGGCAATGCCAAGGGCTGAGAGAAGTTTTGCGGTTAGAATCCCGCGTCTTTTAAGGGGATATGAAAAGTAGGTCTGAATGATTCCTTTTTCGAGGTCGCTTCCCAAACCGTAAGCGACGTTTTTGAAGATCAAGATCATGAAGATGAAAAGAGAGAAGGCACCGAGAATCGAGCTAGTTAGGGTATAGGCCATAGTTTCGCTTGGGAGGGCTGGTGGATACATAGCGGGTCCGAAACTTGCAAACACGAATGTGCCTAGAGCATAGAGAAACGCAAAGATTTCTAGAAATGGGAAACGATAGTCCTCGTGTAGAGCGGAGGAGAAAACTTCCAAAAACGGTTTACCTTTTCCCATGAGCCATCACTCCTTTTCCTTCGCGCCAACCGCCAGTCTGTAAAGTTCTTCTAAGGAAGCACTTCCAGTTTCTATCCCCAAGATTTTGGCTTTGACTTTCCTTGCAAGTTTGGGAGCATCCTCGTAAAGTTTCTCTTCCTTTCCTTCAATTACTCTGACTGAGATTCCTTTGAAGTCGGTTTCTAATTTTTCTATGTAGTTTAACTTTTTGATTTCAGAGGCTAGCGCTTCAGGGTTATCAGTGGAAATTCTAACTATCCCAACGGCATACTTCTCATAAAGCTCGGTTAGTTTTCCATATGCCCAAACCTTGCCTTCATTGATAATTGCCACCGAGTCGCAGACCCTACTCAACTCTGGGAGAATATGAGAAGAGAGAAGAAAAGTGACTTTTTCGGTTTTGTGGAGTTGCAGCACCAGATCTAGAAGCGCACTTCTGGCTTGAGGGTCAAGGTTAGCCGTCATTTCATCTGCGATTACTAGTTTTGGCTTATGAATAAGAGCGTGGGCGATGGCAAACTTTTGGAGCATACCCGCCGAAAGAGCTTTGATAGACCGATCACTTGCTTCCTGCAAATTCACTAGTTCTAAGACTTCTAGAGATCGGGACTCAAGAACACCGAAGACTCTACACACTCTCTTAAGATAATCTAGAGTTTTTTGGTGCGGAGGAAAAAAGGCTTTTTCATAAATTACACCGATCAGGGATCGTATAGCTGTGTTGTCCCAAGGATCTTGTCCAAAAACTTTCACGTAGCCCCTGTCTGGTTTCAGTAGACCGAGGATCATTTTAATCGTGGTGGTTTTCCCAGCACCGTTGGGCCCTATCAAACCCGTTACAAAGCCCTCATCAAGCGTCAAGTCTAACCCGTCAACAGCAACCACCTTGCCATAGCTCTTTGCAAGGTCCTCGGCCACAACTAATGGCATAAACGCCACTCCCTCAATGACTGCGTGCGCTCTGTCTTAAGTTTATATCTTCAGTTTCAGTTTTTATGACTTGCGGGAGAAACTAAATTGCTTCTAAGAGCTCTAAACAATCAGATTTTTCTCAAGGGCTATTACTGTATCTTGGTTTATTCCCAAACTTTGTGAGATCTATGATTGGTAGTTCATTTCCATCTGGATCAGCCAGAACTGCATATTTGCCACATCTGACTCCAAAAGGGTCTTTGACTATTCTGTATCCTTTCTTTTGGTATTCATCACAGAACTTCTCAACATTCCTCACCAGAAAGCTAAAAGATGGATTAGGAAGGTTGGGATCACCATGAATGACTATCTCTGAATCACTTTCCCGAAAGGAGAAACCTACCATGCCTTGCTCTTGATCACACCAATTTTGCCTCAAACCTAATATGTTCCTATAGAATTTTGCTGATTCCTCCAAGTCTGAGACATAGAACATGATGCTATCTATTTTGAGGAGTGTGTTCATGCTTTTATGTTTCAGAACTGTGCTCTTATGACTTGTGGAAGCAACTCCTAAAAGACTGCAAAGCACATCTTACCCTGTTAGAATGTTAAATAAGGTGTTAGTATTCTTATGAAATTCAACGCAATATCAAAATACGGATTCTCTTTTTTCCAAAAAGAGGGGAGTTTGCGGGAGATATCTCCAGAGTATGAGTGATAAAATCTTATGAAACAACTTTCGTTTTTGTGAACAAAGTATTTCCTTTTGCGGAACAGTTTCTTTTTCCGTCAATCTCTGTAACATGTTCGAAACCTGCGCGCGCATGCACATATCTTCGCTGTCGTGGGGTCTAAACTCCGATAGTACTATTTTACTCATCTTTGAATACTGGGGTTCTCTTTTCGACGAAGGCTTGCATTCCCTCTTTCTGATCATAAGTGTCGAAGCATTTTGCGTACAGTTCTACTTCCAACCTATCTCCTTCCTCCAGCGACTGCTTCATACTTGAGTTTATGAGCACCTTACTGAATCCAATGGCTGTTGACGCTCTTGTCAGAATCTTAGATGCTAAGTTTCTTGTTTCCGTTAGTAGCTGTCTGTGATCAACGACCTTGTTAATTAACCCCATCTGAAATGCTGTTTTGGCGTCTAAGGTCTGTCCGGTGAAGAAGAGGTACTTCGCCCTTTTTGGGCCTATGATCCTTGGTAGCCGCTGGGTCCCGCCGAACGGTGTCACTACTCCGACGCCTGGGGGAGGTTCTCCAAAAATCGCCTTTTCTGAAGCTACTCCGAGGTCACATGCGATAGCTAGGTCGCATCCGGCGCCGAGGGCTAAACCATTCACAGCTGCTAGTATTGGTTTTGGAAGGTTTTCCATCTTTTCCAATATTCTGTGTGCAAGATTAGCAAATGCAGCTGCTTCTTTACGTGTCATATGAATCATCTCTTTTATGTCACCTCCTGAACTGAAGGCTCGGTCGCCCACACCTGTTATGATCAAGACCCTTGTTTTGGCATCTCCAGCAATTTTGTCGAGCACTGATTCTAATTCAACGAGCGTTCTTTCACGTAGGGCGTTCAGCACCTTCGGTCGATTTAGTTTTAGTATCTGAAGCTTACCTTCTCTCTCAACAATTAGATCTTTATAGGTCACAAACAGTCACCATAAGCCTAATGCTTTGAAAGTTTTTTTATTTCTTGCGCGCACACACAGGTGCATCCATTTTTACCATTGAACGCGTTTAACATACTTAAAATATGCCTTGGGTCTGCTGAAAACTGCCTAACATTTAGGAGTTTTTCAGGAATTCGAGTATGTGCTTGTTTACAAGCTTTGGGGCTTCTAGTTGAACCCAGTGGCCGCAATTTGGAAGATATTTGATGGAATAAGGGGCAGCAACAAATTCATCTGTATCTATCGTCAAATCCTTTGAAAGAGCCGCATCCTGTTCTCCCCAAATTACCAACGTAGGCGCCTTAACTTTCGGAAAAGCTATTGTTCTCTCTGAAAACAATATGGATGGGTGCATGTTAGCCCGATAATAGTTTATTGCCGCTGTTAAGGCTCCTGGTCGTGACCATGCTTCTTCGTAAGTCTTAAGATCTTCGTCTGTGAGGACATCTTTTCTGACCAACGAACGACGAACCATATTCTTCAGGAAGAAGTAGTTATTTCTACTCAAAACCTCTTCAGGAAGTTCGGTCATTTGAAAGAAAAAGACATACCAGCTTTTCTGCAGTTGTCTCAGTAAACCTTTAGTTCTAGTTGTATAGACGTTGGGATGAGGTGCGTTCAAAATCACTAATTTTTCTACAGCTTGGGGATTGAAGGCTGAAAGAGACCAAGCTACAGCTCCACCCCAGTCATGTCCAACTAGTATTGCCTGCTTTTCACCTAAAGCGTTAATAAGTCTGAAAATATCCCGGGCAAGAAGATTCAACCTGTATTTGTCAATGCCCTCTGGTTTGTCGGTCTTATTGTAACCTCGCAAATCGGGGGCCACAACATGAAAATGCCTCGCCAACTCGGGAATCTGAAATCTCCAAACATACCAGAAATCAGGAAAGCCGTGAAGAAGGAGCAGTAACTTTCCTTTTCCCTGAGTGACGTAATGCATTCTGATGTCATCAACTTCAGCAAAACAGTGTTTCCATGTTTCCTTCATCTAGACAACCTCAAATGCGATGTGACAGAAATAGACCATCAAGTTTTACACACACCTGCCTTAAAAAGATCTATTTTTTCGAGAATCCATATTGACCAATTTTCTGGTGTAGCTCCCAATATTCCCCTTGATTGAAGACGAAGGGCGCCACTTTGTTAAAGTCGATTCTTCCCTTTTCATTCAGGACATCTTCGTCTACGTGAACATACACAATTTCGCCGAGGAACAAGTGATGAGCACCTAAAGGGATCTTCCTTTTGACGACACATTCGATATTCACTGGGCATTCTTGAATCAGTGGGGGCTTGACCTTCTCCGCAGGTTCTGGTGTGAGTCCCGTTTGAGAGAACTTATCCACATCTTTGCCTGAAACCATTCCACAGAAGTCTGCCTCCTTCAAAATATCCACTGTTGGAATATTTACGACGAACTCTCCAACACCCTCAATTAACCCGTAAGAATGTCTGTGCGGTCGTATACCTAAACCCAGTGTAGGTGGGTCAGAACACACCATTCCAACCCAAGCCAAGGTGATTATGTTAGTCCTTCCTCCGGAATCTACGCAAGTAACAAGAACAACAGGGCAAGGAAACAGAGCCGCCCAAGGGTTCTTTTTCACTTTCATAAACATCACCGCTTGAAGTTCAAACGTAACTTAGGTTATGTATCTGCGCACGTTCTATTCTAAGCGTGACTAATTAGTCTATGTTTGTGAGTATAAAATTCGCGCGCGCACAAGTCAAAGCGTTTATATGTTCCAACAACCTACGCAATCCATAAAACCATAAAATAGAAACCCGCAACCTACAACAGAGGAAAAACAGAAATGGCTGGAAGATTTCTCTCCATCTTCAGACCGCTATCAAGATTTATGCCAGAAGTCGGTACACCAGAACGCAAAATAGGCTTCAACGAGAAACTCTTCTGGACTGCAGCCGCCCTCATCCTATACCTCATCATGACAGAAATCCCCCTCTACGGTATCATAGGCGAAGGATGGGATCTCACATATCTCCGAGTAATCTTCGCCTCCAACAGAGGCACTCTGATGGAGCTCGGAATCGGGCCCATCGTGACCGCCGGCCTAATCTTACAACTCCTAGCAGGGTCAGGAATGATAGCCGTCGACTTCGCTAACCCAGACGATCGATCCCTCTTCACAACAGCCAGCAAATTCTTCTCAATCGTCATGACGGGCGTCCAAGCGTCTGCATATATAATCGGCGGAGTCTACGGAGCTCTTACTCCGGGAGTATCCCTCCTCATCTTCGGTCAACTGATAGCTGCCGGAATAATCCTCATGTTACTGGACGAGTTAGTGCAGAAAGGCTGGGGAATCGGCAGCGGAATAAGCCTCTTCATCATGGCCGGTGTAGCCCAACGCATACTATGGGACAGCCTATCTCCCCACGGGCCCCTTGGAGACGGGAAACAATACGGGGCCATTATAGCATTCTTCCAAACCATACTAACGGCAGACCCAATATCAAGCATCTTCGTCAGGATAGACACAGCAGGCCAAGTCCTGAACTTGCCAACAATGTTGGGGCTTATCACCACAATAGCTGTCTTTATCATCGTGATATACGTCGAAGGTGTAAGAGTCGAACTTCCAGTTGCATACGCCAAATACCGAGGATTCCGCGGTCGCTACCCCATAAAACTCCTATACGTCTCCAACCTACCTGTAATTTTCGCCTCAGCTCTTTTCGCCAACGTATATTTCATTTCACAACTCCTTTGGAACCAGGCAGGTCAACCAAATCCAGGAACCAATTTTTGGATCGACCTCATCGGGCAATTCACATGGGAAGGAGAAAACATCGTACCGATTGGTGGCCTGGTATACTACGTGCTTGCTCCCCGAAATATCCTAGAAGTGATTAGTTGGCCAGGATGCTTACGGGCACTTGCATTTACAGGTATAATGGTTTCTTTCTGTGTAGTTTTCTCTCTCACTTGGCTTGAAGTAGGCGGGCTTGGACCAAAAACTGTTGCAAAACAGCTTGTCGACTCTGGAATGCAGATTCCAGGATTTCGAAGATCAGGTAAACCGATTGAATTGCTCCTTAAACGCTATATTCCCACGGTCACTATACTCGGAGGGTTCGTGGTAGGGTTGATAGCTTCTGTTGCAGACTTCTTTGGGGTCTTTGGAACTGGAATGGGGGTTCTGCTATCTGTAGGAATCCTGTACCAGTATTATCAGCTTCTAATGCAAGAGCGCATCGCTGACATGTATCCTGCCTTACGTGGTATTCTAGGAGGGTAGAAGAGCGGGTTTGTGAAAATAGTTAAAAATCCAATTGACAACATTGTTAGGATTGTGATAGTATGTCTTTAGATTTGGCAGCGCCTCCAACTTCAACAATTTTTATTCTATTCCTTTCTATGTTCCTTTCGTTGATCACGTCTTTGGCGAATCGTTTTCTAGTTGATCAAGACAAACTTCGGGCTTGGAGGAAAGAGGTTGCTGTTTGGACTTCTGAGTTTAGGGAGGCCAATCGAAGCGGTGATAAGAAGCTTCTTGCCAAAGTGAAGAAGCAGCAGCCTCGGATTACTAAGCTGCAAACTAAGATGACTTGGCAGTCTATGAAAGTTTCCTTCATCTTCATGGTGCCTTTTCTTCTTTTGTGGTATCTTTTCCTGACTCCGCTTTTTGGTAATGTGGAGGCTGTTGCGTATATTCCAGGTATCCCAGGATTTTGGGAGGGCACTCCACCGCCACCATCACCTACCGCCGACCTGCCGATTTTCTTGTGGTATCTTTTTTGTTCTTTTCTGTTTGGGACTCTGTGGTCTCGTGTGCTTGGTTTGGCTGTTGGGACAACTGGAGTGACTGAATAATGCCTAGGCCTTCTTTGCGAACAAGGAGTAGAAAACGTCATCTTCTCCGATTGCCTGGAGGACGCGTAACGACACATTTTAAAAGAGAAACGGTTAATGTTTTGCGTTGTTCTCGTTGCGGGGGCATCCTTCATGGTAGCCCTCGACTGATTCCTTCAAAGCTTGGTAAGCTCTCCGCCAGTGAAAAGAAAATTAAACGTATGTTTGGTGGAATTTTGTGTCACCGTTGTCTTCGGGGTGCGTTGCGGTCGTCTGTACAGAGTGGCTGACGGTCTAAGGAGGGGTATCTTTTTGGTTATGCAGAAAGCTTGTGGAAGTGGTAAGAAGGTTGTGATTTGTGTTTGTGGTTTGACTGGTTGTGGAAAGAGTAGTGTAGCTAGGCGTTTGGCTCAGAGATATGGATTGAAATATTTTTCAGGGGGGAATACCATGAAGGCTTTAGCCGTTGAAGCTGGATACAAGATTTGTGAGCGGGGTTGGTGGGAAAGCGAGGAAGGATTGCGGTTTTTGAAACTGAGAACGGAGAATTCAGGTTTTGATAGGAAGGTCGATGAGAAGCTTCTGGAGTTAGCAAAAGATGGCGATGTGGTATTGGATAGTTGGACTATGCCTTGGTTATTGGAGGAGGGGTTCAAGATTTGGTTTGAGGCTTCTCCGATGGCGCGGGCTAAGAGAGCAGCAAAACGGAACCGTATCACTGTTGGGGCCGCTTTGAAAATCCTGAAGAAGAAGGATAATTTAGCCAGAAAAATCTACAGAAATTTGTATGGGTTTGTTTTGGGAGAAGATTTCAGTCCTTTTGATGTGATTTTGAGCACTGATTTGTTGAGTGTGAGAGAGGTTTTTGGTGTGGTTTGTTTGGTTGTTGATCGTTGGTTTCTTGGTAAGCGTGGAGGTAGCGAATAGTTTAGTTTGCCTACTCTTAGGTAGCCTTCAAATGCGCGCGCATAGGATCTCAAGCCTTTGACAAAATACGTGTTTTTTTCAGGGCGGAACTATAAAGCAGGACTTCTATAGTACCGTTCACCGGTATGTGCAAGGAAAACTTTAAAGAAAAACAAAGTCAGCAACATAAGGGAGAATACGATGTCAGTCAAGTTTGGTATTCAAATTGAACCACAATTAGGGTTTGACTATGAATCAGTAGAAAAAATTGCTTTACAAAGTGAAAAATCTGGATACGACTCTATCTGGAGTAGTGACCATTTTTTCCTAAATGACACGTCCGAAGACCGCAATTGTATGGAAGCATGGACCTTACTTGCAGCTTTAGCCTCCAAAACAGAAAAAATCCGTCTGGGACCTCTAGTCACATGTAATTCCTATCGTTATCCAGCTGTATTGGCTAAAATCGCTGCTACAATAGATGTGATCTCTAACGGTCGATTATTTTTTGGAATAGGCGCCGGCTGGAAGAAAATTGAATACCGGGCATATGGGATTCCTTTTCCCCCATTGAAAGGGCGCATGGATCAATTGGAAGAAGCAATTCAAATCATCAAGTTATTGTGGACAGAGCCCAAGGCAACCTTTAAAGGAAAATACTTTAAAATTAAAGATGCATTTTCCGCTCCAAAGCCAGTGCAAAAACCAACGCCTCCTATCTTGATTGGGGGTGGTGGAGAAAAAAGGACATTGAAAATCGTGGCCAAATACGCAGATTACTGCAATCTTTCGTTAGTCCCGAATTTAAAACAAAAATTAGAAGTATTGAAAGCCCATTGTAAGGCTGTGGGAAGAGATTACGAAGAAGTAGGGAAAAGCTTGTTCGCGGGTTGGCCAGGTGTTTTTGTTACAGAATCACAAGAAGAGATACATGATCATTTGACCCAGCGGTCGAAACGAAATAACATATCTATTGAAAAACTAAACGAATTACTCCGAAAAGATGCCCCCGGTTCTTGGGTTGGTTATCCCGAAGAAGTCATAGATCGCTTCCAATTTCTTATTGGTCTAGGATTTGATTATTTTCAAGTGATGTTCCCAGGAATTAACGAGGAAACATTGAAAGCTAGCCGAGCATTCACAGAATTAGTGATGAAGAAACTGTGAGAATGCCAAAGATCATATATGCACGCATGACTTCCCATAGAAAAACAAGTGTTCCTCGCAAGAATACTTGTGTGGCTCTGAGGGATCTATGTTGATCTATGTCGATATAATCGAGAAATTGTCAAAAGCATTGAAGTTAGTATCAGAAGAGCAAGATGCGGACGCAGCAGTTGCTCTGATGTTGAAACCTATGAATCAAAACTTTAAAGTACTCTTTGTGAAGAGAATCGAGAACCCCATTGATCCTTGGTCAGGACAGATGGCCTTTCCTGGAGGAAAACGTGATGCGATGGACAAACATCTGAAGCAGACCGTTGTCAGGGAAACTTTAGAAGAGACAAACATAAATCTCCGTGATTGCTGTCACTTTTTGGGAACATTGACTGCCATAAGATCAACACGAAGACCCGAAATGAAGATTCTTCCCTTCGTCATCCTTCTTGATCATGAGCCACTAATCAAGTTAAGTGAAAGGGAGTTAGAAGGATTTGTTTGGATTTCGCTACGAGAACTCGTCCAAAATAAAGGCATTGCCAAATTTGGCTTCGGAGAAGTCCCGGCCTATGTTATTGAAAGCAACGTCATCTGGGGACTGACGTATAGAATTATAGAGAATTTTCTTCAAATCCTCAAATGTCTTCAGCCTGAGTTCGTTTGGCATGCACCAGAATAGTTGACACTGCGTCATGGTTTAAGACTTAAATTGCTAGAGGCACTTCTTACATGAGGTGTGAACGCGATCAAAAGCAAGATTAGCCATGTAGGATACGTTAACAGAATCCGAGAGAACATTCTCGCGGTAAAAAGGAAAAAGCTGTTGCCACTGTATGAAGACCTAAAGTCTGCCAACTGCGTGGTCTGCAGCGGATCGGGCCGATCACTGTACTCCTTGAACGCTGCAATGAGCCAAATCGCAATGAGTCAGATAGGCTGGAGAAACAAAGTTATCTTGACTCCAGACGACCCAGGCTTTCCTGGAAAAAGTATGTACGATGCGGCAACCGAGCTCCAAAGGCGATATAAGAAGACTCTGTTATTGATAAATTCTGGAAGCGGCCTCTCTGAAGACCCCTTAGTAATGGCACAGGATCTGGCAAGGTACATTGAAGACAAAAAGACATCCAAATTTTCTATGGGACTTATAACCTCTAACATGAATTCCCTGTTGGCCAGAATAGTCCGTGAACACGGGCATGTAGTTGAGCTGAAAGGGCGAGGTAGATCGAAGCCGTCCTTTGATTACAGCGAGATAGGTATCATGGGTGATATGTTCGAGCTTGGAGGCTTGCTCCTTCTGTGCATGATGACTGAAGCGATCTTCCGAAACCTACAGGTAGAAGGAGTATTTCAACTGTGCGAAGAAGAATTTGCCAAACTAGGACCTATGATCGACTCAAATTTAGAGTCGGAGACCTACACGCATCTTGTTGATATGATGGAAAGACGGACCAATGTGTTTCTAGGTGGAAAGGGCACAGCAAACGAAATCGTCAAGATGACTGGCGTAAGACTCTTTCACATCAAAGGGTTCATGGGAGACAATGTCTACATAGCTAGAGGCGTGAACACTCCACATCCTAGAGCTGGGGATCTTGAAATCTTAGTGTCATTTTCTGGGGAAACCAAGCCTGTCGTCAGCTGGTGTGATGTTTTCAAGAAGCTGAACGGATTTGTTCTGTCAATTACAGGAACGAGTGACTCGACTTTAGCCAGACGGTCAGACTTGCAGATAACCTTAGAGGAAACGGTCAAGGTAGGTCAGCCTAGGAGGTTTTACATGAGGGCAGCATACGTCTTGAGCCCTTTACCTGTCAAGCTGGCTGAAAGGTTGAGTGAGAGAGGGCTGAAGCTGCCAGAATACATAATCAACTGGTATCACTCTGTTACACAATAGAACTGTTGAGAAGGTTCTCTATCATGGATGCACATCGCGAAAACAGGAAGAAAGGCACACGTCCTGAGCAAGACAATTTTGACCCGTATCTCCAACCTACTTTTGTAATTGATTCTAATTCAGAAATAGTGAAAGAAAAAGCTGTGTTGCTGACAGAAAAATACCGCCATAAAGAAGAGAAGGCAAAAAAACTGTTCTATTTTGTGAGGGATGAGATAAAATACAACCCATATGTGGCCTTCAATTCGTTCGAGCGGTCGGATTATTGTGCAAGCAAGACATTACAAAGAGGAGATGGTTATTGTATTCAGAAAGCTGTAGTTTTGACTGCACTTGCTAGGGCAGTCGGAATACCATCAAGGCTAGGATTTGCAGATATCAGAAATCATCTTGTTCCCGAGAAGCTTCAGGAGATGATGGGAACAAACATGTTTGTTTACCATGGCTATTCTGAATTCTGGCTTGATAACAGATGGGTGAAAGCGACACCAGCTTTTAATATAGAGATGTGCAACAAATTTGGCTTAAAACCAGTTGAGTTTGACGGTGCTGCAGATGCTGTTTTTCATAAGAGGGACAGGAAGGGGGAACTTCATATAGAATACATAACGTATCATGGAACGTATGCAGATCTTCCGTTTGAAGAGATTATGCAAGCCTTTGTTGATCAATATCTACAGCAACCACATGAAACCACTTATGGAAACTTAACGGAAAAATCCCAGCTGAAGTGGCGAAAATCCACCAGAAACAGAAGAAAATAAATGGAGGCACCTAATCAAACAAGCCGCGAGAGATACGGAGCTTCAGTAGCATCCATTCTTAGGAAAACCTAGAGATTACGGCAACGACTCTGCCAATCAAATATTCTTCAGAAAATCTTTCTGTTACACCAAATGCATTATTATCTCCGTGTGTTTCGAAATACCAGACTCCATCTTGGTAGGTTTTGTCTACATGCATGCATAACTGATGGGCTGCCAGCTTACCATGATGTCTATAAGAAAGAGTTTTGGACATTCAGAGGTCCAAGGACCCAACACGTTCGACAAAGTGCAAGGGGATAAGAATAACAACAAAATGGAACGGTTGAATGGAGAGATCAGAGATCGAGAGAAGGTTATGAGAGGGCTAAAGAAGAAAGACACTCCAATACTCAAAGGCTATCAGATTTTCCACAACTATATTAGAGAACATGAAGGGTTAGAGGGTAAGACCCCAGCAGAAGCTTGCGGAATAAAGGTTGAGGGAAAAAATAGATGGATGACTTTAATCCAAAATGCAAGTTATTAACCGATTTTTAATAAGCTAAATTTTATACTCTAATTTTCTGTACAGTAAATTTTAAAGAAAAAATCAAGACAAATTCTTGTTAGAAGTGAATGAAATGAGTCTACCTACTATGTACACCATTGTCGATTTTGCAAGAGAATTTGTGAGAGAGGTGCTTTTTAGCGTGCTTATCTTGGGACTTGCCAAATTAGGGCGAATCTTGATCAAGTGGTCTAAACCTTATCTAAGAGAATTTATGAATCTATTAGGATTAATTTTTCAATACTTTGCTTTTCGACTAAGGCTTGAGTCTCCTTTAACATTTCTGATAATTTATCTCAAATATCTTGGGCTGTGGAGAATCGACCAGATAGTCTCCACGATTGCTAAAACTCTATCCGACGAATTTTTACAAGTATCCTAATCCGACGACAACTTTACAGCGCCTCTAGCCCGGCTCTGTCAAGTCTTCGGTTGCTTGTGTCTGCTGTAAAAAATCGGTTGCTAAATATAATAGGTAGCGATATACACTTGAGAAAGCTTTTTGTGGTCTAATCCACAATTAGCAAGATGAGGAACTAGGATGGTTAATATTTACGAAGCAGTAAATTCAATGCTTAAACCTATAAAAAAGGACCTTGTGGAGATTAAGACAAAACTTGACGATGTTAACACAGGCATAGAAGACATGAGAACAAGGATAGAAGAGATCGAAAAAATCTTGAAGACAAAGAAAGTAGAAGCAAAAGACTAAGGTGAAACCTTAGGGTTGACTTCACTCACAAAAGTTTACCGTAGGAAGACAAAGAAAGAGCTTAATTATGCCAGAACTGAGGATATTTTTGAAGAACTCCGAGTTCTGGAAAAACAGAAAGGTTGGACAATATTTGAAAACTTGAAGGTTCTCAAGGATAGAGGAGCAGATAGTTTTTCTTTTACAAAAGATACACCGTACGAATATTTCTATGGAAGAATTACTGAAGAAGTTGTTATTTTAAGATTGAAAACGAAAAAGGGAGAAACAGAGTTTAGACTTCCACTTGCCGAATTACTTTGAAATGCTTGCATTTTGTATTAGAGTTTTCCACTTATTCTTTCCTTCTACGGTTATTCCGCATACTTCTGCTGGAGTTTTACCATCCAGCCCTTCGTGTTCTCTAATGTAATTGTGGAAGATTTGGTAGCCTTTGAGTATTGGTGTATCGTCTTTCTTTAGTCCTCTCATGACTTTCTCTCGGTCTCTGATTTCTCCGTTGAGCCTTTCCATTTTGTTGTTGTTCATGTCGCCTTGCACTTTGATGTGTCGAATGTGTTGGGTTCTTGGTCCTCTGAGTGTCCAGAACTCTTTCTTAAATGCGTCGTGATAAGCTGGAAGCCCATCAGTTATGAAGATCATAGGTTTGGTTCCAGTGACTTTTTTCGCTAATTGCAGTAGTTTTCTTGCGTCATGCTTATATTTGGATTCCGCAACCTCTTGAGCAATCCAAAACCGTGTTTCATCATCCATAATCGCAAACACATACTTCATATCCCCCTTAATTTTAAGCCAAAGTTCATCAGCTCTCCAAGTATCCGAAACTTGAGGTTTAAGATTCTCAATATACCTCTCCATTAGCCTAACATACTTTCTAATCCAATTGTAAACAGTCTGATGTGAAACGTCAACACCTAAAAGCCTAAGCGACTTCTGAGTGTTCCGCAACGATTCACCAGAAAAGTATAACTGCATAGCTGATGTGATCGCTTGAGGGTTATGCTTCATCCTCTCGAACCCGATGTTAACTGTGAAGGTTTTTCCGCAGTTATGACAGAAGAATCGTTGAATGGCTCCATGCTTGTTTCGTCTAACTCCGTTCTTCTTCAAGTTCTGAGAATGGCAGAAAACACATTCAGATATGACGATTTGCTGAATAACGGTCTCTTTTTTGACTTCTTCTCTGAGTGTGAGACTGAACTCTACAGCCCAAATATGCTTACACTTAACCTTTCTAAACTTGTAATCTGGACAGGTACATACCCATTGATTATATACTCTAGTAACAAGATAACGACCATTCCCGCTTTGAGAAAGAACCTCATAATCATAATCGCCAATCCTTTGGACTTGGTTAACTTCATTTTTGGCTATTTCAAAACCTCTTCCTTTTCTACCATTAACTTTATTTGCTTTCTGAGAAACTACATTTCTTGTGGGGTTTGATTCTATCACACGGGTCAACTCCGCTACCAAGAGAATGTTTGGTTCATGCCTCATTCTCTTGGTATCTACTAACAACTTACCGTTTCTACTATTTATATTTTACTGTTTTTACCATAAATCTTATTAAGTAGAAATGGATAAATAATAGTAGAAACGTATGGAGGTGACCCGTGTGAAAGTTGGAAAATACGACATACCTTATTACCGAGTGCATCCAAAGCTATTCCAAGCAACAAAGATTCTGTTTGAGAACTTCAAATCTGAAGAAGCAAGTGATATGCTTACGGTGGCAAAACTACTCGGACATAAAACCGAGAAAAGTGGAGCGCTCTTAACTAAACTAGCCGATCTCAGGTCATATGGTCTAATAACAAAGCGAGGAGTAAAGGTTACTGATTTGGGTAAGAAACTCACCTATGACCCCAGTGATGCAGAAAGAAACAAAGCCTACAAAGAAGCTCTATTGAACATACCGTTGTTTAAAGAACTTTACAGTAGATTCGGTAAGAACCTTCCGACCAGTAATTTCTGGGTAAAATTAACCAAAATAACTGGTCTTGAAGCCCCAGATGCTCAGAAAGTCGAGAAAACAGTCCAAAATGCTTATTTAACCGATTTCAAGTATCTTAAAGAGGAAAAGGAGCCTGAAAAGAGGGTGTCTGATATGGAAGTAGAAGACAAAGTTGACACGCCCGCAGCAATTTCTACATCAGTAGAACGCCAAGCCAATATAGTTCAAAACCTCATAAAAGAAGGAGCCTACGATATAGCTAAGAATTTCATTGACTTCATCAAAGAGAAAAAAGAAGAAACGCCTGAAGAGGAAGGTTAATCCTTCCTCAACCCATGTTTTTATATCTCATTCACCATATTGAAATTATGGTATCCGATAAGCGTTTTGAATTTCTTTTGTGTCAATATCGTGAATGTCTCGCTTTCATAAGAAACTACACTTCTGCAATTTGGCAAATACCATCCATAACTATGGCAATCAATACCTTTCTTGCAATCACTTATCTAGAGTATACTGAAACTCATGAAACCAGAGTTGTAATTCTAGTAGTAGCGTTGGTTTTCACCTTCGTTTCAACTATACAACTCAAAAAACATCGATTCTTTCAAGAAGCAAAAGGTGATGAGTTCAGATGGATACAAGCTAAGCTGTGTGAGACACTTCAAGAGACGAAAGGGAAAATGAGAGAAATTAAACTGAAAACAGACGAAATCTGGTGTGATAGAGAAGCGTATCCAACTGTGTCTAGAACTGCCTTCACCCTAAGAGGAGCATACAATTGGTTTTTGGGAACTATGTATGCATCCATACTAACAATCTATCTGCTATTATTGTATGAAATAGGGCTTCTAATCCTAACTTTGGCAAAATGATGAAGTGTTGAAGCATCACCAACCGAAAGGTAAAAGCCCCGAGAAACACTCTAACCAACCTAAGAGGTAACAGTGCCTACGTCGCAACCTTTTAATTTTACAGGTCTTACCTAATGTCCAGAAATCAGAAGGATGAGGAAGTTGGTTGAGTTTTATTTGGACATAGAAGTTGATAGTGACGTTAGTAGAGGTCCAGATCCGAAAACTGACAAGATTATTACAATACAATTCCAGCCGTTAGGATTTGATTTTGAGCCTGAACGAGATCTCACGATTTTGAAAGAGTGGGAATCAAGCGAGAAAGAGATACTTGGGAAATTTAAAGAAATTGCGGTGGATAAATGGGTTAAAGGAAATAAATGGAAATGGGATTTTGTTCCAGTAGGTGATAACTTACTGTTTGACTTAAGTTTCATACTTGAAAGAATGGAGAAACATGGTTTCGGAAATTATGGTTCTTGGTTTTTGGCGAGGATTCCAAAGAAAAATTTCGAGACTGTAGCGGTTTTGGTTAACTATGGACGATTCAAAGGCTATAGTGAACTGTTTACTGATTCAGATTATCCCATTAAAAACACGGATATTCCAAGACTTTACAAAGAAGGAGAATACGATACGATTGTGAAATATATTGAACATGAAGCGGAGTACACACTACAACAATTTCAACGGCTGGGCAAACAGCATGCATGCATGAAAAAAGAATTGATGCTCTAGCAAAAGACCATACAGAAGAAAACCTAAAGTAACTACGTTCCGTGTCCTTTAAGTTAACAGTATCTCTTTAGCAACCGATTTTTTACAGCAGACACAAGCAACCGAAGACTTGACAGAGCCTCTAGCCCAACTCTTTATAAGATATAACGATGTTATAATCTTGGGTATAAGATTGCGACCGCCCTGCGAACTTGTTGTTCGTTATGTTTTGCCTGCTTTTCGATCTTTGGTGGCGAAGGAACTTGTGAATAGGTATCATTTTTCTCAGAGGGTTGCGGCTGAGAAGCTTGGGACTACGCAGGCTAGTATAAGTCATTATCTTTACTCTAAGCGTGGTAACAAGAGAATGAAGCAACTTGAGTCATTGGCTTCGATTAGGTCCATAGTGAGTGAGGTTGTCGATGGTATAGCGAACGCAAACCTCGCTCCCATGGATTCAATGCTGAGATTTTGTCAACTCTGTGCAGCCTTAAGGAATCAAGGCGTCGTTTGTGACTTGCATCGAGATGTTACTCTTCTTCCAGAAAACTGTGATGTTTGTGAGCGAATAACGGGCACCTGAACGAAACTCCAATTCGTACTCCAGTTCTAGAATCCGAAAGAGAAAAGAAGGTTTATAATTCCTACATTGTTATGTGATTAGTTGCCGGGATGCGTGCGCGCAAGTTGCTCAAACCGTGAGTGAGGCCCAAGAACTCGTCGAAACCGGCTTTGAATATGTCCCTGAGATGAACGATGTCAAGCTCTTCAGAAAGAGGAAGTAGAAGGGATGGAGCCAGGTGCCGGAATCGAACCGGCTTAAATCTGCTCTGCAGGCAGACGCCTAAACCACTCAGCCAACCTGGCACTAGACTATGAGATAGGGGGATGAGGAATAGATGAATCTTTCCCCCATTTTCCTTATTCATCTTTTAATAGAGGCTGGCTTTCAGTACGTCACAGAGATGGATGGGGTAAAACTGTTCAGAAAGAGAAAGTAAGAAGATCTATGAGGGGGCTGGCCTGAAAGTTCTGTGGAAAAGCCGGGACCATCAAATTTGATGGTGAAAGATGACCACACTTCAATGTTGAAAATGCAGAGCCATCATGCTACTATCATTAATACAGCTTCAAAAAGGGTAATTAGGTGATGTCACCGCCTTCCTTGTTTCTCATGTCCAGCATATCATAACCTTCTCTTTCTGTGCCTGATCTTTTAGATTCAGTAGATGCTTGATGAAAGGGGCGAGAAATGTGGGTTTACGCCTCAAAAGGAAAGGAGTTTTTGGCTGGTTGGCCCCCTTCATCAGTATTTCCTTCAAAGTCTTAGATATTTAAGGTTATGTTACTGTTGTGTCACAGTCACATGTACTTAAAAGTCACACTTCTTTTAATTGAACTTGGAGTTTGCCACCCAATGAGCGTAGATCATGAAAAGAAGGCCATTATTGTGATTGCTCTTGTCAAAGAAAGTAACAATGTGGTGAACAAGAAGGTTGAGAAAGAAATATTTGACGATCTTTCAAAAAATCCGCCTTATATTCCTTGGTTTAGAAAAGTAGAAAAGGTAACAGTGATAGAAGCACAGCAGCCCTGAGCTGGGCGAAAATGTAGACTAGATCCCTAGGATTCCTATAACCCATTCTAGTTCTTACAACAATTTCTTTGAAAGGCTCGTATGCTATTTTCACTTCATACATCAATATCAGTGTGATTCTGAAAAACTCTCAATGTCTCCTAATCCGACCAGCCTGAATCATTGTCTACTGCGTGTGTATGAGGGTGCGTCTGGTAAAAGTCAGTAAATCAGTAATCTCCTTTCTCTTTCAGCTGTTTTCCGCACCCGACTATTCTTTTGGTTTGGGAAGGTTTAAACCTTCTGATTCTGAGTAAGTATGGGCGGTTGTGGAGTTTGCCGCAAGATTCTGGTGAAGCTGTCGGTTTTGATTCTGTTGTTGTTAGGTTTAGTGGCGAAATTTGGATCAAAGGAGCTTGGACAATAAGGTTTTACGTGAGGTGTTTGCTTCGAAACATCAAGAGGACTTTAAAGTCTTATGATTTAGAGCTAAAGCGAGTCAGTAAGGTTAATGGACGATTGTTTCTATGGGTTGATGAAGCAGAGGAGGTAGCGAGTAGGCTGAGCAGGGTTTTTGGGATTTCTTCTGTTTCACCGGCTTTGGAGACAACTTCTAGACTTGAAGATATTATAGATAAAGCAGTTTTTTTAGCCTGTAAACGTTTGAGTAGAGGCAATAGTTTTGCTGTTAGGTGTAGACGTGTGGGTTCTCATCCATATGGGAGTAGGGATGTTTGTGAGGTTGTGGGGCGTCGGATTTTGGAGGAGTTTGGTGGCAGGCTGGGAGTTAGAGTTGACTTGAAGACGCCGGATGCGCGTTTTGGGGTTGAGGTTCGAGGTGATCGAGGGTTTGTTTATTCGGATGTAGTGAAGGGGGTGGGTGGTATGCCTTTGGGGACGCAGCCTCGATTGGTTGGTTTGTTAAGTGGTGGTTTTGATTCCGCTGTGGCTTGTTGGTTGGTTATGAAACGTGGAGCGCCAGTTGTGCCACTTTATCTTGATAATAGTCCATTTACGGATGAGAAAACGACTGAGAAGGCTAAAGAAGTGGCTAAAATATTGTTTGGTTGGGCGATTGGGGGACCCAAGAGGATGTTTGTTGTTCCTTTTGGAGAGGTTTTAAGAACTGTTGTGGAGGAGGCTCCTCGTCGGCTGACATGTGTTTTGTGTAAGCGTATGATGTATCGTATAGCAGAGTGCATAGCCAAGCAAGTTAATGCTGAAGGAATTGTGACCGGGGAAGCCATTGGAGAGCAAGCGAGCCAGACACTACATAATCTACGTGTATTAGATGAGGCGGTGCAGAACTACCCAGTTCATAGGCCCTTATTGGGCTTTGATAAGGTTGAGACTGACAGGTTGGCCAGAAAGATAGGGACATATGACATTTCTAGCTGGAAGGCGCAGGGATGCACAGCCGTACCCAAAAAACCAACAACAAAAGCGAGGTTGGAGGAAGTCAAAGCCGCGGAAGAAAAATTGAACGTGAAGAAAATAATAAAAAATGCAGTGAAATCTCTTAGAGATATGCGTCTGGAGTAGATCGATTATTCAATCCATGTGCCGGTAGCTTTGTATGTATTGTCTTCGACTACTTTCCTTTTAGGAACATGATTAGTTTTGGCATGAGTTCGGTTCCATGTGATAGAACGCCAAATTCCCCATTTTTGCATTCTTTTTCCGAGAATTTTTGAACCTTGTCAGCTCGGATTTCATTGCCTGATATGAGAAAGGGCACAGAATCGTCGCTGTGAGCTTTTAGTTTGCAGGATGTTGAATGATCTGCTGTGACACAGATGATGTAGTCTTCTATGTCTATTCTTTGCAGCATATTTCCAATGAAGTACTTGTCAATTGTAGCAATGAGTAGGGTTTTACGATTGAAGTTTCCATCATGACCTGGCTCATCCGGACCCTTAATGTGTATATAAAAACAGTCGTAAAGAGGCAAGATTTCTAACAGTTTTTCCATTCTCAGTTTACAGTCTTTTTCAAGGCTTTTAGACGGAGGAGGTAGTTCTACCGTGCGCATGCCTACCAGTTTGGCAATTCCTCTTTCCACAGGCATGTCGACGAGACAGACGAAGCTGAAGCCATATTGCTGGGTGAGATGAGGAAATCTTGGGAGATGGTCACCTGCATCTCTGAGGAGAATAACATTTGCTTTTAGTTTTCCTTCTTTGCTACGTTTTTTGTTTATCTCATGGTCATCCAGTATAGCGAAGCTTTTTTCGGTAAATTCGTTAACGAGATCTGCTGAAATCTTTGCTTCTTCAGTCTTGTCCAAGGGTTTACATCGTTTTAGAACCATTTCAGCTTCAGTTTCTGCCACACCGATTCCTTTAACTCTAGTATAGGCTGGGTCTGTGTTAGTGATGTTCCCTGAGAATCCTTTCTTCTCGCTCCTCATCACTAGAACACCTCTGTGACTCAAAGTATTCTTGAATTGAAAACTGACTGAATAAGGCCCCAGCTGTATCTGCTCGTTTATAGCTTCAGCTAGCTCCGTCGCTTCTCCTGTCGTTAGGCTTCTCCCTACCCTTCTATCAACGATTTTATTTCCCGAACCTAATGTGGCAAAGTTGCATCTGAGAGCTAAATCACCATGTTTAATGGGTAAGTCAGTGCCGATGGCTTCGAGTATTCCTCTACTCGCATCGTATTTAAAAGGGTCATACCCTAAGATTGAGATAACCGCTACGTCGCTTTCAGGCGCGATGCCCTTCCCAACCGTATACATTAACCCAGTCTTTCCAGTTTCGGCTAGAAAATCCATGTTGGGAGTATCCGCAGCCTCAAGAGGGGTCCTATTTCCTAACTCTTCTATTGGTGAATCGCCCATGCCATCAATAACCACATAAATGAGCTTCAGACACAGATCCCTCCAAAACAATCATATAATAACATTGCATATCTTTTCCAAATAATTTATTCTCCTCAAGATTACCACTCATGTTAATGAGAAAAGTTATTGCTTGTACACATACTTAAGATACCTCTTCAGGAATCCTACGAATCGTGTTGAACTGAGTCTTTCGTTGATGACGAGTCAAAAAAGATAGGACAAAGTTTCGTCAACAAGCCGCGGATCAAGCTTTTCATAAGCTTCAATGCTTCCCGTGTCATACCAAAACGCTTCTGACAAGTAGCCATACATAGGTCTCCCAACTTTTATAAGATATGGAATCACATCTTTCATCAAATCCAACCTATGCTTCTTCCCAGCTAATTTCTCTATGTCTTCAAAGACTTCTCCATTAAGTATCAGTATTCCAATGCTCACAGGCTTTTCTAACGTGGGTTTCTCTACAAACCCTCGAATTCTCCCTTCTTCATCAAGATCAGCTAGACCCACTCTGACGGTAAAGCCAGATGCTAAGGCCACTGTAGTTGAAGCACGTTTATTTTCATGATACCTTTGCAGGCTTTGTAGATTCATGTTTGTGAGAATGTCTCCGTAATAAACCAGAAACGTATCATTCATGTCTATCTTGCCCTTCCTGAAAGCAGTCAGCACAGAACCTGCAGTACCCTTTAGTGTGTTTTCATCGTAAATGTAAGAGATGTTTACGCTGAACCTTGAGCCGTCATCAAAATAATTAACGATTTGCTCTGCCTTATAATTAACAAGAAAAGATACGTCTCTGATTCCGTGGAATCTGAGGAGCCGTACTACATATTCTAACATTGGCTTTTGTTTTGGACCTATGGGAATCATCGTTTTTTGGAAGTAGTAAGTAATAGGTCTCAGTCTTATACCTGGACCGCCACAGAGAACCAATCCTTTAATGTTGCCCATGTTTAGCCCAGTAAATGAGAAAGGGAAAAAAGAAATACTTTTTTCTCTCTGGACTAGTCTTTCTTCTCTTCTTCTACTTTCTCTTCGGCTTCGATCTCTTCCAGCGGTCTTGGAGGAGGAGTTGTTGCCATTGTCCAGCCAATCCAAGCTCCGATGAACAGCACTACAAGGAATGCTATGAGTACTGGGATTGCAACGAGCCATAGTTGAAAATCTATAGGAGGCACAGCATTGATTAATGAAAATAGTTGGGTTGGCAAGATGAGAGCTACTACGTATCCAATTGCAACAATCACGCAAACTATAAAAATGAGTCCGCCAATGCCTTGATCTTTACTCACCATACGATTTCACCACAGTGTAGCCATGTTGTTTGCAACCCCATTATAAATTTTGCCGTGCCTTTGAACTCTAGATGGTTCCGGCTTCCCATGTGGCAATGTATTTTTTCTGTTCTTTGGTGAGTGTATCAATTTCCACTCCTAAAGCTTTTAGCTTCAAGCTTGCCACTAGGGTGTCGATTTCTTTGGGGACTTTGTAGACTTTTGGCTTCATCTTGCTTTTTTGGGCTATGTATTTGACGCATAAGGCTTGGTTTGCGAAGGACATATCCATGACCTCTGATGGATGTCCTTCTGCTGCTGCAAGGTTCACGAGTCGTCCTTCAGCTAATAAGTAGAGTTTTTTTCCATTTTGAAGGAGATATTCTTCTAGATTTGGTCTGATAGTTCTTTTTGAGGATGCTATACTTTCCAAGTCTGATATGTTGATTTCAACATTGAAGTGACCACTGTTGGCCAAGATGACGTTATTTTTCATTTTTAGCATGTGTTCTTTTCGAACTACGTTTATGTCCCCTGTGGTCGTGACGAATATGTCGCCTATTAAAGACCCCTTACCCATAGAAGTCACGCGAAAGCCATCCATCACTGCCTCAAGTGCTTTCACAGGATCAACTTCTGTAACGATTACGTTTGCGCCCATACCTCTTGCTCTTAGGGCAATTCCTCTACCACACCAGCCGTAACCACATATTACAAGGTTTTTTCCAGCCAGTAGTAGGTTAGTGGATCGGATTATTCCATCTAACGTGCTTTGTCCTGTTCCGTAGCGATTGTCAAAAAGATGTTTTGTATAGGCGTCGTTTACTGCTATGATTGGATATTTTAAGGCGCCTGCTTTTTCCATTGCCCGTAGGCGGACAACACCAGTGGTTGTTTCTTCAGTGCCACCCTTAATTTTCTCTAAAACTTCTTTTCTTTTCATATGGACAATGCCTACCAGATCAGCTCCGTCATCTATGGTGATTACGGGTTTGAGGTCGATAACCTTGTTGATGCACCAATAGTATTCATCGGTAGTCTCATTTCTCCAAGCATACACATTGATTCCTTGCTCTGCGAGGGCGGCTGCCACTTCATCTTGGGTTGATAGAGGGTTGCATCCGCAGAGAGCAACGTCGGCTCCGCCAGCGGCAAAGGTGCTCATGAGGACGGCTGTTTCTTTTGTTACATGTATGCAAGCACCTATCATTAAGCCTTTAAGGGGTTTTTCTTTTTCGAATTGGTGTTTGATTTGGTTGAGGACTGGCATGTGGATGGATGCCCATTCTATAAGGAGGGTCCCTTGTGGAGCTAAGCTGGGATCTTTTACTTTGAAGTTTGTCATAATTGTCACTTTTGAAGTTTAACTACTTCTTTTTGCCAGACGCTCTAATAGGCTTTCCTTTGTTTTCTCTGCCATTTCTAACACTTGATGGATATCTATTGTTTTTATTTCTCGGTTTTCCATAACTATTTTGCCTTTTATTAAAACTGTCTCAACATCTGATGCTTCAGCTGAGTATACAAGGTGGCTGACCTCGTTGTGGAGGGGATATAAATGAGGTTTCTTGAAATCAACTATAGCCAAATCTGCGTCTTTTCCGATTGCGATTGATCCTATTTCGTGGTCCCACAGCATAGCTCTTGCACCTTCTATTGTTGCCATCCGCAAAACCTGTTCGGCGGGCATTAAAGATGGGTCTTGATTGACACCTTTATGCAGAAGGGCTGTAGTTTTCACAACTTCAAACATGTCCGCCTTGTTGTTGGAGCAAGGACTGTCTGTCCCCAAGGCAACTGTTACTCCAGCCTTCATTAGACTGGGCACTGGGCTGATGCCGGAAGCGAGTTTAAGGTTTGAGATGGGGTTGTGAGAAACCTTGACTTCTCGTTCCTTCAGAATTTTGATGTCTTTTGGGGTGAGGGTTACACAGTGGGCAGCGATCAAGTCTCTTCCTAATACGTCTAAGGAGTCTAAGTATTCTACTACCCCGCCTTCAAAAGAAACTTTAAAGGTTTGTCTGATTTTTTCTATTTCGTCTGAAGTCTCTGCGACATGCATGTGCCAAATAATTGGCTTGGTCGGTGAACCGTATTCTTCATTGAGTTCTGTTGTGAGGTCTCGCAGCTTTTTCATGTATTCCGGATCAACTGTGTAGGACGCGTGAGGGTCAACACTTGTTCGGATGAGACCATTTGCTTTGTTATGCCAGTTTTTAGCCAAGGTTCTTAACGCTTTTATGTCTTCCTTTTTTCTCCATGAGAAGCAAACGTGTCCGATTATGCCTCTTATTCCTGCTTTTGCGAAGGCTTTTGCTTCGTTATACTCATTCATGTAATGGTACATGGTATTGACAGTTGTTGTTCCACCCATTATGGATTCTATTGCTGTTAGAAGTGCCCCAACGTAGATGTCATGCCCGGTCATGTGCTTTTCTAGGGGCCAGATCCAGTTTTCCAGCCATTGCTTTAGTGGGAAATCATCTGCATAGCCTCGGAGGAGACTCATAGCTGCGTGTTGATGGGTATTTATAAGACCTGGGATTACAACTTTTCCCTTTGCGTTGATTTTTTCATAGCGTGGGTGTTTCTGCTTGAGTTCATGGCTTTTTCCGATGTCGGTTATGCGTCCGTTTTCAATGACTATTGCCCCATCTTTTATGATACCCTTCGAGCTTATTGTGACTATGGTTCCGCCATCAATTATTATTTCCATGAAGGAATACCTCCGTTCTATTTCTTCGTAGTCTGAGAGGGGAAATCGGTTCTAGTTATTTTTGTTGAAATGAGAGCTTATGAGGAGCACTAGCCCGGCTGTAATGAATATGGCTTCGAAGAATTCGTGGTGGAATATGTCTTGAATGTCGAAAGGTCTGCCTCTAGTTACGTAGATGTGATGCAAAATTATGAGAACTCCTATTGCAACGAGTATGATGCCCAGTTTTTGAGTTTTCAACGTGTGGCCTTCATCTATCTGTTAGTGTTTCGATTCAGTATTTAGGATTAGTCTTAAGTACACATCCATACGATGTGGTTCTGGAAGAATTTCATAATGTTGAAGTTAAACTCGAATAAACTGAGAGAGTACCTTTCTTCGATTTACAACACTGATGTTGAGATTCTAAAGGTTGGTGAATTGGGAGGGAAAGAGCAAGACCTTGAGAAAGAATTGAAAGGGTTTGGCTATGGTGTTCCCTATCTGATTGAACTTGCTGTTGAAGGCGAAAAGAAAAAGGTAGTTCTTGAGACTATGAAGCCTGAAGGGTTTGGCCACGACTTCTTTTCCGACAGAGCCGGAATCCTGTTATGGCAACATTCCGCATTCGGCAAGTTGCCCAAGCATGTAAGTTCAGTTGATGTTGGAGCCTTCACTACAGATGGATCGTTGAAATCCGTAGGAGACTGCACTGAGTTCTTTATTGTTACGAACTACATAGAAGGCAATTTGTATCATTCTGATTTGGATAGAATAAGGGAGACAGAACGGGTCACAAAGTTAGATAAAAACCGCTGCACAGGGCTTTCAGATTATCTGGTTCAAATACACAGTTTAAAAAAAACGGCACCCCATTTCTATGCGAGACGAATTCGAGATTTACTTGGGCACGGAGAAGGAATTATGGGACTCTTAGATAGTTACCCACCTAAGTTGGGTTTTGTTGATGAGAAAACACTCGGTGAGATTGAGAAGAAATGTATAGAGTGGAGATGGAAACTGAAACCCATGAGCCATAGATGCGCGCAAGTTCATGGGGATTTCCATCCATGGAACATTATGTTTAGAAAAGGTATGGACTTCACTGTTCTTGATCGCAGTCGTGGCGAGTGGGGCGAGCCAGCGGATGACATCAGTGCCATGAGTGTCAACTACTTGTTTTATGGGTTACAAAAATATGGCAAGTTGGAGGGATCCTTTAAGGCATTGTGGGATCTTTTCTGGATGAATTATCTGGATAAAACAGGGGATGAGGAGATGTTGAAGGTGGTACAGCCATATTTCGCGTGGAGAGGACTAGTCATTGCCTCGCCGATCTGGTATCCCAACTTATCATTGGATCTCCGAACAAAATTGATCAACTTTATTAAAAACGTGCTCACAATAGAATGTTTTGACTTGGATGCGATTGACTCTTACCTAAAAGATTAGAAAGGAGGTTGTTGATTGAACATTAGGGATCTGAAGCGGTATCTGAGACGAAAAGAGATTGTCACAGTAGTAGTTACTGTGGTAATTGTTATCTGCGCAGCGGTTCTCGTTTCTCAAATTTGGCAACCACGGCCCGGAGAGGAAGGTTTGTCCTTGGAAACGATCCAGTATAAGATAGAACCTGAAGAGTTCGAAGTGACAGAGAATGGAACCCTGTTCTTGGAGATCATGAACAAAATGAATTCCACTGTGAGATGTGATTACTACTTTGAAACACACAACAATGTTAAATTGTATTTGGGAGTTGATCTACTGCAGAAATCAGGCAATAATTACACTCACACTAAATCGCTGGATGCTACAGAGAGAAGTCATCTAGAGTTTATTGTGGTTGCTTCATTAGACGTAGGCGATGACTCGCGGAAATACTACATTATGGTCTATATTTTTGCGGATAACGTCTTTGTTAGTGCAAGCGATGTAGACTTCTGGGTCAAAAGAGGGGACTAAATGTATAACCCCTAAAATTTCTCCGCGGGCGCATTTCTTGTATCCTTTCGTCTATTCTCTGATCATAGGGTCTCCGAATTTCGAAATTTTGTTTCGCTCCAATCCTAAGTCTCTTTTGAATGGAAGGAATTAATTGCTTCTTTGTAGTCGTATTTATGAAAGCATATCAGTGAATGCCCATAGTTTTCTTTTAAAAGGACAGTTCTATGAAGTTTGGTATCTGTGTAGAAAGTGGTAAGGCATTTCTGAGACATTGGACTTTAATGAATCATAGCTTCTTCAGTGTATGAACATAGGCAGAATCTTCATAGACTTGTGACCGATCAGGCATTCGATAAACTCATCGAGTGGTCAAGGAGATGGTCACTTTTTCTCAGAATTGTTAACTATTGTGACCATTGATCATATTTGTCGGTGAAAGCCGTAGCTTTTATTAGTCCGTCGCGCGTTTTTCATCTAAAACTTTCCAAAACTCAAAATCAAGCCAAAAAGAGGATCGCGTATGGAAATACAAGCTAGTCAAGAGACATTTAGAAGCTATTTATATCTCTGGTCAGGACAACTGGTTTCATTACTAGGGTCATCCATTGCATCGTTTGTAATAATCTGGCGTATAGCCAAAGAGACGGGAAGTCCTCTGTACTTGTCCATTGCTTCCGTCGCTAGTTTTGCTCCTATGATATTCTTAGCTCCTTTTGCTGGGGTCTTTGTGGATAGATTGAGCCGCAAAGTATTGATTGGTATCGTAGACTTCTTACAGGCTTTGGCTACGTTACTACTCATCTTCCTGTTTTCATTAGATATTGTTTCAATTTGGCAAATTCTAGCAGTGCTCGCTCTGAGAGGGGTGTTTCAAGCCTTTCATAATCCAGCGGTATCTGCTATCGTTCCAATAATGGTTCCTCGTGACAAACTAAGCCGTATTAATGGCGTATCTTACTTTCTGTCTGGTTTCGTAAACTTTCTAGGACTGATTATTGCGGCTACTTTGTTGGAAATCTGGAAAATCGATCAAATTCTTTGGATTGATGCTGCCACTTTTATAGTGGCAGTGATACCTCTTTTGATGATTAGAATACCCTCAGTGAAAAAGAAGCAAGATGCAAGTCAAGAGAAACCTTCTTTTACACAGGAATTTGGAGAAGGCTTAAGCTTTATCAGGAACGCAAGAGGTTTTCTAACTTTTATTCTGCTGGCAACCGCGTTGAATTTCCTGCTTACTCCCTTGTCCACTCAGCTTCCGCTTTATGTAAGCTCTGATCATTTAGGAAAGGCCCCAGATCTTGCCCTTGTTTCGGCATCTTTTCAGGGAGGAATGCTTGCTGGCGGATTATTAATGTCACTGATAAAGGGATTCAAAAGGAAAATGGCTGCAATTGTATTTTCTGTATATGTCATTTTCCTGGGATATGCCCTTGTAGCGCTCACCCCTACTGGACTATTTTGGTTTATGGCAATAGGCGGATTAGTCATGGCTTTTTGCATTCCAGTAGCTAACGTATCAATTCAGACAATAACTCAAACCGTTGTTCCCGTGGAAATGCTAGGTAGGGTATCCTCAGTTACTGGGGCACTGGCTTCTGCCGCCACTCCACTAGGCATGCTTCTTTCAGGAGCAATAATAGAATTAACAGGAACAGCCAACTTTTTCCTAGCGTGTGCTGGATCAGGCATATTGATACTAACCTTATCATGGGTCTTTACTGATATTAGGCACGTAGAAGAAATGGGAAAGGAACGTGAAACAGGAATAATAGAAGATATGCACGTATGAAGTCTCCTAAGTTTCGGTTTCTGTCCTAGATCATCTGCAAGCCAAAAGAGCGTCAATATCTTCCAAGTATTTTGAAGATTGCCGTAGTTTCTTCATTGTCTAAATGGAAAGAAAAAATGGGTATCGTCGTTACTTCACACCGTTATCCAAGTATCTTGGGATATAGACGAAGGGATATTGAACTCTATTGACAGTGGCGCAGTTCTCTCAAGCCTAATCTCCACCACTATTTTATCCCTGACACCTGCAAGATAGCTTGAAGACAAAGTCATTATCAAATATCCTTTCTCGTCACTATTCAACGATTCATCGTTATTGCTGTTATCAATTGCGAGTACAGCTGCCACACTCCATGTTGCGTGATATGCAGAATAGGTTCCGTTCACGTACTTAGTACCTGTTGCGTTTTCGTGAACACCGACAAAATCATCGAATTGGTTGCCAGTAGGGTCATACACGTTGCCCGTGACATCGTTATATAGTACGCCATAGTATATGTTACCCCAAGCAGTTTCGCCAGCCTTCAATGTCACAACTGTCTCGTTTTTCCACATAGGCACATAGTCTATTCCGAAAGATCTCAACGGGATTACAATACAGTCGACACTTGTGTCGGACGAGGTTGTTCTGAGGAAGATTGTTCCGTCCATGGTAAGTGGTGTGCTCGCTTGCTGGAGGCTTTCTTGTATTACGGCTTTGCCTCTTTCGGTGGCGAATAGTCCTTGGTTCATGACCATGAAAGAGAAGGCGGCAGCGATAATGACGAAGGCTATCAGTACTATCGCGGCTTCAAGACCGACGATTCCCCGTTTTTGTCCTAGTAGCTTTCTTAACACATCTTTCATTTTCATCAATCCGTCTTCCGTATTCGGATTCCAAAGCATAATAAGCATTATGAAGTGCTAATCAATACTGCTAATCCAATTCCTCAGAACGAACCATACGCGCGATAGGTTGTTCTTCCATCATCTTGGGGGCATTGTGCTTTTTTTGGTGCATGAAGCTTTTGCCTGCACATATAATAGAGGCAACGAAAGGAACAGAATCTGAAACATATATAGTTAGTAGATTCTTAGTGCAAATAGCAGCGCTAATTGTTGTTGCATTGATTCTTTTCTGGATTTATCACATCTAGTGAGGGCTAAGCACAGTGCGTGGATGGCCTATTGAGCTATTCTTAGTCCGTAGTGATGTGAAGTGGAGGACTTATAACCCTGATTTCTAAACTTTAATATCGAATCAACAATACATTCAAAGGGGTGAGTAATCTATCCAAGAATCAGGATGGTGTGTCTGGGTTACAGGTTTGCCAGGTAGTGGTAAATCTGTGATTGTCGAAGCATTAGTGAAGAGATTAAAAAGGCAGAATGTCCGTGTCCAAGTTGTTTCTGTTGACATGTTGAGGCGTTTGATGACTCCTAAACCTACGTACAGTGAGACTGAGCGGGACGTGGTCTATGCCGCCATAGCTTTTGTCGCTAAATTGTTAACTGAGAATCACGTAAACGTTGTTATTGATGCGACTGGTAATCGTCGGCGTTATCGTGACAACGCCAGAAAGATGATTCCAGAGTTCATAGAGGCTTACGTTCGTTGTCCTCTTGAAATCTGTATAGAGCGTGAGAGTAAACGTGGAAGAAGTTTCATGGCGCCTAAGTATATTTATAAGAGAGGTCTGTCTGGAGAAGCGCCGACTGTCCCAGGTTTAGGCGTGCCTTACGAAGAACCTTTACATCCAGAAGTCGCAGTGGACTCAGACCGTACGAGTCCAGAAGAATGCGCACAAAAAATCCAAAATGCCCTAACAAAACGTGTTCAAAACAATTATAGTTAAGACGGAAAGTCAATGCGCGCGCTGTGAGAACGATAGGAACTCCTCGAGTCAGCGGGGAGACGACATTTCTCATAACATATAGCTCGCAAATACACAGGTCACGTTAAGAATTTTTCGCGTGTTATGGACGAATATCCTAATGTAAAGATATGAGTATGTGAACCCCTTTCCCTTTGCTGCTTGTACCACAACTCTTAAGAACTACGTTCTCAATGAATTTGATCGAAACGAGTGTAGACGACATGTCAGATAAAGAACAATCCGAAAGTGAAGAATTGTTGAAGGTAGAGAAATTAACCCCAAATTCGAGAGAAGTAAACACGATTGTGAAATTGCTCTCCAAAAGTGAAGTTAGGAATGTCACAGGAAGAGACTATTCCGCACGCAGAGTTGCAGATGCCTTGGTTGGAGATGAAACAGGGTGCGTATACCTAACGCTCTGGGACGACAACATAGACAAAATAAACGAAGAAGCCACCATACGCATCACTAACGGGTACGTAAACCTGTTCAGAGGGAACATGCGTCTAAACATAGGAAAATATGGTAGTTTCCAACTTCTAGAAGAATCCCCCATTACAGAAGTCAACACAGAGAACAATTTATCCGATAAACGGTACGAACAAGAACGACGAAATTCTCGATATGGTGAGCGAAGAGGTTATCAGCGAGGAAGACGAAGATACTAGACGCACAAGGAAAACCAATTTCCTTCATAAATTTGTTCGAATTCTTCTTAAATTTCCTTCTTGCATTTTACACTACGAAATAGTATTTTTCTCCTTCGTAACTGATCTTATTTGGATGGCTTTTAATTCAGAATCACGCCGCAACCAGGCTCTCTAGGCATTATCTTGGTCCTTAGCCGTGCGCGCGCTTTGCAATGCTGTTTGGATTTGGAGTATGTTCTAGTTCTCTTGTGAGGACTCCCTCATAATTCTCGATAACTCTTAATTTGCCTTGTCTCCCGATTCTCAGTTGAGTTTCACCTCTATACGCAGTGACGTTCGCATTTTCAATTTCAATTACGTCGTTGGTAGAAATTGAGTTTATTCGACCGTTCCATAGAGTCAGTTTCACAGTGCCAGTTTCATCTGTCAAAGTTACATTGGCAAACATAACGTAATCGTTGTACTTTGTCAGAGCTAATTGCGGTCCCGAAATCTCGAGAACGCGAGCTTTTAGGTTAATTCGCTTCATTCCAGACTGCAAATCCTGAATTTTTAAATACCTTACTCCATTCTTATTTTTTTTATTCATCAGAATATTTTTCTCATGTTCAATTATGTATGCAAACTCTTTCAGCGGAGCTGCTTCTTTGAGAAGGTGTTCTGGTATTGGGAATTGCGCAACTACGTTGCGGTCTTTAGTTATAAGAAAAATGGCGTGGGCTCTCATTTTTTCACGGCACTGAATTGTTAATTGTTTGCACTTAGACCTTCGATTCTCCCAAGCGTCCACAATCTTATGGAAGAGTTCGTTCGGCTCAATTCTGTGTTTTACAGAGATTTTTGCAAGATACTCAAGGAGCCTCGTATCAACTGCTGAATGTCCTCTACCTCGAGGTCGTCCTCGTGTTGCCCATCTTTTACTTAACATCTATTCAATTCCTAGTTGTGATTACGTTGTTACCTCGTTTCAATTGTAAGATATCTTCTACTTCTTAGCAATTCGACTTGATTCCTTCTGTATCGCCATATGATGTCGCCTCGCTTGTCGGACTGAAAATCCCATGGGGAAACCAGAACCACATCTCCTTCTCTTATCCATACTCGTCTTTTCATTTTACCTCGGATTCTACAGAGACGTTCTTTGCCATCTTGACATCGCACCAAAACTCTATCAAAACCCAGCAGTTTCTTTGCTACGCCCAGCACGTCAGTCGTGGCTGGAAGCACTAGAGTGCTAATTTGTTCCTCGCTTATGACTTTCTTTTTGCCCATCTTTTTAATTCCCTATGTTCAGACAGAATTGTGAGAAAAGCAAAAGCGTTCAAAGGTTGCTTGACTCTACTTTTTCTCAAGAATCCCGGCTGTGTAACATTCTCATATCTATATATTAACCTATTGTCAGTGTGATGGAATAAATCTACAATCATATATCTGTTTGGGTACATACTAGTGGCACATGATTAGTAAAAGACAAATATGAATGAAAACGTCAGAGCAACACACCCGTTATGTTTCACACATGCCTCCGAAAAGGAAAGTCGGGTCAAATACAGTGTGCCCGAATTGTTTCAGAGAAACGATATTATTGAATGCGGAGACGTGTACTAAACCTTTTTATATGAGAGCTGTTGTTTAGTGGGTCTGTCACATTAATTCATGTTTAACTTAATGAAGCTTTTGAAGGCTTTTGAAGACTACATACAAAATTTTTGTGACAGGAGAAATGGAAAATATGCAAATACAGTACTTTAAAGATTTACCGTTAGATCCAAGAGTCATGAAAGGGATTGAAGAGCTTGGGTTCAGCAATCTCTTCCCAATTCAGGCTCAAGCAATAATCCCATTACTTGAAGGCAAAGATGTTATTGGGCAGGCGCAGACCGGAACAGGTAAGACTGCGGCTTTCGGAATTCCGATGGTTGAACGCTTGGATCCGAAAATCAACAGAGTTCAAGGTTTGGTGTTAGAGCCAGCACGTGAACTCGCCATACAGGTTGCCGAGCATATAAACAGCCTCTGCAGATACGCGGCGTTCAAAGTTTTACCAATTTATGGCGGAGAATCTATCCAAAAACAAATATACGCATTGGAAAGGGGCGTCCACATTGTTGTGGGCACACCAGGTCGCATAATAGACCATATAAAGCGGGGAACACTGAATCTGAGATCAGTGAAAATTGTTGTTCTAGACGAGGCTGATAGAATGCTTGATATGGGGTTCATAGATGATATAGAATACATACTTTCAAAGGTGCCCGCAGATAGGCAGACAAGCCTCTTTTCAGCAACAATAGATCAATCAGCAATGAGTGTATGCAACCGATACATGAAGACCCCCGAAAAAATACTCGTAAGCAAAGACGAAATCGCCCTTACACAGATAAATCAGCATTACAGGGTTGTAAACCCGAAAAACAAATTTGAAATTTTGTGCAACATTTTGGATCAAAACCACATAGAACGAGCCATAATATTCTGCAGGACGCGCAAAGGAACAAGTATGCTAGCAGACAAGTTAAAGGCGCGAGGATATGACGCAGAATCATTTCATGCTGGGTTCACTCAACCACAAAGGCAATTTGTTGTCGATTCTTTCAGAAAACGGAAGCTAAAACTGCTTGTTGCTACAGATGTTGCTGCGAGAGGCCTAGACATTGAAGGAATAACCCACATAATAAACTACGATATCCCGTTAGATGCACTAGTTTATTTCCATAGGATTGGACGAACTGCTAGAATGGGACGTGAGGGAACTGCCATATCGCTTGTAGGTTACGGAGAACTAACACACTTCAACAATATAAGAGCTTTAACGAAGACAACGATAGAAGAATTGGAGTAGAATTAGCGCGTATAGACGATTTTCTCCATGTTTCGCAATGCGCAGTAAGATTTCAACTTGACATTTGAATGCATGTTGTAAACGGAGGTCTATTTGTCTAGTTCTATAAGGAATACCATTCCTTTCTTTGTCTTTGTTTGAATGTTTTTACTGAACTTTGTGGGAGGGGGGCTTATCTGACTATGATATCCTGTACATTTTAACGCTGCTAGTTTTCCATCTTGCGAAATCCACACAATGCGACTTTCTCGTCCGCATTTTGGGCATCTGACACGGTCACCTAACTTAGTCATCTTTCGCACACACTAGAATCTGCTTTAGTTTTTGTCTTACTTACGTGACAATATTATCTCCATTGTGGAGACCATTCTTGGTCTGCCTTCTCCTTCTCTTGGTGGCATCTCTTCGGTTCCTATGGAGATCTTGCCTATTGTCAGCTCTTTAAGGAATCTGCGCCGGGTTACTTCTGCCACGTCAACTGCAGTCGTTATCGATTGTCCACGTGCTTTCAAAGTTATTTCCTTAGCGTCAGATCCTGAGAAACTCGTAATGACTGCTAACACGTAGCTCATTACGGGTTTTCTTCCAATATAGATTACATCCGAGTTTTCAGACATATCATATCCTCCTTCAATTTCTTGTATAGCGCCATTGTTGTTCTTGCAGGATTAGCGAACAACTGGCAAGTGCATTACTGTGGTTGGGGTTACTTATAAACAATTACTAGGTGCTGTGTTTGTTATCAGGTTCAGGGAATGAATTAGACGATTGTGTGCTTCTATCTTCTGTGTCTTGCATTTCTTGCGCTTTTTGCTGACTTTCTTCTCCATTCTCTCTTTCTTTGGGTTTCTATGTACGTTCTAGAGCGCGTACGTTCTGGACGAAAGTTCATTCTATACTGATTTATCTTTTCATAGAAATTTTGGTAGTCAATTTCGCTTTTAGAGAGGGACTCTATGATTGCATTCAATTTGCCTCTGGTTTCTTCGGATGTTGTCTTGTCCCATGCTTCAGAATAAGCGAGATATGCTGCATGAAATCTGAAATCGGATGGTTTGTCTATAAGTAGTTTGGATGCAACTATATCGTTTTTGTTGGGTTCTTCGCTCATGATTATCTTGCTCGGTTGTTGGATGCTATGGGAACTAACTATTATAAACTTTTTTTGTTTTCGTGAAGCTTTTCTCGCTTGGGGCAATCTTAACCTTCATATATTTCATGTTTCTACCTTCTCTAAAGAATGGTGTACTTTATGACTGGTCAACCGTCTGTGTCGTCTAGCAAGTGGAGGTACGTCTCCATCTTCGTTCTTATTATTCTGCTGGCTAACACTGGAATTTTCATAATGGGCTACTTTACTGTTCAAAATCAACTTTCTTCACTTCAAGAGAGCCTGAACGATCAAAGACAGCAACTTCAGGATCTGCAACAACAGTTCAACATTCTAAATTACATTAATCAGACTTGGCTTATGCCTTGGCCGGAGATTTACAATCAGGTCAAGCACTCTGTGGTTCTGATTCAGACTGATGCTGGTCTAGGGTCGGGATTCGTCTATGATTCTGAAGGCCATGTCGTAACTAATTATCATGTAATAGAGGATGCAGTCACTATTCAGGTTACGTTTCTAGATGGAAACATAACTGATGCCAGTGCAGTTGGCGTAGACCCGTACAGTGACATAGCCATAATCAAGGTTGATTCTAGTGTTACGACGTTGTTTCCTGTGGTGATTGGAAACTCTTCTGAGTTGAATGTGGGCGAACCAGTGGCAGCCATTGGTAATCCCTTTGGACTTAGTGATACAATAACAGTTGGGGTCGTGTCCGCCTTGGGAAGGGATTTGGAAGCTCCCGGGGGGTATCTAATTGTTGACGTTATTCAAGTGGATGCTGCTATAAATCCAGGGAATTCTGGTGGTCCCCTTGTCAATTTTAAGGGGCAAGTGGTTGGTGTGAACACAGCTATAATATCGGGTTCTGGAACTTTTGCTGGTGTAGGGTTTGCTATAGCCTCTGACACGGTGAAAAGAGAACTTCCTGATTTGATTGCCACTGGCAACTATGTTCATCCTTGGGTAGGCATTGCTGGACTGGATGTCAATTTAGCTATTGCTCAACATATTGGACTTGAAAAACCACAGGGGTTTCTCGTCACGGATGTAGTTCCAGGTGGTCCCGCAGATTCGGCTGGGCTTCAAGGTGGAAACACCTCGGTTCTTATAGGTGGACAAATAATTTCTGTTGGTGGGGATGTGATTGTGGGGGCAGATGGGCATCCTGTGAGAAGGCTTAATGATCTCGTGGTTTTTACGGAGAGGAATAAGCGGCCTGGTGATCATATGACTTTGACTATAATTAGAGGTGGTCGACAGCTTGATGCGGATTTGACTTTGGGAGAGAGGCCTCCGCCTTCCTAGAACTATGAATCCTGTTTTCGAAATTCAGAAGGTTCTAACTCTCTTTCTTTGGTGCATTGAAGGAGCGATTGTCAGCCCAATCCGAAGTTGAGGGCTGCGATGAGGATATCGTCTACCCTCGAATCTCAATATCTTCTAGGCAGTTATGAACGTTCAAACGAAGACGAGCTTCTCAAGTTCAGACTTCAAAAGAAAGGCGGGCAAGAAATGAGGGCAGACTTATGGGTAAGAGAGAAGAAAATAAACGATGAAATAATAGAGTTAATTGTGTTTCGGGAGGCATGTCACACCTCTTGAAAGCAAGTAAAATGGAACTAATCGAAAAAATACCAATTAAAATTGATAGGAAACTAGTTTCTATCCCACTCCTTGAAAAACTGATTCTTTACGCAGTTGACTCATCTCACATACTTCTAGCCATGAAACCCATAAACGAATTAGAAAAGAAATCGCTGTCTAAAGAAGATGTTGAAGTTGTACGTGTCGGAAACGAGTATCTCATAGAATTGCCCAAGAAAGTCTACGACTTCCACCGCCTAGATGAAGCCGACTATAAAGTAATGGTTTCAGAAATAAACCCAAAAACAATAGAAATACTCATCTGAAAGAAAGAAAACATCTCATGGTGCTTCAAAGATCTAGATACAAATAACAAACACTTTATCTTCTCATAGCAACTGAGATCAAATAAATTTTGGATCTCGCCGTTTTATCCATTCTATCTTGTCGAAATCCCTGTCCGCAGAAATGATATCAACAACTCCAGCCTTCTTCATAACCGCCGCATGAACACAATCATACGGACTGACTCTAAACTCGTCAAAGATGCCTGCGGCAGTCCTAACATCTATGGAATCAACCTCAAAGACACGCATATCTAAAGAAAAAACCGCGTCAACAACATCCTTCACCTCATCACTCAACCCATACTTCCTCAAAGCATTCGTCAACTCAACAACAACCAAAGTCGAAGTAACTGCTTCCAACTCTCCTTTCTCTATCTTACCCAAAACTCCGGCACATGCCTCACCATACTCACGATCAAAAATCTTGGCGTAAAAGAAAACATTACTATCAATGAAACAGACTGCCAAAACCTTACCTCGTCTCAGCCTCTTCCTCAAACTCCTCCGCAGGAACATGGCGAACAGACGGAGTCTCACCAACCAACACTTTCAACGGGTCCTTCACTCTCCGAAACCTCCTCACAATAATCTCCTCCTCACTAACGCTTTCCACACTGACAATTTCTCCAGGCCGGACCCCAACCTTCTCACGAACCTCCTTCGGGATGGTAACCTGAAACTTGCTCGTAACCTTTGTTTTCGGCATATTCGCCCGAGAGAATAGGATAGAATACGCGTATATAAGTATACCGTATACCACCCATGAAAAGAAAGAGACGTCCATCAACTACAAACCAAAGCAACACCAATTCCGAAATTAGACTGTGAGAATCATAGTTTCCTTCCATAGTTAATGAAAAAACCAAAAATTTTCTGAGTTATCACCAGAGAGAAGAGATGTAACCCCCCACACCTTTCTATACCTGTCTCTGTCTCTGCCCCTTTATAGAGGTAGTCAGACACGCACATACAAACACAAAAGACATATAAACGAGGCTACTTCAGTTCAATAAGCAAAATCACAACATAAGGAAAGTAGACAAAAAATGCCTGAATGGGGATACTCCACCACAGAACTCGACCCAGCAAAAACCGCAAAAGCAAGCGGACGCGAACTCAGAGTATCCCCTAAACATGCAACAGAAGTGTGCAAAACAATAAAGGGAATGAGACTCCAACGAGCAAAAACATACCTCAGCGAAGTTATCCAAAAAAAAGCGGCAATTCCTTTTCGTAAACATAAGAAGAAAATCCCCCATAGACGAGGTCTACCACAAAAAGCTTACGCAGGCAGATATCCCGTCAAAGCAGCCCAAAAAATCCTCCAGATACTAGAAAGTGCAGAAACAAATGCGGAATACAAAGGGCTAGACATAGAAAACCTCAGAATAGCCCACACATCCGCCTCTTCAGGCATGAAAATAAAACGGTACAAACCCAGAGCCTTCGGAAGAATGACCCCACACTTTGAAACCCTTACTCACATAGAAGTTATCCTAGAGCAGATTGAGGCACCATAAAATGTCGGCCGTTCACCACTTCATAGAAGAATCCGTCAAGAAGGCAGAAATTAACGACTACCTAAAACGTGAGTTCGAAAGAGCAGGATACGGTGGCGTAGACATCACAAAAACACCACTCGGCACCCACATAGTAATCTACGTTATGCGCCCAGGGATAGTCATCGGAAGAGGCGGAGAAACCATAAAAAACCTCGCAAAAACCCTCGAAGAAAACTTCCAACTACCAAGCCCGCAAATCTCCGTAGCCGAAATTGAAATCCCAGAACTCAACGCAGAAGTAGTAGCATCCCGAATCGCTTCAGCCCTAAAACGAGGCGTACACTACAGAAGATCCGGCTTTTGGGCACTCAAACAAATCATGGAAGCAGGTGCTCTAGGCGCCGAAATCACCATAAGCGGAAAACTAAGAACAGACAGAGCACGATATGAAAAGTTCCGAGACGGATACCTACCTAAAAGTGGAGAACCCGCCCGAAAATACATGAGAGCAGCAGTATTAGATGTCCAACTGAAACCCGGGATTCTCGGAGTAAAAGTAAGACTAATGCCTCCCGAAGCAAAATTCCCTGATAAGATAGAAATTATAGAAGAAATTGAAGAAAAGCCTGCTGAAACTGAAGCAACAGAAAAGGAACCAACTGAACCGGCACGGACTGAAACTGAAACAACTGAAATCGAAACAACAGAGACGAAAGCAACAGAAACCAAAGCAGCTAAAACTGACGCCGCAGAAATAGAGCCAACTAAAACGGAGACTGAAAAATAAATGCCAATCGTAAGACTCAAAGATATTAGAGCAATGTCCTCTGAAGAGCGCAGAAAAAGACTTGGCGAATTGAGAACCGAACTTGTAAGACTAAAAACCATGATTAAAGCAGGTGGATCCATTGACAATCCCGCCAGAGTCCGAGAACTTCGCAAAACAATTGCCCGCATCCTCACAATCGAAAACGAAAAGAAACCGGCTATGGAGGAGAAACAATGAAAGTAACACCAAACCTGTTTCGACAAGAGTTCGTTGGACTTGATGCCAAAGTTGTGAAAAGTTCGAATCCGAGCCAAACAGGTATTTCAGGTAAGATAATCAAAGAAACAAGAAACACGCTCGTGATACTGCATAAGAACCTGGAAAAAATAGTTATCAAAGACGTTGCTGTTTTCCATTTCGTAATGCCTGATGGTACTGTAGTGGAAATAAACGGAAAGGCTATTGTTGGGCGTCCAGAAAATCGACTTAAGAAACGAGTCAGAAGGCGATGGTAATGGCGACCTCTTCTCTCAAAAAACCCAAAAAAACTTGTGATGACAAAAACTGCCCTTTTCATGGAAGGCTCTCAATAAGAGGACGTGTTCTGGATGGAGTTGTCATCAGCACTAGGATGGATAAAACAGCCGTTGTGCGACGCGACTATCTTCATTATGTACCAAAATTGAAACGTTACGAACGAAGGCACAGTCACGTATCAGCCCATAACCCTCCATGCATAAGTATCAAAGAAGGCGATATAGTGAAAATTGCTGAATGCAGACCCATCAGCAAAACGGTGTCTTTTGTGGTAATAGAGGTTCTGGAGGGGAAGTAAGATGGCGGCAAGAGCCAAAGCCCATGCTTTGATAGCTAAAGGGATGATCGGTCAGAAACCAAAAATCTCGAGGGGGTTGCCCGTGGGAGCTGTTATTAGATGTTCAGATAATGCTGGAGCTAGAGAACTGAGAATTATCCAAGTGATGGGGTACAAAGGAAGATTGAGACGTGTTCCCTCCGCCTCTATTGGAGATATGATTGTTGTTTCAGTGAGAAAGGGCACACCTGACATGAGAAACAAAATCTTTAAGGCAGTTGTAGTCAGACAGAGAAAACCTTATCGTCGACGAGACGGTGTTTGGGTTCAATTTGAGGACAATGCCGCGGTCATAATGACTCCAGAAGGAGAAATGAAAGGGTCAGAAATTAAGGGACCAGTGGGCAAGGAAGCAGCAGAACGGTGGCCAAGAATAGCGAGTGCCTCCAGCATCATTGTATAGGTAGTGAAGAAAATGAGGGTAACTAGTCCCCGAAAACAGCGAAAATCTCTTTATCAAGATCCTTTACATAGGCGTTACAAAAGATTTTCTGCCTCCATCGCCCCTAAGTTAAAGGCTTCTCATAACACGAATTCGCTTCCTGTGAGAACAGGTGATACAGTTCGGATTATGAGGGGAGACCGTAAGGGATTTGAGGGAAAAATTGTTCAAGTTGACAGAAAAAACTACAGGATTTTTGTTGAAGGCGTAAGTAGAGAGAAAGTAGATGGAACCACAATGCCTCTTCCAATTCATCCTTCAAAAGTTATGATTATTAACCTCAATCTTGACGACAAATGGCGTAGAGAAATACTGAAAAGAAAGGAAATCAGTGAGAAAAAGAAGGTTACAGAAGAGAAAATTTTGAAAGAAACAAAGCCTTCTCCAGCACGAAGAAAACAGAAGAAACAAAGGAGAAAAGAAAAACAGCAGTGAACCTGGAGGTATTTGAATTGGGAAAGAAAGGTGGAAAAAGACATCTAAAACGAAAACCAGCTCCAAAATCTTGGCCTATTCATAGAAAAGAATTTGTCTGGGCTCCTAGACCAATTCCGGGTCCTCATCCCATTTCAAATTGTATACCACTTACACTTCTCGTCCGTGAAATACTGGGGTTCGCAAAAACGAGGAAAGAAGCAAAAATCATAGTTTCTCAAGGGAAGCTGAGAGTTGATGGAAGGATTCGACGAGAAGAACGTTTCCCTGCAGGGTTAATGGATCTTATACATATTCCCGAAATTAAGGCAACCTACCGCATTCTGCCTTCTAGAAAAGGGTTGATGCTTCATCCAACAGCCGAGAATGAGGTCGATTTCAAACTATGCAGAATCGAAAATAAAACGAATGTTAAAGGTGGTCATGTACAACTCAATCTTCACGATGGAACAAACCTGCTATTTCGAACAGAAGACTCCCAAATTCCAGAGGGAGAGACCTATGAAACGTTAAACACATTAAAAATTGGCGTCCCTAACCAAGAGATTCTTGAGTATATAAAATTGGTTAATGGAGCATATGCATTGATAACTGGTGGAAAAAATGCGGGTCAGCATGGAAAAATAGTTGCTATTGAAGAAAAACCTGGGCAGAAACGCCGAGAGTTGCTAGTTACTATTGAAGATAAAAAAGGTGGTCAATGTCAGACGATCCTTGATTATATCTTTGTTGTCGGCAGTGCAGCACCCGAGATATCCTTACCGGAGGTTAAGTGAAATTGTCAGAGCAAGAAAACCCCATGGTTCAAACCAAGATCAATAAGGTCGTAGTTAATATTTCAGTTGGGAAATCCGGAGAGCCTCTGGAAAGGGCATCGAAGATTTTGAAAGAACTTACTGGTCAAAATTCATGTAAACGAAAGGCGAAGAAAACTATACGAGATTTTGGCATTCGGAAAGGAGAACCAATTGCCTGTCTTGTAACCCTTCGGAAAGAGCGAGCGGTGGCGTTCCTCAAGAAAGCTTTTCAAGCGGTGGATAACAAAATTTCAAAAAACTGCTTTGACCACTTTGGCAATTTTTCTTTTGGCATTAAAGAGCACATTGAGATACCTGGAACCAAATATGTGCCTGAACTCGGAATATATGGCATGGATATTTCAGTTTCTCTTAGCAGACTTGGGTATCGAGTTAAGCATCGACATCGTGCCAAATCGAAGGTCGGGGCATCGCACATAGTGAAACCTGAAGATGCGATGTCCTTTATCAAAGAAGAGTTCGGGGTTGAAATCGCAGAGTGAGAAGTGAGTTTAGTGGGAAAGCAGAAGCCTAAAAAAGAAAGAAAATACGGAAAGGGCAGTCGACCCTGTAGAAAATGTGGGTCTTACGGATCAGTCATTCGTCGGTATGGTTTGGATTTATGTCGTCAGTGTTTCAGAGAACTCGCCAATGATTTAGGGTTCAGAAAATATGAGTGAGGTGCAAACTGTTTTGACTATGATGGATACTCTTGCAAATGGGTTGACGACAATCATGAACAATGAATTACGAAATAGACGTGAATGCGTGATTAGTCCGGCATCTAAGCTTTTGGGGAGGGTCTTACGAGTGATGCAGCTTAATGGGTATATTGGCGAATTGGAATTTGTGGATGATGGCCGCTCTGGAAAATTTAAGATACAGCTTCTTGGACGTGTGAACAAATGCGGTGCCATAAAACCTCGTTTTCCAGCAAATTCCAAGGGGTTTGAAGGTTGGGAGAAACGTTTTCTTCCATCGAAGGATATCGGTCTTCTTGTAATTTCAACATCTCAAGGAGTACTGTCGCATAAGGAGGCCAAAAAGAAAAATATTGGCGGACGACTTCTTGCGTTCATTTATTAGAAGGAAAGAAGCAAATGCGTGCCCTCGAGTCTATTAAATTCGTCGAAATTCCAGAAGGTGTGGAGGTCAAAGTAGAAAGAAGACTTGTTACGGCAAAAGGTGACAAAGGAACATTAGCCCGAGATTTTTCCCATGCACCTGTATCTATTCAATTAGAAGAGGGTAAGATTGCTATCCAGGCGAATTGGCCTCGTAAGCGAGAAGCTGCTGTCGTAGGAACAATCTCTTCTCATATTCAAAACATGGTAACAGGGGTAACAAAGGGATTTACCTATAAACTTAAGATTGTTTTTTCCCACTTTCCAATATCCGTTAAGGTTCATGAGAACAAAGTGGTGATAGAAAATTTCACCGGAGAAAGAAGCGCCCGTATAGCTGATGTAATGGGTGACACTACAGTCGTAGTGAAGGAAGAAGATGTGATTGTACAAGGGCTGGATATAGAGAGTGTCGGTCAAACAGCTGCAAACATCGAGAGAGCGACTAAAGTCAAAAGAAAAGATCCTCGGGTCTTTCTCGATGGCATCTACGTCTACGAAAAGCATGAGGGAACAGAAAAATGAGGAGACAGAACGAACGCATTATCAAGGAGCGGCAACGGATTAAGAAAAAAAAACCTAAATTCAGGGCGGAAGAAAGTTGGCGATACAAACGTGTTAAAGAGAACTGGAGAAAAGCACGGGGTATAGATAGCAAAATGCGAAGAAAAGTGAAGGGGTGGCCTCGATCTCCATCCATTGGGTATCGTGGTCCTAAAGACGCGCGGTATCTTCACCCATCAGGATTCGTAGAGGTCCGGGTCTATAATGCAGATGACCTTGAAGACATTGACCCTAAAACTCACGCCATCAGGATTGCCCATACGGTGGGGGCGAAAAAACGGATTGAAATCTCTGCCAGAGCAGAGGAGAAGGGACTCCGTATTCTTAATCCATTAAGACGGGAAGAAGTAGTGGAGGAGGAAGAAGGAGAAGAGGTGGAAGAGGCTGCTGAACATGAAGAAGGTGAAAAAGGAGAAGAAGGCAGTTGAGCTTATCAAGTCAACGTCGCTTAGCGGCTGAGGTTCTGAAAGTTGGTGAAGGACGAGTTTGGATAGATCCCAATAGAACAGAAGAAGTCGAAATTGCTATCACTCGAGAAGAGATAAGACGACTAATTCATGAAGGCGCGATCCGTTCTCTCTCCAAGAAAGGAGTAAGCCGTGCTCGAGCGCGAGTGCTTCATGACAAGAGAAAAAAAGGGTTAAGGAGAGGACCGGGTCGAAAGAGTGGTTCTTCTGGAGCAACGGTCTCCAAAAAACAGGTGTGGATGAATAGGATTCGAACTTTAAGAGGAAAGTTACGGGAGTTGAAAACGAAGCGTGTGATCACACAAAGTACATATCGTCAACTCTATAATATAGCCGGTAGTGGAGCGTTCAAATCGGTAGTTGAATTAGAGCGTTATATCAAAGCTCGTGGTTTGTGGAGGAAAAGATGATGGCAAGGGGACCAAGGTATTGCGTTCCGTTTCGAAGGCGGAGAGAAGGGAAAACAGATTACCATCTAAGAAGGGCGTTAGTTATATCTGGGCTACCTCGTTTGTTGGCTCGAGGCACCTTAAAACATATGATTGTCCAGATTGTTAAAGCTACGGCAACAGGCGATGAAGTTATCGTGTCTGCTCACTCATGGGAACTGACGAAAACCTTTGATTGGAAAAGTCATTGTGGAAATGTTCCTGCGGCCTATCTGACTGGGCTTTTATGTGGGTTTAGAGCAGCTGCGAATGGCGTGAAAAAGGTGGTTCTAGATATAGGTTTGCAGTCGCCTACACGAAGTGCACGAATCTTTGCCGTATTAAAAGGGGTTCTTGATGCAGGGGTTTCTGTTGCCCATGATAAAGAAATACTCCCTGATGAAAAGAGAATTCAGGGACAACATATTGCTAACTACGCTAGCGAATTATCCTCAAATCCAGAAATATATCAGTATAGGTTTTCTAAGTATCTGTCAAAGAAGTTACAACCCGAACAATTTGCAGAACATTTTGCTTCAACCAAAGAAAAAATTCTTTCTTCAGTTAAAGTCGAGGTGAAGAAACTATGAGACGAAGAAGACGGCGTTCGCAGCGTATGCGTGTGGGTATGCGAGAGGAAAGACTTGAGGGGTGGGTTCCACGCACCAAACTTGGGAAGATGATCTTTGAGGGCAATATCTCCTCCATGGAGGAAGTTTTTGCTGAAGGATTTAAGATTCGTGAAGCAGAAATTGTAGATGCTTTACTTCCAGAGTTGCAGGAGGAAGTGATCAACATAAATCTAGTGCAGAAACAGACTGATGCCGGAGAGAAATCCCGGTTCAAGGCCATTGTAGTTGTTGGTAATAAAGATGGATATATGGGTTTAGGCTCGGGAAAGGCCCGTCAAGTTCGCACTGCGATTCAAAAGGCGGCTGTGGATGCTCGTTTGAATATCATTCCGGTTCGTCGTGGCTGTGGAAGCTGGGAATGTGGTTGTGACCGACCCCATTCGCTGCCGTTTCAGGTTCAAGGTAAATGTGGTGGGGTCGAGGTCGTGCTTGTTCCTGGTCCTCGTGGTTTAGGTATTGTTGCGAGTGAAGAGGCGAAGATTATTCTCGATTTAACTGGGGTCAAAGATTGCTGGACGAGGAGTTATGGTTCTACTAGGACCATTCCTTCTTTTGCTTGTGCTGTTTTTGATGCCCTTCGGGAGACCTATCGTTTTGTTGCGCCGAGAGATTGGGTGGGCTGAATGAGTGAAAAGCGCACGTGTTTGGCTGTGATTCGGGTTCGCGGAGTCAGCGATGTTTTTCGTGAAATTAAAGATACACTTAAGATGCTTCATTTGTCCCGAAACTGTCATGCCACATTGGTGGATGATCGTCCGTCTTATGTTGGTATGTTGCGTAAGGCACGTAATTACGTGACTTGGGGAGAAGTTTCCTTAGAAAATATACTTCTTCTTCTTAGGAAGAGGGGTAGAATAGTTGGTAATCGGAAGTTGACTGACGACTACGTTAAGGAACTTGGTTATAAGTCGTTGGAGGATTTGGCGGAGGCTCTACATGTGGGGAAGGTTGAGTTTGAGGGGCTTTCAAACGTGAAGCCGGTGTTTCGGTTGCATCCTCCTAAGAAAGGATTTACGGGTAAGGTGAAGCGCAGTTTTGCTGCTGGTGGAGTTACGGGTTATAGGCGAGAGGCAATTAACGACTTGATAAAGAGAATGGTTTGAGATGAACTCTAGTTTCTCAGGGATTTGCCTCTTGTATGCGATAGGTTTTATAGTTACTTGGTATGCACTCTCCTAGTTGTTGGGAGGAATCTTGGTGAGCGAGCCTTGGTGGAGACGAAAACGGAAAAAGCGTTCATCTCCGTGGTTTAATCTTTTTGAAGAGTTCGATAACTTAGACAAGATGTTTGATGAGATGATGCGTCATGCCTTTGAACCTTTCGCGAAAGGGGCGAAAGAGTATAAGCCGTATGTTTATGGTTTTTCTGTCTCTATTGGGCCGGAAGGAAAGCCTGTGCTGCGCGAGTTCGGTAATGTTCAGAGAGATCGTCTTGGACCAAAAATTAAGGAGGAACGGGAACCTTTGGTAGATATTTTAGAGGAAGATCAGGATGTAGTTGTGGTTGCTGAGCTTCCTGGTGTTGAGAAGGAGGACATTAAGCTTCGGGCAACTCAAGTTCGTCTTACAGTTTCAGTTGACACGACTAATCAGAAATACTATAAGGAATTGGATTTGCCCGTGCGTGTCTATCCACGGTCAGCCCGTGCGGTCTACAAGAACGGGGTTCTTGAGGTTCGATTGAAGAAGGCTGTAGAGAAAATGCCTAGTGGTGAAAGAATTTCGGTTGAGTAGTTTTTTTGGTATGTGAGGTTGAAAAGGGTGCCCCATAAGCTTCGTAAGGTTCGGAAAATGCGTGGTTCTCGCACTCATGGTTATGGTGTTATTGGGCAGCATCGTGGAATCGGGGCCAAAGGTCATAGAACTGTGGGGCGTCATAAGGGTGGATGGACGTACACGGTGAAGTATGAGCCTGACTATTTTGGGAAGAAAGGCTTTACTCCTAGAGGTGGGCAGCAGAAACGTCGTGCGATCAATGTGGATGAACTAGCAACCCTGATCACTGAATTATCTAAGGAGCAAAAGGTGGAGAAAAAGAGTGGAAAGGTAATTCTTGATCTAAAGGCACTGGGCTATGATAAGCTCTTGGGAAGAGGCAAGATAACTCAGCCTTTGGTTGTGAAGGGGGTCTCTTGTTCTGAGACTGCGGTGAAGAAGATTGAGGCGGTTGGAGGGCAAGTTCTCAGCGATAAAGCAAAATAGTTTGCATGCGCACGCAGTTTTCATCTTTAGTATGTATACGTAGAAAAAAGGGGGGGTCAGCCCAATCCGAAGTTGAGGGCTGCGATGAGGATGTCGTCGACCCGGATTTTGCCGTCACCGTTGATGTCCAAGTTGGGCTCATACTTCGGATCACCTAAGTCTGAGCCGAAGGCTAACGCGACGGCGAGGATGTCGTCGATGCGGACTTTCCCGTCACCGTTCACGTCGCCGGGGAACGTAATCAGAACGGTCCCATCTGTGAAGGTGTTGTCGGTAGTGTCTGCTTCGTCTGGCAATATCGTGGCTGCGGCTGTTACTGTGTAGTTACCTCTGGTCACGCTGGTGGTGTTCCAGGTGAAGGTGAGCGTTGTGGAGTTTTTGCTGGTGAGCGTTATCTGAGTCTGGTCGATGAGGGTTGTGTTGGCGTAGACGGTGATGTTGAATGTTTCGGTGTTGAGGCCGTAGTTTATGGTGGTGACGTTTATGCTTGGGGTGTAGCCTTGACCGACCACTGTTTTGGATAGAGTGACACTTGTTATTCCAACGTCGTGAAGTCCACCGTACGGCTTTGTCAGTGGATAGTTGTCTTGGTTGTCTGCGTCTAGGACGTGTGGGCTGTCGCCTATGCCGTCGCTTCCGGTCTCGTTCTGGTAGGGTCCCCTGTACAGGTCAACACCAGTATAGTTGCTCCAGTAGTTGCCACCAGAGGGGTAGCCGTCGTCCCACACGTTAGCATAGCCACCTGAAGAGATAAAGACCTGTTGCGTGTTGTCTACAAAGTTGTTGTGATAAAACTTGTTATCCGAAGACTGGTCGACTGAAACGCCACGGTAGTTGTTTGCAATTCCGTTTCCAGAAACATTGTTGTAAGAAGACAAGTAGATGGGGACGCCGACGTCATTGTCTGTTATGGTGTTGCCAGAAACCGTGTTGTTAAAAGATAAGTAGATGTGGACGCCATACTCACTGTTTGTTATGTTGTTTCCAGAAACATTGTTGTAAGAAGACTCGTCGAGGTAGACGCCATCGTCACTGTTTGTTATGTTGTTTCCAGAGACCGTGTTGTAAGACCCGTAGAGGTAGACGCCATAGTTGTGGTTTGTTATGGTGTTGCCAGAAATCGTGGTGTTGGAAGACTCATAAGCGCACATGATGCCCATATTGTTTGCGGTTATGGTGTTTCCAGAAACAGTGTTGTTAGAAGACTCGTAGAGGTAGACACCCGCGCCGCTGTTGTTTGCTATGGTGTTTTCAGAAATCATGTTGTTGGATGACCCATACGAGAGTTCGACGCCGTAAGTGTTGTTTGTTATGGTGTTGCCAGAAATCGTGTTGTTGTCAGAAATGCCGAGTGAGACGCCAGCGTAGTAGCTGTTTGTTATGGTGTTGCCAGAAACCATGTTGTTGTCAGAATACCAGAGGTAGACGCCACAGTTGTTGTTTGTTATGTTGTTTCCAGAGACCGTGTTGTAAAACCCGTAGAGGTAGACGCCGTAAGTGTTGTTTGTTATGGTGTTGCCAGAAATCGTGTTGTAAGACCTGGAGAGGCTGACGCCATAGTAGCTGTTTGTTATGTTGTTTCCGGAAAGAGTGTTGTTAGAAGACTCGTAGAGGTTGATGCCTATGGTGTTGTTTAGGGCGATGATGTTCTCTACTCTTGAATAGTCTGAATGATCGAGGTAGACCCCGCTCTCGAGCGGCCAGGGAGGATCGCCTACATCTCTTACTGTGAATCCGCTGATGTTCACGTTGTTGACGGTTACGTGGAAGATGTGATCGAGTGCAGAAGCTTTCACGGTCGTAACGTTTGCTCCGGCGCCTTGGATGTTCAATTGCTTGTAGATGTGCACGTTTTCAATGTAGGTTCCAGCATCGACTTGGATGGTGTGTCCATCTACTGTTTCTGGGGCGTCTATGGCGGCTTGGATCGTCTTGTAGTCTATGCCTGTGTTGAGGTTGTGAACTCCCATCCATCCATTCTTGTCCATGTAGGGGTAGTTGTCTTGGTTGTCTGCGTCTAGGACGTGTGGGCTGTCGCCGATGCTGTCGCTTCCAGTCTCGTTTTGGTACGGTCCGTGGTACAGGTCAACGCCGGTATAGTTGCTCCAGTAGTTGCCGCCGGACGGATAGCCGTCGTCCCAAACGTTAGCGTAGCCAGCTGAGTAGATGTAGACCTGTTGGGTGTTGTCTATGAAGTTGTTATGATAAAACTTGTTGTCAGAAGACCCGTAGAGGTAGACGCCATAGTTGTGGTTTGTTATGTTGTTTTCAGAAATCGTGTTGTTGTTAGAATACCAGAGTGAGACGCCAATTTCACTGTTTGTTATTTTGTTTCCAGAAATGGTGTTGTAAGAAGACTCGTCGAGGTAGACGCCATAGTAGTTGTTTGTTATGTTGTTTCCAGACACAGTGTTGTAAGAAGACTCGTCGAGGTAGACGCCAAGGTAATTGTTTGTTATGTTGTTTCCAGACACAGTGTTGTTGTAAGAAGACGAGTAGATCCAGACGCCCACATAGTTGCTGCTGTTTGTTATCGTGTTGCCAGACACAACGTTGTTAGAAGACTCCCAGATGAGGACGCCATAATAGGTGCTGTTTGTTATGTTGTTTCCAGAAACAGTGTTGTCGTAGCAATCGATGCGGAGCCGGACACCAATGATGTTGTTTGTCATGGTGTTTCCAGACACGGTGTTGTAAGAAGAACAGTTGAGCCAGACGCCAACATCGTTGTTTGTCATGGTGTTTCCAGACACGGTGTTGTAAGAAGAACAGTTGAGCCAGACGCCATCCCACCAGTTGTCTGTTATGTTGTTTCCAGAAACAGTGTTGTTGTCTGAATACTGGAGTAGGACGCCATAGGTGTTGTTTAGGGCGATGATGTTCTCTACTCTTGAATAGTTTGAATGATCGAGGTAGACCCCGCTAGACCAGTACCCTGCCTTGCCGATTGCACCTGTTACTGTGAATCCGCTTATGCCTACGTTGTTGACGGTTACGTAGAAGACGTGATCACTTGAATTAGAAGCTTTCACGGTCGTAACGTTTGCTCCGGCGCCTTGGATGTTCAATTGCTTGTAGATGTGCACGTTTTCAATGTAGGTTCCAGCATCGACTTGGATGGTGTGTCCATCTACTGTTTCTGGAGCGTCTACGGCAGCTTGGATCGTCTTGTAGTCTATGCCTGTGTTGAGGTTGTGAACTGGCCAGATTATTTGTGTAACGATGATGTCCGAGCTTAGAGACTCTACGTGGAACTCCTCGACCCAACCGGTCTCTTTGTCAATCATTAGAATGTGATCGCAATACTCGAGCATCCAATCAGGGTTAGTGTCTTCCCAGTGGGTTAGGTGCCATTGCCTAGAGTAGTCTGGACTTACCTCGTGCCATTGAGTGGACACGGGATTCCCAGGCCACCAGTAATGATACTTCATGAACCCGTCGAGGGAACCCTCAAACTTTACGATGTGCTCCTTTCCGTCCAGCGTGCTTGTCAAGTTCATGGCGACCGTCACCTTGTCCACATGGTACTCGGTTCCTTCTCTCCAACTGAAGTGTTGGCATTCGTAAAGCACCCTTGCATAGTTCTGGGGCGAGTCTA